>Ga0070714_100003492_pt1 | contig 11737 bp, 12 predicted proteins | sample LARL83metaG_FD_65450 | JGI IMG/M metagenome (GOLD analysis project Ga0070714, IMG submission 65450) | Corn, switchgrass and miscanthus rhizosphere microbial communities from Kellogg Biological Station, Michigan, USA - LAR L8-3 metaG | ecosystem: Host-associated > Plants > Roots > Rhizosphere ... | reverse complement strand
AGCGCTCGGTGCCCATGGCCCCGGCCCCCGGCGGCTGCTGGTCGGTCGATGTCCCCGGCGTCGCTCCCGGCGCCCACTACCAGTACGCCATCACGAGCGGCGGGGCGGCGCCGCTGCTCCGCGTCGACCCCTACGGGCGGGACATCGACGTCAGCGGCGGCGAGCGCTGCTCGGTGGTCCACGACCCGGACGCCTACGCCTGGCGGACCGCCGGCTACCAGGCGCCGGGGTGGAGCGAGATGGTCGTCTACGAGATGCACGTCGGCACCTTCAACGAGCTGCCCGGCCAGCAGGTGGGCACCTTCGACGACGCCGCGCAGAAGCTGCCCTACCTGGCCCGGCTCGGCGTCAACGCCGTCGAGCTGCTGCCGCCGTCACAGTTCGACGGGGTGCTCTCCTGGGGCTACAACCCCACCGACCCCTTCGCCGTGGAGACCGTCTACGGCGGCCCCGAGGCGCTGAAGCGCTTCGTCGACGCGGCCCACGCCCTGGGCATCGCAGTTCTGGTCGACGTCGTCTACAACCACATGGGCACCACCGACAACGACCTGTGGCAGTTCGACGGTCCCCAGCCGCAGCCCGGCGGCGTCTACTTCTACGCCGACTGGCGCGAGGAGACCCACGCCTTCGGCTCGCGTCCCGACTACGGCCGGCCCGAGGTGCGCCGCTTCCTCGTCGACAACGCGTTGCTCTGGCTGGAGGAGTACCGCTGCGACGGCCTGCGCTTCGACGCCACCGCCTACATCCGCATCGCCGACGGTTTCAGCACGCCCGCGCAGGACATCCCCGACGGCTGGCTGCTGCTGCAGCAGGCCAACGACGCCTGCGCCGCGGCGCAACCGTGGAAGGCCCGCATCGCCGAGGACATGCGCGGCAACGCCGCGATCACCGCACCCACCGAGTCGGGCGGCGCCGGCTTCACCGGGCAGTGGGACCCGGACTTCGTCAGCCAGGTGCGCAGCGTGCTCACCGCGCTGCGCGACGAGGACCGCGACATGGGCGCGGTCGCCGCCGCGCTGCAGCGGCGCTACGGCGGCGACGCCTTCGCCCGCGTCGTCTTCACCGAGTCCCACGACGCCGACGCCAACGGCGGCACCCGCGTCCCCGCGGAGATCGACCCGGCGCACCCGGACAGCGTCTTCGCCAAGAAGCGTTCCGTCCTCGGCGCCGTGCTCGTCCTCACCGCGCCGGGAATTCCCATGATGTTCCAGGGCCAGGAGATCCTCGAAGGCCACTGGTTCGACTCGCAGTTCCCCGTCGACTGGACCAACGCGCAGCGCCACGCCGGCATCCTCCAGCTCTACACCGACCTGATCCATCTCCGCCGCGACTGGTTCGCCACCACCCGCGGCCTGCGCGGGCAGGGTGTGCAGGTGCACCACGTCGACGATGCCGCCAAGGTGGTCGCCTACCACCGCTGGGACGCCGGCGGCCCGGGCGATGACACCGTGGTGGTGCTCAACTTCGCCAACCGCGACCTCGACGCCTACACCGTGGGCATGCCGCGCCCGGGCCGCTGGCGGGTCCGCCTCAACACCGACTGGACCGGCTACGACCCCGGCTTCGGCGACCACCCGGGGTACGACGTCGACACCCGCGACGAGCCCTGGGACGGCATGCGTGCGGCCGCCTCGCTGGGCATCGGCGCCTACTCGGCCCTGGTCCTCTCCCAGGACGGCTGAGCCCGGACGCGGGCACCGCCGCGGGGGCTAGTCTGTGCGGCCATGGACGCCGACGCCCTGACCCTCATGGCGGTGCACGCCCATCCCGACGACGAGGCGTCGAGCACCGGCGGCACCCTGGCCCGCTACGCCGCCGAGGGCGTGCGCACCGTGCTGGTCACCTGCACCAACGGCGAGATGGGCGACCTCCCCGGCGGCGCCAAGCCGGGCGACGCCGGGCACGACGAGGACGAGGTGGTGGCGATGCGCCGCCGCGAGCTGGCCGAGAGCGCCCGCGTCCTGGGCGTGCAGCACCTGGAGATGCTCGGCTACCGCGACTCCGGCATGGAGGGTTGGGAGTCGAACCAGGACCCCCGGTCCTTCGCTCGCATGGACGTCGCCGCCGCGGCGCGCCCCCTGGTGGCGCTGCTGGAGCGCTTCCGCCCCCAGGTTGTGGTCACCTATGACGACTACGGCTTCTACGGCCACCCCGACCACATCCAGGCGCACCGCATCACCGTCGCCGCGCTCGATGCCGCGGGCAGCGACGCGCGCCTCTACTACCCGCAGATCCGCCGCTCGCGGCTGCGTGGGTTCCGCGAGCGCATCGCCGAGATGGGAGTGGAACCGCCGGACATCGACGAGGAGAACTTCGGCGTCCCCGACGAGATGATCGCCGCCAGCCTCGACTGCCGCGACCAGGCGGCGCGCAAGCGGGCCGCGCTCGCCGCCCACGCCAGCCAGCACGAGAACCTCTTCTTCCTGCGCTTCCCCGAGGAGGTGTTCGCCGAGGTCTTCGGCGTCGAGGAGTTCGTCCGCGCCCGTCCCGCCGCCGCGCCGGGCGCGCCGGTGGAGACCGACCTGTTCGCCGCCCTGCGCTGAGCGGCTAGGCGGCCGAGCCCCGCGAGACGTCGAGGACGAGCACGTTGCCGCGGCCCATCAGCTCGGCGTGGCGCGTCGTCCAGAACTCGAGGCGGCGGCGGAAGCGCTGGGCGGCATTGAGCAGGCCGGCGCGCCGGGCGGTCTTCCAGGCCTGGGTGTAGACGCGGATCCAGTGGCGGATCTCGCCGAGGTCACGCGTGTCCGGGTCCTCGCCGGCGAGCAGGTGTTGGGTCATCGTGTCGCCTCCGTGGGGTGCCTGCCAGTCTCCACTCCGGTGCATGTCGAAACGATGACGCCCGGGCACCCGCACGGGCAACCGGCTCACTGCCCAAATTCACCGGCCGCCGCATTGGGCAGCGCGGGCTCGGGCTCGCTCGCCGCCAGCGGCAGCTCGATGCGGAAGGTGGCCCCGCCGCTCTCGGTGGGATGCAGGCTGATCCGCCCGCCGTGGGCGCCGACGATGGCCGCGGCGATGCTCAGCCCCAGCCCGCTGCCGCCCTGGTCGCGGCTGCGTCCCGGGTCGGCGCGGTAGAAGCGCTCGAAGATGCGCTCGGCCTTGCCCGACGGGATGCCCGGACCGTGGTCGACGACGTCGAGCACGGCGTGGTCGTCCTCGTGGCGCAGGGCCACCTCGACGGGCGTGCCCGCCGGCGTGTGCACCAGCGCGTTGCGCAGCAGGTTGCCCAGTGCCTGGCGCAGCCGGGCGTCGTCGCCGGTGACCACCAGCGGCGCGCTCACCGTCGCGGCGATGCTGCGCTGGGAGTCGGTGACCCGCGCGTCGGAGACGGCGTCGCGGACCATGGCCTCGAGGTCGACGGGGTTGCGCTCCAGCGGGCGGCCCTGGTCGAGGCGGGCGAGGAGGAGCAGGTCGTCGACCAGGATGCCCATGCGGTTGGCCTCGTCCTCGATGCGGCGCATGGCCAGGATGATGTCCTCGGCGGACATGTCGGGGTTGCGGCGCAGCAGCTCGGCGTAGCCGCGCATTGATGTCAGGGGCGTCCGCAACTCGTGGGAGGCGTCGGAGACGAAGTGGCGGAGGCGCTGCTCGCTGGCGGCGCGCTCGGCGAAGGCGGCTTCGAGCTGGTCGAGCATGGTGTTGAGGGCGAGGCCGAGGCGGCCCACCTCGGTGGTGTCGCCGGCCGGCTCGACGCGGCGGTGCAGGTCGCTGGCGACGATGCTGCGCGCCGTGTCGCCCATGCGCTGCAGGGGTCGCAGGGCGCGGTGCACCAGGAACCAGGTGGCCAGCAGCAGCACGATGGTGACGCCGCCGCTGATGCCGGCCTCGAGGAGCAGCAGGTGGTCGAGCGTCGACTGCTGGTCGTCGAAGGGCGTGGCCACGACCAGGTAGTCGCCCTGCTCGTTGTCGACGAGGACGCGGTAGTGGCCGACCTCGCCGCTGCCGCTGACGGTGAAGTAGTCGGGCTGGTCGCCGGTCGCGGGCATGGGGATGGGGCTGGGCAGGTTGGGGTGCGTGTCCGCCGGGACGCTCTGGCCGAAGGTGGTGACGGTGGCGCTGCGCAGCTCGTTGCCGCTGCCGTCGAGCAGCGCCGTCCAGCTCAGCGGCGGCAGGTTGACCTGGTTGCCGCCGCCGCCGCGGCCGCCGTCGAAGCCGGGGCCGCCGGCGAGGTACTGCGCCACCCCGGGGTGGGCGCTGAAGAGCTGGTCGTCGGTGCGGCCGACCAGGTAGCTCTGCAGCGAGGAGTAGGTGACGAAGTCGGCCACAACCAGCCCGACCACGAACAGTGGCACCAGGACCAGCAGCAGCCGGAGGCGCAGCGACATCGGCGGCGCTACGCGGTGCGCGGCACGCGCATCACGTAGCCGACGCCGCGCACGGTGTGGATCAGCGGCGGCTCGGAGCGGTCGACCTTGCGGCGCAGGTAGGAGATGTAGGTCTCCAGCACGCTGGCGTCGCCGCCGAAGTCGTAGTCCCAGACGTGGTCGAGGATCTGGGCCCGGGTGAGCACCCGGCCGGCGTTGGTTAGCAGGTAGCGGAGCAGGCGGAACTCGGTGCGGGTCAGCTCCACGGGCCGGCCGCTGCGCAGCACCTCGTGGGTGACGTCGTTGAGCTCGAGGTCGGCGAGCACCAGCCGGCCGCTGTCCTCGGCGCTCTCGGGATGGTGGCGGCGCAGCACGACGCGGATGCGGGCGACCAGCTCCTCGATGCTGAAGGGCTTGGTGACGTAGTCGTCGCCGCCCACGGTGAGGCCGCGCACCTTCTCCTCGGTGGCGTCGCGCGCGGTGAGGAAGATGACCGGGACCTTGAGGCCGTCGGTGAGCAGCTTCTGGGTGAAGGTGAAGCCGTCCTGGTCGGGCAGGCCGACGTCGAGGATGATCAGGGCGGGCCGGAAGTCGAGCACCGCCTGGCGGGCCGCCCGCGCCGTGGCCGCGGTCTGCACCGTGAAGCCCTCGTACTTGAGGGCCATGGCGACGAGGTCGGTGATCGACTGCTCGTCGTCGACCACGAGGATGCGGGTCTGGGTGTCGCTCATGGCAGGCATCTTCGCCCGGCTTGCTGGGAAATTGCTCAGAGAGTCGTGTGGGGCTGCTGGGGCGCCACGGAGGCGCCGCGGCTCACAGCAATCTCTGAGCCAGTCGTAAGGGGCGCGTCAGGGACAGGGGCAGAACATGGCCCCTGCGATGAACAACACCCTGCTCTGGTACACCGCCCGCGCCGCCGGCCTGGTCAGCCTCGTCTTCCTCACCGCGGTGATGGTGCTCGGCCTGCTCGCCCGGATGCGCGTCGAGGGCCGCGGCTGGCCGCGCTTCCTCACCGCCGCGGTGCACCGCGACCTGGCCCTGCTCTCCCTCGTCTTCCTCGTCCTGCACATCGTCACCGCGGTGGTCGACCCCTTCACCTCGCTGGGCCTGGGCGCGGCGGTGGTCCCCTTCGGCTCCTACTACCGCACCTTCTGGCTCGGCCTCGGCACCCTCAGCGTCGAGCTGATGCTGGCTGTGGTGCTGACCAGCCTGCTGCGCCGCTGGATCGGCCAGCGCGTCTGGCGCGGCGTGCACTGGGCCGCCTACGCGGTGTGGCCGATGGCCGTGGTCCACGGCATCGGCACCGGCACCGACGCCTTCAGCCTCTGGTCGCTGGCCATCACCGTCGCCTGCGTGGCCTCGGTGGCGGTGGCGCTGATGTGGCGCATCGACTTCGCCCGCCGTGACCCTCTCCACGCCGAGCGACGCGCCGCCGCCCAGGTCCACACCCGGGAGCCCCAGCCGCGATGACCCCGCTGACCCTGCTCGACGGACCCGCCCTCGACACCCCCGAGTCGTACGACTCCCACGTGCGCCGCCTCGGCCGGGCTCCGCAGGGCTCGGCCGCCATGGTCGACCTGCTCGACGCCGCCGGCCTGCGCGGCCGCGGCGGCGCCGCCTTCCCGGTGGCGACCAAGTGGCGCGCCGTCGCCCAGCGCTCCCGCGGCGACGCCGCCGTGCTGGCCAACGGCGCCGAGGGCGAGCCGCTCAGCGCCAAGGACCGCCTGCTCATGGAGACGCGGCCTCACCTGGTGCTTGACGGCGCCGTGCTCGCCGCGCAGACGGTGCGGGCGCGCGAGGTCGTGCTCTACGTCGGCGAGGATCACCGCCGCGCCCACGCGGTGATGCAGGCGGCGCTGCGCGAGCGCCCGGCGGACGAGCGCCGCAGCATCCGAGTTCTGGCCGCTCCTGCCCGATACGTGGCGGGCGAGGAGAGCGCTGCGGTGCACTTCGTCAACGAGGGCGTGGCCCTGCCCACCACGGTGCCGCCGCGTCCCTTCGAGCGCGGCATCGCCGGCCGCCCCACCCTGGTGCAGAACGTCGAGACCCTCGCCCACGTCGCCCTGGTGGCGCGCCGGGGCGACGCCGGCCCGGGCACGGCGCTGCTCACCATGAGCGGCGCGGTGCCGCGGCGCGGCGTCGTCGAGGTGCCCCAGGGGTCGACCATCGGCGAGGCGCTTGCCCGTGCCGGCGGAGCGGCGCCGGGCGGCGCGGTGCTGCTCGGCGGCTACTTCGGCGGCTGGGTCGACCTGGACCAGGCGGTCAGGATGCCGGTCGACGCGGCCTGGCTGCGCTCCCAGGGGCTGGCCCTGGGCTGCGGCGTGGTCGCCGTCCTCCCCGAGTCGCGCTGCGGCGTCGCCGAGACGGCGCGCATCCTGGGCTGGCTCGCCGAGCAGAGCGCGCGGCAGTGCGGGCCCTGCGTCTTCGGCCTGCGCGCCATCGCCGAGGCGGTGCAGCGCATCGCCGGCGGTGCGGCGGAGAGCGGCGACATGCAGCGCGTGCAGCGCTGGTCACAGCAGCTCGCCGGCCGCGGCGCCTGCAAGCACCCCGACGGCGCGGCCGGCCTGCTGCAGTCGGCGCTGCGCGTCTTCGCCGAGGACTTCACCATGCACGAGCTGCGTCGCGGCTGCGTCGCCGGGGCGCGGACGGTGGCGGCATGACGATGCAGGAGCTGGCCGTCGACCGCATCCGCTGCGACGGCAGCGGCTTCTGCGCAGAGGTGTTTCCCGAGATGATCCAGCTCGACGACTGGGGCTACCCGATCGTCGCCGCGGGCGCCGTGCCCGAGCACCTGATGGCCCACGCGCGGCGCGCCGTGGCCTCCTGCCCGGTGCTGGCGCTGAAGCTGCGCGCGCGCGCCGAGGCGGCACGGCGATGAGCCCGCTGCGACGCCACACCGCGCGCTCGCGCGACGACGCCCTGCAGCGGCGGCACAGCATGGCCGTCACCGCCACCGTCGGCGGGCTGGCCGCGGTGGGCGTGATCACCGGTGCGCTGGCGGTCAACGCGGCGCAGTCCAACGCGGCGGCGTCGAACGGCGGCGGCATCTCGGCGCCGGACGGCACGGCGCAGAACGGCGGCACCGCCCAGGACCCCAACGCGGTGCAGGGCGGAACGCTCAACCCGCCGGTCAACGCGCCCTCGTTCGGCGGCCGCGGCGGCGGCTTCAGCGCCGTCACCGGCGGCTCCGGCCACCGCTGAGCCGCGGCTCAGGCGCTCGGCGACACCGAGGGGACCGGCGCCGACTCGCGCGGGCCGCTGAGGGCGCGCGCCCAGCTCACCGACATCGAGGCCCCGCCGCTCGGCGACTCGCCGACGTCCCAGCGGCCGCCGGTGGCCCGGACCACGGCGTCGGCGATGGCCAGGCCGAGGCCGGCGCCGCCGGGACCGTCGCTGGCGCGGTGGAAGCGGTCGAAGATGCGGGAGCGCTCCTCGACGGGGATGCCGGGGCCGGAGTCGTCGACGCTCAGCCTGATCCGGCCACCTTCGGCACGAACTGCGACGTCGACGCTGCCCTGCTCGGGCGCGTACTTGCAGGCGTTGTCGAGGAGCACGCCGAGGAGGCGGTCGAGCCACTCGGGCGGGGCGTGGACGACCAGCGCGCCCCGGTCGGTGTCGACGCCGAGGCGCAGGCGGCGGGTCTCGGCGACGCCGGCGAAGCGGTCGGCGGCCTGGGTGGCGAGGACGCCGAGGTCGACGTGCTCGGCGTTGGGCTGGGCGTCGGTGGCGTCGAAGCGGGCCAGCCAGAGCAGGTCCTCGACGAGGTGGCGGATGCGCCTGCTCTCGTGCTCGATGCGCTCGAAGGCGCGGCGGTTCCAGACCGGGTCGCGTTCGCCGCTCAGGGCCAGCGCGGTCTGCGCCTCGATCACCGACAGCGGGGTGCGCAGCTCGTGCGAGGCGTCGGCGGTGAACTCCATCTGCCGCTGCCGGGAGAGCTCGATGGGGGAGGCGACCCGGCGGCCGATGGCCATGGCGCCGAGGAAGACGGCGAGGAGCAGCGCGGGGCCGACCAGCAGCTCGGCACGGATCACGTTGGCGCGGGCGGCGGCGACGCTGTCCATGCTCTGGCCCACCACGAGGTAGCCCTGGGGCACGGTGCCGCCGGCGACGCGCACGTCGGTGCCGCCGATGCTCAGCGTGGTGGGACCGCCGATGCTCCTGGGGCTCACCGGCAGCGCCGCGTTGGTGGTCACCGGGCTGACGATGGCGCCGTCGGGGAGCTGCAGCCAGCTCAGCACCGGGGCGCCGAAGCGGGTGCCTCCGGGCAGCTCGGGGAAGGAGCCGCTGAAGGTGCGGAAGGGCTGGGTGCGCGCCCGGGTCATCGCCGTGGCCAGCCGGGCGTCGATGTCGCCGGTGATGTTTCTCTCGGAGATGACCAGAACCACGGCGGCGATGGCCACGTAGACGGCGGCGACGATGGCCGTGGCCACCAGCGCCACGCGGATCGACTCGCGGCGGACGCGATGCAGGCGGGCGCTCACGACTCCTCCAGCCGGTAGCCGGCGCCGCGGACGGTGACGATGCGGGCGTTGGCGCCGGGCAGCTTGGCGCGCAGCCGGGAGAGGTGGACGTCGATGGCGTTGGAGCCCAGCGGCTCGGTCTCGTCGCGCCAGACCTGCTCGGCGATGGCCCCGCGCTCGACCACCGCGGGGGCGCGCCGCATCAGCAGCTCGAGGATGCCGTACTCGGTGGAGGTGAGGTTGAGCGGCCTGCCGTGGGCGGTGATCTCGTGGCGCAGCGGGTCGAGCTGCAGCGCGCCGCGGGCGATCACCGGCGCGTCGACGTGGCGGGGACGGCGCTGCAGAGCGCGGACGCGGGCGATCAGCTCGCCGAAGTCGAAGGGCTTGACCAGGTAGTCGTCGGCGCCGGTGTCGAGGCCGTGGATGCGGTCGGCGGGGGTGTCGCGCGCGGTGAGCATGAGGATGGCGGTGGGGCGCTTCTCGCGGCGCGCCCACTCCACCACCTCGATTCCGGGGACCCCGGGCATGCGCCAGTCGATCACCGCGACCTCGTAGGCGTAGTAGCGCAACTGGTCGATGGCGTCGTCGCCGCGGGCCACGGAGTCGACCACGTAGCCGGCCTCCTCCAGGCCCTGCACGAGCACCTCGCGCAGGCCGGGATCGTCCTCGGCGACGAGCAGGCGCATGACGGGCCGAGCTTACGCTCAGCCGCCGCCACCGGCAGCGCCGCCACCGCCGGCACCGGCGCCGCCGCCGAAGCCGCCGCGTCCGCCGAAGCCGCGGCCGAACAAGCCACCCGCGCCCGCGCTGCATCCGTTGGCTCCGGGCGGGAAGACGTTGACAGAGCGGGCCTGCACGACGCCCGCGGAGTCCTTCTGGCCGGCGGCCACGACGCAGTTGCCGACGGCGAGGTCGGCGGCGGTGATGGTCTGCGAGACGTTGACCTGCACGGTGGTCGGAACGGTGATCGTGACGGCGCCGCCCTGGGTGTCCTGGATGCTCACCGCGGTGCCGGCGACGTTGGTCACCGTGCCGCGGGCGAAGGCCGGCGGCGTCCCGCTCGGGCTGGGCCGCGGGCTGCGGTCAGGGTTGGGGGAGAACGAGCCGCGTGCGCCACCTCCGCCGCCGAACGGGCCGGCGTTGCAGGAGCCGTTGACGCTGGGGCTGAGCAGGACCCCGGTGGCGGTGAGGGCGCCGGTGGCGTCCTTGCTGCCGGTGGCGGTGATGCAGGAGCCCTTGGTGATGTCGGCGACGCTGCCGGTCCGGGTTCTGGTCACCGGCGTGGCGGCGGTGACGGCGACGGTGACGTCGCCGTTGGCGGTGTTGACGATCAGGTTGGTACCGTTGATCTGCACCAGCTCGCCCACGGTGGCGCCGCGACGGGCCCCGTTGGCGCCGCCGCTGGGCGTCGGCGACTGTGCGCCGGTGTTGGTGGCCGACGCCGAGCCGCACGCGGCCAGCGCCAGGGTGCCGAGCACGCCGGTGACGACCAGCCCGGTTCGCATCATGGTGGGTCCTCTCATTCCGCTGGTCACTGCGCGCGCAGCGCCTCGATGGGGGCAAGACGGGCGGCGCGCGCCGCCGGGTAGACACCGAAGATCAGGCCAACTCCGGCCGCAACAACGACGGCGATGAGCACGGGGGTGGCCGTGATGGTGACGCCGATGGTGGTGAAGTGGGGGATGAGCACGCCGGCGAGCAGCCCCGCGCCGACGCCGAGCAGCCCGCCGACGACCGACAGCGTCGAGGCCTCGACGAGGAACTGGCGGAGCAGGTCGCCGGGGGTCGCGCCCAGGGCCTTGCGCAGGCCGATCTCGCCGGTGCGCTCGGTGACCGACACCAGCATGATGTTCATCACGCCGATGCCGCCGACGAGCAGCGAGATGGCGGCCACGCTGGCCAGCAGGATGGTCAGCGTGGTGGTCACCGACTCGGCGGTGCTCAGGAAGGAGCTCTGCGCCTGGATGGTGAAGTCGGGCGTGCCGCTGGTGCCGATGCCGCTGCTGTGGGTGTTGAGCAGGAGCTGGTCGGCCTCCTGGTAGGCGCTGCCCACGGTGCCGCCGCTGCTGGCGCTGACCAGGATGCGCTGCACCGAGTTCGGGTCACCGCCGACGAGAACGTCGTGGGCTGCGGTGATGGGCACGACGCCGAGGTCGTCGCCGTTCTGGAAGCCCTGGCCGCCGACGGTGTTGAGGATGCCGATGACGGTGAAGGGCACCGAGTTGACGGTGACGTTGTCACCGACCGACACGCCGAGGTTGGTGGCGGTGGTGCTGCCCAGCACGATCTTCAGGGTGTGCTTGGCGACGTCGGTCTGGGTGAAGAACTCGCCCTGGGCCACGCTGCGCGCGTTGGCGCTGAGCCAGCCCGGGGTGCTGCCCTGCACCGTGCTGGTCCAGTTGGAGCTGACGCTGACCATCGCCTCGCTGCGCTGCACCACCGGCGCCACCGCCGCAATGTCGGGCGCGTTGTCCTTGCTGGACAGGCCGGTGGCGTCGGCCATGGTCAGCGACGTCGCCGTGCCGGCGCCGCCGAAGACGCCGCCGGCGCGCGTGCTGCCCGGTGTGATGGTGAGCAGGTTGGTGCCCAGCGAGGCGATGCGCGCGTTCACCGAGTCCGACGAGGCCGTGCCGATGCCCACCGTGCAGATCACCGCGGCCACGCCGAAGAGGATGCCCAGGGTGGTCAACACCGAGCGCAGGCGGTGGCCGAGGATGCCGCGCAGGCCGGTCTCGAAGGTGCGCAGGATGCTCACGCCACCAGCTCCCCCTCGCGCAGGTGGCCGTCGCTCATCTCCAGGACGCGGCGCGCCGCGGCGGCGACGTCGTGCTCGTGGGTGATCATCACGATGGTCCGCCCGGCGGCGTTGATCTCCTGGAGCAGGGCGAGCACCTCGCGGCTCGACGCCGAGTCGAGGTTGCCGGTGGGCTCGTCGGCGAGGATCAGGTCGGGGTTGGTGACCAGCGCCCGGGC
>Ga0070714_100003490_pt1 | contig 11739 bp, 11 predicted proteins | sample LARL83metaG_FD_65450 | JGI IMG/M metagenome (GOLD analysis project Ga0070714, IMG submission 65450) | Corn, switchgrass and miscanthus rhizosphere microbial communities from Kellogg Biological Station, Michigan, USA - LAR L8-3 metaG | ecosystem: Host-associated > Plants > Roots > Rhizosphere ... | reverse complement strand
GGCGTGCTGGTGCTGTCGCAGTTCGCCGGCGCGGCGCGCGAGCTGGATGCGGCGCTGCTCGTCAATCCGTATGACGAGGCAGGGGTTGCCACGGCGCTTGATCGCGGCTTGGCGATGGCGCGCGAGGAGCGGCGTGAGAGGCATGCGGCGATGATGGCAGTGATGCGTCGCGACAGTCTGGATGCGTGGCGCGATCGGTTCGAGGCGGACTTGCGCGGATAGTCCCGGCCCCGGTTGCGCACTAAGCTGGTGACCCGGGGCTACCGCTGGGGAGAACGCACCATGAAGCGACGCACGTTTCTCGGAACCGTGGCGGTCGGCGCGGGTGCGCTTGCGGCGCCGCGTCTGGCGCGCAGCGCGGGCGCGTCCACGCTGAAGTTCGTCCCGGCGCAGGATTTGGCGCTACTGGACCCGATCCAGTCGCCGTCAGGTTCGACCATCATGCACAGCTGCCTTGTGTTCGACACGCTGTACGGCCTGGACGAGAGCTACAAGGCGCAGCCGCAAATGGTCGAGGGCCACGTCACCGAGGATGATGGTAAGCTCTGGAAACTTACCCTGCGTGACGGGCTGAAGTTCCACAATGGCGAACCGGTGCGTGCGCGCGACGTGGTCGCCAGTCTGCAACGCTGGGGCAAGCGCGACACCTTCGGTCAGACGCTGTTCTCGGTTACCGACGAGTTGTCCGCGCCGTCCGACAAGGTGGTGCAGTTCCGGCTGCAGAAGCCATTCCCCATGATCCCCGATGCGCTCGGCAAGATTGGCGCCTTCTTCGCGATCATCGTGCCGGAGCATCTCGCGCAGACCGAGCCGACCAAGGGCATGCCTGAGATCATCGGCAGTGGTCCCTACCGCTACGTCCCCGGTGAACGCGTGCAGGGATCGTTGAACGTATACGAAAGGTTCGCTGACTACCTGCCTCGCAGCTCCGGCAAGACGAGTTTCCTGGCCGGCCCGAAAGTGGCGTATTTCGACCGCGTCGAGTGGCACACCATTCCGGACCCGGCGACCGCGATGGCGGCATTGCAGGCGGGCGAGGTGGACTGGTGGGACCAGGCAACCGCCGACACGCTGCCTCTGCTGCGCAGGAACGGCAGCATCGTGGTCAGCGTGCGAACCACCGTCGCCTCGTTCGGCATGTTGCGTCCCAACCACACCCAGCCGCCGTTCAACAACCCCGCGGTGCGGCGCGCGGTGATGGGGGCGATCCGGCAGTCGGACTACATGATCGCCGTCGCGGGTGAGGACCACTCGCTGTGGCGTGCCAATTGCGGCTTCTTCACGCCGGGCTCGCCGATGGCGACCGACCGCGGCATGGACGCCCTGAACGGTTCGCGCGACTTCGCCAAGGTGAAGCGTGAGCTGGCAGAAGCGGGCTACAACGGCGAACGGATGGTATACCTCGCGCCGACCGATCTGCCGTCGCTGAACGCGATCAGCGAGGTCGCGGCTGACATGTTCCGCAAGATCGGCATGAATCTTGACTATGTGGCGACCGATTGGGGCACGGTGGCGCAGCGCTTTGCCTCACGCGAGCCGCTGGAGAAAGGCGGCTGGAGCATGTATCCGAACTACGTGTATAGCGTGTCGATGATCAGCCCCGCCGCCAACAACTACATCCGTAGCAGTGGTTCCAAGGCGATGTTCGGCTGGCCGGAGTCGCCGCAGCTTGAGAATTTGCGCTGGCAGTGGCTGCAAAGTTCCGATGTGCAGGAGCAGAGGCGTATCTGTCAGGAGATGCAGATGCAGGCATTCGAGGACGTGCCCTACTATCCTCTCGGCGTTTACTATCCCGCGACGGCTTACCGCAACAGCCTGACCGGTGTGCTGGATGGCTACTCGCTGTTCTACAACGTGCGGCGGGCGTGACATGAGATTCGATCTGCTGATCAAGGGTGGCGAGATCGTCGATCCGGCCACCGGCACTTTCGGTCCCCGCGACGTCGCGGTGCGGCGCGATCGAGTGGCCGCGGTCGAGCGCGACATTCCCGCTGAGTCCGCCTTCCGTGTGATCGATGCGACGGGCCTGCTGGTGACACCTGGCCTGATCGATCTTCACGCGCATGTCTGGCATGGCGTAGGGTACTACGGCATCGACGCCGATCCGATCGGCGCGTTGTCCGGCGTCACGAGTTGGGTGGATGCCGGATCGGCCGGCGCGTTCACGCTGGAGGGGCTGCGCCGCTACATCATCGAGCGTTCTCAGTTGCGCATCGCCGCGTTCCTCAACATCTCCTGCATCGGGCTGGTCGCGTGGGACTACGAGCTCACGGAGATCGAGCTGGCCGACGTGGCGCTGTTCGAGATGGTGGCCAACCGGCATCGCGATATCCTGTGCGGCGTCAAGGTGCGGATGGGTGTGACGACGGTCGGCGCGAACGGCATCGAGCCGGTGCGGCGTGCGGTCGAGGCGGCGGAACGCTGCGACATGCCGGTCATGGTGCACATCGCTCAGCCGCCGCCGGGCATCGAGGAATTCCTGCCGCTGCTGCGCGCCGGCGACATCATCACGCACTGCTTCACCGGTCTGCCGATGAAGCTGTTCGATGATGACGGCCGGCTGCTGGAGGCGGCGCGGCGAGCGATCGACCTGGGTGTGATCCTGGACATCGGCCATGGTGCCGGCTCGTTCGCGTTCCGCACGGCGGAAGCGGCGCTGGCGGCAGGAATCAGGCCGCACGTGATCTCCACCGATATGCACCAGATCAGCGCAGCGGGCCCGATGTTCGACCTGCCGACCTGCCTGTCGAAGTTCCTCGCGCTGGGGTTGGACGTTCGCGACGTGATCGCAATGGCGACCGACGCGCCGGCACGCATTCTGCGCTACGAGGATCGTGGCACGCTGCGCGTCGGCGCGCTCGCCGATATCGCGCTGTTCCGGCTGCACCAGGGCAGCTTCCCACTCTACGACAACACCGGCGCGATGCGCACGGGGCGGCAGTTGCTGCGCAACGTGGCGACGATCGTGGGTGGGCGGGTGCTGGAGAGGCGCCCGCCTACGCCGCGCGCGATCTGGGCGGAACAGTGGGACCGCGGCGGAACCAACGCGCGCATACACAGGTTCCAGTGCGAGCTTGTGGAAAAGGGGCATACGCCGGAGCAGATGTGCGGATGCGGATAGTCAGCGTCGCCACCGCCTGTATAATCCACACTCCAGGAATCAGGAGCCTCGCACGATGAGCATCAGCATCCGTTCGGTCCACCCGGTGTTCGTGGGCGAGGTGTCCGGCATCGACATATCGCGACCACTGAGCAGGGAGGCGGTTGCGGCGATGGAGGTTGGCATGGACCGCTACGCCGTCCTGATGTTCCGCGACCAGCCGCTCACCGATGACCAGCAACTTGAATTCAGCCGCAACTTCGGCGAGCTCGAAGTCACACTGGCCGGCCAGATGGCCAAGCCGGAAGACCGCCGCCTCGGCGACCGGCTCGAGCTCGGCGACATCTCCAACCTGACCGCGCGCAATCAGCTCCGTGCGCGTGATGACCGTAGCCGGATGTACGCGCTGGCCAATCGTCTGTGGCATTCGGACGCATCGTTCCGCGCGGTGGGCGCCGGCTACACGCTGCTGCACGGCCGGGTGATTCCGGGTAAGGGCGGCAACACCGAATTTGCCGACATGCGCGCCGCCTACGACGCGCTGGATGATGCGACCAAGTCGGAGGTCGAGGACCTGATCACCGAACACTCGATCGTCTTTTCGCGCGAGCAGATCGGCTTCGCCGATTACTCGCCGGGCAACGAAGAGCGGCTGCGCCCCGTGCAGCATCGGCTGGTGATTACGCATCCGGTCTCGGGCCGGAAGTCGCTGTATCTCTCATCGCACATCGGCGGCATCGTGGGTTGGCCGGTGCCGGAGGCGCGCGCCTTCATCCGCGATCTGATGGAGCATGCGACGCAGCGGCGGTTCGTCTATGCCCACGAGTGGCGGGTGAACGACCTGGTGATGTGGGACAACCGCACAGTGATGCATCGTGCGCGTCGCTTCGACGACATGAAGGAGGTGCGCGATCTGCGTCGGACCTCGATCAAGGGCACCGGCCTGGCGGTCGAGCAGGCGCGGGCTGCTTAACGGGCGGATTCCGCTCCACACCAGCCCGGCAGGCTGCGTGGCGCGATTCGCGTTAGTATCTCCGTGCGACCGAACATCGTAAAGCCGCGATAGATGCGTGCCGAGATGCGATCAGTCGTCTCGACGTGGGCGGATACGTTGTACGTCGCGCCGTTTTCGGGATCGAAGAACCAGCCGCCGCCCCACTGCATCGGTCCGTCCGATGTCAGGCCCCATATGATTGTGCGATCGCACATCTCGGCCGTTCTCAACGCGGGGTTGCGCAGCCATGCGATCCGGCCGCACAGCGCGTCCTTGCAGGGAAAGATATCGAATGCGATTCTCTGGCTTACCATCCAGGTGCCGTCGGGTGCTGCGGGTTCAGCCGAGGTGGACGCCAATTGCAGAAAGACAAGACCAACCATCGCCAGCGTAAGGCGCCGCATTGCGAATTCCCCCGGTGATTCCGGCGCTCATGGTCGGTCGAGATCCACCGCAACGCAACTGGCCGTGCGAATGACAGGGACAGGCCACCGGGCTACTGTCTTCGCGTTGACCGGTCAGGAGTGACAGTATGGCGCTCAGCATTCGCCCAATTCACGCGGAGTTCGCCGGCGAGGTGTCCGGCGTGGACATCACGCGCCCGACCACGCGTGAGGAGGTTATGGCGATCGAGGCCGGAATGGACCGCTACGCCGTGCTGGTTTTCCGCGACCAGCAGCTTACCGACGAACAGCAGATCACGTTCACGCTGAACTTCGGCGAATTGGAGCACACGCGCGGCAACGCCATCACAAGGCCGGCGGAGATGCGCCTCGATCCGGCATTCGCCGATGTATCGAATCTCGACAAGAACGACCAGCCGCTCGCGCGCGACAGCCGACGGCGGCTCTATGCGCTGGGCAACCGGCTGTGGCATTCGGACAGTTCATTCCGCGCGGTGCCGGCGACCTATTCGCTGTTGTCGGGCCGCATCGTTGTCGATAAGGGCGGCGACACCGAATTCGCCGACATGCGGGCGGCCTACGATGCGTTGGATGACGCCACCAAGGCGGAGGTCGAGGAATTGATCTGCGAACATTCACTGATGTTCTCACGCGGACAACTGGGCTTCACCGAATTCTCGCCGGACGAGCGTGAGGCGATGCGGCCGGTGCGGCAGAGCCTGGTGCGTATGCATCCGGTGACAGGCCGGAAGTCGCTGTTCCTGGCGGCGCATATCGGCGCCATAGTCGGCTGGCCGGTCCCGGAGGCCCGTGCCTTCATCCGCGACCTGATGGAGCACGCGACGCAGCCGCAATTCGTCTACGCGCACAAGTGGCGGCAACATGATCTCGTGATGTGGGACAACCGGCAGGTCATGCATCGTGTTCGTCGTTTCGATGACACCAACGTGCGCGACGTGAGGCGCACCACGGTTGGCGGTACAGAGACGACGGTCGCACAGGCGGCCTGAGCAACAGGAGGACGCTGCGATGACGCTCAGCATCCAGCAGATCACGCCGGTGTTCGCAGGCGAGGTATCGGGCGTGGACATCACGCAGCCGCTGTCGCGTTACGATGCCGCGGCGATCGAGGAAGGCATGGACCGCTACGCCGTGCTGGTGTTCCGCGATCAGCATCTGACCGACGATGCGCAGCGGGCATTCACCCGTAACTTCGGCACGCTGGAGGCTTCGCCGGGCGGCCATATCGCGACTGCGGCCGAGCGCCGTCTGCCGCTCGACATGCAGGATGCGTCCAATCTCGACAAGGACCAGAAGCCGCTGGCGCGTGACGACCGCCGGCGCATGTTCAATCTCGGCAATCGGCTGTGGCATTCCGACAGTTCGTATCGCGCGGTGCCGGCGAAGTACTCGTTGCTGTCAGGGCGCGTCGTGGTGGAGCGGGGAGGGCGTACGGAGTTCGCCGACATGCGCACCGCCTACGATGCTCTGGACGACGCGACGAAGTCGGAGATAGAGGACCTGGTGTGTGAGCATTCGCTGATGTTCTCGCGCGGTACACTCGGTTTCACCGAGGTAAGCGAGGCGGAACGTGCGATGTTCAGGCCTGTGCGTCAGCGTCTGGTGCGCACGCATCCGGTGACCGGGCGCAAGTCGCTGTTCCTGTCGGCGCATGCCGGCGGAATTGTCGACTGGCCGGTGCCGGAGACGCGCGCGTTCCTGCGCGATCTGGTGGAGCACGCGACGCAGCCGGAGTTTGTCTATTCGCACAAGTGGCGGCAATGGGACCTGGTGATGTGGGACAATCGCCAGACCATGCACCGCGTCACGCGTTTCGATGAGACGCTGGTGCGGGATATGCGGCGTACCACCGTTGCCGGCGATGCGATGACGGTGGCGCAGGCAGCGTAAATCAAGAGGAATGTCGCAAACACAGGGGAAAGCAGATGGCAGATAACCCACGCTGGTCCAACCGCCCCGCTGGGTCCACCTGGGGCGATTTCGGCGCCGATGATGAACGTGGGCGACTCAATCTGCTGACGTCGGAGAAGGTCCTGCAGGGCATCGCCGAAGTGAAGGTGGGCAAGACGTTCTGCCTGTCGTTGCCGTTGGATTATCCCGGCGGCGCCATCCTCTCGCCGCGCCGTTTTCCGCCTGTGCTGAAGCCCACCATGCGGGGGGAAAAACCCAACATGAACTACCCGCTGCGCTGCGACGATCCGACCGCCACCGACATCGTCTGCGACGACCAGGTGATCTTGACGCTGCAATACTCGACGCAGTGGGACAGCCTCGCGCATGTCGGGCAGATGTTCGACGCCGATGGCGACGGCCGGGCCGAGGACGTGTTCTATAATGGCTATCGCGCGGGCCGCGATATTATCGGTCCCGCCTACTACGACGCGCAGGGCAATATGACGCCGTGCGACGAGCCGCAGGGCGCCCGCCATCTCGGCGTACAGAACATGGCGGAAGCCTGCATGCAGGGCCGCGGCGTGCTGATAGATCTGGAGGCACATTTTGGCCGCACCGGCCACATCGTCAGCTACGACGAACTCGAACAGGTGATGCGCGATGACAACGTCGCCGTTGAACCGGGCGACTTCGTCCTGTTCCGCACCGGCTTCGCCGAGATGCTGCTAGAGATGAACAAGCAGCCCGATCGCGAGAAGCTGATGGCCGGCACAGTCGGCCTCGACGGCCGCGATCCAAAGCTGCAGCAATGGGTCACGGAAAGTGGCGCCGTGGCGCTGATCTCCGACAACTTCGCAGTCGAATCGATGCCGGCGCGGCCGTGTCTGGACGACGTCTGCGCCACGCTGCCGCTGCACGCGCACTGCCTGTTCAAGCTGGGCTGCTATCTCGGCGAGATGTTCTACCTGACCGAGCTCGCCGACTGGCTGCGCGCCAACAACCGCAGCCGCTTCCTGTTCACCGGCCCGCCGCTGCGTCTGCCCGGCGCGGTCGGCTCGCCAGCGACGCCGGTGGCGACGGTGTAGCGCTACGACAGCGCGCCGCCCGACAGGTCGGTGGTCTTCTGGTTCAGGCTCTCGATCAGTGCCTGCGCGCCGCCGCGCGAGACCAGCCGGCGGAAGTCGGAGCGCTGCACGGCTACCCGGCTGATCGAGCCGTCCGCCAGCACGTCGACCGCCTTCCAGCCGCCGCCTTCCTGGCGCATGACGTAGTCCAGCTGGTGCGATTCGCCCGACGATGAGACGATGCGCGTCTGCGCCACCAACTCACCATTCGGCAGGTCCTTGGTGTCCGGCGATATGTCGATGCGCTGGCCGTTGTAGTTGTCGAAGCTGTTGACGTAGTTGGCCACCGTGTAGCGGCGGAACGCGGTCATCAGCACGGCCTGCTGATCGGAGCTCAAGGTGGACCAGGACGGCCCGACCGACAGTTGCAGGATTGCCGACAGATCGAAGGCACGCTCGACCGCCGGGGCCAAAGTCGCGAATCGCTGCCCGAAAGGCGTGCCTTGGCCGGCCCGCATGACGCCCAGCAGGCTGTCGCAGAGTTCCCGGATCGGCGTGACCGCCGCGGGGTTGGCCTTGGCTCCCGGCAATACGAGCGCCATGCCGGCCGCACCCAGGGCTGTCCGCAACCAGCGCCGGCGGCCAATCGGGGCGAACGACATGATGTATTCCTCATCCTATCGATGTGCAAAATACGCCCGCGGCGCCGGCCTGGGCGAACCGTCACGGTTATCCTCAGGCCGGGGCCACGGTCAACATAGCCACATAGCTGGGTCAAATGTGTTACCGGCAGCGGTGGATGCCAGGGGTCGGCATGCTACCGGATAACGATTTTGTGCCTGGGTCTGCCGCGTCGGGAGGTTGGATTTTGTCGCTGCAAGGTTCGGTTCTCACCCTCGCCGATGGCGTGGCGCATGCGCTCGGGTTGCTGCGGCGACCGCTGCAGGTGGAACCGTTGCTGTCGCTCGCCCGCCGGCGCACTGGGCTCGACGAGTTCGGCGACACCTCGTTCATCGACCCGCTGCGGCGGTTGCTGGCTGCGTGCATGGATGAGGCGTCGCTCAGCCTGGTCGGGCGAATGGCGACGCGATGGGACGTCGTTCGCTTCCTCACCAACCTGCTGCGCTTCCGGGACGCCGAGGCGCGCGAGCCGGGCATCCTGCGGCAGCCGATCGAACGGCCGATCTTCATCACTGGCCTGCCGCGGAGCGGCACCACCTTCCTCCACCGGCTGCTGCTGGAGGATCCGGACAATCGGGCACCGCGCGTCTGGCAGACGATCTATCCGTATCCGCCGCGGCGTGGACGGGATTTGCGGTCGGCCAGCGTGGCGCGGCAGTTGCGTGCCTTCGAGCGGCTGGCCCCGGAGTTCCGTGCGCTGCATCCGCTCGATGCCACCTCGCCCCAGGAGTGCAGCGAGATCACCGCACACGTCTTTCGCAGCCTGCGCTTCGACACGACGTATCGTATTCCGGGCTACCGGCGCTGGCTGGATCACGCCAGCCACGGGCCGGCCTACCGGTTTCACCGCCGGTTCCTGCAGCACCTGCAGCATCAGGCACCCGGCGGGCGCTGGGTGCTGAAGTGCCCCGACCATTTGTTCTCCTTGGGCGCAATCCGAGCCGAGTATCCCGACGCCCGCCTGGTCTTCGTGCATCGCGATCCGGTGAAGGTGCTGCTGTCAGTGGCGAAGCTGACCGAGGTGCTGCGCCGGCCGTTCACCCGGCGGCTGGACCCACGCGAGATCGGCCGCCAGGAGAGCGCCCGCTGGCTGGAGGGCACGCGACGAATGGAGGCGGCCGGCGACGATGCTGGCCTGCAGGAGGCGATCCATCATGTCCATCATGCCGCCCTGGTGGCGGACCCGGTGGGCACGGTCGCGGCGCTCTATCGCCATTTTGGCCTGGTGCTGCCGCCGGGCGTAGCTGCGGCCGTCGAGCAGTACGCCAGGCAACGGCCGAATGGCGGCTATGGCCCCCGTAACTACCGCTTCGAGGACCACGGCCTTGAGGCTGGCGAAGAGCGAGAGAAGTTCCGTGGTTATGTGCAGCGGTTCGGGATAGAGACCTGACCTGGCTACATTTGCCAGAACGGCTTGTTGGCCTCCGCCTCGGCCTCGGCGAAGCTGACGCCGATATCCTTCAACAGGTGGCCGTCAAGATGCGCGATCCGCTGCCGCGACCGATAGCGCCGCCAGGTTGCGCGGATCCTCGCCCGGTACGACAGGCGCGGCGGCGGGAACAGTGTCTGCGGCCGCAATCGGGCAAGATTGAAGAAGAGGAGCCGGTTGGACATCGTGACCTCCTGCTGTCCGAGGCAATGGTGCATCGGCCGGGTGAATCAGGAAAACGAATTGCCCTGATGGGTGCGATGAATTAGCTTGATGACCATGACGCTGCCGCACGCCCTGGACACCGACCTGTTGCGTGCCTTCGTTCTGATTGCCGAGGGCCACAGCTTCACCCAGGCGGCTGCCAGGGTGGGGCGGACGCAGTCAGCCGTCTCCATGCAGGTCAAGCGGCTGGAGGACGCGCTCGGTCAGCCGGTGCTGAGCCGCAGCAAGGGTGGCGGCGTGGAACTGACGCCGCATGGCCATTACCTACTGACCCGTGCCCGGCAGATCCTGGCGCTGAACGACGAAGTGCTGACCACGTTCCGGACGCCGGAGATCGCCGGCACCGTGCGGCTCGGCTCTCCGGACGACTACGCCTTCGCGTATCTGCCGCCGATCCTCAAGCGCTTTGCCGAGACGCATCCGGCGGTGCAGGTGGACGTGGTCTGCTCGCCGTCGACCGAGCTGATGCATCGGATCAAGGCGGGCGAACTGGACTTGACGCTGATCTCGAATGGGCACCATCCGCGGGACTGGCAGACGGTGTCGCTGTGGCGCGGGCCGCTGGTCTGGGTGACGTCCACCAGGTATGCGCCGCACCGGCAGGATCCGCTGCCGCTGGCTCTCGCGGACCGCAAGCCGTTCCTGGCGCGCGGGCAGGATTGCGAATGGGCGGGTGCGGCGGTGCGTGCGTTGGAGCAGGCGGGCCGACGCTATCGCATCGCGTATACCTCTGCGTCGCACATTGGCACTCATGCGCCCGTATTGGCGGGGCTGGCGGTCACCGTCTCGACGCTGTCCTGGCTGCCGGATGGGCTGCGGGCGATGCGGCCGGAGGAGGGGCTGCCGAGCCTGCCCGACTTCGGCATCCTGCTGCTAAAGGGCAAGCGCCCCCTGCAGCCGGTGACCGATGCGCTGGCGGCGCACATCGAGGAGAGCTTCGCGATGGACGCAGGTCGGGCGGTCGCGGCGGAATAGGCGGCGGGTCAGCGCGCGCGCAGTTGGAATGATGGAGGGTGGTCCGGCTGCGTCAGTACGATCGCCACCGGCAGCACCGGCGTGGGATCGGCCAGCGCCACCTCGAAATTCCGGATCAGCATCGCCAGCACCAGCGTCGCCTCGGCGAGTGCGAACTGAGCGCCGACGCAAACGCGCGGGCCAGCGCCGAACGGGAGGTAGGCAAATCGTGCAGGCGGTGGCGCGTCCGGCAGGAAGCGCGACGGATCGAATGCGTCCGGGTCGCGCCAGAGGCGGCGGTGGCGGTGCAGCACCCAGGGCGCGATCAGTAGAACCGTACCGCGCGGGATATCGATCGCCCCGGCGCGGTCCGGACCGATCGCCTCGCGCGCGAGGGCGAATGCCGGCGGATAGAGCCGCAGCGTCTCGCTGATCACCGCCCGCGTGCGGACCAGGCGCGGCATCACGTCCATGGCGTTATCCGGCGTGATCTCTACCCCACATGCCTCCTCGGCGACGCGCTGCTGCTCCTCGGGTGCACCACTCAGCAGGACCAGCGACCAGAACAGCGTAACCGCCGTGGTCTCGTGCCCCGCCAGGATCATCGTGACCATCTGATCGCGCAGTTGGTCGGGGGAAAAACCCTCGCCGGTTTCCGGGTCGCGTGCCGCGCGCAGCAGATCGAACAGGTCGCGCGGTGTGTCCGCGGCGGGCGCGGCGAGACGGCTACGCATGACCTCTGCCATGAACGCCATCCAGCGGCGCTGGAAGCGCCGGCGTCCGAAGTCGCGCAGCGTGGGGATCGACGGCGGCAGCACCATGTCGAGCAGGTGCGGCTTCGAGTACTTCACGGCGTACTCGGTGAGCAGGCGGCGCATTGCGGCACCGTACTGCCGGGTCTCCAGCGAGAACATCGAGCGGCCGGCAATGTCGAGTGCCAGCGTCTGCATGGCAGCAAGCAGGTCCATCGGCTG
>Ga0070714_100003488_pt1 | contig 11740 bp, 8 predicted proteins | sample LARL83metaG_FD_65450 | JGI IMG/M metagenome (GOLD analysis project Ga0070714, IMG submission 65450) | Corn, switchgrass and miscanthus rhizosphere microbial communities from Kellogg Biological Station, Michigan, USA - LAR L8-3 metaG | ecosystem: Host-associated > Plants > Roots > Rhizosphere ... | reverse complement strand
CTTTCGCTCGCCGACTACGTACGCGAACCGGAGAACGGCCGCGGCGTCGACGTCGTCGCGCTGCAGGTCGTCACGATGGGCACGCATGCCTCCGAGCGGACCGAAAAGCTGCAAAAAGCGGGCGAGTACAGCGAATCGTACTTCCTGCACGGGTTCTCCGTGCAAAGCGCCGAGGCGCTCGCGGAGTACTCGCACCGGCTCATTCGCGCCGAACTCGGACTGGAAGAAGAGCAGGGCAAACGCTATTCGTGGGGATATGGCGCCTGTCCGGATCTCTCGCAGCACGAGATCGCGTTCAAACTGCTCGACGCAACGAACGCCATCGGCGTCTCGCTGACGTCCGGCTTTCAAATCATGCCGGAGCAGTCGACCGCCGCGATCGTGATGCATCATCCGAAGGCTGCGTACTTTAACGCAGCCGCCACCCGGGAGCTCGAACCGGCTTAGTGAGCGTTACACGCTGGCTTCTCGAAGGAGATCCGGCGATACGCTGGCAGGTCATGCGCGACCTCACGAACGAGCCCGCCGAAGCGGTCGCCGCGGAGCGCTCGCGCGTGGGGACTGAGGGCTGGGGGCGCGCCTTGCTCGATCGGCAATCGCCGCACGGGTGGTTCGGCGGTCCGGACGAGGAGGGCTGGATGATCACGATGGACGCCCTGGCGCTCCTGCGTGAAATGGGTCTCGATCCGGCGAGCACGCAGGCGCGCACGGCGATCTCGCGCGTGAAAGATCACCTGACGTTTCCGACGCTCGGCAACCGGCCCTATTTCGACGGTGAAACCGAAGCCTGCATCAACGGCGCGATTCTCGCCTTCGGCAGTTACTTCGGCGAGCGCTGCGATTGCATCGTCGATCGTCTGCTGAACGAGCAGCTCGCAGACGGCGGATGGAACTGCGATGCGCCGCCCAGCACGCGCTCGTCTTTCAACTCCACGATACGCGTGCTCGAGGGCTTGCTGGAATACGAACGACGCTGGGGCGCGGCGACCGCCATTACGGATGCACGCCGCAAGGCGCACGAGTATCTGTTAGAGCGGCGGATGCTGCGGCGATTAACGACCGGTGAGATCGTCAATCGCACGTGGACGCGTTTCGCCTTTCCCACGATGTGGCATTACGACGTGCTGCGGGGCCTTGAGTATTTTCGCGATGCCGCCGTCCAGCCGGACGAGCGCATGGAGGAAGCCGTCGAAATCGTGCGCGCAAGGCGCCATCAAAACGGACGATGGCCCATGAATCATCTGCACGCCGACCGCTTCGGCTTTCCCCTTGAAACGCAAACCGGCAGCGCCAGCCGCTGGAACACCATGCGCGCCATGCGCGTCCTAAACTGGTACGACGGCTCGCGCTAAACGCTATTCCGGAACTATGGCTCCTGCTCCAACGCTCGATTCCGGATTACGCGGCGTCATCGCGGAGCGCAGCATCATGATCGCGGTATATATAACGACTGCCGCAACCAGCCAACGAAGAGCCGAGACGTTCAGCGACTTCACGATGAACGCTGCGGCAAGAACGCCCGGAACGCCGCCGATCGTCAAGCCCACCGCAGCCTTAAGCGTATACGCGTCGAACTTGATGAAGCGCCACCCGGCGATTGGCATGAGAAAAGCGCACGAGCCCATCATGATCGGAAATGCCGCTATCGGACTCATGCCCAGCAGCGCGACCATGATCATCGCCGGTGCGTAGAGGCCGATGCCAATCGTCATCAGCGCCCCCAAAATGAAGTTGCCCGCAACGCCGACCCACAAAAGCGTGCCGCTCAATCCGAGTGCATTGCCGCCGCCCTGCAAAATGTTCAGGTTCTTCATGATGAAGAAGATGCCGGCGGCGATGAGCGCGAGGCCCATGCCGATCTGGACGTAACGGCGCGGCCATTTGGCGACGATGCCGGCGCCGAGCCATGCGCCGACGATGGACGCGACGATGAGCAGCACCAGCGTTAGCGGCGCGACGTTGACGATCGCGATGAAGATCAGCGCTTCGGCGATTGTGGGCAGCGCGTGGCCCACGTTGAGCGTGCCGGGGATTCGTTCGTCCGGTACGAGTTTCCAGGCCTTGAACATCGTCGTCGTGGGTGCGAACGAGCCGATGCCGAGCGTATCAAAAAAGTCGGTGATGAAACCGACCCCCATCTCGAGCCAGCTCGGCAGCACGAATCCGCGCCGCTTCATTTCCATTGCCCAAAGGATGATATAGACCGCGGCAAAGAGCCCGAGGAGGGCCAGGAGAATCGCGTGTACGCTCATCCCGAATAGTCCACCAGCGTGCCGCTCGACCCCTGCGGGCCGTCAGAACGGGCCTTATTCGGTTTTAGACGTCATCTACGGTTGGATTCGGACCGTCGAATCGGGGTGGGTCCAGGCGTTGTAAACAACAATGCCGTGCGGACGCATCTCGACCCGTACGTGGGCTCCCGCATGACAGTATCCATGCTAATTCAGCGATACGTAGTGCGGAGCGTCATGCGGATGCACCATGAAGTGAACCGTTGATTTATCCTCAAACACCGCGGCCTGATCTGAGACAACGCTAAACGCATCATCGGTTACGCTGCGGCGGGGGTGCAGACTTCGCCGAAGACGGTGTGGCCGCCGACCATCGTGCCGATGACCGTGAATTCTTCGTCCCAGAACGAGAGATCGGCGCGCAGCCCGGGCGCGATTCGCCCGAGTTCCCGGTCCAACCCCAGCAGCTTCGCCGGAGCGTGCGTCGCGGCGACGACCGCCTTTGCGAACGGCAGTTCCGTGTAAGCCATGTAGTTGCGCACGCCCTCGTCCATACGCAGCGCGCTGCCGGCAATCGTGCCGTCCTCGGCGCGCATCACGCCGCCTTCGATATGGTAGCCCGGGCCTGCGGGCGGCATGTTATCCGTGGCGATCACGATACGATCGCCGAGCGTGCGGTGCAGAATGTCGACCATTACCGGCGCAACGTGATGTCCGTCGCAGATGACCTGCACGAACGTGCGAGTGTCTTGAATGAACGCGGCCAGGATCGACGGATCGCGGTGATCGAGCGGCGGCATTGCGTTGAACGCATGCGTGAGCGAACGGTAGCCTAAACCGATCGCGAGCATACCTTCGCGATAACGCGCGGACGTATGTCCGGCCGAACAAATCACGCCGTGCTCGAGAAAGACGCGCGCGGCATCGGTTGCGCCGTCGATCTCCGGCGCGAGCGTCACCATGAGGCATGCGCCCTTGCAGGCTTCGACGAGCGCGCGCGCATGATCGGCGCTCGCGGGAATGACCCACTGCTGCTGATGCACGCGGCGGAATTTCGGATTGAGGAACGGCCCTTCGAAATGAATGCCGAGGCAGCGCGCGCCGCGCGGCTCGTCCTCTTCGAGTTGATGCGCCGCTTCCACCACTTCGCCCGCTGCGTGCAGCATCGACTCCCACGGAGCCGTCATAATCCCGGCCACGAACGCGGTCGCGCCCTGACGCGCATATTCGACGGCCGCGACGGGCACGGCATAGCCTTGGTCACGATTGAACAAGAAGTCGCCGGCGCCGTTGGTGTGTACGTCGATCAGGCCCGGAGCTACGTGCGTACCCGGCGGCAGCCGGAAATCGCTCGGACCGTCTGCTGCTAGGATTTCGCGGATGCGCCCGTGCTCGACGGTGATCCGGCCGTAGGTGGAGGACCCGTCGCCGTGCGCGATCGTCGCAGGGCCGAGGGTGAAGCGGTTGGTTTTCGGGGATGCCATAATGCCGGAAGGTGTCATTCGCTCTCCATGCCGCCCGTCCCCATTACCGGGAAAACAAGCGTGCAAAGAATCCCCGCGGCCTCTTCGCAGGCTGCACTTGCTCGTCTGCTTGCTGACCCTTGGCACTCTCGGCTTGTTGGGCGCGCTCCAGGCGTTCCAGACGAGACATGTGCTCTTCGGCGTGCGCGGCAATCGTCGAAACGAGCGCATCGAGCTCGTTCCAGCCGGCCGGCGCTCGCTGCTCGCGCTTGGCCTGCGCGTATTCGAGCGTCGAGAGCGTGAAGACACGCTGCACGGGGATCGCACGTTCGCGCAAATACTGCTCCGCAAGCTCGACGACGTGTCGGCGCTCTGTAGCCGACTCGTTGTCGGCGAGCGTATGCGCGAACATCATCGGTTTGCCCAGCTGCGCGACGCGCTCGTACAGCGCGAGCTCGCGATCCGAGAGCTGGCGCGAGAAAAGGCAAAGGACTTCGCTCGACGCGCGTGCCGCAACCATGCAGATGTCTTCGAGCGTTGCGCCGCCGGCGTCAAACGCGGGCGCGTGGACCAGCACCAGCTCGCGCGGCAGTTTCCATGGCGTGAGAATGAGCACGGGGTTGCGCGTCGCCTCTTCGAGTGCGGACTCGATTTCAATCTCGCGCCACGTGCCGTCGGACTGCAGGGCGAACGCGCCTTCTTTCTCGCCGTAGCGCACGTGCACCGGATACGCGATCTCGCCCGCTGCTTCGTCGGCCAGCACGCGATGACCGGCGAACGCGTTGATGAGGCTCGATTTCCCGCGGCGCAGCGCGCCCAGCACGGCGACGCGCCAGCGTTGCGGGCGCAAGCCGCGCTGATACGCTTCGCGATCGAACTCCGCCACGACGTGCGAACGGCGCACCGACTCGGCCCCGGGATCGGCGGCGGCAATCTCCTCACCGCGCGCGAGAAATGCATCGACCTGCTCGTCGATCTCATGCACAAGCGCTTGCATCTGCGCCTTGCGGTCCCGCATCGCGGCGATGCTCTGCTCGAGGTTTTCGCTGCGCGCGTTCGCTTCGAGCGCGCGATCGATGCTGCCCACTGCGGCATCGCGCGCATGCTCGAGCGCATCGTCGAGCGCGATGGCGTAGGTTTTCGCGATATTCGAGATCTTCGCGGCGATCTCCGAGGCGAACGCCGTCATCTCGTCGCGGAACTGCGGCCAGATCGTCGCGCGAAGATCGGCCGTGAGCTCGCGCTTCATGTACGAACCGGGCACGGCGGAGGCGAAGCGGCTTGCAATTGCGTGAACGAGCGCGATAGCGGGGCCGCCGATCGCCTCGAGCACGATCGTCGCGCACAGCGCCCGCTCCGGATCCTCCGACCACGTGCTGCCGTGGCCGCCCGTTCCGAAGGCCTGCGCCGCGGCCCGTGCAAAGGAGAAGCGCATCGGAAGATGCGCGCGCGAGCTCTGCAGTTCGCGCTCGTAGTCGGCATAGACGGCCGCGGAGACTTCCGAGGCGAAGAGTTCGGCGGTCTCGGCGAGCGTGCGATCGACGAGCATGTGCAGGCGCGCGCGATCGCGCAGACGCGCGATGTCCGCCGTGTCGAAGGCTTGCGTGAGCGCGTGCTCGGCCTCGTCGGCGAGTAGGGCGCCGCGCTCGCGCAAAGCGGCCGCCATGCGTTCGGAAGCCGCGAGCGTCTTGGTGCGCGCTTCGTTCGCAAAGCGCTGCAAATCCGCGATCTGCGGCTGCGCCGCCGCACGGCGGCGCTCCAGTTCTTCACGTCCGAGCGCGAGCATCTCTGTGTCGCGGTCGATGCGCTCGATCCCGTCGCCTGCCGCCAGCGCGCTCTGTTCGCGTGCGCGGTGAAGCCGTGCGCGCCCGCTGTTGCGCACGAGCGAGGCATCCAATGCCGAGACAAAGCGGGGAAAGCGCGAGCGTTCCACGAGCTGCGGATCGTCCCGCAGCGTTCCCTCGACGTATTGGCGCGCCGAGAGCGCGTACACGTAGGTTCCCGGTGCATGAATCGCCGCAAGCTTGGCGATGCGATCGTAGGCCGACTCCCATGCGGCTTTGCCGTCTTCGCCGGTCTGATCCCACAAATCGATCTTCGTCTGGACGATGAAGATCGTGTCCAAGTGCCGGCGGATGATCCCCAAGAACGACGCGTCGCCTTCGGTGAACGGCTGCTGCGTGTCGATGAGGTAGAGCACCGCATCGGCGTTCGGCAAGAATTGCAGCGTGGCGCGGCGGTGCGCCGGATTGATCGACGCCAGGCCCGGTGTGTCGGCAACGCTGAATCCGCGATGCAGAAACGGTGAATCGACCTTCACGACCACGCGCGAGGGCGCGTCCTTTTCATCTTTGACCGCATCGTGAATCGCGCCGGCGTCGCCGACGCTTGATGCGACGGCGACGAACTGCGAGAGGCGATCGAGCGGAATGCGCTCCACGCGCCCGTCCTCGTGGTACGCGTGCGCTTCGCTCTCGGGCGCGTATTCGAGTTCGGTGATCGTCGCCGTCGACGGATTGATGTCCGTGGCGAGCAGACCGACGATTTGCTCGCGCCCGGCGAGCTGCTCGTACCGGAATTTTCCGAGCAGTGCGTTGAGCAGAAACGACTTGCCGCTGGAGAATTCGCCCACGACGGCAAGCAGAAACGTCGCGCGTTCTAACCGCTCGCGCGCGGCTGCGATGTCCTGCTGCTGCTCGGGCCCGACGAGCGCTTCCAGGGCACGAACGCGTTCGAGAACCGCCAGGCGGGTCTGGTCGTATCGCGCCAGGGCCTCTCGGTCGATCAGCTTCGTATCAGCGCGAGCGCCTCGTCGCGATGTTTCTCCATCAAGTCTTTCGTGTCGCCTTCGACGTTCAGGCGCAGCAGCGGCTCGGTATTCGAAGGACGGATGTTCATCCACCAATGCGGATACGAGATCGTGATGCCGTCGAGGAAATCGATCTGCGCGTCCTTGTAGTGCGCTTGGATCTCTTTGAGCTTGGCCGGAATGTCTTTGACGGTGCTGTTGATCTCTCCCGAGCGGAAGCGCGTATCGATCGGCGCGATGACTTCGCTCACCGGTTTATTCGCTTCGCTGAAGAGTTCCAGGCACTGCATAAGCGCGATCATGCCGGAGTCGGCGTACCAGTTGTCGCGGAAGTAGAAATGCCCGCTGTGTTCGCCGCCGAAGACCACGTCCTCTTCGCGCATCGTCGCTTTGATGAGCGAGTGGCCTACTTGCGAGCGGATCGGAATGCCGTTGTTCTTCGCGATGAGCTCCGGCACGCTTCGGCTGCAGATCAGATTGTAGAGGATCTTGCTGCCGGGATAACGCTTAAGCGTGTTGAGCGCGACCAGCGCCGTCACGGTGCTGCCGTCGATCAGGTCGCCTTTCTCGTCGACGATGAACATGCGGTCCGCGTCGCCGTCGAACGCAACGCCGAGATCGCAGTGATGCTTGCGGACCGCGGCTTGAAGATCGGCCATGTTCTCGGGCTCGATCGGGCTGGCGGGGTGATTCGGAAAATTGCCGTCGAGTTCGAAATACAGCGGCACGACTTCGCACGGCAAATGCTTGAACACGTGCGGAACCGTTTCGCCAGCCATGCCGTTACCGGCATCGATCGCGATCTTGAACGGTTTGATCTTCGACGCGTCGATGAACGAGAGGCAATGCTGCGCGAAGTCGTCCAGAATGTTTTTCTGCGCGACCGTTCCGGCTTTAGCCGCTTTGGGCGGGAGCGCTCCGGAGAGAATGCGATCGCGAATCTCGGCGAGTCCCGTTTCCAGCGACATCGCCTGCGCTTGCTCGCGCGTGAACTTCATACCGTTGTATTGCGCGGGGTTGTGCGAGGCGGTGATCATTACGCCGCCGTCGTAGCCGAACTTGCCCACTGCAAAATAGAGCGCGTCGGTTGAGACCATGCCGATGTCCACGACGTCTGCGCCCGCTTCGCTCGCACCGCGCGCAAACGCTTCGAAGAGGCTCCGGCCGGAAGGACGCATGTCGCGCCCGACCGCGACCGTCTTCGCTCCCAGCAGCGGGACGAAGCAGCGGCCAATCTGATATGCCACGTCTTCGTTAAGCTCTGCCGGATAAATGCCGCGAACGTCGTAGCTCTTGAAAATAGCGGTGTTCAGTTGCGTTTGCATATGTATTTTTTTCGTTTCGGAGGGGCGGTTGCCTAGACCTATATACCCGGTAGGCGCCCAGGAATGATACGACTTCCTCGGCTCCCGCGCCCGGTGCTCCGCGGCGCCGGCACGCTGACGGCGACGGCCATTCTGGCCTTTGCGCTGCTCATTGCCGTTACCGGGGCTCTGACCACGCGTCACGCCATCAACAGTTCCTTCGCCGAGCAGATGCAGATCGAGCGGGCGCAGCTCACGCTCGAGCGCATGCTGAAGATTCAGCTGGACGAGCAGAACTACGTGCGTGCGTACGTCATCACGCGCGATCCGTCCGATTTGGACTCGTACCGCGCCGTCACCGCGCAGTTCGAGGGCGAACACGATGCCCTGGCCGCGATTCTGCAGCGCGAGCATTTGGCGGATGCGCTTGGTGCGCTGGAAGACTATGAAATGGCGCACAGGGATTGGCATACGGAGGTGGCGGATCGCATGCTGCAGCGGCCCGGCGCGGCGGTCCGCGAGCTCGAAAAACGCGGAAAAATGCTCATCGAATCGCAGAGTTCCGCGGCGCGCTTCATCGAGCAGCGCCTTGAGGGGCGCAATCAGGAAGTGCTGGCCTCCACGCAAAGTCAGATCGACAACACGCTTTACCAGCGCATGATCTGGCTGGTACTTTTCGGCCTCATCGCGATTCTGCTCAACGGGTGGCGTTCGCGTCTGACCAGCGCGCTCGAGGACGAGCGGCTTACGACGCAGACGCTGCAGCGCGCGTTCCGCAGCGAGCACGTGCCGCTGCCCAATTGCCGCATCGGCAGCGCGTACGGTGCGGCAAGCAGCCACTTGGCTGTCGGCGGCGACGTTTTCGACGTGCACCGGCTCTCCGATCGCCTCGGGCTGGTCATCATCGCGGACGTCAGCGGCAAAGGCGTCGACGCCGCGGTGCTCACCGCGTTCATCAAGTTCACGATTCGCGGCATCGCGCTGCGCCGGCGCGATCCGGGGTTTATTCTGCAAGAATTCAACCGGGCGTTCCCTCGCACGGTCGGTAACCCGTATCTTTTCGTCTCGATGTTCGTCGGCATACTCGACACGTGGACGCTGCGGCTCGATTATGCGAGCGCGGGACACGACATCGCGTTCGTGCGCCGCGGCAAGGACGTCGAGCAGCTGGCGGTCACCGGTCCGGTGCTCGGCGTCATGGAAGAACCGTTCGACGTCAAGACGCTGTACTTGGAAGACGGCGACATGCTCGTGCTCTCGACCGACGGGTTGACCGAAGCGCGCGATTCGGACGGCAACTTCTTGGAAGCGTCCGGTGCGATGAAGTGGATCGCCGAGGAGGGCACCGACCCCGCGCTCTTGGCAAACCGTCTCATCGAACGGGCGCGCGCGCGCTCGAACAACACGATGCGAGACGACGTCGCCGTGCTTGCGATCGGCGTGCAGCGCGCAAGCGCGATACCGCCGAAGCGCGGCTCGGAGACCGGCAGCACCGGTTCGAGCGTCGAGGCAATTGCCGATGTCTAGGATCGTGCTGCTCGCGGCGTTGCTGTTCTGCCTCGGACTTGCGTTCGCGTCCGCCGCACAGCAAAAATGCCTCGCGCAGCGCGGAATGCATATCACCCTATTCGGCGGCGTCGACGATCCCGACGTGCTGGTGTGGGATTCGCGCGATCGCCTCGTGAGCTACGGCGCGGGCTCAACCGACACGCGCAGATTCTTGCTGCCGCACGCAATGCTCAACCGCCCCGGCACGCAGGCGCTCGTGCAATCGTGCATCGGCGGAATCGTCCATCAGAAATTCAGCATGGACGCAGACGACGCCATCGGCGTACTCATCATGAGCGGAAAATACCGCGGCCGCTACGGCTGGGTCACCTCCTCCGACATCCGAGGAAAGGGCATCCCCGAAGCCGCCGAACCGTGGTAGCGCAGTTGTCATCGTGAGGTATCGAACGACCGCGAGTGCAACGAGCGGCGCCGAGGTGTCATCGTGAGGTATCGAACGACCGCGAGTGTAACGAGCGGCGCCGAGCGAAGTCGAGGCGGCGGCTTCGTTTTATTCGCGCCAGGGCTTGCTGAGGGGACGCCTCGACTGCGCTCGGCGCCGCTCACGTTGTTCGCGCCCCTTCGACAGGCTCAGGACTCGATACCTCACGATGACAACTGGGGTTGCTCCGCTGCGGGATAGACGCGTAGAACGCCGGATGGGGTTGTGATGACTTCCATGCGGATGCCGTAGGCGCGTTCGAGGAGATCGGGGGTGAGAGCATCGTGCGGCGGCGCAAATTTGAGGAGCTCGGCACAGCCGAGTAACAGAATGCGATCGGCGTACTCCGCGGCTTCGTTCAGATCGTGCAGTGCGCAGATGACGGTCTTGCCGGTGCGAACTTGTGCGCGCAGCAGTTGAAGAATCTCGCGGGAAACGCGCACGTCCAGATGGCTCGTGGGCTCGTCGAGCAGCAGGAGCGGCGCTTCTTGCGCGAGCGCGAGCGCGATCCACACGCGCTGGCGCTCGCCGCTCGAGAGCGTATCGAAACGGCGATCGGCGAGCGTCTCCATGCGCACGGCGTGCAGCGCGTGGGCGACAGCCGCATCATCCCGTGCCTCTTGCTGCCACTGCCACCACCGGTGATGCGGGTAGCGCCCCATGGAGACGACGTCGCGCACGAGCAGGCGATCGAGAAAGAGATCGTCGCCCGTGATGTGGGCAGCCAAACGTGCACGCTCGCCGTGAGAAAACGAAGAGAGATCGCGCCCGTTCAGCAGTGCGCGGCCGCCGTCCGGCGCGCGCACGCCGGCGAGCGTGCGCAGCAGCGTCGTCTTGCCCACGCCGTTCGCGCCGAGCACCGCGACGAACTCACCGCTGCGCGCTTCGAACGATGCGCCGGAAATCAGCGTACGCGCGCCGATGCGCAGCGTGAGATCCTGGCACGCAATCATGCTGCCGCGGCCCGTTCCGAGCGCAGATACATGTACAAGAACGCGGGAACGCCGACGAACGCGAGCAGCACGCCGATGGGAATCTCCGTCGGCGCGGCGACCGTACGGCACAGCGCATCGGCGCACACGGTGAGGGCGGCTCCGATGAACGCAGACGCCGCAACGGCGTAGCGGACGTCCGAACCGACCGCGCGCCGCGCGATGTGCGGGACGATAAGACCGATAAAACCGACCGTGCCCGACAGCGTTACGGCGCCCGCCGTCAACAGCGATGCCGAACACAAGATCAGCCACTGCGCTCGCGCGACGTCGACGCCGATCGATGCGGCGCGCACGTCGCCCAGCCGCAGTGCGTTGAGCGAGGGCACGCTCATGAGCGCCAGAACGATCCCGGCGGCGAAGTACGGCAGCGTGAACGCGAGATCGTTCCATCCGCGTCCCGCAAGCGATCCGGCGAGCCAGCCGATGATCGCGGGCGCCGCGTCCGTCGTCTGCAGGCGCGTGAGCACGAGCGCAATGATCGCGGAGAAGAGCGACGAGAGTGAGACGCCCGCCAGAATCAGGCGCGTCGCGTCGATGCCGCTTCCGCGGCGAGCGAGCGCCGCGACGATGAGCGCTGTGGCAATGCCCGCGGCAAACCCGAGTGCCGGTATCGCGGCAAGCGCGACGCCGGCCGTCATGCCGATCACGATCGCGACTGCGGCGCCCGCGCTCACGCCGGTGAGAAACGGATCGACGATCGGGTTTCGCAGCAGCCCTTGAAGAAGCGCGCCCGCAATTGAAAGCGCCGTTCCGACGAGTGCGCCGATGAGCACGCGCGGCAAGCGCAGTTGCCACACGATGGTGGCCGCATCGCTGCCGCTATGCGGATGCGCGAGCGCGCTCATGACTTGCGGCAGCGGAATCCACGTGCCGCCGGCAAGCAGGCTGCCGAGCATCGCCGCGAGCGCGAGCCCGAGCAGCCCTGCGAGCCGAAGCATCATGCTATTT
>Ga0070714_100003487_pt1 | contig 11741 bp, 12 predicted proteins | sample LARL83metaG_FD_65450 | JGI IMG/M metagenome (GOLD analysis project Ga0070714, IMG submission 65450) | Corn, switchgrass and miscanthus rhizosphere microbial communities from Kellogg Biological Station, Michigan, USA - LAR L8-3 metaG | ecosystem: Host-associated > Plants > Roots > Rhizosphere ... | reverse complement strand
GACGCGCGCGTCCCGAGCACTGGAACCGGTGTGGGGCGTGCCGCAGGACCTGCTGGCCCGGCTGGACGCCGTGGTGCTGGGCGCGGTCGGATCGTCGGCCGGGCCGGTGTTCGACGCGCTGGCCGCCGTGGTGCCACCGGCGGGACCGGCCGTGCGGTTGTTCGAGCGGTGCAACGCGCTACGGCACCACCGCGCGGACGCGCACGCGGCGGCGTGGGCCGCGGTCGGGCTGACCGCGACGTCCGTGGCCGAGGTGTCGATCAGTGATCCGATCCGGCAGGACGTCGAGACGGCCACCGACCGGATCAACGCGCGCGCGTACCGCCCGCTGTCCACTGTGGAACGTGCCGAGCTGGTCGAGTTGTTGCGGCAGTTGCCCGTCTGACGTCAGTTCGGGGTGCTGCCGTAGGGCGGGATGCCGTTGACCGCGGTCTGGTCGGCCGCGCCCTCCACGGTGCCGTGCCACGACGGACCGCCGAACTCGCTCGGGCTGAAGTGCCCGGACCGATTGGCGCTCCAGTGACCCGACGAGTGACCCGGCGGCGACGACGGTTCGGCCGGCGTGCCGTCCTCGCCCTCGCGTTTGGCCAGTTCCTCGTGCAGCTGGCGCAGCAGCTCGCGTTCCCGGCTGCTCAGGTCGGCGTCGGCGGACGGGTCGGCCGGCGGCAGGGCCGGGGGTTCCGATTCGACCGGTGCCACGGCCACCTGGGCCGCCGGTTCCGGTACCGGCTCCGGGTGGATCGGGCGGACGCGGGCCGAGTCAGTGTGTTCGCGGGGCGAGTCGCCCTCCTTGTCGGCGGAGGACGACTCGGACGCGATTCTCGGCTGCCAGCGGCCGGTGTTGTTGGTGGCGTCCGCGACCGCGCGCTTCTCGGCGTGCGCGCCGGATCCGGTCGCGTAGCGGCGCCGGGTCGACGTGACCGACCGTGGCGTCGGTGAATCGGCGAACAGCGAGCTGCCCGGCTCGCCGTCGGCCTCATGACCGCGACCGGTGACCTGACGTAACGACACCCGCCGGGACACGGCGAGCGCGTCCTGGTGGTAGTCGCTGACCTCGGTGCCGGCCTGGATGACCTCGACCGACGCGCGGATGCCGGCGCGTCGCAGGGCCTGTTCCACCCGGTAGGACGTGGACGGCGGGAAGCCGTCCGGACCGACCTCGACGAGCACCATCCGCTGCGGCACCGGCCCGGCCACCGCACCGGCCGGCGTGGCCCGCCACACGCAGGACAGCGCGCGGATGTCCGGCAGCACCTCGATCACCCTGGCGATGGCCTCGAGCACGCCGCCATCGGGCGCCGGGTCGTCCATCACGCCGGTGGTGAACCGGTGCCGGGGCGGCATCGCGTTGTCGTTGACGATGATGCGGTCCACGAGTGCCGGTGAGCTCCGCACGGCGTGCACGAGATCGCGCAGCTCGTCGCGCTCGTCCGCGTTCATCGGGATGCGACCGGCCACCAGGCTCGCGGTGAGCAGGTCGACCGCACGGTCGAGCTCGGCCACGGCCAGCAGCTCGCGCGCGTCGGTCAGCGCGTCGTCGTCGATGCGGCCCGCGCAGGCCAGCAGGAAGTCGTGCACCCGAATGGGTAGGGCCACACGGTCGGACGATTCAGGCACGCCATTCTCCTTCCGGTCAACGAGCCGAGCCGACCAACTGGCCGTACGGGTCCTCGGCGCCGACACACAGCAACTCACTCGCCGCCAGTGCTGCACGGTGGTACGGCAGCGGCGCGTAGCCCGCGGGCAGCACCTCGACGCACGGGTCGGACTCGCCGACCGCCCGCTGCACCCGCTGAAGTTCCCCGGTCAGCGCGGCATGGTTCGCGGTGGCCGTCACGAGCAGGACGCGATGGACCTCGCTGCCGGCCGGCCCGGAGGGCTGGCGCGGGCGGCGCCATGTGGCGCGCACCTCGCCGACCCCGGGGCGACCGCGCAACAGCGCCGCCAGCAACACGGCGAGCTGGTCGCCCAGGCTGTTGCGGCCCACGTTGTCGGAGTCGTGCGCGCTGAACGTGTGGTCGGGCTCCGGCAACTCGTAGAGCTCGCGGATCGACGACAGCAGCGCCATGTCCGCCCCGCTGCCCCGCAGGGCCACGTCGACCAGCCGGAACTCGTCCTCCAGCAGGCCGGTGCGCTCGCGCAGCAGCGTCAGTGGCAGCACGTGGCTCAGTTCGGGCAGCGCTCCGGACGCCAACCAGTCCCGGAACCGCCAGAGCTGGCGGTCGGACAGGCGTCCGGCCAGGCGGAGCAACAACTCATGGCAGGCCGACTCGGCAGCCTCACCCATAGGTGATCACCGTCCCTCGGATGGGGTACCCGAGTCTGCCACGGTGACCAAACGTGGTCACGAAGGTGGGTGAAAGCGAGCCGACGGTAGTCAGCCGACCCGCCCAAACCACCCGGTCAGGCGACCTCGACGATCAACTCCACCTCGACCGGGGAGCCCAGCGGCAGCTCGGCCACCCCGACGGCGGACCTGGCGTGCTGGCCCGCGTCGCCGAAGACCTCGCCGAACAGCTCGGACGCGCCGTTGACGACGGCGGGCTGGCCGGTGAAACCGTCGGCCGACGCCACGAAGCCGACGACCTTCACGACCCGCACGACGGAGTCGATGCCGACCAGAGCGTGCACCGCCGCCAGCGCGTTGAGCGCGCACGTGCGGGCGTGGCCCTTGGCCTCCTCCGGCCCGAGCTCGGCGCCGACCTTGCCGGTGGCGGCCAACTGTCCGGCCACGAACGGGAGCTGGCCGGACGTGTAGACGAACGAACCGGCCTGCACCGCGGGCACGTACGCGGCCAGTGGTTTGGCCACATCGGGCAGTTCGATGCCCAGTTCCACCAGGCGCCGCGACCAGTCCGCCATGTCAGGCCCCCTTCGGCCGCTTGAAGTACGCGACGAGCTGCTCGTTGGACGGGCCGGACAGCACGGTCACCAGCTCCCAGCCGTCCTCTCCCCAGGTGTCGAGGATCTGCTTGGTCGCGTGGATCAGCAGCGGAACCGTGGCGTACTCCCACTTGGTCATGCGGGAAAGCCTAGTGAGCGAGCTTGCGAGCGAACCATCCGGGACAGCCGGTTCGCCGACGCGTCCGACGAGCGCCAGCGAGGAGGTCGCGTCAGCGGGTTACCGTTGCGAGGTGGAGGTGTGGCGGGCGATCCCGGCGGCGTTGTTCGCCGCGGGCGGCCTGGTCGCGGTGCTGATCGCGATGGCGCAGGCGCGTGACCGGCGCCACGCGACGCACCTGACCGTGATCACCACCGGCGTCGTGGTGCTCATCGTGGTGGCCGGACTCACGTTGGCGATCGCCGGCATCCTGCCGGTACTGGTGGGCTGGGGACTGGTGTTCCTGCTGGCCATGGCCCTGTTGGCGCTGCTGCACGTGAACTGAGTGCGGTGGTCGTGAGCGTTTACGCTGGCGGCATGACATCGTCCGGGTGGACCGACGAGCTGGCCCGCGCGCGGCTGCACGTGGTCACCGGCAAGGGCGGCACCGGGAAGACCACGCTAGCCGCGGCGCTGGCGATCGCGCTCGCGTCCGGGCAGGGCCGGCGGGTGCTGTTGATCGAGGTCGAGGGCCGGCAGGGCATCGCGCAGCTGTTCGACCGGCCGCCGTTGCCCTACGCCGAGCAGCGGATCGCGTCCGCGCCGGGCGGCGGCGAGGTGTGCGCGCTGGCCGTGGACGCCGAGGCCGCGCTGCTGGAGTACCTGGCGATGTTCTACAACCTCGGGTTCGCGGGTCGGACGCTGAAGCGGATGGGCGCGATCGAGTTCGCCACGACGCTCGCGCCGGGCCTGCGGGACGTGCTGTTCACCGGCAAGATCAAGGAGCGGGTCGGTGCCACCGACGAGAACGGCCGGCACCGCTACGACGCCATCGTGCTCGACGCCCCGCCGACCGGCCGGATCGTGAAGTTCCTCGACGTCACCAAGGCCATGGTGGACCTGGCCAAGGTCGGGCCGATCAAGGGCCAGAGCGAGGGTGTGGCGAAGCTCATGCACTCCGGTGACACCGCCGTGCACCTGGTGACGCTGCTGGAGGAGATGCCGGTGCGCGAGACGCTGGACGCCGTCGTCGAACTGGACACGGCGGACCTGCGGCCGGGCGCGGTGTTCGTGAACCGGGTGCAGCCCGACCGGCTGCCGGAGGGTGCCGTGGACGCGGCCGCCGACGGCCGGATCGACCAGGCCGAGATCGGCGCCGAGCTGAAGAAGGCGGGCCTCACGCTGACCGAGGACAACCTGTCCGAACTGGTCTACGAGACGATCGACCACGCCACCCGCGTCCAGGCCGAACGCCGGTCCCGGATCAAGCTGGCCGAGGCCGACCTGCCGGCGCTGGAACTGCCCGAGCTGACCGACGGTGTCGACGTGGCCGCGCTCTACGAGTTGGCGGAAGCATTGGTGGCACAGGGAGTTCGGCGGGCACGATGACCAGACCGGCCACAGTGGACATCGACAGACTACTGGACGACCCGGAAACCCGGGTGATCGTGTGCTGCGGCTCGGGCGGCGTCGGCAAGACGACGACCGCTGCCGCGCTCGCGGTGCGCGCGGCCGAGCGCGGCCGGACGACCGTCGTGCTGACCATCGACCCGGCCAGGCGACTCGCCCAGTCGTTGGGCCTGCGCGAGTTGGGCAACCAGCCGAAACCGGTGCACGTCAACGGTTTCGAGCCCGCCGGCGAGTTGAGCGCGATGATGCTGGACATGCGCCGCACGTTCGACGACATGGTGCAGTCGACGGCCGGACCCGGCCGGGCCGAGCAGATCCTGGCGAATCCGTTCTACAAGACCATTTCCACGTCGTTCTCCGGCACGCAGGAGTACATGGCGATGGAAAAACTCGGCCAACTCGCGGCGACCGGCCGGTGGGACCTGATCGTCGTCGACACGCCGCCGAGCCGGTCCGCGCTGGACTTTCTCGACGCGCCGCAACGATTGTCGACGGTGCTGGACGGCCGGATCATCCGGCTGCTGTCGGCGCCGGCCCGGGCCGGCGGGCTGGGCATCCGCAAGATCGTCGGGGCCGGGTTCGGGCTGTTCGCGAAGGCCGTGTCCACGATCATCGGGGGCCAGTTGTTGCAGGACGCGTCCGCGTTCGTGCAGGCGTTCGACAGCATGTTCGGCGGATTCCGGCAACGCGCCGCGGCGACGTACACGATGCTGCGCTCGCCGGGCACCGCGTTCCTGGTGGTCGCGGCCCCGGAGCCGGACGCGCTGCGCGAGGCGTCGTACTTCGTGGACCGGCTGGCCGCGGACGGGATGCCACTGGCCGGGCTGGTGGTGAACCGGACGCATCCGGTGCTGGCGACCGTGGCACCGGCGAAGGCAGTGGCCACGGCGGAGGAGCTGGAGCGGACCGGGAAGGGTGAGCTGGCGGCGGCGATGCTGCGGCTGCACGCGGACCGGGTCGCGGTGGCCACCCGGGAGAAGCGGCTGCTGGCCAGGTTCACGAAGGCCCACCCGGGCGTGGCGGTCGTGGGCGTGCCGGCATTGCCCACCGACGTGCACGATCTCGATGGGCTCCGGGAGATCTCGATGCGCCTGGCCGGCGCATGAATCACAGGTTGACGGCGTAGTCCGCGGCGAACTCGGCGATGTCGGTCTGGTAGGTCCGGCGAGCCGCGTCGAGCAGTTCACGCCACGACCCGACATCGGGCCGGCGGCGCAGCAGCGCACGACGCTCACGCTCGGTCATGCCACCCCAGACGCCGAACTCGATCCGGTTGTCCAGCGCTTCGGCCAGGCATTCCGTTCGTACCGGGCAATTGAGACAGACCATTTTGGCTCGCCGCTGCTCCGCGCCACGCACGAACAATCCGTCCGGATCCTCGTCGCGGCAGGACGCGCCGACCCGCCAGTCCGACTGGTCGAAAATCATATTCCCCCAGCTCCTAGCGTTGTCCTGACTGACGGTTCGCCACCCCCTAGCGGCGAACCCCATGGACCGGCACACGGCCGCCATCCACGTTTCCTTGTCGTCGGACGTTGACGGACGATAGAGCCACTCGGTTCCACTGCCAACACCGTGATATCGACCCGTTACCTACTTGGCCGTAACCGGCCCTTGACAAGAGCCCTTACTGCGCGCCCAGGTACACATCACGACAACACGGGTCACACCGGGTGATCGGTACGCTGGGTCCGTGCGAGTACCTGTGGGCGTGTTGCGATTCCTCGGTCTGTGTCTGTTGGCGGGCGTCCTGCTCGCGGGAGTGATGGCGCCGGTGTCCATCGGGTTGGGCGAGGCGTCCAACCAGTTGTCCGACTCGGTGGACAGCATCTCCGCCAACCTGGCCAGCGCGGACTTCCCGATGGTCACCACCGTGACCGACCGGGACGGCAACCCCATCGCCTACCTGTTCGACCAGTACCGGCTGCCGGTGTCGTTCCCGCAGATCTCGCCGAACATGACCAGCGCGATCATCGCGATCGAGGACAAACGGTTCTACGACCACGCCGGCATCGACATCAAGGGCGCGCTGCGGGCCGCGCTGTCCAACTCGTCGGGCGGCAGCACGCAGGGTGCGTCGACGATCACCCAGCAGTACGTCAAGAACTTCCTGATCAACGTCGTCGACCGGAACAACAAGGCCGCGCAGGCGGCGGACCAGGCCCAGACCCTGGTCCGCAAGCTGCGCGAGGCCAAGATGGCGATGACGCTGGACCAGGAGTGGTCGAAGAACAACATCCTCACCGGCTACCTCAACGTGGTCCAGTTCGGTCACACCGGTATCGGCCCGTTCGGGGTGCGCGCCGCCGCGGCCGCCTTCTTCAACACCACGCCGGACAAGCTCACCGTGCCGCAGTCCGCGCTGCTGGCCGGCATGGTCAACAACCCGGTGCTGTACGACCCGTACCGGCACCCGCAGGAGGCGTTGAAGCGGCGCAACGTGGTGATCGACAAGATGGTCGAGAACAACGCGCTGTCGGCCGACGCGGCCAAGCAGGCCAAGGCCCAGCCGCTGGGCGTCGTGGCGGGCGGTCCGAACATCCCGCAGAGCACGTGCCTGTCCGCCCCGGACTACGCCGGCTTCTTCTGCGCGTACCTGCTGGAATACCTGAAGCAGGCCGGTTTCACGCAGGACCAGATCGACAGCGGCGGCTACACGATCAAGACCACGCTGGACCCGAACGTCGCGCAGGTCGCCAAGCAGGCCGCGAACAACCGCGTGCCCACGACGCAGTACGGCGTCGCGAACACGTTCGACATCATCAAACCCGGTACCACGTCGCACGAGGTGCTCGCGCTCGTCGCGAACCGCAACTACGGCCAGGACCCCAACAAGGGCCAGACGCTGACCAACATCACGGCCGACGTGATCGACACGTTCGGCGCCGGGTCGACGTTCAAGATCTTCACCACGGCGGCCGCGTTCGAGCAGGGCAAGGTCGGGTTGAACAGCGTGCTGCCCAACCCGCAGACCACGTGTTTCACGTTCGATCCGCGCCTGAAGCCGTACTGCCCGTCGAACGCGGAGCGGGTCAACACCGACCCGCTGCAACTGTCCGACGCGCTGGCGATCTCGCCGAACACGCTGTTCGTGAACGTCGAACTCCAGACCGGCATGGCCAACGTGCTGAACATGGCGTACCGGCTGGGCATGCGGAACTCGATGATGGCCAACCAGGTCGGCAAGAACCCGAGCGACCCGCAGTACGCCAACAAGGGCGTCGTGCTCTCGCACCCGCAACTCGAGTCGTTCCTGGACAGCCCGTCGTTCACGCTCGGCGACGCGGCGCTGTCGCCGCTGGAGGAGGCCAACGTGATGGCCACGCTGGCCAGCGGCGGTGTGTGGTGCCCGCCGACGCCGGTGCTGTCGATCACCGACCGCTACGGCAAGCCAGTGCAGTTCACCCAGCAGGCGTGCCAGCAGGTGGTGCCGCAGGCGCTGGCGAACAGCCTGCTCAACGGCCTGTCCCACGACACCAGCCCGATCGGCACGTCGTTCGCCCCGGCGCAGGCGGCGAACTGGAACCACCCGATCTCCGGTAAGACGGGTACGACGCAGGAGAACAAGTCGCTGGCCTTCGTCGGCTACTCGGACGGCTACGCGGCCTCGTCGATCGTGTTCAGCGACATCCCCAACCCGCAGAACATCTGCTTCGGCCCGCCGCCGCACCTCGGGAACTGCCAGAACGGCTTCGGTGGTCCGGTGGCCGCGCCGACGTTCTTCAACGCGTTCAATCAGATCCTGGCCGGTCAGCCGGACACCCCGGTGGCCAACGCGGATCCTGGTTACCTGAACCCGGGCTCGCACGGGCCGGTGATGCCGTTCGTGATGAACATGAACAGCACCGACGCGACGAACGCGCTGAAGGGCGCCGGTTACGGCGTGACGATCGTCCCGTTCAACTCGACCACGGCGGCCGGGACGGTGGTCGGCCAGACACCGCAGGGCATCAGCGCACCGCCCGGCACCCCGATCACGCTGTACGTGAGCACGGGCACGCTGCCGCCGCCGCAGACCTCGTCCGCGCCACCGTCGCTAGCCCCCGGCTCGACCGGAAACTGAGAGGTCCCTTGAGTCAGGCCAGTCGGGCCTTCACGAGGGCGGCCACGCGGGCGCCCTCGGCCCGGCCGGCGACCTCGGCGTTGACGGCCTTCATCACGAGACCCATCTGCCGCTGGCCGGGCTGCGCACCGGTCTGCTCGGCCACGGCGGCGACGGCCTTGTCCACGATCGCGGTCAGCTCGGCCTCGTCGAGCTGCTTCGGGAGGTAGGCGGAGATCAGGTCGGCCTCGGCGAGTTCCGCGGAGGCCTGCTCGGCCCGGCCGGCGCCCTGGAACGCCTCGGCGGCCTCCCGGCGCTTGCGTACCTCGCGGGTGAGCACGCGGACGACCTCGTCGTCGGACAGCTCGCGGGCCGTGGCGCCAGCGACCTCCTCGGTGCCGACCGCGGCCAACGCCATCCGCAGCACACCGGTCCGCACGCTGTCCCGGGCCTTCATCGCCGTGGTCAGGTCGGCGCGCATCCGTGCCTTCAGTTCCGCCATGGTTCGTGACGCTACCGGTGCCGGCCGGCGCCTGCGGGTCCGGTGGCGATCGCCGTAGGCTGGGTCCCCGTGAACACCATTGCTCGGATAGCGGCCGGGACGGCGGCCGTCGGCACTGCAACCCTCGCGTACGCGGCGCTCATCGAACGGCGGCACTGGACCCTGCGTGACGTCACCATCCCGGTCCTGAACACCGGCGCCCGCCCGATGCGCGTGCTGCACATCTCTGATCTGCACATGCTGCCCGGCCAGAGCGGGAAGCAGCGGTGGGTGCGTGCGCTGGCCGAGCTCGATCCGGACCTGGTGGTCAACACCGGTGACAACCTGGCGCACCAGCACGCGGTGCCGGCCGTGATCCGCGCGCTCGGGCCGCTGCTCGACCGGCCAGGCGTGTTCGTGTTCGGCAGCAACGACTACTACGGGCCGAAGCCCAAGAACCCGGTCCGCTACCTGACCAAGAGCAAGAAGCGGATTCGCGGCGTCCCGCTGCCGTGGAAGGACCTGCGCGCGGCCTTCGTGGAACACGGATGGCTCGACCTGACGCACGTCCGGCGCGGTTTCTCGGTGGCCGGCCAGTCGGTCGTCGCCGCCGGCCTGGACGACCCGCATTTGCGTCGTGACCGGTACGCCGAGATCGCCGGCCAACCTGACCCGAGCGCCATACTGCGACTGGGCCTAACCCACTCGCCGGAGCCCCGGGTACTGGACGCTTTCGCCAACGACGGCTACGACCTCGTCATGGCCGGCCACACCCACGGTGGCCAGCTGCGACTCCCCGGCTACGGCGCCATCGTGACCAACTGTGAGCTGGACCGGTCACGGGCGCGGGGTGCGTCCCGCTGGGGCGCGCACACGTGGCTGCACGTGTCGGCCGGCCTCGGCACTTCCCCGTACGCCCCGGTCCGGTTCGCGTGCCCGCCCGAAGCCAGCCTGTTGACCCTGGTCCCGCGGCCCGTGGCCGCCCCGGCACCGGACGACCGGGCAGCGGCATCGGCCCGATTCGGAGCCGGCGCGGACGTCCGCTAGACTTCGTCCAGTTCCAATCGGGGTGTGGCGCAGCTTGGGAGCGCGCTTCGTTCGGGTCGAAGAGGTCGCAGGTTCAAATCCTGTCACCCCGACCAGGACCGCCTTACTTGAACCTTGGCCCGCAAGGGCCAAGGCAAGCGAGTCGATCCGGGTCATCCGGCTGGAAGCGCCGGTCTCCACCAGGAGATCGGCGCTTCTTGCTGTCTGGAGACCGTCAGGCCACGCCAGCAGCTCAGAGCCGTCACCACCGGCCGCCAGCTCGTCAGTGAGAGCCACCTCACCACTCCGCCGGTAGAACGTCTGGCTCTGGTTGCTCTGCCCGCCGTCTCGGGCTTCCCGCTCGGCCTGGCTCTGCCGGAAGATCGTGTACGCCTCCGAGATGACATCGAACGGCTCCTTGAGGTCATGGTCAGTGACCCGTTCGCCGTCTACGTACAGCTTGGTGAAGAACGTCCGGTTCAAGATGCTGCGTACCGTCTCGTTGCCCGCTTCGTACAGCTCGTGCGGGTGATCCAGTAGGTCAAGCGCGTGCAAGAAGATCTGCCGGCCGGTTTCGAGCTGGTTGGTGGCCTGGTCGAGTTGCCGCGTGAGCTTGGTCTGTTCGTCCCGTATGGCGTCCAGTCGTGCCCGGAGCTTGTCCTTGGGCCAGCCTTCCTCGGCCGCCAAGTCCAGGAAGTAGCTCTCCTTGCGGTCCAGCTTCTCTAGTTGGGCCGTGAACTGCTCCCGCAGCTCCTCGCTCAGTTCGTAGTGCTCTGACATCGCTGACTGAACACCCGCCCGGACTGCCGTACGAACCTCCTGGGGCAACCGCACCGCTACGGCGTAGTGCTCGGCCACCGCTTGTTCCATGACGTCCACCGGCACATACGGGTGGTCGCATTGCTTGAGTTGTCGCCCTCGGCACAGGAAGTAGAAGTACGTCCCGCCGTTGCCACGTCCCGGCATAATTGTGAAGCGGTGTTTGCACCGATCGCACCACACCACACCCTTGAGGTAGTGCGGGTGCTGGCGTTGGCGGACGCCACTGCCGGAGTGGGCGTCAAGTACCCGCTGGACGCGGTCAAACAGTTCCTCGCTCACCAAGGGGTCGTGCCGCCCCTGGTACTCAATGCCTTTGTAGACAAGCTTGCCAATGTAGTACCGATCCCGCAGCATCCGGTGCAACGTGTCACGGGTAATCGGCTTATTGCGGTGCGGCGCACGGAGTCCTGAGTCGGTCAGGATTTCCAGCAGGGTATCGAGAGTGTGTTTGCCGGTACCGAATATCTCAAATCCCTGAACAACCAAGGGTGCCCGCTCCGGGTCAACCACAATCGAGTTGACTTTACGTCCGTCCACCAAAATTCGCTCGTTGAGATACCCGAGCTTGGCAAGGCCATTGGTACCGCCATTGCGTGCCTTGTTCGCCATCTTGACAGCGATATCTTGACCGCTCATGCGAACTTGGACTTCGTTCATAATATCGGTGACAGCTTCCATGGCGTCCGCCATGATGCCCTCACCAAAGTCTTCCTTAGCCGAAACGAGCTTGACGCCCATCTTGTCAAGTTGGCGCTTGGTAATCGCCGCATCCGTGAAGTTACGGAAAGCACGCGAACGCATGTAGATAAAAACGTAGCGGATTTCAGGGTGCGCCTTGAGGTAGGCCAGCAGTTCCCGAAATACCGGCCGCTTCTCAATGCTCTGCGCCGATGTGCCCGGCTCGATAAACTCCTTTTGCA
>Ga0070714_100003486_pt1 | contig 11745 bp, 13 predicted proteins | sample LARL83metaG_FD_65450 | JGI IMG/M metagenome (GOLD analysis project Ga0070714, IMG submission 65450) | Corn, switchgrass and miscanthus rhizosphere microbial communities from Kellogg Biological Station, Michigan, USA - LAR L8-3 metaG | ecosystem: Host-associated > Plants > Roots > Rhizosphere ... | reverse complement strand
CCCGCTGCTTTCAGCGATTCACTCGCGATCCTCGCCTTGCGGTTCACTCGGATTGTTGCGACCAACTCTCCAGAGGACTTTCACCTCCAAGTCGATTGTCATGCTGGGCACACCGGAACAAAGGCCGACGGTTTCACCGTCGGCCTTCCTTGTTCCAACCCTCTACCCTCTACCCTTCTACCCGCAACCCTTTCCCCTCTACCTAAGCTTCAGCTTCACGTCCACTCGGCTCGTCCCCGAAGCCGTCACGTCCACCTCTTGCTCCACCGGCGCGCCCCGCTCGTGCCAGACACGCAAGTGGTATTTGCCCGGCGGAACGGAATCCAGCCGAAACGTCCCGGTCTGATCGGTGACGGCGAAATACGGGCTCTCGAGCACCGCGATGAACCCGCGCGTCCACGGATGTTGCGCGCACGTGACCGCGACCATGCCGGCCTTCGCGGCAACGTGCTCGTTAGGTACGACCTGTCCGTCGTCGGTGAGAGGTACGCGCGCCAGGGTGTCGCCACCAGCGCCGCCGAGCAGGAAGCGTGTCGTGTGCGCGAGGCGGTCCTCGTTGCGCACGTTCACCGTCGTCCCGGCGACGACCGCCTGCACCCGTGGAACAAGACGGCACTCCTCGTTGATGATCTCCGTCCGGCGCTCCATCGGTAGCGACTTGCCCTGCCTCACATCCGTCAGCCATACGACCACGTTGGCGAGCGCGTTGCCCCGTCGCACGATCGACGAATCGGGATACGCTGTCCCACAGAGCTCGCGATCGAGCGTCGGAGTGACGACGCTATCCGGCGGAGCGTCGCCGTCGATCTCGATGGTCCCCGTAATAGTTCCGCTGGTGGAAAGCGCTACGGGCTTGTATGCGACGCTCGGCAGCGCGATCGCGCCCACGGACTGCTTCGCGGTCCTGGCTTGCGCCGTACTGTCGCGATCGCTGGCGCAACCCACGACACTGCAGATTGATGAGGACAGCAACAACATCGAAATGGTGGCGAGCCCTTGCGCACGAGCTCGTCGCAAATGGCCTATGGCAAGTTGGTGCACGAGAGATATCAATTTGAGAGCGAGGCGCATGGCCGAGTTGGCAAGGCGTGCGCCATGTGACCGCGAGCCGACGCCATTCGTCACCTTTGCAGACGCGATGGACGTCCTTGTCGCGTGTCTAACCATTTCCCGCTGCTTCGGTAACACATGCTGCATACCCTCTTCCTGTCGCTGGCGCTCGCGAGCCGTATGTCGCTGATGCCGCAACAGCCAGACAGCCTGCGTCCCGATAACGACATTCGACTTGTCGCGCTGCGCCACTCCGCCGAAATACAGCGCTGCTACGAAGCCGAAGGGCTTCGTCTCAACCCGGGCCTCGGCGGTATGATCGAGGTCGAGATCACCGTTTCTCCTTCGGGGCGCGTCGAAGACGCCGAGGTGGCGTCCTCCGCACTGATGGGCGCCGGTCGTCGCGAAGTCGAATCCTGCATCACGTCGACGATGAGGAACTGGCGATTCGAGAAGGGCCCATTTGCGCCCGAGACGATCGTCTATCCGTTCAATCTCGTACGCGAACGCGGCGTGGTCAGCAACACGCGCGCATAACAACTCGGCGAGCACGACGGCCCGCGACATGCGTGGCCGGATGGGTCGACGGGAAACTTCTCGTCGACCCTTCGTGTATTCGCTAATGATGCCGTTCACCATTCGACCGCGCGCGTCACAGCTCGGCGCACTGTTGACTATCCTCGCTGTTGCTGTCGTCACCGGCGCGGCGCGCTCGCGTGCGCCGGCGCGGTTGCGCGTGTGGGGGTTCACGGTTCCGTGGGATGGCCGGAGTAGTGCCGCCGCGCGCGAGCACGCCGGCCAGTTCGACGCCGTGGTATCCGGGTGGATCCAGCTCGACAGCCTAACGGGACAGCCCTTCGCCGAGTTCCACGACACGCTCGCGCGCAACCGGACGACCGGGTTGCGGCTGATGGGCATCGTCACCAATGCCGTGGGCGGGCGATTCCGCGCGGATCCCGTGCGCCAGCTCGTCGCCGATCCACCGGCGCTCGCGCACGCAGCGGGGGACATCGCGCGTCGCCTAACGAGCGGAGGATATCGAGGAGTCGTCATCGACCTCGAGGGCTTTGCCCCGACGGATCGCGCGGTCGCGACGGCCGCCGTTCGCGCCATTGCCGATTCGGCCCGCGCGCGCGGCGTCGGTCCGATCGCCGTCGCCGTTCCGGCAGTGGACACGACCGTCTTCAACGGACGCGATCTCGTCCCGGCCGCCGATTACCTGCTGGTGATGTTGTACGACCAGCACTGGATGACGTCGCCCCCCGGTCCCCTCGCCGCGCCCGATTGGGTGCGGAGCGCGACAGCACTCCGCGTCGGCGAGGTCGGGGCACAGCACGTCGTCGCCGCGTTGCCGTTGTACGGCTATCGCTGGCCCACGGCCGGACCGGCGGCGGCACTCACCTTCGCCGACGCTCAGCGCGACGCCGCCGCCGCGAATGTGTCGCTGCAGCGCGACCCCGCGACCTCCACGATGCGCGCCACGAGCCCCGGGGTGTGGGATCTCTGGGTGAGCGACGCCGGCTTGATCGAGGCGCTCATCCGCGAAGTGAGGGCCCAGGGGGTCAACACGATCGCGCTCTGGAGGCTTGGTCAGGAGGATCCGGGAGTCTGGGCGATCATCGGCCGCTCTCGTTAGGGCGTTGTCGAGGCTCGAGCTCTCGGAACACAGCTTGAGAATCAGGCCCTCGGTGCCCGGCGCTCAGACCTCGATCAAGTCGGTCTGGTAGCCGCGCGGCGTGACCACCGCCTCTCCCGGCCGAAGGAAGACGTTGACCTCGCTCCTCATGCCGATCTTCCCGGGCACGTAAATACCGGGCTCGATCGAGAAGCCCACCCCCGCGATGAGCAAACGCTCTTCACGGGTCTCGAGATTGTCGAGGTGCGGTCCGGATCCATGCAGGTCGCGCGAGTCGATCGAGTGGCCGGTGCGATGCGTGAAGTAGGCGCCGAAGCCGCGCTCCACGATCACCTGACGGGCCGCGTCGTCCACGTCGGCGCCGCGCAGCACGTCGCCGCGCGCCGCGGCGTCGCGCACCAGGCCGATTGCCCGATCGCGCGCCTCACGCACGGCCTGCCAGATCTTCCGCGCCTCGCCGCTTGGCTCGCCCACTGACGCCATCCACGTTTGATCGGCGTAGACGCCGCCGTCTTCGCGCGCCCAGAGGTCGATGAGCAAAATCTCACCGGCGCGGATCGGTCGCGGATGACTCGGCGACGGCTCGTAATGCGGATTCGCCGCGTTGTCGCCCGCGGAGACGTTCGGCCCGTGGTCGGTGGACAGGCCGCGCGCGTGAAATTGATCGAGGATCCAGCGCATCAGCTCGTGCTCGGCGATCGGATGCCCTGCATGGGCGCGTCGACCGGCAAAGGCCAGTGCTTCCCGTGCGATGCCCGCGATCTGTTCCGCCGCGCGCTCGTGCGACGCGATGTCGTGATCGCTCCAGACCGCGTAGAAGCGCGACACCAGCTCTCCCGACGAGACGACGTCCGCGCCCGCAGCCCGCACCATCTCGATCACGCCGGCGGGAATTCGATCGAGATACGGCACCGCGTCTCCTGGCGAATACTCCATCGCGACGCGCTTCCGGCCGACATAGCGCGCGAGCAGCGACTCGAGCGACTTCCAGGAGCTGTACGTCTCGCGTTGCCAGCTCGCCGGCCAATGCTGCCATGGCCCCGGCTCGATCGCGTGCGTGAACGCGACCGGCGTTCCACGCGCCGGGACCCACGCAAACGCCCGACGTGTCGCCATCCCCTCAATGCGCAGCAGCTCCTTCGCGATCGGGTTGATGCCTCGAAAGTCGAAGAGCAGCCAACCGTCCACGCTCTGTTCGGCCAGAGCGCTCTGAAAGGATGGAAGCGTGTCAGGTGTCAACATTTCCCTCTGCGGCGAAGCGGTCACATTTCGTCGTCTTCCTCGGCGCCAGCCTGCGATCGATCGAACGCGCGCCAGTCAGCGCGCCATTCGCAGCCGCCTTCACCACGCGCTTCGCAGCGTACGTGCTCCACGGTGCCGATACTTCCAATCAGAAGACGCAGCAACTCGCGAAGGCTCGACTCGTAGAACGCGCATCCGACGCTGCCGGGCGCGGTGCCCAGCGTGATCGAGCGCGGGACATCGAGCAAGAGCGAGCTGCCGACGCGTCGCAAGTTGCCGCTCAGATAGCGCGACGAGATCTTTTTCGCGCGACGCAGCGCCACCGGCCGGGCGATCAGCGTCGGCATGGCTCGCAGCAGCTGTCGCGAGAACGTCGACACCGTGAGGTACGCTTCCTTGGCCAGAATCCTTCCCGCGGCGTTGAACACCGCTTCGGCATCTGGTCGCCGGCCAATGAGACGCGCCAGTGCCACGGCTTCGTCCTGTGCCGTTCGTTGTCGGCGCCGGACCGCTTCGCTGTAGCGCCGGATTTGTGAGTAGATGGTCTCGCTCAACCCCAGGCGCTTGTTGCGCAATTCATCGACATATTCCGCCTCGAGCCCGTCGGCTGGAGTGTCGACGTTGCGGACGGCCTGGAGCAGACTGAGAGGGAGGAGAGCGTCAACAGTGGCGAGCATCACGATGCGTCGAGAACGCCGTGCAGAGAGAGGGTGGTGGGAGTGCCAAGCTAACGCTCAGCGTGGGCGGCTGGTAGGGCATGAGTCACCCGCATCGGCAGGGCAAGTGATCCGGGGCGTACGGCGTCGCCGGACGTCAGCAACGCAACAGGCCGGTTGAGCATCCTCGCACGCGGCGCCACGGCGCTCCTCATCGCGCTGGTGATCTCGCTCGTCGCGCGACGCGCGCGCGCGCTGAACGACGGCGGCACATTGGCCGCGACGATCGTCGGTACGCTAGCGCTGCTCGCTGGTTGGCGCTGGGGCGTTCTCCTCCTTCTCTACTTCGCGAGTTCGAGCGCGTTATCGCGCATCGGTGCGGCGACGAAAGAGCGGCGTACATCCGGCATCGTCGAGAAGGGTGGCGAGCGCGACGCGCTACAGGTGGTTGCGAATGGCGGCCTGTTTGCCGTTGCCGCCGCACTCGCCATACTCGTTCCTCATTACGACGGCTGGCTCGCGCTTGGCGCCGGCGCGCTCGCTGCGTCGGCGAGTGACACGTGGGGAACGGAGATCGGCACCCTCATCGGTGGAACGCCACGATCGATATTGGGCTTCCGGCCTGTTGCCACAGGCATGTCCGGCGGTATTACCGTCGCGGGCACACTCGCCGCGATCGCCGGCGCGCTGTTCGTCGCGTTCGCGACGTCTCTCCTCGACTGGCCAACGCGCGTCGCCGTCGCTGCTGCCCTTGGCGGCCTCACCGGCTCGACGATCGACTCTCTCCTCGGAGCCTCGCTACAGGGGCGTCGCTGGTGCGACCGCTGCGAACGCGCGTCTGAACGCGAGATCCACGATTGTGGCGCGACCACGCGTCGTGCTGGTGGCGTGCCATGGCTCACCAACGACGCGGTGAATCTGGCGTGTGGGATAATGGGCGGATTGGTGGCGCTTGCTGTCACCGGATAGAGTTCGGGCATGAGCCAATCGCGCGATGACTGCGTGGTGATCGTCGGCGGCGGACCCGCTGGAAGCTCGCTCGCGTTCGCGCTCGCGCGCCGCGGTGTGCGCGTGCTGGTGCTCGATCGCGCGCGCTTCCCGCGACCCAAGCCCTGCGCCGAGTATCTCAGTCCGCAGGCATCGCGGGTGCTCGCATCGATGGGCGTGCTCGAGAGGGTCGAAGCGTCCGGCGCGGCGCAGCTGGCGGGCATGGTGATTCGCGCCCCCTCGGGCGTGCGCGTCGTTGGCGAGTTCGCCGGCTGCGCGATGAAGGGCTTCCGCGATCGTGGCCTCTCGGTACGGCGCGAGGTTCTCGACGCGATCTTGCTGCGCGCGGCGCGGGATGCCGGCGCCGAAGTCCGCGAGACGACCCACGTGGTGGACGTGCTCCGCGACCAGACGGGGCGCGCGCGTGGCGTGAGAACCATCGACGGCGAGGACGTCCCCGCGCGGCTCGTCGTCGCCGCGGACGGCCTGCGCTCCGTCGTCGCGCGTCGTCTCGAGCTCGCGCATGCCTTACGGTGGCCACGACGCTACGCGCTCGTCACGCACTTTCGAGGCATTGGCGACATCGGCGAATGTGGCGAGATGCACGTCGAACGCTCGGGGTACGTCGGTATCGCCGACGTCGGTCAGGGCCTAACGACTGTCGCCCTCGTCGTGCCGGCACGGGAAGCGCATCGCATCGCCGCGGGAAAGGACGCCTTTCTCGACGGGTGGCTCGCCGCCCGGCCACAGCTCGCCGCGCGGTTCGCCCGCGCTGAGCGCGTCTCTCCGGTGGTCGCCACGGGCCCCTTCGCCTCGCGCGCGCGGCGTGCCTGGTCGCCCGGCGCGGCGCTCGTCGGCGACGCGGCGGACTTCTTCGATCCCTTTACCGGTGAGGGTATTTACGCCGCTCTTCGCGGCGGAGAGATGCTGGCGCCGTACGTCGTCGAATCACTCGGCGCCAGCTCGTTAGGCGACGCCGATCAAGCGCTCGCGTCCTACGATGCGTGTCGCCGCCGCGAGTTCGGCGGGAAATGGATCGTCGAATGGCTCATCGGGGCGGTCGTCGCGTCGCCGCGCCTGATGAATCGCTGCGCTCGCGTGCTCGCCGCGCGCAAGGACATGGCGGACCTGCTCGTCGGCGTCACAGGCGATTTCGTGCCGGCGCGCGCCGTGCTGAACGCGCGATACCTTACGTCGCTCTTTCTCTTACCGATGCCACTCGCGGCTCGTCCTTCCGTCATTCGACGCTCGTGATTGACACGGATACTTTTCGCGCGGCCCTCGGTCGCTTCGCGAGCGGTATCACTGTCGTCACCGCTCGCGACGACGAAGGACGCGACCACGGCATGACCGTGAGCGCCTTCTGCTCGGTGAGCCTGGAACCATCGTGCGTGCTCGTCTGCATCGGCCACGAGGCGTCGATGCATGAGCTCATGCTGCGCGTCAAGCACATCGGCATCAACGTGCTTGCCACAGACCAGGAAGCGCTGTCGCGACGCTTCGCCGATCCGGAATCCGATCGCTTCGATGGCGTCGGCTACACCCGTGGTGAAAATGGCGTCGCCCTTCTCGACGAGGCGCTCGTGCACCTCGAGTGCAAAGTCGTCGCTCGTCACGAAGCCGGCGATCACACGGTCGTCATAAGCGCCGTCGAGCGAGCCGCGGCGTACGACGGCCGTCCCCTGTTGTATTATCGCGGCGGTTACGCGCAGCTCGAACGCTGACTCGCCCACCGCACGCACCGTGGCATTCCTCTTCGTTCCGGAGCGCGAGCAGAGCGCCGAGATCCTCGACGATCCTTCAGTCGACCCAGCGGAGCGTGCCCGGTCCCTCAGCGACGTCGAGCGTTCGAATGTGCTCTTCGGCGGCCGGCGCGCCGCGATGCTCGCGTTGCGGCCATTGTTCGATGAGCTCTCCGAACCATCGACCACCAACCAACGCCGACCGCAGGCCATCCTCCTCGACGTCGGCACGGGTCTCGCCGATCTGCCGTGGCGCGCTCGCGAGATCGCGCGGCGTCGTGGACTCGACCTTCGAACCATCGGTGTGGATGGCGCGCTCAGTCTCGTCGATGCGGCACGCACGCGACTCACCCATGGCATCTGCGGGAACGCACTCGCCCTTCCCTTCCCCGACCGCAGCGTCGACATCGTGCTCTGTTCGCAGCTGTTGCATCATTTCGACCGCGAGCGCGCGCTCGCGGTAGTCGCCGAGCTCGATCGGGTCGCCCGCCACCGCGTGATCATCAGTGACCTGCGGCGGAGCTGGCTTGCCGCTGCCGGGTTCTCTTTGGCGGCGATCGCGCTACGCTTTCATCCGATTACACGACATGACGGCCGCATTTCCGTTCTCCGCGGCTTTACGGAAGGAGAGTTAGGCGGTATGGTCGTCACCGCAACGGGGGTTCAGCCCGCGATTCGAAGGCGCCTTGGATACCGACTCACGGCCAGCTGGACGCCTCGAGCGTCAGAAGCCTAACGAGATGACCAATACAGGCGAAATCCGCCGCGAGCCATTCGTGCTGCACGCGCCGTCGCGGCATGCGCGCATGCGCACGGTGGACGAGCGATTCGTTCGATCGCGGCTCGCCACGATCTTCCAGCTCGCCGTCGACGTCGAGCGGTGGCCGCAACTACTCCCTCACTATCGTTTTGTGCGCTTTCGCGAGCGCACCAGCGACGACGGGGGCATCGTTGAGATGTCCGCGAACCGGCCTTTCGGACCTTTCAACTGGCCCACCTGGTGGGTGTCCCAGATGTCAGTGCAACGCAAAGCACTCCGCGGCGGCGACGAGCCTCTGGTCCGATTCCGCCATATCGAGGGCATCACGACCGGAATGGACGTCGAATGGAGCTTCCATCCGGACAAGGGCGGTACCAAGGTGCGCCTCGTTCATGCATGGAACGGCCCCCCGTGGCCGGTGGTTGGTGGTGTAGCGGCCGCGAACGTGATCGGCCCGGTCTTCGTGCATGGGATTGCAAGCCGCACGCTCGAGGGACTGGCCAGGATCGCGGAGCAGGAGCCGATCTAGATTCATCCGTTAGGCATCGCAGAGCGAGGTCATCGTGTCGTCAGTCGTCAAGCGCCGCGTCGCAATCACCGGAATCGGCATCGTCAGCCCCATCGGTATCTCTCGAGAAGGGCTGTGGCGGGGATTGCAGTCCGGCCGCTCGGCCGTTCGAACCATCACGCGCTTCGATCCGTCGATGTTCCGCAGTCACAATGCCGCCCAGATCGACGACTTCGATCCCGCTGACTTCCTGGAGCAGAAGCGCGCCAGGCGTCTCGATCGCTTCGGTCAGTTCGCCGTGGCGTCGGCGCGCCTTGCGATCGCCGACAGCGGCATCGATCTCGCCCGCGAGGATCGCGAGCGCATCGGCGCGACCATGGGCAGTGCCCTCGGTGGCGTCGCGTACGCCGAGTCGCAGATGAATGTCTTCATGGAAAAGGGCCTCCGCGCCCTCGACCCCGCGCTCGCACTGATGGTGTTCGCCGGGGCGGCGAGCTGCAACATCGCCATCGAGCTGGGCGTGCAGGGCCCAAACAGCACCAACGCCATGAGCTGCGCGTCGGGCACCATCGCGATCGGCGACGGATTTCGCGAGATCCGCGACGGCTACGCCGATGTCATGCTCTGCGGGGCCGCCGAAGCCCCCCTCGCGCCGCTCACCTTCGGCGCGTTCGCGATCATTCGCGCGATGTCCACGCGCAACGACGACCCGCAGCGTGCATCGCGTCCGTTCGACCGGGACCGTGACGGCTTCGTGATGGGCGAGGGAAGCGCGGTGCTCGTGCTCGAGGAGTACGACCGGGCGCGCGCCCGCGGAGCGCATGTCTACGCCGAGCTCGTTGGTTATGGAAACTCTAATGACGCGCATCACATGACCGCGCCGCGGCCGGACGGGGCGCAGGCAGCGCGATCGATGCGACGCGCGCTCGCCGATGGCCACGTGGAGCCGACGGATGTGCGCTATGTCAACGCGCACGGCAGCTCGACGCCGCTCAACGATCCCACCGAGACGCGCGCCATTCATCACGTGTTCGGCGATCACGCGCCGCGGCTCCAGGTGAGCAGCACGAAGGGTTTTTACGGTCACGCTCTCGGCGCCTCCGGCGCATTCGAGGCGGCGATCTGCGCGCTCGCGCTCGACCGCAAATGGCTCCCGCCGACCGTAAATCTCGACGTCCCGGACGAACATTGCGATCTCGACTACATCCCGGGGCAAGGTCGGGCCGCCGACGTCGAGTTCGTGCTGAGCAACTCCTTCGGCTTCGGGGGAATCAACGCCGCGCTCGTTTTCAAGCGCGCCGACTGAATTGGGTAGAGGGCTGCCAGTAGAAACGAGGAAGGCCGACGGCTTCGACGTCGGCCTTCGTTCCGTTTCACCCTCTACCCTCTACCCTCTACCCGTTACCCTCTACCGTCTACCCGTTACCCTCTACCCTCTACCCGTTACCCTCTGCCCTCTACCCGTTACCCTCTGCCCTCCGTCCCGCAGCCTCTACAGATTACCGCGTTCGCCGGCCCAGCGTTTCCACCAGGCATCGGAGCTCCGCATGCGTGATTCCTACCGGCATTTTGTCGCGGAATTCGTTGGTACGTTCGCTCTCGTCTTCGTCGGTGGCGGCGCGATCATGTCCGCCGACCTCGCGAAAAACCCCGCTGGAATCACCCAGATCGCACTCGCGCACGGCCTCATCCTCGCGCTGATGGTCACTGCGACGATGCGCGTCTCCGGTCACTTGAACCCCGCCGTGACACTCGGCTTCGTGGTCACCCGACGCATCGAGCCCGTGATGGCGATGGTCTACATCATCGCGCAGGTGCTCGCGGCCGTGCTCGCCGCGTATGCCTTGCGCGGTCTTTTCCCCGCGGCGGAGGTCGTGAGCTCTCGCCTTGGCGGCCAGTTCGTCTCCGGTGACGTCAGCACCTTGCAGGCGATCGTCCTCGAGTTCATCGCCACGTTCTTTCTCGTCTTCGTCGTCTTCGGAACGGCCGTCGATCCGCGCGCTCCGAAGGTGGGCGGCTTCGCGATCGGGCTCACCGTGGCAGCGGACATTCTCGCCATTGGACCGCTCACTGGCGCGTCGATGAACCCGGCGCGCTCGTTTGGTCCCGCGGTCGCGAGCGGCGTCTTCGAGGGCCAGGCAATCTATTGGATCGGACCGATCCTCGGCGGTATCGCGGCGGCACTCGTGTACGAGGCGCTCTTCATTCCACACGTCACGGAGCCCGTGGACCACGGTCCGGTGCGTCCGCTCTAACGGCTCGCGTCATGTCTTCGTCGCAACCTCCCGAGCAGCGCCCATTGCTGTCGCTCAGCGACGAGCGTGAACGCATCATCCAACAGCTCTCGGAGCACTTCGCAAACGACCGTCTCTCGCTCGATGAGATGGAGTCGCGCATGGAGCTCGCCTACAAGGCCTCGTCAATCGGCGAGCTTCAGCGCCTAACGGCGGATCTGCCCAGCTCGGCGGCGGCGGCGGTTCCGGCGCCGCTGCCAGCGGAGGCGGAACTGCCGGAGCTCCCGCGCGATCGCGAGCGCATGTTCTCGGTGATGAGCGAGACGAGCCGCCGCGGCGCCTGGCTCGTGCCGCAGCGGCTCGATCTGCTCGCGGTGATGTCGGATACGACGATCGACCTCACTCAGGCGGCGCTCCCAACGGGGATCATCGACATCCACGTTCGATCGATGTGGGCGGCGGTGAAGATCGTCGTGCCGCCGGGCCTGCAGGTGGTGAATCGTGTCAGCTCGGTCATGAGCAGCGTCCACGGCGGCGGTGAGCCGAGCGATGCGGAGGAGCGTGCCGCTACGGATTCGAGTGGCTGGCGTCAGGGCACCGTGGTTCGCCTCAGCGGTTGGGCCCTGATGGCCGAGGTGCAGACCAAGGTCCGACGCCGCGAACGCCTACCCGGCGACACCGAGTAGAATGTGTCGCTCGCGCAAGCGGCCGACGTTCCGTTAAGCGCACGCGCTCAATGGAACAGCTGGAAAAGGACTTTCGCGCAGAGCGCGAATGCTCCTAGCGCGAGCGGAAACAAGGTGAGTCCCACCGAATAGATGAGGCCATAGCGGAACAACGTCGGCCCGACCGCGTACGCCTCACGCCCAAGCCATCGCTCGAGCAGCAACTCCAGTGGGGCGCCGAGCGTGTAACAGACGTTCGCGGCGA
>Ga0070714_100003485_pt1 | contig 11747 bp, 9 predicted proteins | sample LARL83metaG_FD_65450 | JGI IMG/M metagenome (GOLD analysis project Ga0070714, IMG submission 65450) | Corn, switchgrass and miscanthus rhizosphere microbial communities from Kellogg Biological Station, Michigan, USA - LAR L8-3 metaG | ecosystem: Host-associated > Plants > Roots > Rhizosphere ... | reverse complement strand
GAGGTGATCTTCCGCGGCGTGCCGTTCGTCGAGCAGGCCGACGAGCTGATCGAGGAGATCCGCGGCGCCGTCGAGGACTCGCTCGCCCGCGCCGCCGGCGACGGCATCCGCGAGACCGACCTCGTCCAGCAGGAGCTGCACGACGACCTCGCGGCGTTCGTCTACGACAAGCTCAAGCGCCGTCCGATGGTGCTGCCCGTCGTCGTCGAGGTCTGACGGCCCGTCGGTCGGCCGCCAGACCCCTCCGACCTCTACGCGCCGACGGCGCGCTCCGCGCCGGTCGGCTCGAGCTCGTCGTGCACGTGCCGGGCGACCGCGCGCCCGGGTCGCGCGAGCGCGAACAGCACCACGCCGACGAGCGCGATCACGGCCATCACGCTCAGGGTGATCCAGTCGAGGTTGAAGTACGCCCGCGCGCTCGCGAGTCCGCTCGGCGCCACCACGTTGGCGAGCATCAGGCCGAGGTAGGCGAGCGCGAGGATCGTCACCGGCCAGCCCCAGCGACCGAGCTGGAAGGCGCCCTCGGGCACCCACCCGCGGGCGCGCGCGACCGCCGCCGCGATCACCGTCAGCAGGAACGACAGGTAGATGCCGCTCACGCCGAACGAGATCAGCGAGACGAGCACGTTCGTGTTCGCGGGATAGGTGATGAACCAGATGTGGATGTTGTGGCTCGGGGAGAGGAACACGAGCAGCACGAACAGCGTCGTCACCACCGCGCCCGCGACCAGCGCGTTCACCGGCGTGCGGAAGCGCTCGTGCACCCTGCTGACCCAGCGCGAGCCGGGCAGCGCGCCGTCGCGCGCGTAGGAGAACGCGAGCCGGCTGCCGGCGCCCTGGATCGACGTCCCGCACGAGAAGAACGCGAAGATGATCAGCAGCAGCGCGACGTCCTGCACCCACTGCGGGAGCTGGCCGAGGATGAACGGCACGCCGCCGCCGGTCACCGTCGCTCTGACGGCGCCCGCGCCGCTGCCCGGCATCGCCAGCAGCAGCGCGGCGGTCAGCACGAACGCCGCCGCGGCGCCCCAGATCAGCGCCATCCGCATCGCGCGCGGCACCTGGCGCCCGGCGTCCCGCGTCTCCTCGGAGATGTCGCCGGCCGACTCGAACCCGTAGAAGATGTAGACGGGCGCGAGCACGGCGATCAGCGCGGCGCCGGTCAACCAGCTCCCGTGGAAGTTCAGCCCGAGCGGGTTGGCGCCGACATGCTCGACGCCCTGGGAGTGGAAGAGCCAGCCGAGGCCGTGGTGGAAGCCGTTGATCGCGAGCACGATCGCGATGCCGACGGTTCCGAGGATCTCGACGTAGACGCCGAACTTCGCGACCTGGCCCATCACGCGCGCCCCGGTGATGTTGAGCGTCGTCTGGATCGCCACGAGCATCAGCGTGATCGCGAGGATCGTCGTGTGCGTCGTCGGGTTGAGGCTCCAGCCGAACCAGTTGTGCGTCAACGAAGCGACGTACGTCACGACGCCCGTGTCGACGGCCGCGACGGTCACGAGCAGCGCGATGCCGTAGAACCAGCCGACGAACCAGCCGTAGCTGGGGCCGACCGAGAACTTGCTGTACTGATACAGCGCCCCGGCGACGGGGTAATGACTCGCCAGCTCGCCGAAGACGAGCGCGACGAACAGCATCCCGATCACCGGCACGAACGTCAGCCACACGTAGCTCGGGCCGCCGGTGCCGACGCCGAGCACGAAGAGCGAGTAGATGCCGACCATCGGCGAGAGATACGTGAACGCGACGGCGAAGTTCGCGAACAGGCCGAGCACGCGGCTGAGCTGCGGGCGATAGCCGAGGCTCGCGAGCCGGGCGTCGTCGCCCGTGGCGGTTGACGCGGCCGATTCCATCCGTCCCTCCTCCTGAGCTTCGAGCGGCGGTGGCCGGATCGTACGTGCGGGGTCCGCGCGCCGACATGGCCGGCGCGGCCTACGCTGCGCTCAGCGCTGGGCCGCGACGGCCCTCGGGGCGCGCGCCGCCGGCGCGGCGGGCAGCCGCACGACGAAGCGCGCGCCGCGTCCCGACGAGCCGGTCTCGACGACGACCGAGCCGCCGTGCGAGAGCGCGACGGCCTGCACGATCGCGAGGCCGAGGCCGGAGCCGCCGCCGCCGTCGCCGCGCCCGCGCACGAAGCGCTCGAACAGGCGCGGGCGCAGCTCCGCTGGGATGCCCGGCCCGTCGTCCTCCACCGTCAGCACGACCTCGTCGCCGGCGCGCGCGAGCGCGGCGTGGACGTGCGTGGCGGGCGGCGTGTGGCGCAGCGCGTTCTCGATCAGGTTGAGCGCGAGCCGGTGCAGCTCGTCGCGGGCCCCGTCGACCAGCAGCTGCTCGTGCGCGGCGATCGTCAGGTGGTGCTCGCCGGTGACCGGCTCCAGCTCCGCGGCCACGTCGACCAGCACCTGCGCGAGGTCGACGGGCCGGTGGGGGGCGGTGCGGCCGGCGTCGGCGCGGGCGAGCAGCAGCAGGTCGGCGACGAGGCGGCGCATCCGACGCGAGGAGCGCAACGCGGAGGAGACGGCGGCGCGCGCGTCCTCGCCCTCGACCTGCTCGGCGAGCAGCTCGAGATTCGCGAGCACGCTCGTGAGCGGCGTGCGCAGCTCGTGCGAGGCGTCGGCGACGAACTCGCGCTGGCGCACGAGCGTGGCCTCCGTCTCGGCGCGCGCCGTGTCGAGCGCCTGCAGCATGTCCTCGAGCGTGCGCGCCAGCTCGGCGACCTCGTCGTCGGCCTCCGGCAGGGGAACGTGGCGGCCCGGGTCGCGCGTGCGCTCGATCTCGCGCGCGCTCGCCGTCAGCGCGGCGATCGGCGCCATCGCGCGGCGCGCGACCATCAGGCCCGCCAGCAGCGCGAGGCCGCTGCCGCCGAGCACGCCGAGGATCAGGAAGAAGCGCACCTTCGCGACGGTGCGGTCGATCGCCGAGAGCGGGCGGGCGTAGACGATCACCGCGGTGCCGAACGGGTCGACGCTCACCTGGCGCACCTCGACGCGGTAGCCCGCCTGGTCGTTCGGGAACGAGCCGGACAGCGAGAAGCGCGGGGACGTGCCGCCGTAGGTGCACATCAGCTGCGGCGGCAGCGACAGGTAGTAGACGCGCACCTTCGCGCTCTCGCCGCTGCCCAGGTAGCCGAGCTGACCGCAGTTCGCCGCGCCCGTGCGCGTGTCGAAGCTGATGCTCGCGCGGCTCTGGAGGTAGTTCGCCGTCTGGCGCACCGAGTCGTCGAACTGGATGCGGATCTGGCGCGTCGTCAGCAGCCCGACGATCATCGCGAAGCCGCACAGGATCACGAACGTGAGCGCGGCGGAGCCGCCGGCGAGCCGCCAGCGCGTCGGCAGCCGGCGGTAGGCCGCGCCGGCGGCGTCGAGCGCGCTACGCGCGGAGGACGTACCCGGCGCCGCGGATCGTGTGGAGGAGCCGCGGCTCTCCACCTGCCTCCAGCTTTCGTCGCAGGTTGGAGACGAACACCTCGATCGTGTTCGTCGTCGAGAACGGGTCGTAGCCCCACACCTCGTCCAGCAGCCGCTGGCGCGAGATCACGATGCGCTCGTTGCGCATGAGGTACTCGAGCAGCTCGAACTCGCGCTGCGTCAGCTCGACCTTGCGCTCGCCGCGTTCGACCTCGTGCGTGTCGGGGTTGAGCTGGAGGTCGCCGCAGACGAGCGGGGCGGCGCCGCGCGGCGGCCGACGGCGCAGCAGCGCGCGCAGGCGCGCGAGCAGCTCCTGGCGCTCGAACGGCTTGACGAGGTAGTCGTCGGCGCCGGCGTCGAGCCCCGCGACGCGCGCTTCGAGCGCATCGCGCGCGGTCAGCATCAGGATCGGCACGTCGTCCTGCTCGCGCAGCGTTCTGGCGACGTCGATCCCGTCGAGGCGGGGGAGGCCGAGGTCGAGCACGACGAGGTCGGGCAGGAACGCGTGCGCGTCGTCGAGCGCGGCGACGCCGTCGCTGGCGATCCGCACCTCGTATCCCTCCATCCGCAGCGAGCGCTGCAGCGTCTGGGCGATTTCCTCGTCGTCCTCGACGACGAGCACGCGGGGCGCGCGCGAGATGTCGCTCATGGGCCGATGGTAAAGGGCCCGCTCGGCGCGTTGGGGCGTCTTTAGCGACTTCTTACGCGCAGGGCGCCCTCACCGCTCAGCGCGCACCGGTCGGCAGGGGCTCAGCGGTGCGCGTCGAAGCAAGCGCGTGCAGATGGCCACGAAGACCCGCCGCCGCCCGAGAGCCGCGCCGAGACGCGCGCGCGCTCGCAGTCGTCCGCGCGCACGACGCTCCGCCGGCGCCGCGCTGTGGCGGCCGGCGGTCCCCGACCTCGCCCCGCACCAGCTCGACCTGCTCGGCCTCGGCCTCGCCGCGCTCGGCGTCTTCCTCGCGTTCGTGCTCTACCTCGGCGCCGCCGGCGGATCGGTCGGCGGCGCGGCCCGCGACGGCCTGCGGCTGCTGCTCGGCCAGGTCGCCTACGCGACGCCTGTCGCGCTCGTCGCCGCCGGGATCGTCGTCGTCGCGCGCACGCTCGTGCCGACGCTGCGACCGGTGCGCGCCGGCGCGCTGTGCCTGCTCGCCGCGACGACGCTCGCGCTCGCGGCCGGGACGTTCGGGCTCGGCCTGCATGCGGGCAGCGGCGGCGTGTGGGCGGCCGCGACGCTGAAGGCGAACGGCGGCGCGCTCGGCGCCCTGCTCTATTGGACGACCTCGCACCTGTTCTCCGACGTCGGCGCGCACATCGTCGCGATCTTCCTGCTGCTCGCGGGCCTGCTGCTGCTCAGCGGCATCACGATCGCCAGCCTGCTCGGCGCGGCGCACCGCGGCGTCGTGCAGGCGGCCGCGCTCGCGCCCGGCCGCGAGCGCGCGTCGTCGCCGCCCGTCCCCGTCGCCGCGCCGGAGCGGGTCGTGCCGCCGGAGCCGGAGGATGAGCGGCTCGTCGTGCGCGCGACGCACGTCGAGGCGCCCTCGCTCGACGGCCGGGAGCGCTACCCCGACCTCTATGGCGAGGAGGCGACCGCGACGGACGACGCGTTCCAGGACGACATCGCACCGCTCGCCGAGGACCCCGAGCCGGCCGTCCCGCAGCTCGAGCAGCTCGCGCTGGAGGAGCCCGCGGAGCCGGGCGTCACGACCGGCGAGGCGGCCGCCGCGGAGCAGCCCGACGTCGACCCCGCCGAGCTGACGCCGCAGGGCCGCTACCGCGCCTCGGTCACGGACGACCCGTCGTTCGTCTGGAGCATCCCGAGCGGCCGCTTCCTCAAGCGCTCCACGGCCGACCAGTCGCGTCCCGACACCGCCGGCCAGGAGAAGATCGCCGCGCAGCTGATCGAGGCGCTCGGCCACTTCGGGATCGAGGCGAAGGTCGTCGGCATGACGGCCGGCCCGCACATCACCCGCTTCGAGATCCGCCTCGCGCCCGGCATCAAGGTCGGCAAGGTCGCGCAGCTCAAGGACGACCTCGCCTACGCGCTCGCGGCGACCGAGATCCGCATCCTCGCGCCGATCCCCGGCAAGCAGGCGGTCGGCGTCGAGGTCCCGAACGCGAGGCGGCGGATCGTCCACCTCGGCGACGTCTTCCAGGACCCGCCGAAGGACTGGTCCCCGCTCACCGTCTGGCTCGGCAAGGACGTCGCCGGGCGCGCGATCGGCGTCGACCTCGCGAAGATGCCGCACCTGCTGGTCGCCGGCACGACCGGCGCCGGCAAGTCGGGCTGCATCAACGCGATGCTCTCCTCGCTGCTGCTGCACGCCGACCCGCACGAGCTGCGGCTCGTCCTCGTCGACCCCAAGCAGGTCGAGCTCAACCACTACGAGTCGATCCCGCACCTGCTGACGCCCGTCATCACGAGCCCGCGGATGGCCGCCAACGCGCTCCAGAACCTCGTCAAGGAGATGGAGGAGCGCTACGGGATCATGTCGCTCGCGCGCACGCGCTCGCTGCCCGAGCTCAACAGAGCGCGCGCCGCGCGCGGCGAGCCCGCGCTGCCCTACATCCTGTGCGTGATCGACGAGCTGGCGGACCTGATGATGGTCGCGCCCGCCGACGTCGAGGACTCGATCATCCGCCTCGCGCAGAAGGCGCGAGCGGTCGGCATCCACCTCGTGCTCGCGACGCAGTCCCCGCGCGTGGACGTGATCACCGGCATGATCAAGGCGAACGTCCCCTCGCGGATCGCCTTCGCGGTCTCCTCGCAGACCGACTCGCGCGTGATCCTCGACCAGAACGGCGCCGAGTCGCTGCTGGGCCAGGGCGACATGCTGTTCAGTCCCGTCGGCTCCTCGAAGCTCCAGCGCATCCAGGGCGCCTACATCGACGAGGCGCAGATCGCCGAGCTGACCGAGAGCTGGCGCAAGCAGGGCGAGCCGGAGCTCCGAGAGGAGCTGCTGGAGGAGGTCGTGGACGAGTCGGACGGAGGCTCCTCGGACGACGACGGCTTCGATCCCGACGAGGACCCGCTGCTGGAGGAGGCGATCGGCCTCGTCGCGCAGATGGGCACCGCCTCGACCTCGATGCTCCAGCGTCGTCTGCGGCTCGGCTACACGCGCGCCGGGCGCCTGATCGACATGCTCGAGCGACGCGGGATCATCTCCGGCTACGAGGGCTCCAAGCCGCGTCAGGTGCTGATCACCGAGGCCGACGTGCCACGCATCCTCGTGGCGCTGAACGAGAGAGCGGGCGGCGGCGTCTCGACCGCGACCGTCGAGCCCGCGCCCGACGCTCCTCCGATCGCCGACCGCGACGAAGACCCCTTGTAGGGCCGCGATAGCCTTCGCGTCGCCATGCCGGAGATCGGGTCCACCCTCCGCGAGGCGCGCATGCGCGCCAGGATCGACATCACCGAGGTCGAGCAGGCGACGAAGATCCGCGCCAAGTACCTGCGCGCGCTCGAGAACGAGGAATGGAGCCTGCTCCCGGGCCCGACCTTCATCAAGAGCTTCCTGCGCGAGTACGCCGACTTCCTCGGCGTCGACGCGCGCGCGCTCGTGGAGCAGTACAAGCTGCGCTACGAGCGCCCGAGCGAGCAGGAGCTGACGCCGATCAGCCCCAAGCTCGGCCGCGATCGCCGCGGGGGAGGAGGCAGGCCCGGCGCCTACGGGCCGCCGCGCACCGCCCCGCCGTGGCTGATCGTCGGCGGCGCGGTCGTCGTGCTGCTCGTGGTGCTCGGGCTCGTCGGCGCGCTGTTCGGCGGCGGGGGCGGCGGCTCGACGCCCCCGGCGACGACGAACTCCAGGACGCCGCGTCCGACGGCGAGGCGACCGCCGCGCGCGCGCGTGGCGCCCGCGCTCGCCAGCGTGCGGATCATCCCGACCGGCACCGTCTACGTGTGCCTCGTCGACGGCGGCGGGAGAGCCCTGATCCGCGGCGCGCAGTTCAGCGCCGGGCAGACCGTGCCCGTCTACCGTGCGAGAGCGCTGCGGATCACGCTCGGCAACAACGCCGTGCGACTGCGCGTGAACGGCAGGGAAGTGGCCGTGCCGGCGTCCTCGACCGCGATCGCCTACGCGATCACGACGGCCGGCGTCCGGCCGCTGCCGGCGGCGCAGGCGCCGACGTGCCAGTGAGCGCGCGCGCCGGCATCGTCGTGACCGGGACGGAGGTCCTCACGGGGATCATCGCCGACCGCAACGGGCCATGGCTGTCGGAGCGGCTGCGCGAGCTGGGCGTCGAGCTGGCGCACGTCGCGATCGTCGGCGACCGCCGCGAGGACATGGCGGCGGCGCTGCGCTTCCTGGCCGGAGAGCGGATGGACCTGATCGTCACGAGCGGCGGGCTCGGGCCGACGGCCGACGACCTCACGACCGAGGTCGTGGCCGACTTCGCCGGTCGGCCGCTCGTGCTCGACGAGGCGCTCGAGCAGCGGATCGCCACGATCGTCGCACCGCTCGCGCAGCGCTTTCCGGGCGTCGACCGCGCGGCGATGGCGCGCGGCACGCGCAAGCAGGCGCACGTGCCGCAGGGCGCGACCGTGCTCGAGCCGGTCGGGACGGCGCCCGGCGTCGTGGTGCCGCCCGCCGACGGACCAGGTCCCGCCACCCACCCCCGCCAGCCGACCGTCGTCGTGCTGCCCGGCCCGCCGCGCGAGCTGCAGCCGATGTGGCGCGCCGCGGTCGCGACGGACGCCTTCCGCGCCGCGATCGCCGGTGCGACCGCCTACGAGCGGGCGATCCTGCGGTTGATCGGCATTCCCGAGTCGGAGATCGCCGAGACGCTGCTCGTCGCCGAGCAGCGCGGCCTGGATCTCGCGCCGCTGGAGATCACGACGTGCCTGCGTCGCGGCGAGATCGAGATCGCCACGCTCTACGAGCCGGGCGCCGCCGCTGCGTATGCGGCGTTCGCCGACTTCGTGCGCGCACGGCACGCCGCGCAGCTGTTCTCCGACGACGGCAGCACGATCGACGAGCAGATCGCCGCGCTGCTGACCGGGCCGCCGCCGCGGACGGTCGCCGTCGCGGAGTCGTGCACCGGCGGCCTGCTCGCCGCGCGCCTCACCGAGCGGCCCGGGTCCTCCGCGTACGTGCTCGGCGGCGTCGTCGTCTACTCGAACGAGGCGAAGTCGGCGCTGGCCGACGTCGAGCCGACGCTGATCGAGCGCGTCGGCGCGGTCTCGGCGGAGGTCGCGGACGCGCTCGCGGACGGGGCGCTCGCGCGCTTCGGCGCCGACGTCGGGATCGGTGTGACGGGCGTCGCCGGACCGGGTGGCGGGACGGACGGGAAGCCGGTCGGGCGGGTGCACGTCGCGGTCGCCGCGCGCGACGGCGCGCGGATCGCGCGGCGGCTCGACCTGCCCGGCGGGCGCGCCGACGTGCGCGAGCGGACGACGACCGTCGCGCTGCACCTGCTGCGTCGGCTGCTGCTGGGCCAGGCCGACGAGTCGGCGTGAGCGCGACGGCGAGGGCGCGCCTCTTCGTCGCGCTCGAGCTGCCCGAGCCAGTGCGCGCGGCGCTGGTCGCGTGGCGGGCGCCGCTGCTGCGCGAGCTGGGCGCCCTGCGAGCCGTGGCGCCGGCGGCGTTGCACGTGACGCTGTGCTTCATCGGCTGGCGCGAGGAGGCGTCGATCGCGTCGATCGCCGCGATCGTGGAGCGCTGCGCGGAGACGTGCGGCGAGGTCTCCGGGCTCTCGCTCGACGAGGAGCCGCTGTGGCTGCCGCCGCGCCGGGCGCGCGCGCTCACGCTCGGGCTCGCGGATGGCGACGGGCGGCTGGGCGCGCTGCGGGCGGAGCTGGCCGGGCGACTCGCCCGCGACGGCTGGCATGAGCCGGAGACGCGGCCGTACCTGCCGCACGTGACGGTCGCGCGCGTGCGTGCGGGGAAGGTCGTCCCGCGTCGCGTCACGCTGCCGCCCGCGCCGGCGCTCGCGTTCGAGGGCGCGGCCGTGGTGCTCTACCGCTCGCGCCTGGAGCGCGCGGGGGCGCGCTACGAGCCGCTGTTCGTGGGCAGACTCGCCTGAGAATCCCCGCAGAGCGGGCATTGTGCCGTGACGCGCCGCCTCCTACCATCGCAGCAGGTGCGCGAACGGACGTTCGGTGCGGTTCCGTCCGCCGGCGGGCGTACCGTCATGACCTCACGTGAGCAGAAGGAGCTTCCAGCGATGACCGACCAGGACAAGGCCGCCAAGGCCCGCGACGCCGCCCTGCAGGGCGCGCTGACGCAGATCGAGCGCCAGTTCGGCAAGGGCACGGTCATGCGCATGGGCGACCCGGGCGCGCAGGTGCGCGTCAACGCGATCCCGACGGGGGCGCTGTCGCTCGACATCGCGCTCGGCATCGGCGGCGTGCCGCGCGGGCGCATCGTGGAGGTCTTCGGACCCGAGTCCTCGGGCAAGACGACGCTCGTCTACCACATCCTCGCCGAGGCGCAGAAGCTCGGCGGCACGTGCGCCTTCATCGACGCCGAGCACGCGATGGATCCGCTCTACGCGAAGGAGATCGGCGTCGACATCGACAGCCTGCTGGTCTCCCAGCCCGACTACGGCGAGCAGGCGCTCGAGATCGCCGACATGCTCGTGCGCTCGGGTGCCGTCGACGTCGTCGCCGTCGACTCGGTCGCCGCGCTCACGCCGCGCGCCGAGCTCGAGGGGCAGATGGGCGATCAGACCGTCGGCGTGCAGGCGCGCATGATGAGCCAGGCGATGCGCAAGCTGACGGCGAACCTCAACCGCACGCAGACGCTCTGCCTCTTCACGAACCAGATCCGCGAGAAGGTCGGCGTCATGTTCGGCTCGCCGGAGACGCAGCCGGGCGGGCGTGCGCTGAAGTTCTACTCGTCGCAGCGCCTCGACATCCGGCGCATCGAGACGATCAAGGACGGCACCGAGGCGGTCGGCAACCGCGTGCGCGTGAAGGTCGTCAAGAACAAGGTCGCGGCGCCGTTCAAGCAGGCTGAGTTCGAGATCGAGTTCGGCAGAGGGATCTCGACGACCGGCTGCCTGATCGACTACGGGATCGAGCACAACATCGTCACGAAGTCCGGTTCGTTCTTCTCCTACGGCGACGAGCGGCTCGGCCAGGGCCGCAACAACGCGAAGGCGTTCCTCGTCGAGCATCCGGAGATCGCGAGAGAGATCGAGGAGAAGATCTACGCCGCGCTCGAGATCAGCCGCGACCTCGTCGCGCCGATCGACGGGGAGACACCCGCGGGCGCGGAGGACGCGCTGGAGCCGGCGGCCGCGGCGTAGCCGGAGCCACCGGGATGGAGGCCTTCGCCGAGCTCGCACGCGAGCACGCGCTCGACCCGGAGCTGCGTCTCCAGCACGCGCTCGATCTCGCGTTCCGCTATCTCACGCGGCGCGACCGGACGGTGCTGGAGATGCGGCGCTACCTCGAGGGCAAGCGCGTCGAGCCGTGCGCGATCGAGCAGGCGCTCGCCCACCTCGAGCGCGAGGGGTACCTCGACGACGCGCGCTTCGCGCGCCAGCTCGCGGAGGACAAGCGGCTGCTCGAGCAGTGGGGCGCCGACCGCATCGAGCGGCGCCTGCTGTCGCTCGGGGTGCCCGCGCCGGTCGTGCGGACCGCCGTCGCTGCACGCGACCGGGGCGACGAGTTGGACGCGGCTAAGGCGCTGCTGCGGCGCCGCTTCCCGGCGCTCGGCGACGATCCGCGCGAGCGGCGGCGAGCCTTCGGCGTGCTCGTGCGCAAGGGCTACGACGCCGAGCTCGCATGGGAGGCGATCCGCGCCCACGCCGGTGGCGATGCGGAGGAATGAGGAGCGTCGGCGGGCGGCCCATGCAGCCCGCGATTGCGCCGTCCCGACCCCGGTACTACGATCCAGGTCAGCGAACGACGGCCCGCAAGGGCATGAAACAGCAGCAAATCACCTGAATCCCCTGGAACCCAGCTTGTCCGCCGACCACCGACGCCTCAGCCCGCCGCAGCGCAGACGCGCCGGGCGAGCATCGCTGAAACGCCCGCCGGCCTAGCCGGCGCGTGGATCCGCGGCGTCTTCGGCGCGCCGCACCTTCGACTCGTCTCGTGCGCCTCGCACGGCCCGTCCGCCGCTACCCAAACGGATCGTGAACCGGTCCGGCTCCCCCGCCGGTCCGAGGAAGAGGAACACCCATGGAGATCGTGATCGCGGCGGCGCTGCTGGCAGTGGGCCTCGTGCTTGCCGCCGTGCTCTACGGACGCGAGCGCCCTGCTGGCGTGCGCGACGCGGGCGTCCCCGACGCGGGCGCGATCGCTGCCGGCGAGGCCGAGCTGAGCGCACGCCGCGCCGAGCTCGTGCGCATCGAGGAGCGCGTGCTCGGCAAGGAGGAGGCGCTCGACGC
>Ga0070714_100003483_pt1 | contig 11747 bp, 13 predicted proteins | sample LARL83metaG_FD_65450 | JGI IMG/M metagenome (GOLD analysis project Ga0070714, IMG submission 65450) | Corn, switchgrass and miscanthus rhizosphere microbial communities from Kellogg Biological Station, Michigan, USA - LAR L8-3 metaG | ecosystem: Host-associated > Plants > Roots > Rhizosphere ... | reverse complement strand
CGCGGCATGATCGAGCCGGGAACATCGTGCCTGTTCCTGATGGTGGAGAAGGTCACCCCGGACAAGGCCGTCGAGGCGATGAGCAAGTACGGCGGCACGGTGATCAAGACCTCGCTTTCCAAGGAAGGCGAGCAGGAACTGCAGGACGCCCTGCACGGCAAGACCGCCTGAGCCACCGGCTTGGCGGGGCGGGGGGGCCGGGGCCGTACCGGACCGTCACAACGTGGCGGCCGGTACGGCCTCCTGCTTGCGTTCCTCGTCGGGACGTACCTGTTCTCCGCGTTCAACGGCAGGCACCTGACCACCGAGGTCCAGATCGGCCTGTTCGCCCTGTTGCTGCTGCTGGCGATGCGGAGCTCGCCGCTGCCCGGCCGGTGGCCGCTGGTCATCTGCACCGTCACCGTGGTCGGCTCGGCGGCCGCGCTCGGGGCGGCGCTGACCGGTACCCAGGCCGGGGCGGGCGCGGCGGACCTGTGGAAGGCGCTGGTGCTGCTCATGACCGCGGTCGTGGTCGTGCGGCGGATCCTGGCCAAGCGCACGGTGACCATCCAGAGCATCTACGGCGCCCTGAGCGCCTACCTCATCGTCGGGCTGATGTTCGCCGCCTGCTACGCGGCGATCCAGGAACTGAGCCAGACCGATTTCTTCGCCAACCACCAGCCCGTCAACGCGCAGACCCTCCAGTACTTCAGCTTCACCACGCTGACCACCCTCGGGTACGGGGACTTCACCGCGGCCGGGAGCGGCGGCCGGTCCATCGCGGTGATGGAGGCCCTGACCGGCCAGGTCTTCCTGGCCACCCTGGTGGCCCGGCTGGTCTCCGCGTACCGGACGCCTGATCGTCCCCTACCTGAGGATGTTGACGGCCCTGGAGACGACGAGGATCGCGACTAGCAGGGAGATCGCCTCCTCGGCCATCATCATGAGCTTGGCCCACGGCCTGATGGCCGAGACGTCGGTGGGGCTGAACGCCGTCGCGGTGGTGAAAGAGAGATACAGGTAGTCAAGGAACTTCGGGTACCAGCCGGGCCTGGCGTACTCGGGGCTGGTCATCTCGGGAAAGATGAAGGCGGGCCCGGGCCCGGATCCGCGGGCCCTGGCCGCCGCGCCGCCGCGATCGAGATCCCAGTACCACAGGCCGAAGGTGATGACGTTGCTGAGCCAGATCGCACCGCCGCTGGCCAGCAGGACGTTGGCGTTGGCGCTGAACGTCGCGGCGCCGATGATCCCGGCCACCAGGCGCACCGCGGCGGCGGCATTCACCGCGGAGATCAGGCCGATCAGCGTGCCCGTCATCAGGCGGAGCCAGGTGGAGTCGCGATCTATCCGGCCTGGATCGCCGATAACCAGGACCCCCAGCAGCACCACGAGCACCACGATGAACGCCCAGCGGGCATCCCCGTCCCTGAGCTGGGCGGGCAGCGCGGCGCGCAGGCCCCCGGCGGCCAGCACGGCCAGCGCCATCGGCCAGCGCCGCTCGCCGCTCATTGCCCGCTCGCTCATTGCCCGCTGACGAGCAGGTAGATGCTCTTGCCCGCGAGCCAGAAGCCGAGCAGCATGAAGACCGCGATGAGCACCTGGTCCTGGTGGGAATCCAGCCATGCCCGCATCCGCTCCAGCCGGGCATCGGCCCGGGAGGCCGCGAAGGTGGCGTACAACTCCAGGTACAGGAAGCTGGAGGTGGCGAGCAGGCAGAACAGGATCAGGACCAGGTAACTGGCCGGGGTGGCGAGCTTGGCCTCGGTGATGGTGGCGGCGCCGGCCGCTACCAGCGTCCAGGGCTGCAGGAACGCGGCCAGGCCGGCTGCTCCCCAGAGCGAGAGCCGGTCCAGGCGCGCCATCCAGGCGGGCGGCTTGCGGGGGCGGCCCATCCGGCGCCGCTGGCGCACGGCGACCAGGATCAGCGCGACTCCGGCGGCCAGCTTGACGGCCAGGGCGGCATCGGACGGCACGGTCTGCGGCTCCGGCGGGTTGTTCCCCGTGCTCACGATGACGGCCGCGATCACCGCGACCAGGCAGGCCAGCCAGCCGAGGATGAACGCCAGGCCCTTCCAGATACCCTTCTCGGCACCCAGCAGGAGGATGAAGGCTGTCAGCGGGAACGGCTCGAGGGTGATTCCCAGCCCGATGAGCAGCAGGTCAAGTAGCACGCCTCCGCTCCCCCGCGTCCGGCGGCCCGGCGGTCACAGGCCGTGCTCGGCGGTTACCCGCCCGGACTTCGCCGCATCGACCAAGGCCTGGTAGTCGCGCTCGTTCTGATCGGCGTAGGCGGCGGCGAACTTCGCGATGGCGCGGTCGAAGACGTCCGAGCCGCCCAGGTAGGCGGCGATGGCGATGCGGTCGCCTGAGCGGGCGTGCGCCCGGGCCAGTGTCCAGCCGCACAGCGCGCCGTACAACTGCAGTCCTTCCGGCCGCAGGAGCTGGACCTCGACGGAGAACTTCCAGTCGCGCAGCTGCCGGACGTAGAAGTCCCTGGTCTTCCCGTCCAGGCCCGCCTTCATGCGCTGCCAGCCCAGGAAGATGTCGCTGGCCGCCTGCATCAGCCGCTGGCCGGCCACCACCCGCTGGCCCTGGTTGGCATACCTGCTGGCGCCCACGAACCGGCTGAGCACCGACGGTTCGGCCTCTTTGACCTGCAAGAACAGCGGATCGGCAGCGTCACGGCCGAGCATCAGGATGATCCAGCAGCGGGTTCCGACGCTGCCGACGCCGACCACCTTGCGGGCCATGTCGCAGAACTCGAACTGCTCGAGCAGGTATTTGCGGTCCGTCGACAGCGTGCGCTGGTACTGGGCGACCAGGCCCTTCAGTTCCTCTTCCAGGCTGGCTCGGTCTCGTTCGGCCGGCACCAGCTCGTCGACCGGGACCAGGAGCGGCGGGTCGGAGATGATCCGCGAACGCCCGTCGACCACCTTGGTCAGCTTGGCAAGTTCCTGCATGCTGTCCCTGGTCCGCGCCTTGGCCAGGCCCTTGTCCAGGTACTTGCGCTGCCGCTCCCGGAGCCGGGCATCGAACTGCGCCCGCAACTCGGTGATGTCGGCCAGGGCGTACCAGACATCCAGGTTGGTCATGCTGGCGAATTCGCGCATGGCCTGCCGGTAACGGGCGACGCTGGCCACGATGACGTCACGGCGCTGCCTGGCCGGGAACCCGTTGTCGCGCGCCGCGACCTCCAGGCTGGCCGCCAGCCGCTTGACATCCCATTCCCACGGGCCTGGCAGGGTCTCGTCGAAGTCGTTGATGTCGAACATCAGGCGACGCTCGGCCGAGCCGAACAGGCCGAAGTTGGACAGGTGCGCATCACCGCAGGCCTGCACGGCCAGCCCCGATACGGGCGTAGCGGCCAGGTCGCTGGCCATCGGCAGGGCCGCGCCGCGGAAGTAGGTGAACGGGGAGACCATCATCCGGCCCCACCGGATCGGCACCAGCTCGGGAACCCGGGATTGCGCCTGCTGCTCCAGCAAGGCGATCGGGTCCTGGCGGCCTGACGCCGGGTCGAACACCGCGTGCGCATCACGCGGCACCTGAGCGCGCGCCTCCTTGCCCCGGGCCGCGCGCTCGGCTGGAGTGAGCCGGCCCACGCTGGTGTCCAGCTGGTACCGGCCCGTGGCTCGCACGGAGGCTTCTACCGTCTGTCCAGGCATGATGGACTCCTCTCGGCCATGCCTCCGACGATGCCGCGACGGGCCGCCGGCTGCCTCATCCGCCCAGGGTGAGGCAGCCGGCGGTGCGCGGATGCTAATCCTCGGAAGGTGGCGATCGAGGGGAATGCATCCGGGCAGCCGGTTGCCCCGGCGCCCGGGCTCGGGCAGCAGCCACCCTCGCGGCGATCCGCCTGGCGGGCGCAGGTCGGACGGTTCGTCCGGGCGATCAGGGACAGCGACCTGGCCACGGCGGACGAGGTCATCCTGCGGCTGAGCCGGTCACGGCGGTGGCTCGCTCCGCTCGCGCTGGGCGTCGGTGCCTTCGCGATGCTCTTCGTGGGGGTGAAGCTCCTGCTCACCAACTGGCGGCTGACCCTGATCCAGGTGCTGCCCGCGATGTGGATCTGGGCCGCCATGTTCGACCTGAAGGCCCATGTACTGCACGGCAAGTCCTTCCACGTGCTCACCGGTCCGGTCGTGATCCCGCTCGTACTCGCGGTGGCCGTGATCACGGCGGCGAGCTTCTACCTGAACGCGGTGTTCGCCTATGCGATCTCCGGTCCTGGTCAGCCGCTTATCCGGCCGGCGTTCACCCGGGCCCGGGCTCGTCGCGCGATGATCCTGGGGTCGGGCTTCGCCGTCGGAGTCCTGCTCGGCCTGGCGGTCATCGTGGTCACCCGGTGGGGGCGGCCGTGGTTCACGCTGTCGCTGAGCGCCGTCATCGGGATCATGATGGTCTGCTACGTCGCCGTGCCAGCCCGGCTCATCGGCATGAAGACGACCCAGCCGAGACGCGACAAGCTGGCCGCTACCGCGGTGGGAGGGATCGTCGGGGCGGTGGTCTGCACGCCGCCCTATCTCCTTGGCCGTCTCGGTCTTGTCATGCTCGGGTGGTCGCAGGCGTTCTTCATCCTGGGCATCATCGTGCTCGCCATCGGGCTGACGTTGCAGGCGGGTGCGACCGGCGCGGTGAAGACGGTCAAGATGAGCGCCAAGCTGGTCTCCGGCCGCCCGCCTCCCGGTCAGGACGATCCCAGTCAGTGATCATCCGCGGCCGGCCACGCTTCGGCAGCCGGCCAGGTTCCTCCATTTCGGATGAGGCCCGGGGCGACCCGGTCAGCGGATTATTGCCCCGGGTCCTGCGACCCCGCGGCTGAGCGCGAGTGACACGGAAGGGGCTGACATGCGGCGTTTCACGAAGGGGTGGGTCCTCCCGGCGGTCATCCTGGCCGGCTGCCTGGCGACGGGATGCGGGAGCACCGCCAGCAGCGCGATCGGCTCGCTGTCAAGCAAGGCCGCGACGATCACCGCCACCCCGCCCGCCGGGACGGCCACCAGCCCGGCTGTGACGAGCACTGCCACGGAGACCGCGACCGCCACAGAGACCGCGACGGCGACCTCGACGGCCACGGTGACGGCTACCGCCACGCCGACGCCGCCGGCCACTACGCAGGCACCGGCGGCCTCGCCGACGGCCGCCGGGACCGGTTCAGGCTCCAGCCTCCTGTGGCTGTGGATCCTGCTCGGCGTCGCCGCCCTGGCCGCCCTGACCGGATGGATCGTCCACGCGTCCCGCCGCCGCTCGACGGCCGCGGCGGACTGGCAGTCCCGGCTTATCGACGTCTACGCGAAGGGCTCGGCCTTGCACGACGCGATGAGCGTCGCGGAAGCGCCGGGTGAGTCCGCGGTCCCTGACGCAGACGGACGCTGGGCCGACATCCAGCGGCGGGCTGACGATCTCACCCAGCAGCTCTACTCGCTGCGCGAGGCGGTCCCTGACGACGGCGACCGCGCCAGGATCGCGGACACGCTCGCCGCGCTGCAGGCCGCCCGCTCGGCCATGGACGCCGAGCGAGCCCCTGGCGGCGCCGGCCCGCGACAGGCCGAGGTCGTCCGCGGGCGGCTGTACTCCTTCGAGCTGTCCCTCCGCGCGCTCAGGTCAGGCGACACCGAATATCGCTGACGCCGGGTTTCGGTAGAAAGATGCCCGGCACCACCCCGCGATGGGTGGTGCCGGGCATCGCCCGCAAGGGCTCAGGTACTGAACAGCTTGGCCTTCGCGGCGGCGAATTCGTCGTCGGTCAGCACGCCCTGCTTGTGCAGCGCGGCCAAGTCGTTCAGCTGGCTGACCATGGGCGACGACTGGGCCGACGACTGGGCCGGAGCGGGGGCTTGGGCCGGCGCCTGCTGCTGCTCCAGGTCGCCGATACGGGAGTCCTGGTCCTCCTCGGACTGCTGCCGTTCCATCGAGTGCCGGGCGTGGCTCTTCCCGGCCATGTACGCGCCGCCGCCTACCACGGCCGCGCGCAGCAACGGACGTCGCCGCCTGAACATCACTGCCTCCTTGCCATCGCCGCGTTACATGCCTTCGGGCAGGGTGAGTCCGAGCGCGAGCATGAGCTCGGGCGCGGCCGCCACCAGCTTCGGGCCGCCGACCTGCGGGGCGATCGCGATCAGCACGCCGACCAGATCCTCCGGGGTGGCACCCTCCGCCAGCGCGTTGCCGACCTGCCAGATGTACGAGGCCGGCGGGGCGTCAAGCGCGATCAGCGCGGCCAGCTTGACCAGCGCGTAACTACGGCCGTCGAGACCGCTCTTGCCCTTCCAGTTGGCCCGCGCCTCCAGGCCCTCGGCCAGCAGGTCAGGGGCACCCTGAGCCAGCGCGCCAAGCACGTCCCTGGTCTCGTCGTTGACCTTCACCTCTGCATTGGTTGGCGTGGTCACTCTCACAATCCTTTCTTGAGTTTCGCCCGGCCCGGCGTCGGCCGGGCCGGTGCTGGTTATGCCGGATTCGTGCTGCGCGGCTCCGCCGCGGGCCGTCCGATCAGCTCGATCAGCCCGAGGACCACGAGCAGCAGGACGACGAGCAAGATGACGACGAGCCCGGTGGGGTGGCCCCAGAAGACGAAGACGAGGGCGAAGAGGGCCACCGACCCGATCCTGAGTCCCCTGCGGTGCGCGTACGTCCACACGCCGGCCGGGCCGGCCGAGACTCCCCGGCGCTCCCCGTAGGCCCGAATCCGGCCCGCTCCCGACTTCAGCCCCGAACGGACCTGGACGGCCGTGTGCGAGGAACCGGTGATGAACGCCCCGATGGCGACGACCAAGGCGACCGCCAGCACGACCCGGAGCGTGATCTTGATGAAGTACACCATGGCGTCGAACGCGGCCGCGGCAGCATCACCTGGCAGCACGCTGGGCGGAACGCTGTTGAGGTAGATGCTCCGGGCGATGAGCAAGCCGATGGCCAGGACCAGCATGGACGCGGCCAGGCCGAGGGCCGCTCCGATCAGGGCACGCCGGCGCTTCCGCGCAACGTACACCCCGGCGGCGAGGAGGGCCAGCATCAGGATCGGGAGCACGATCTTGAGCGTCCTGATCAGCCGGTACCCGGCCTGGGCCTTCGCGAGGTCATGCGCCTGGAAGAGCGCCACGGTCGGGCTGACCGGCGGGATGTTGGCGGCCAGCGAGAAGCCGTGATCGACCAGGTCCTGCTTGACCACCGCGACGAAGGGGCCGAGGTTGAGGACGATCTGGCCGTTGCTGGTGCTGATGGCGCCGTTGCCCTCACCGGAGAGCACCTTGACGACCGCCTGGTGCGCGACCGTGTTGGCCTGGACCCACAGTTTGGCGACTCTCGGGCCGGAGACGATCCTGTGCACGGTGCTATGGATGAAACCGGTCACCGCGCTGGCGATCTGCGGGCCGAACGTCTTAACCAGCGAGCTGAGCCTGGGCAGGCCCTTGTCGTCGAGCTGGGCGGAGACCTGGTTGAGCGTACCGGTCAGGTTGAGCTGGCGGGTCACCTCGGCCGTGATCTTGTCGGTCAGGACGTTCTGGATTGCCTGGTCGTGGATCAGCGGCTCCACGGTCGCCACCCACCGGCCGGTATCGGACACCTCGTTCCCGGCCCAGACGGCGAGGACGGCGACCGGGGAGAGAACGCAGCCGAGCACGATGAGCACGATGGAAACGGGGGTCCGCCAGCTGAAGCGCCGCCGGGTCCCGCCGGCCTGCTGCCGGCGGAGCTCGGCCGTCTCGGCGCGGAGGCGCTCAAGCTCGGCTCGCTCGTCCTGGCCGATCTCGTGCTCAGTCACCAGGCCATCCTCGGAACGCCAGGCGGGCTGGTCATCACCCGCCGGAGGTGATCGCGGCTAGGGCCAGCGCCCGCGCCAGATCGCACGCTGGGTGCTGAGGCCGGCCGCGCCGACCACGACCAGCAGCACGACGTTGAGCAGCAGCTGCAGCAGCGAGCCCCCAGCTTCGCCCCAGCTCGAGTACGCGGCCGCCACGCCTGCCGACGCGGCGGCCGGGATGGTGGTGACGGAAATGAACACGCCGATGAGGGCGTTGGCCCGGGCCTCGGTCAGCGACACCACGCCCACGATCCCGGCCAGCACGGCGACGATGACGGAGAAGACGTTGGGCTTGTTGATCAGGTCCGCGACCGGGCGGACGCCCTGCAGGAAGGCGGCCGGGGTCGCGCCGGACGCGCGGACCGAGAGGCCGAAGAGCAGGCACAGCACGATGGCGGCCAGGAAGCCTCCGCCCAGGGCCAGCAGGCCGTCGCGCACCTCGGAGCGGACGCGCCGGCTGATGCCGAGCGCGACGCCGATGATCGCGTTGTACTCGGGACCCACGACCATGGCGCCCACGATGAGGATCTGCGAGTTGGTGAGCAGCCCCACGGCGCCGATCAGGCCCGCCGCGGCCAGCAGGACATAGAAGCTCGGCGCGTAGGCCTCGCCCTGGCGGATGACCGCCTCCACCATCTCCCACACCGGGGCGATCTCCTGCCGGAACGCGCCGCGGTCTCCATCGGGCCGCGGCTGCCCGGTGAGCGCGGCGTCCACCCGCTCCACGCAGATCACGCCGGCCTGGTCGAGACCTAGCTCGCGCAGCGCGGCGAAAACCGGATTGGCGGCGCCGTCGCGGACGTCGAACTCCACCGCGTCGCCGGCGGGCCGGCACGCGGCACCGGCCCGCACCACCACGTTCTGGACACCGGGGGCGGCGGCGAGCCGCACCGTCAGCTGGCCGGTGAGCGCGACCGGGCTAACGACGCGGACGTGCAGCATGGTGCGCGTCCGGACACGCCCGTGGCGTCAGGGCCGGCCGCACCGGCCGTCACGGATCGTTCCAGTTCTCGGCGGTCCATTTCTTCGCCCGCTCGCCGAGGCCCAGCTCACGCCGCCGGCGGCGGCGGAAGATCCCGAATCGCCGGCGGTGGATCCGCTCCACCCAGCGCATGTCGACGCCGCTGGTCCGCCGGGCGAGTCCGGAGTAGAAGGCATTCAAGCCCGGATCGGAGTCGGCCAGATCGCGTTCGATGCGGTCGAGGATCCGCTGCTGGCGCCGGCGCAGGCTCACGACGACATGCTCCCTTCCCGCCGCCAGCGGCGGTTCTCCCCGAGCGCCTCCTGGCGAAGGCTCAGGCGCCGGCTGCTTCCACGTTCTCGCGGCTGCCGTAGGAGCACAGCCCGTACAGCGCCACGATGTCCATGGCGATGATGATCAGAGACCAGAACGGATAGGCCGGGATGAAGAACATCTGACTGACGGCGTTGAGACCCACCAGGGCAACGCCGGACCAGCGGGCGTACTGGTTGCCGGCCAGGACCCCGATCCCGGCGACGATCTGCAAGACGGCGAAGATGAGGGTGACCCATCCCCAGGCCCGCAGGTCACCGATCACGTAGTGAGCGTTCCCGACGAAGAAGCTCGCCTTCGCCAGCGCGGAAATGCCATAGATCAGGTTCCAGAAACCCACCACGAGCAACAGCGAACCCGCGAACAGGACGAGGCCATACCCGCGGCCATCCGCACGGGCGCGCCCGGTGGCTGGCCGCATTGCTGCCGATGTCATCCCTTGCCTCCCTACAGGCTTGTACAGGCTTGTCAGGCCGCCGGGCTCCCCCGGCTGCTACCAGCACGATGCGCCGGGTTCGCCCCAGGAGCGCCACCCATCACGGGTGACCTTCGCTGAGCGGGGGCAGGTCTTCCACCTGCTTCTTGGTGATGTTGAGCTGGATTCCGGCGTCCAGGGAGGCGACGGCGCTGACCGGGATGGCGACCTCCTTACGCCCCCACAGGTGACCTTCCTTGAGGAGAATGTGGGTCACCTGGTGATGGACCGGGTCCACGGCGAAACCCTCCACCTGCCCGATCTCGCCGTCGACGGCGTGGACATGGTCGTGGCGTCCCACTTCGGTCTCGCCCATCGGGACGGCGTGGCTGACAATGACAGGCGTCCGGTGGCCGAGGCCCATGCCGATCCCCATCCCGGAGGCCGAGCCGCCGACTCCCATGCCGCCGACGTTTCCGTAACCCTGGACCGCCTCGGCCTGGCCGTAGCCGCCGCCGTAATCCATCCCCTCCGCCAGCTCGACCTCCTCGGAGGGCTCAAGCCGCTCGAACTCGGCGAGCGTGCAGTGCAGCCTGATCTCGGGGCCCGTCGCGTCGACAAGCTCGAGCGGCACGAGCCGCCCCTGCGCCTTGTCGTGCTTGGGTTCTATGACCAGGTGAGTGACCGTGCGGGTGGCCGGGTCGAGGATCGTGCGGCGGACCTCGCCACAGGAACCATCCGAGCAGCTGGCCTTGACCCCCATCTCGAACTGCTCCATTACCGCTTCCTTTCCCCTGGTCAAAGCGGATTCTGATCATTTACGAGGGCCCGGGGACCGGCATCACCCGCCGCGGATGATTGGCCGGACGCGTGAGTCCTCCAGACTGTGGACGCCGGATACCGATGGAGGAGGCAACCGTGGCGCGTGACATGACGGAGCCGCCGGCCGGTCCCCCGCTCACTACCGGGGCCGAAGCGCCCGAGCCGCCCCAGGAGGCGGGCAAGTCCCGGAAGCTGCTTTACGTGACGTTGCCAGGCAGCTGGGGGGCACTGATCGCCGGCTGCTTTTCCTTCACGCCATCGCTGCTCCCCCGCGGCGGCATCATCCAGGGCGTCATCTGGGGCATCACCGCGGCCATCGGCTACGGGCTCGGAGTGCTCGCCGCGTGGATCTGGCGGGCTTTCGCGGACCGGGATCCCCGGCCGCCGCGGCACCGGTCCTGGCTGGTCTTCTTCATCGCCGCGGCGGTCCTGGTGGTGGTGTCCTTCGGACTCGGTCAGTACTGGCAGTACGAGATCCGCAAGCTGATGGACGTGACCGAGTACAACATCGCGCTCGTGGTCGCCTCCCCCTTCGTCGCGGCGCTGATGTTCGGCCTGATCCTGGCGGCCGGGCGCGGCCTGCGCGGCCTGTACCGCTTGGTGGCCCGGCTGCTCAGCCGCTGGATCGGGCGGCGCGCGGCCCGCGCGACCGGCTGGATCCTGGTGGCCGGCCTCACCTACCTGGTGGTCACCGGCCTGCTGCTCCAGGGCTTCGTCAACGTCATGAACGAGGCCTACTCGGTGCGCGACACCAAGACCGCAGAGGGGATCCATCAGCCCACCACCAGCCTGCGGTCGGGCGGACCAAGCTCGGTCATCCCGTGGAACACGCTGGGCTGGCAGGGCCGCAATTTCATCGGCAAGGGCCCGTCGGTGAGCGAGATCGAGAAGGCCACCGGCCAGCCGGCCATGGAGCCGATCCGGGTCTACGCCGGGCTGGCGTCGGCCTCCGACGCCGAGGCCCGGGCCAACCTGGCGGTCAGGGACCTCCAGCGCGCGGGCGGCTTTCAGCGCAAGAACCTGCTGGTGGTGACCACGACCGGTAGCGGCTGGGTCGACCCGGCGCTGGTCGACTCCTTCGAGTACCTCAGCGGAGGCAACGCGGCCACCGTGGCGATCCAGTACTCCTACCTGCCGTCGTGGATCTCGTACCTGGTCGATCAGTCCAAGGCCCGCGAGGCGGGCCGGGCGCTGTTCGACGCGGTCTACGGCGCCTGGGCACAGCTACCGCAGGGCCAGCGCCCGAAGCTGTACGTGGCCGGTGAGAGCCTCGGGTCGTTCGGCGGCGAGACCGCGTTCAGCGGCGAGCAGAGCATGGCCAACCTGACCGACGGCGTGCTGTTCGCCGGGCCGCCCAACTTCAACGCGCTGTTCCGGGAGTTCAGCGACCACCGCGACACTGGCAGCCTCGAGGTTCAGCCCGTCTATCACGACGG
>Ga0070714_100003482_pt1 | contig 11748 bp, 6 predicted proteins | sample LARL83metaG_FD_65450 | JGI IMG/M metagenome (GOLD analysis project Ga0070714, IMG submission 65450) | Corn, switchgrass and miscanthus rhizosphere microbial communities from Kellogg Biological Station, Michigan, USA - LAR L8-3 metaG | ecosystem: Host-associated > Plants > Roots > Rhizosphere ... | reverse complement strand
AGCTTTTGCACTTCTATTCGAACCCTTGGAGCGAAGGATCGATCCTGCTGTCTTCCAAAATCCGTCGAGCCCAGAGGCGCGACTGTTCTCGATCATCGGCCGAGATGCTCCGATTGATCACGAGACAATGAGCCAAGCCGCCATTGACTTTGCTTTGGTGCACCGGTTTGATGAATTCTCCTATAAACGGCTCCTTGAAGTCGTCAGCTTCATGGCGAAATATTACTTTCGATGGATCGATGCGCCGGTTAGGGTGGGGAGCCTATCGCAGGTGTCTTATTCATATCGTTCGCCGACTCGTACGTATCCACGGTCGGGGGGTATCAGCACTAGTCTCTCCGGAACTCGTCGCGTTCGCGGGCCTTATTTTCTTGTCGAGGTTCCGAACGTTCGGCATGCGCGCAGTTATAGCCTGCGCATGGAAGCACCTGATGGACATTACGTAGCCGAACAAGACTTCTACGTCCCTGAGAGGAAGGCGTCTCCATCCGGGCCGATTTCGTGGCTCAGGAGGATCACGAAGCGTTCGCCCTCGAGGAGTGGCGATTTGCCGCTCCTTCGAGTGGATTGCAGACCATTGTGGGCCGAGGACGTCCGAATCTATGACGGCGTCAAGGGCCTACGCGGATATGTGCACATGAGTTGTCTGAATGTCGAGCCAAAGATCCTGCATGAAAGAGAGACGTTTGCCGGCGTGCGATTTGCCGAACGCCCCCCTGGGACTGCGGGAATCGCTGCCATTGTTGGGGCCGTAGTGGCCGGAATGATGTGGCTGACATTCTTCGCGGGTAGTAAGGATTTCCAGGCCGCTCACACCGACGCGCCCCTGATTGCAATGGGGATCCCAGGCCTCGTCGCTATCTGGCTCCAAGACGTTATCGGAGGCGAGGCCAAGGGCCACGTAACGCGCTTGACGCGAACGTTGCTATGGACCTCCGCAGTCGGATCGCTCGCAGGCCTCGGCTACCTAACGTGGGAAAATCTGCACGGTGGCCATGCCCCGTGGAAGTGGTGGGCAGCATTGATTGCGACTCGGTGGATCGTTGCGAGCATTGGCGTCGTGCTCGGGGTGCTCGTTGCCATGCAATCCGTTCGCCTGATCCGCGACACAATCGACTACTACCGGCGCTTGAAGATTGGGGTTGACATCAGCGTCGCCGCTACTAATACTTAGAGTCAAATGGAACAAAGTCGGAACACAAAGCTATCGGATTCTCAGTTGCACTCTGCCGACGAAACGGCGCTGCGAGCGCACTACGAGACCCTCCTCAAAGAATATGAGTCGGAGGTAGGGATAAGTACCAATGGCCGCATCAATCTTGATCCAGCACAGGCATATGCGGCGCAGGTCGACAACTACGTCACCGTGGTTCAGGCTGTTGAGGCCACGGAAGGCTACGCACTCTTCGAGAGTTTGACGGATGCCGAGATAACCAGGGTGGTAGATGGGTCGTTGGCCGTTGGATTCGGCCCGCCCGATGAACACGCTGAGCAAGGCGGCGGCAGGATCGCGGCCGCGAAGCGTCGCGTGATTGGAGAATTGCTCCGTCTTGCCGAGCTCGAGACCGAAACCATTGACGAGCCTTGGCCGGAGGTCGAAGACTCTTAGCTTGGTAGGCGCTGCTGTGATCAGCGCTTAAGGCAGGCCGCGTGAAGGAGCCGAGCGAGAGTTGCTGGTGGGTTTGAAAGATGCCCAGTTAGGACCATTCGCTCGGTGTCGAAGTTACAACGAAGCGCACGCACACGGGCGCTCTTTCTTGTCCGGTCGCTGGTCCGACCGAGTTAGCCGTCGAACGCACTAGCTCGTTCGCAGCGTGGTTCAAGCGGGGGCTCCTGGCCGCGATGGGCGCTCCTACGCTGTGCTAGCTGCTAGCCCTTGTCTGGTGACCTCGGCTCGGTGGAAGATCCGAGGGTGACGTTTTTCCTTGCACTTTGGGGTGCCGTCGTTGCGTCGGCTGCCGGCCTCGTACAGCTGCTCTCGTTCGTCCGCGACCGACCGAAGCTTGCCGTGACCACGACGACGACCATGAGCGTGAATGAGCCGCCAGAGATCGGCATTGACGTAGCGAACCGCGGTCGGCAGCCGACAACGTTGATGGACGTAGCGTTTGAAGTTGATCGTGAACTCACGATCGCGGCCGAGGGTGTTGAACTCGCTCGCGGGAAGCCGAAGATCGAGCTCAGTAGCGGACGTGTCGTGACGGTCCTTCCCGGCGAAGTCAAGCGATACCGGCTCCGTCTAGAAGGGTGGCCGAGCCCTGGCGCCTACGTAGATGACCCGTTTCGACCGTTCGTCGTGGATTCACATGGTCGACGCACGTGGGGGACAGCAGAGCAAGTCATGGCGCACCTCATTGGACTCCCTTGGGAACCGCCACCGAATACCCCTCCGCACCTACTCGAACGGACCGAAGAGGCGGTGATCGCGTCGCCGGTTGCCGCGCGGTGGAAGCTCTGGCTACCCAAGGAGCTTCGGCGTCCTACTCGGATGAATCCGTGAGCGCTGCGCCAAAGATCGAGCATTACGGCAACGCACTTGCAATCTGTTCCAGTTCCGTGGGCTTTTTTTCGATGTGGGGTTTGACTTTTTGTGGGTGGTGGTAAGACTCGCGGCACAAGAAGTTCGGTACTGGTTGTCGGGAGACGCGTGTAGTGATGGCGGGAGGGCTCTCTGCCTCGTGATCCCGGTGCCGTAGACAATTTAAGTCCGGCGGTAGGGGTCCCGTTCGGGGGAGGGACAGAGATGAACGCTCGGCTCTGGGCGCGGTTGGCGGTTGGGTGTGTGTTGGCGCTTGCGTTATCGGTGTCGGGTGCATCTGCGGCCCAGGGCGCGGCTCATGGTTCGTTGCGGCGTGCGCGGTCGTTGGCGAGTGTTCCGCCGGCTTTGCCGGCGCCTGCGGGTGCGCCGAGCGATGTTGGTGGCGAGCTTCCGGCGTTGCGGACTGCGACCTCGCGCACCTATCTGAGTAAGCAAGGCGGCTTCGTGCAGATGATCTCTGCTGTCCCGTTGAACTACAAAGACGCGCAGGGCGTCTGGCGGCCGGTCGATAACCGGCTGGTTGTGTCGGGGTCGGGGTATGCGAACGCGGGCAACGGGTACGCGTTGTCGCTGCCGGCCAGTTTGAGTTCGCCGGTGAGGATCGCTCTCGACGGGGCGAGCGTGAGCATGCAGTTGCAGGACGCCACGGGGTCAGTGGCGGCATCGACTGCGACTGCGACCTATGCGCAGGCGCTGCCGGGCGTGTCGGTTGCTTATACCGCTGAGAGCGCGTCGGTCAAGGAAGCGCTGGTGCTTGCGGGGCCGTCCGCGCAGACGCGTTTCTCTTATGCGTTGACGCTCTCGCAGGGCCTGCAGGCGGAGGCTGCCGCGTCGGGCGCGGTCGTGGTACGCGACGCGTCCGGTGCGGAGTTGTTTGCGTTGGCGGCGCCGTTTATGCGCGACGCGGCCGGCGCGAGCACGCAGGCGGTGACGATCAGCCTGTCCGGATCGGCGCCTACGTACTCGCTGACCGTGACCGCGGATCCGGGCTGGCTTTCGGCGCCTGGGCGAAGCTGGCCGGTCACGGTCGATCCGAGCTGGTTTGTGGTCGAGCATGACACCTTCATCCAGAGCGGCTTTCCGACAACCAGCTCCGGTTTTTCGCCGCTGATCGATGTCGGCCTGGACGGGACGGGGAATACCGCGCGGGGCCTGGTCTCCTTCGATTTGAGCTCGCTGCCGGCGGGGATGCAGATCGAGCATGCCCAGCTCGAGCTCTACCAGTCGGCCACCGCGGGCTGTAACTGCAACGAGTCGATCGACGTCGACCAGCTGACACGCCCGTTCACGGCGAATGCGACCTGGAACACCTCCGACGGCACGACCGCATGGTCGAGCGCGGGCGGCGACTACGCAAGCGCACCCGCCTCGTCGCAGATCGTGCCGCCGACGGTCGGCTGGTATCTGTGGCAGATCTCCGGGCTTGTCCGGCAGTGGTACGAGGGCGCAGCCGCAAACGACGGGCTGCTGCTGAAAGCCTCCGACGAAAGTGGGAACACGAACCTCGCCGAGTTCAACTCCTCCGACTCGAACACAAACCCGCCGGCGCTTTTTGTCACCTACCAGCCCCGCGTCGGGTTGCGCTCGCTCTACGGTTACCGCGACTTCGCGGTCGGCGACCGCGTCTCCGCCTCGGTCAACCTCGGCAACGGCAACCTGCTGGTCGCAAACCACGACGCCACGATCACCGGCGTCAACGGCTTCGATCTCAACCTGACCCACTACTACAACAGCATCAACGCCAACCTAGACGGCCAAGGCGACGCGAACGTCACCGCCGAAACAGGGGCGCAGTGGAGCTTCATGCCCGAGTGTTTCCACAACTGGCCCGACCCCTCGCTTGTCTACCAGGACGCCTCCGGTTACGAGCTGACCTTCGACAGCCTGCCCGGCGGCGGCTGGGCGCAGGCCGACGGCAGCGACGCGACCGTCAGCAGCGACCCAAACGACTCCGGCGCCGACTGGCTGACCTCGGACCAAAGCGGTAGCAAATTGCACTGCTACGCGAACGGGCTCGGCTCGAGCAGCGACCGCAACGGCAACAAACTCATCTACTACCTGAACGGCAGCGAGCTCGCCCACATCGACGACGCCGTCCGCAGCCAACAAGACGTGACGTTCAGCTACAACAACGACCTGCTGCAACAGATGCAGGACTACAGCGGCCGCGCCTGGAGCTACGCCTACAACACAAACGGCGACCTCACAAGCGCAACCGATGCCACCAACAAGACCGTTAACTACGGCTACAACAGCAGCCACCAAATGACCAGCATCACCGACCCCGACGGCAACCAGACAACGATCAGCTACGACAGCCAAGGCCGGGTCAGCGAGATCCAACAAGGACTCACGAGCCTCGGTATCTGCGCACCCACCACGACCTGCCCCACGACAACCTTCAGCTACCCGGCCAGCCTGGACAGCAACTGCTCCGGCGTTGCGAACGCGACCGGCGAGACGATCGTCACCGACCCGCGAAGCCACAACTGGAGCTACTGCTACGACAACCGGCTACGGATCATCAAAACCGTCGACCCCGACGGCCACCACACCACAACCGACTACACAAACGCAAACGGCGGCGCCAACTGCGCCGACGACAACGCCTGCAGCACAACCGACGCGCTCGGCAAAACCACCGTCATGGGCTACAACACGGGCGGCTCCGGCGTGCAACAAGGCGAAAACCTCCTTTACACCCAATCGCCACTCGAGGGCACAAGCAACCGGCCCAGCTTCGCCTACAACAGCGGCGCCCACCCATTCGACCCGAGCCAGTACACCGACCCCGAATACGCCGGCGCCGGCACCGGCAAACACAGCTGGCTCTACAGCTACGACACCAACGGCAACCTCGCCTCTAAGAGCGAAGGCGACACCGGCAGCGGCCAAAACCCGGTCAGCTTCACCTACAACGGTGACGGCACGCTCGCAACGGCGACCGACTCCAAGGGGAACGTCACCACCTACTGCTACGACACCGCGCAAGACTGCAGTGGTGCCACCACGCACAACCTGACCGCCGTCATCCCGCCCTCACCGCTGGGCAAGGTCACGCTCAGCTACGACTCGCTCAACCGGATCCACACCGTCACCGACGGGCAAGGAAACACCCGCACCTACAGCTACGACGCGCTCGACCGCGTCACCCAGATCGCCTACAACGCCGGCCCGACGCTGAGCTACAGCTACGACGCAGACGGCAACCTGACCGGCAGCAGCGACCCAACCGGGAGCTACACAAACCACTACGACACCCTCAACCGGCTCACAGAAGAAGACCAGCCCGGCGCGGTCACGATCAGCTACGGCTACGACCCAGCCAGCAACCTAACCAGCCTCACCGACGCCAGCGGCACCACCGACTACACCTACAACAACGAAAACCTGGTCGCGAGCCTGCTCGAACCAGGTGCCTCAACCCCAATCCAATTCGCATACGACGCCAACGGCAACCGCACCCAAATCGTCTACCCGACAAGCCCGGACAAGGTGACCGAGGTCCTGCAATACGACGACGCGCAACGCCTCAGCCGCGTCTACGCCGAAAAACCGCTCGGCTCCGGAAACATCCTCACCAGCTTCAGCTACTGCTACAAAACGAGCCCGGCAGGCTGCAGCGGTAACGACACCGACGTCCGTACCGCGATGACCGCCCAATACCCCGGCGGCGCTGCGGTTACCACCTACTACTGCTACGACGGCCTCAGCCGACTCGTCAGCGCCGACACCAGCAGCGCAAGCTGCCCCAACACAAGCGCCGCCTACCAATACGCCTACGACACCACCGGCAACATCACCTCGAAGACAATCAACGGCACCACCACCAACTACACCGTCAACAACGCCAACGAGCTCACCAACAGCGGCGACAGCTACGACCTAAACGGAAGCCAAACCGCCGACCCCGGCACCTACAGCAACACCACCTACAACACCCTCGACCAAGCAACCTCAATCACCCCAACCGGCGGCAGCCCATTCAACCTCGCCTACAGCGGACTCAACCAAGCCAACCGCGTCACCAACGGCACCATCAACCAAATCAACGACCAACTCGGGCTCAACGAAGACAGTGGCAGCCCCAACACTTTCTACACGCGCGACCCCGGCGGAGCGATGCTCGGAGAACGCCGCTCCGGCTCCTACTACTTCCTCCACGACGGCCTCGGCTCCATCGCCGCAGTCACCGACAGCACCGGAACCGTCGTCACCAGCTACCACTACGACCCCTACGGCAACACCATCTGCACCCCAGGCAGCTCGTCATGCAACTTCTACGAACCCATCCGCTACGCCGGCGGTTACTGGGATCAAAACACCCAAAGCCATGAAGCCCTGTACAAATTCGGCCAGCGTTACTACGACCCCACACTCGGCCGCTGGACACAACCCGACCCACTCAACAACCCACTCGACCTCCACGGCTGGAACGGCTACACGTACGCAAGCGACGATCCGATCAACGCAATTGATCCTGCTGGTACGAAGGACTGCGCGGGGTGCTCGGCGGTTTCGGAGCTTTGGGAGTACCTGTTTGGCGATGTCAATGTTGTCCTCGACAATCCCAGCAACTTTCTTGAGGGGACTACGCTCTCCGAAGCTCGGGAAGCCGGTTTATTTACGCGGCTTCGCGCAGCGGGTTATCGAGGTAAAGTTATTGACAAGGGATTCGGGTTCAAGTGGACGAATTTAAAGACGGGCGACCAGATCCTTTGGGAGCGGGAAGGACCCCATGACGAGTTCGGGGGTCCGTACTGGAGAGTTTCGCGATACGGCCGCGTGACGCGCTGGAGGGCGTCTCCGTGAACAGCAACCAAGATGCAGAATCGCGGGATAGGCTACGCCGCGCCCTTCTTTGGATTCTGGCTAACGAGGACGACGCGATCGGTCTATGGTTTGCGCTATGGCAGGCACGAACCCTTCTCCCGGAGATCCCGCAGATGCGAGTAGTCGACGTGGTCGTGCCAGTACTCAGTGAACTCCTGGACGACGACCTGATCTACCTGTTCCGTGGAGAAGCCGGCGATAGCCCTAATGAAGAGCGGCGACTTACCCTACATGAGGCTAGGGAAGAGCTCTATGCCGACTGGTGGAAGACACTGCCCATCGATAGGGCCGACGTCCTCATCGCGCCGACTCAATCTGGCGAAGTCTTAGGGCGCTCAATGACTGCCGACGCCGCTCTCTTTCGTTCCGCAGACTAACCACAAAACTGAGGTGCACAGCAAGTTTAGAGAACTTTTGTTTGGCCCATCGCTTCTGGTCCAGTTCATGTGAGTGTCGTGCGAATTCGAGAGCCAGGAACTTTTGCGCCCAAACTGTTGCCCCTGGCGGCGAATTTGAGCTGACCTTAGATCTCGGCAGAGGCAGCAGTTCTCGCAGGGCCACGCATCTGCAGGCCGCCCGCCGCTGGCAGTTCGCTGGGACGCCCGCAATCTGACTTGGCGATTTGGCGTCGCGATGTGAATGTTCCGGCTGCACGCCATTAAAGATGGCTTAAGCGCCGCTGGATTTCGGTGCTCCACTACGGCAGGGTCAGTTTCGAAAGCTGACCTGCAAGGTCCACCTCACGAGGTGTTGCGGGAACCGCCGCCGGCATCTTGTAGGTGGGGATGATCCGGCGGCGGTTGTCGTTTATGCGGGGTTCTTGAGCTCAGGAGCCGCGCGTCGGCAGGTCCAGCGTCACGCCCGACCATTCGATCGCCGACGACTCGTTGTCCGGACGGAGGTACGGGGCGTCGTTCTGCGTCACCTGGAGGACGATCGTGTCGCCCGCAGGGAACACCCAGTCGTTGCCGTAAAGGGTCGTCTTCAGGACTCCGGTGGCCGGGTCCCCGGCAGCGGTCGAGAGCCGGTACTCACCGCGGGTGACGAGAGTCTTCGAGCCGTCCGGCTTCCGGTCCCAGAGCTTGAACGCGACGGTCGCGTCCTGGCCGACGAGCGTGTACGGCAGACGCACCGTCGGGAGGCCGAGCAGGTGCTCGCCGGTCGACGGGAACGAGTAGTACGCGGCGCCGGGGTCCGTGGTGCTCGCGTCCTCCGTGAGGCAGCCGCCGTTCGCAATGGGGTCGCTCTCGACTCCGTCAGCGGGGTTCGGATCGACGGATGACGTCGTCGTCGCCGTGGTCGACGTTAGCTCCACGTTCGAGCTCGCCAGCGAGTCCCACTCTCCGGCGACCGGCGCCGGCTGAGCCGTCCCGCCGCACTCCGTCTGAAACGAATACGCCTGCTTCGTCGGCGCGAGGCTGTTCTGTCCCAGGACGTGCATCTCGAGGAACTCGTACGCGAGCGTATTGATCGGATGCCACTGCCACGCCGGGTTCTGCGCGTTTGAGTGGCCGACGTCGCCGAACACCATCTGGATCGGATAGCTCGGATCGGCCGCCTTCAGCTTGCGGAACATCTGCAGCGTCTGCACAGCCGGGAACAGGGGATCGGTCCAGCCCTGGATCGACAGCACCGGCACCGGGCGCACCGTGCGTGCCTCCAGCGCGGCAAAGTAGTCGGTCGCGTCGTACGCCGACCGGTATGTGTACGAGTCGACGATCTGTTGGAGCCGCGGATCGGTGCTCGGGTCGTAGGGCTCGCCCTGCTCGATGCGCTGGGTCTGCTCGTCGAGGTTCGTGCCGAAGTCGGCGGGGTTCTCGTCGTAGCGGCCGTTGGCCTCCGCCCGGCCGACGGCGTACAGCCCCGAGATGTAACTCGCCTTCGCGATCCCGAACGGCACGTTGTGCAGTCCGGACTGGTCGACGGCGGGGGTGGCCCGACCGTTCGGCGAGAGAGAGTCGAGCAGGTCCGTCCACCCGTACATCGGCACGCCCGCGGCGAGTTGCAGCGTCGAGCCCTTCGGGCTCCGCCACGGCAGCGACGTCGCGAGCAGCGAGGTCTGGCCGCCGCCGTACGAGTCGCCCGTCGACGCCAGCTCCTTCGGGTCCGCGATGCCGGCGTCCACCAGCTTGCCGAGCACGGTCTGCGAGTCCCGGGTCTCGAAGCGCCGGTCGGCTAGGTGCGTGTAGCCGTTCGGTGTGCAGTTCAGATCTTGATCGGTCATACCGCAGGACTGCTGGAAGCCGCGCGCGGTGTAGTTGACGACGACCCACCCCTTGGACGCGAACCACACGTTGTTCCAGTGCCACGTGCCGGCGCCGTCGCCCGCCGTCGTGTCGGCCTCCCAAAAGGTCTTGTCCTGGGACCAGCCGTGGAGCATCGCGAGAGTTGGGGCAGGTCGCTTCGCGTCGAGCGGTATGGAGATGTCGGTGTCGAGCCCGAGGCCGTCGAAGCTCGGGATCTTCCCGGAGCACTTCACGTACGACACGTTGTCCGAGGTTGTGACGTTCGAGCAGGAAAGGCCGAGCTTGCTCGCGGCAAGCTGCGCGAGCGTCGGCGGGGTCTCGGCCTGTGCACTCACCGCCACCGCGGACGCGAGGAAGACGATTAGAGCGAGCAGCTTCGAGGCAGGCGACAGCATCGGTCGGGTCCTCCAGGGTCTGGGGTGCGCTGCTGGCGAGTACCCGCGCGGCGCCGTTCGGACACCTGCCCGGGCGCCACCAAAAGGCCGGCTCCGAGCGGTTCGCGCAATACTCGGTTCGGCCCATACATCCCTGCATATGACGATTTCCGTTGTCGCCACTGACGACGGATTTCGTTAGTCACGCTTTAGTCACGCAGACGAGTCCCGTCGGCCGCTGCTCGTAGAGTGCCGGCGTGGCAGGGACGCAGGCGGTGTACTACCGGGCGGCCGACGGCTCCGAGCCGGTCGACGCGTTCATCGAGTCGCTGCGCGACCCGGACAAGCAAGCGGCGCTCGACAACCAGATCGAGCGCCTGAACATGCTGCGCCCGAACGACCCGCCGCTGCCGTTCCCCTGGAGCTCGCAACTCGAGGGCGAGCTGCGAGAGCTCCGCTGCCACTACGGCTCCGAGCTCTACCGGGCCTCTACCGCCGCTCAGGCAATCTGTTCGTGCTCCTGCACATGTTCCGCAAGGACACGGGAAAGGTGCCGGAGGCGGAGCTGCGGATCGCGCGGGAGCGCTGGGAGGACTTCAAGGCGCGTATGGACGCAGAGCGGCGGCGGCCGCCGCGCGCTGCCGGCCACGACGCGCCCTGAGGAGGGTTTACAACCTTATCAATTTTGGTAAGATTGGTTCGACTACCGAGACGAACGACGGGAAGCACATGGCGCGGACGAAGAGCAAGAAGGTAAGCCCGGTTGGCTCGACGGCCGCGGATGCGGCCGGTCGTCGGGCGCGCCGCAGCCCCGGCTACCGGGAGGCGCGGGTGCGGCTTGCCCCGTTCGAGCAGCTGGCGCGGATCGTGATCCGGCGGCGGATGGAGCTGGGGCTCACGCAGGAGCAGCTGGCGGAGCGGATGGGGACAAGCCACTCGGCGATCTCGCGGATCGAGGGCGGCCAGCACGGCACGTCGGTGCAGACGCTGCAGCGGCTGGCCGCGGCGCTCGAGATGCGCTTCGTGATGGGGTTCGAGCACGGCCCGGCCGACAAGCCGGTCCGCGAACTGGTCACCGCGTAGCCGTCCGGACGACGATCCCTCTGCGCGCTCTCGGCCGGCGCGCCAGTGGCTCGATCGTGTGTGCGAGCAGGTTGGCGAACTCGCTCCTCGCGAGCTCGGCACAGACGTCGTTGCCGTGCCGCGCTTCCTCGACGGGCTGCGTTATTTCGTTTAGCCGTCCGGTAAGGCAGCAGGACCCTTGCCATCGAGACTTCCTCGGGCCGCGGCAACCCGGTCGGGGAGGTAGAACCAGGGCGTGCAGACGAGGTTTGCCAGGCTCGTCCAGTGATCGGCCGCTCACAGGAGCTGGAGGCGATATCTCGGTGTCTCGACGCCGGTGGTGTTCTCCGGCTTGAGGGGGATCCGGGGATCGGGAAGACCACGGTCTGGCGAGCGGGGCTAGAGCTTGCGCGGGAGCGCGGTTTCCGCGTGCTTGTCGCCGAGCCCAGCGAGGCGGAGCGGAGCCTCACTTACGCGGCGCTCGCCGACCTGCTGGAGCCGATCGCCGGCCAGGCGCTGCCGTCGCTGCCGCAGCCACAGCGGCACGCGCTCGAGCGGATTCTGCTGGTTGCGGAAAGCAACACGCCGCTGGACGCCAGGCTCGTCGGTGTAGCCGTCGGCACTGCACTCGCGAGCCTTGACCAACCGGTCCTTGTCGCCGTGGACGACGTCCAGTGGCTCGATCCGGCCAGCT
>Ga0070714_100003481_pt1 | contig 11749 bp, 6 predicted proteins | sample LARL83metaG_FD_65450 | JGI IMG/M metagenome (GOLD analysis project Ga0070714, IMG submission 65450) | Corn, switchgrass and miscanthus rhizosphere microbial communities from Kellogg Biological Station, Michigan, USA - LAR L8-3 metaG | ecosystem: Host-associated > Plants > Roots > Rhizosphere ... | reverse complement strand
CGTCAGGGCACGCTCCACCTCGCCGCCGAAGTCGGCGTGGCCCGGCGTGTCGACGATGTTGATCCTGGTGCTGCCGAGCGATACCGCCGTGTTCTTGGCGAGGATCGTGATGCCCTTCTCCCGCTCGAGATCCATCGAGTCCATCACGCGCTCCGCGACGTCCTGGTTCTGGCGGAACGAGCCGGACTGCCAGAGCATCGCGTCGACCAGCGTCGTCTTCCCGTGATCGACGTGCGCGATGATCGCGACGTTGCGCAAGTCGTTGCGGCGAGCGAGCACCGCTAGCGCCTGCGACGCTGGGAAGGAAGGGCCTGCATAAGAAGGTGCGAGCGCCACCCGGCGGCCGCACGTCCACGGTAGCAGGCCGCTCGAGAGGTTCTCAGGCGAGCGCGGCCACCGTGTGTCGTGTCCCGGAACGACATCCGTGCGGGCTTTTCAGCTGCTGACGTTGACCCGAAGGGGTCTAGAAGAGCCGTGAGCGCGCAGGCCGCCGAGCCCCCGCGCTGTGACCGTGATGTCGTGAACGCCCGCCTCGGTTATCGAGCGCTCGATGCCGGGTCCTTCGCACGTCGTAACCGGGGCCCAGGTCGTCTTCGAGTCTCTCCAGTCGAGCTCGCACTGGCCGGGTCCGAGCTGCTGGCCGTTGGAGTCGGAGACCTCGGCCTTGATCTTCAGGTCGTCGCCGACGTGCACGTCGTTCGAGCTCGGGATCAACGAGATCGTCAGCTTTTCGGTCGGCGGCGGCGTGGTCGTCGTCGTCGCGTTGCGGCCCCCTGTCGTCTGCTGTACGACCCACCAGGAGATGCCGCCGGCCACCACGAGCACGCTCGCGACGGCGAGCGGCTTCTGGCGCGAACCGGGGATCGACGGGAACTTGACCGGTCCTGCCTCGATCCCGCTCCCGACGATCGCAGCCAACACCCCGACAACGCCCAGCAGGACGAGCAGACCGGCGACCTGACCCGCATCCACACCGCGACTCTACGCCGCACTGTCGACGGCGCAAGACCGGCGCCTAAGAGCAATCGAGCAGCCCGCCGCGCCGCCGCTGTCCCGGACGCCCTGCAACTCGATTGCCCATATCGATTTAGGCTCGGGAGCGGAGGGGGAGGGATTTGAACCCTCGATCCGCCTAACGACGGACCGCGGCGGCTGCCCCGGCGGCCGCAGCGCCTACTCGGCGTTCTCCTAGCGTGCGGGCGGCGCGCTGCCACAAGCTGGCGATCAAGCTGGCGTTCTGGCTCGAACAGTTAGCCGGAGGAGCACCGAGCACCTCTGTACTGAGGAGGTGCTCTGAATGCCCCTCTTCGGCTCAACTCAGTTCGGGCAGACGGTCGGGTTTGGGTTCGGCTCGTCGATCCGTCTTTGGAAACCCATGGGGACGAACGAGACCACATACACGTCCGCGGTGACGGTGGTGCTGTTGTTGCGGACCATGTGGAGATCGTGGCCCTGATCGGTGAACGTCGACCCGAGCGCCGACGAGGGCCCGAAGTCCTCGGGAACGGTGCAGTCGGACGCGTGGTAGACGCTCAGGGTGCCCGACTTGACGATCACGAGGCTCGGCCCGGGATGGCTGTGCCAACCGAAGGTTCCACCCGGGGCGATCACGTTCTCCAGCACGTAGACGTCCGTGGCTCCCTTGGCATTGATCCGTGCCTGCCAGAAATCGGTCGCGGTGCCGGGGTCGACGTCGGTCTTCACCGTGGCGTCGATGCCGTTGAATGTTCCGTGGACGTTGATGGGGGTCGTGACCCCCTGCGACGGCGTCGCCAACGCGACACCGCCGTAAACGGCGGCAACTGCAAGACCAACAACGAGAGCCCAGAGCCATTTCGCTTTCATGTCTCCTCCTTTGAGATGAAGTCCGAGGATCTGCCGACGCGCTGAGGGTGGACCGAGGCTCGGCTGAGGCTCAGGAGAGGTCGCAGACGGAGATCCCGGCCGACGCGAGCGTCACCCAGATGGCGCCGTCGCCGGCGGCCATCGACGTCATGCAGTTGCCGTCGTACAACGGCGCGTGGGTCAGCTGGACATCCCAGACCTGGTGCGGTGGGACTGTCCTCGCACCGTCACCCAGACATTCTTCGCATCGGCCACTACTCCGGTCGGCCGGTAGGGCAGGGCGATGCGCCTCACCTCATTCGTCGTCGGGTCGATGCGCCAGAGCGCGCCGTCTTCGGGTGTCGTCGCCCAGATGAAACCTGCGCCGGCAGCGACCCTCCACACGCACGAGATGTCCAGGCACGCCCTGCGGTTGTGAACCGGAAGCCTGATCCGGTCGCGGCGTGGAGTTCCGACCGCAGAGAGCCGGACGACCTGCGGTGCCCCCCAATCGGCGACCCACACGACATCGCCGTCGACGACGACGGACGACGGATTGCGCGCGACTGAGGGGATCATCATGTGCATTCCGGTGGCCCTGGCCCCGTGCACCCGTGTCAGGCTTCCGTCCTGGAATGAGCCGGCCCATAGATCGCCGTGCCCTGCCGACCAACCGAGTACGCAACCATCAGCGCAGGTGCCCGGAACTCGGATCCTCTGCTCCTTCCCGGTTCGCGGGTCGACTCGCGTGATGGCGGAGACATATGGAGACGAGCCCGATGGCAAGTCGGCAGCCCACAAGTAGCGGTCGCCGTACACCAGCCCTCGAACGAATTGCGTCCCGCCCGGAACGGGCAGCCGCTTCCCGAACTCGAGTGTCCTCTTGTTCACGCGAACGACATTCGAGGTCTCGCCTGCACCGCGGGTGAAGCAGTTAGCGACCCAGATGTCGCCGGAGGGGTCGGGCGCGAGCCCGCATGGTGAAACGTATCCCACCGGTGCCGTCTCGCCCGTCGCCGGATCGACGCGTGTGAGCGTGTGATCGCCTGCGTTCCGGATGCCGTTCGCGGAAGAGTCGCGCAGGATGTTGTCGGTGACCCAGAGATAGCCGCCCGACTCGACGACGATGTCGGGCGCGTCGCCGACCTGGGCGACCTCGGTCGCCTTCAGCGACTTCGGGTCGATCCGGACGAGGCTGTTCGGTAGCAACCCATGGCTCGATCCGCGGCCGATGCCCACGGCGAGCGCGACGGCGGCGACCACGGCGAGGGCGACAACGACGACTGCGGCGAGCAGCGCCCGGCGCCGCACGGAGCGCGGGCCCAGCTCGCGCTCGGCAGCGGCGACCAGCGCGCCGCAGGTCGGATAGCGCTCCGCCGGTTCCTTCGCCAACGCCCGCAAGATGACCTGGTCGACCGGCTCCGGTAGGCCGCGCCGTGTCCTGCTCGCTCGGGGCGGCTCCTCCTCGAGGTGCGCCCAGGCTTCCGCGAGGCGCGAGTCACGGGGGAAGACGCGTTCGCCGGTGAGGCACTCGTAGAGCAGGCAGCCAACTGAGTAGACGTCCGCGCTGCCGTCGACCGCCAGGCCTTCGAGCTGCTCGGGCGCGAGGTAGGCAGGCGTGCCGATCGAGCGCTCCTGGCCTGACTCAGCGATCGGGTTCCCGAGGCTCCTGGTCAGACCGAAGTCCGCGAGGTAGACGTGCTCGGAGCCGTCGAGCAGGACATTGGACGGCTTGACGTCGCGGTGCACGAGGCCACGCGCGTGTGCCGCGTCGAGCGCCGAGGCGATCTGAGCGCAGATTGCCACCGTGCGGGCCGGCTCGAGGGCTCCCTCGGCTCGGAGGAGCGACCCGAGGTCGGGGCCTTCCACCAACCGCATCGCGAGATAGAGGCGGCCCGCGACGTCGCCGGCGTCGTAGATCGGGACCACGTTCGGATGCTCCAACGACATGACCAGTTCGGTCTCGCGGGCGAAGCGCTCACGGAACCGCTCGTCGAGCGCGAGCGAGGGCGCCACGAACTTCACCGCGACGGACCGCTTCAAGCGAAGGTCGTACGCTCGGTAGACCACGCCCATCCCGCCCCGACCGATCAGCTCCTCGACGCGGTAGCCGAGGAAGTCGGTGCCGATGTCGACAGGCGGGTGGACGTCCATTGTTCTCGCTGTGGCAAGCGTACGCCTCAAACCGAGAATGGTTGAGATCGACGCTGAGGCTCGACTGAGGCTCCCCCACTAGCCCTGGTCTGGTCATAGTGGTTTGCGACGCGATGGAGTTCCGGATCCTCGGACGGCTCGAGGTCGTCGACCGCGGCCACGCGCTCGCGCTCGGCGGCCCCAAGCCACGCGCGCTGCTCGCAGCGCTCCTCTTGACGCCCAACCGCGCCGTGTCGGTCGATCGCCTGATCGAAGTGTTGTGGCCAACCCGACCGCCGGCCGCCGCGGCAAACGCCCTTCAATTCCACGTCTCGCAACTGCGCAAGCTGCTCGGCGACAGCGCGGTCCTCGTCAGGCAGGAGCCGGGATACCTGATCCGGATCGACCCGGATCAGCTCGACCTGCTCCGCTTCGAGCGGTTGGTCGCCGAGGCACTAGGCGCCGAGGCCGCCCGGGCCGGCCGCCTTCTGCGCGAGGCCCTCGGCCTCTGGCGTGGTGAGCCGCTACCGGAGCTGGCCGACGACGCGACCTCTCAGGCGGAGATCCAGCGCCTCGAGGCTGCGCGTCTGGCCGCGCTCGAGCTGCGGATCGAAGCCGATCTCGCGCTGGGCCGCTACGCCCAGCTCGTCCCGGAACTCGAGGCGCTCGTCCGCGAAAATCCTCTCCATGAGCGCCTTGCCGCCGCGCTGATGCAGGCGCTCTACGGAGCCGGCCGTCAGGCGGAGGCGCTCGAAGTGTACCGAGCTGCGCGGCAGACTTTCGTCGCCGAGCTCGGGATCGAGCCGTCTCCGGCCCTGCGGGAGCTCCAGTCCGCGATCCTTCGGCACGACCTCGAGCTCGCGCCGGAGCCGCATGCCGCCGCGTTGCGCGCCATCGCGGTCATCGCCGGGGACGAGCAACGCCTCGACGACCTGCTTACGATTGCGGAGCCACTCGCGAATCGCCCGAGGCGCGAACTGATCCTCGCCCGCTTCATGAGCGACCACCACGACCTTGCCGCCTCGACCACCGCACTGGTGGCGCAACGAGACGTGCTCGCGGCGCGCGGGGTGGCAAGCCGTGTCGTGGCGTACACCACCTCCGCGCCTGGAGCCGAAGCGGCCCTGCTCGCAGCCGAGCAGCCCGTCGACCTCGTCCTGGCGGAGGCACCGCCGGATCTGCTCGATCGGGGCCGGCTCAGCGAGCCACTCTCCGACCTCCTCGAGCAGGCTTCCTGCGAGGTCGGCCTCCTCACGACCGGAGCAGGCACGGCCGGCGGACCCGTCGTCGCCCCGTTCGGAGGCGCCCAACACGACTGGACCGCGATCGAGCTCGCCGCCTGGCTCGCGGCGGCGCTCGACACCAGCCTCCGCTTGCTCGGTACCGAAGCAGATCCGGCACACGGGAAGCGCGACGCGAGCAGGCTGCTCGCGCGCGCCTCGCTGCTCGTGCAACAGGTTGTCGGCATCGCCACCGAGCCCGTTCTGATCCCGCCCGGAGACAGCGGCGTCGTTCAGGCCGCGGCCGACGCACGCCTGCTCGTGATCGGCCTCTCGGATCGCTGGCGCGCCGAAGGGATCGGTTCGACCCGACTCGCGATCGCGACGGCCACGGACGCCCCCGTCCTCTTCGTCCGGCACGGTTCCAGGCCGGCAGGGCTCGGCCCGCCCGGGACGATGACCCGGTTCACGTGGACGCGCGGGTCGGGACCCGCGGGAGCGCCCTCGTAACCGGAACTGCGTCTCGACCGCAGTCCTCTTGACCGAGTGTCACGGCTGCCGTCGGCGTCGCTTCCTCCTCTCGAGGCCGGCGCCGACGGCACCCCGACGTGGATGAGCAGGTCGCGCCGAGGGGGCCGGCCGCGCGCCGGTCGCGCTCCGGTCCGGGGGCGCGTCAGGGGGTCCCGAGAGGTCCCGGCGCGCTTTGCACTCGACTCCCCGGCACCGACCCGATGCCGCGAACCAGATTGCCCGCATCGGATTCGGCATGAAGAGCGGAGGGGGAGGGATTTGAACCCTCGATCCGCCTAACGACGGATAACGGTTTTCGAGCGCCTCCCTGTTTGGCTTGGACTGGCGATGACGGGCGCCTCCGCGACACTCCGCGCGACCGTCGGCATCGGCGGAACCCGTGACTTGTCCGATGCAAGCCGCCCGAATCCGATCACATCCGCCAGTTCCACCGAGCTCGGTCGAACGAACTGAACGGCTGAATCCCTGCGATCCCCGTTGACGGCACATAGCAGGCCCTCTCGGTCTCCCGAGTGAGGGCCTTAGGCACTCGACAGCGTCCCCGCCAGGCTTGCTTCCAGAGGAGCTACTGCCCGCTGGCGGCTACGGCCAGTTCCCTGCCTGGTACTTGAGGTAAGCATTGCGGATGCAATAGACACAGACGAGAATAAACGTGACCCCCCAAAACTGACCGCGTAATAGCAGAACACATCCTGCAACCAAAGTGACCACGGCGATAAGGACGTCGTAGCTAGCGCCGAGGCCTTCCTGGTGACGAGGCTTAGGGGTAAGCATGGGTTGTCTACCGCCCGAATAGCCGGCGGACAATGCCGGGCCCGAAGTCGATAACATCCTTGCCGTTTAAGGTGATGTCAGCGGCCGTCGCGGCGTGATTGCCGAATGCACCACCCACGACGCGGACGGCGGCACCACCAGCGCAACCCTGTGCGGCTGCCTCCGCGGCTGCCCCAGTCAGGGCGCCTAGCGAAGCGAGCGCCAGCCCGCCGCCAACGACTACGCCAGACACGCAGGCGCCTGTATACGTTTGCCTTGACCAACACCAGATCGACCCACAGGTGTTTCCGATCGCACCCATACCGCTGGGGTCGGTGAGGACGGTTGGTTGGTCGTTGGCGTACGTGTAGCTGGACATGTAGGGCTGTGTGGTTGTTGTCGGCTTGGGGTCGGTGCTGGTGAAGCGCCCGATTGAGGGGTCGTACTGTCGGGCGTTGAGGTGGTAGAGGCCTGTGGGGTCGAGGTATTGGCCTGCGAACTTGATTGGGTTGGCGGGTGCTTTTGTGTTGTTCTTGGTTTCTGAGTGGATGGCTCCGTAGGGCTCGTAGGAGTCGGTCCATTGGGTAGCGCCGGCGGCGCTTGTGAGGTTGACGGCTGAGCCGAGTGGGTCGTAGTGGTAGTAGAAGGAGCTGCCGTTGTTCATCGAGATCAGGTAGTGGCCGTAGATGTAGCGGCGGATCAGCGTGTTCGAGCCATCCCTCTCGAGAGCGAGTTGGGGCAGCGAGCCACTGATCTCCCAGAGGAAATTCGTCTTTTTCGAAGATTGGGTGCCGGTCGAGGCCTGTAGACGCTTGCCGAGTCCGTCGTAGCTGTAGGTGGTGGTCGTTGATCCGGCAGTGGTCGAGATGAGACGGCTGGCCATGTCGTAGCTGAGGGTGGTGCTGCCGGCGCTCGTCTCGTTACCGTTCGCGTCGTACCCGTAGGTTGTGGAGCCGGCCTGGGTCAGCTGATCGCCCGCGTTGTAGCTGTAGCTGGTCGTGCCTGAGGGTCGTGTCTCGGTTAGCCGGTTGCCGACGCCGTCGTAGGTCCAGCGGATGTAGGGGTCGGTTTGGCCGGGGCAGCTTGTCTGGAAGCAGACACTGGTTAGCCGGTCGAGGCTGTCGTAGGTGTATGTGTCGGTCTCGGAGGTCGCACCATTTCGGATGCTCGTGGTCGGATTGCCGTCCGGGTCGAGGGTGAGTGCGAAGGCGGAGAGTGTGGTGGTTCCCTTCTTGTTCGTGAGCCCGATCAGCCGCCCGGCGTTGTCGTAGCTGCGAGTTTCGACGTAGCCGTTGCCGGAGGGAAGCGTGGTTGTCGTCAGGTCTCCGGCCGGGTCGTAACCGTAGCTCGTGGTTTGTCCCCCGCTGACGACGCTGGCGAGCCGTTCGTCATCGTCGTAGGTTCGGGTGATCACAGTGCTGTCCGGATACGTGATCTGGGTCAGGTCTCCGGCTGGGTCGTACACGTAGGAGAAGCTGTTCGAGCCGCGGGTGACACCGGTCAGCTCGTTCAGCGGGTCGTAGCTGTAGGTCTCGGAACCTGAGCCGTCCTGCATTTCGGTCAGGTTGTTGTCGCCGTCGTAGGTGAACGAGACCGCTGGTGTGGAGTCGGAGTAGTTGATCGAGCTGAGGCGACCGAGTTGGTCGTAGCCGTAGGTGGTGATTCCGCCCTTGGGGTCGGTTTGTGTTGTGCGGTCACCGTTCGCGTCATAGCCGTAGCTCCACGTCTTTTGCAAGGGCGTCGTGACGCTCTTCAGCCGGTTGGCGTCGTCGTAGCCGTAGGTGGTGGTGTGGTTATTCGCGTCGATACGCGAGGTGAGGTTGCCGACGGCGTCGTAGCCGTACTGCGTGACTGGTCTACCACTGCCGGGGTCGGGGGCACTGACCGACGTCAGGCGATTTGCGTTGTCGTAGCCGTAGAGGGTCGAATAGCCGCGTGGGTCGGTGGTGCTTTGCAGGTTGCCGGCTGGGTCGTATGCCCATTGACGGATGAGCGGCTGTTGTGGCCCGCTGCCGTCTGGGTCGGGTGAGGTGAGCTTTGTGAGGTGGTCGGCGTTGTCGTAGCTGTAGGTGGTCGTGTAGTTGACCGGATTCGCGCCGGTCTGGTTGCCGCGCGGATCGACGCTGCTGGCCAGACGGCCCGTGGCGTCGTAGGCGAATGTTGTCTTCTCGCCAAGCGGCGTCGTGATCGACGTAAGCTGGTGCGTGGTCGGGTCGTAGCCGAGTTGCGTGATTTTGTTGCGCGGATCGGTGATCGCGGTGACGAGTCCTGTGGCCGGGTCGCGGGTGTAGGAGGTGACCCCGTTTCCCGGCTTCGTGACCGAAGTCAGGTTGCCGGCGGAGTCGTAGCCGTAGTCCGTCTCATGACCGCGGCCGTCCTTGTAGGTCAGGGGCTCGTTGAACGCGTTGTACGTCCACGTCTCCTGGTAGGAGAGCGGTGGTGACGCGGTGCGACTGATCATGTTGTGGCGGCTGTCGTACTGGAACGTCTCGATGTGCCCGAGCGCGTCGCGATACGCGGTCAGGTCACCGGTTTGGGCGTCGTAGAAGTACTGGACCCGGTTGCCGTAGGGATCGGTTTGCGCCAACAGGTCAGTGCCACTGAACTCGTACGTCCACACCTTGGTGCGGGCATCGGTGACAGTTGCCGTCTGCGAGGCGGAGTCCCAGGCGTAGTGGGTGACGTTCCCGTCGCCGTCTTGCTGGGTTGAGATCCGGCCGTCGCTTCCGTACACGTCGTAGAAGACCTGGTGCTGGTTCTGGTCGACTTCGGACTGCAGCCGGCCGCTGCTGTCGTAGGTGTAGCTGTAGGTGTTCCCGCGCAGATCGGTGACCGAGGTCAACTGGTCGTTGGTGTAGCCGAAGCCGACATAGCGGCCGTCCGGCAGTGTCACCTTGGAGAGGTGGTTGTTCGCGTCGTAGCTGAACGTCACTTGGCGCCCTGCGGCGTCGGTGACCGAAGAGCGCCTGCCCTGTGCGTCGTACGCGACGGTTACCCCTTCGCCGTTGCGGTCCTTGATCGCCGTGAGCCGGCCTTGGCTATCGAAGCTGTAATGCATTTGGTCCGCGGTCACGACTTCGTAGCCGCTCCCGACGGCGCTGAGGGTCGCGGTGCACCAGACAGGCGCCTGGTATGAGCCGTCGCCTTGCTGGGTGAACACCGTCTGCGCTCCAGTCCCTGATCGCCACGTGACTTGGCCGCCGTCGAGGGTGAGGCTGGCGTTGTAGGTGTCTGTCCAGCCGGTACCGAGCTCGCCTGTCGTCGTATCGAGCGACGTGTAGCTGCGCACGAACCGGAAGGGCTCCCCCAGGCCCGGGATCTGCGCGTCCACAACTGACGCTGTCGTAGCGCCGGTGGCCAAATTGATCGGGTCCTGTACCAGTGCGGCACAGGCGGCCTGGACGCGCGGCACGTTCGCGTACCGGGGGTCCCCGCACACCCCATTCCCGTCCGGGCCAGCCGCCGGTTCGCCGTAGGTCGCTGCGATGGGCGGAGCGGGCGGCGCCGCCGTTTCCCCCGCAAAGACAGCGAGGCCGTAGGCGCCATCGGGATTGTTGAACTTCATCAGCTGATGACCAGATGCGATGTCGATCTTCACCACATCACCGGTCGTCTGATCGCCTACCCAGAACGACGTTCCGTCCGGGTCGAGCGCAAGCGACTCCAGATTCCCCTCCGAGTAGGCACTGGCTTGATACGTCTGCAGAATCGTCCCCGACGGACTTAAGCGGAGGACCGCGGACTCGCAGGCAACCATGACCTCGCCACTGGAGCGGACCGCCAGCTGGTAGCAGAACTGCGGCAGACCAGTAGCGAGATCCGAAAGCTGAGTTCCGGTACATACGTCGAACCGCTTAACCGCGACCGACATCGACGTATAGAACATCGTGCAACCATCGTTTCCAAGCGCAATCCAGTCCGTCCCCCCATAATCATTCGCGGGGTTCCAGGAAGCAAGAAGCTGGCTCTGCGTTTCATCCCCAGCCACCTGACCGTAGAGGGTCAGCCAGCCGCTACATGAATTGCAAGAAACCATCCCTTGGTAGACATCACTTCGGTCATCCGTCGCGCACGACGTGGCCTGTGCGCCGAAGTTATCCGCCCAGGTGATGTTGATCAAATTGCCCGAGGTGTCATATCTGGCGATATTCCCATGCTGAGCCGGTAGATACAGATTCCCCGATGGGTCGAAGCACAAGCCCTCACCAAGGACCCCCGGATTTGGCTCATCCGTTCCGGTAAACGAGTCCACCAAAACACCGGAAGAGTTGTAGTGACTAATCGTCTGCGTGCCAGTGGGGGGAGTTGGCGTCGAACCAGCGACGAAAACGTCTCCCATCTGATACGGAACATGGTTCGGAAAAGCAGACGCCTGCGGAGCACGCGAGCCCGCGCAGAGCAAAGCCACGCCGAAAACAAGAACGATCGCGGCATAGCGCCGCGTGCTCGGGCGACCCAGTCGACGATTCGCGAGTGGACTGTCACTGACGCCCACAACAGCAAAGCAACGACGCAACATCTCGACCCCTCCCCCGGGGGCTGGCCCCCAACTCCCGATCTCACTGGACGCTCAGAAACTATGACCGGCATCGGACGGACTCGCGGTTGATCATTCGCGGCCCGCCCACCGTCCAGCCAACAAAGCCCGCGTCGCCACTCATCGCCTCTCATCCAGCGAGATGCCGCTGACCCAGGGAGACGCAGATGCATCCTGGATGCTCGTCGCCTCGGCACCGCCGTCTGCGGAGGCGAGCGGAATGGTTGCTCTCGGCCGCTTCCAATCGTTCCGGTCGCCGGTCGCAAAGGGACGGATACGGCTGGGTTTTCAGCACTTCTCGCAGAAGTGCATCTGTGTCTCGCTGGCTAGTTCCTTGACGCACAAGGTGAGCAGCCGCTCAGAGCTCGATGCCGCGGCCGATCTCGTGCTCGATCTCGATCAGCCGCTGGAGGACATCGAGTGGCTGGCGGTCCTGTTCGCGGTCGAGGGCGGCCAGCATCCGCGCGTGATCGTCGACGGAGGCCACAGCCGGCCGCAGACCCTGCCCGAGCGGCGGTCGCTCCGCCCGCCGACGCAGGTCGTCGTAGCCCTGCGTGCCCGCAGGCTGGGGGACGATCTTCAGCTCGCCCGCCTCGGTATCGAGCTCGAGAACGCCGCCACCGGCCAGGTCGCGCTCCAGGACCGGCAGCTTTCCGTCGGGCCGGCGCGCGTTGAGCCCCTCCAAGGCCAGTCCTAGACGGCGCAGGTTCTCCTCCCGGGTCGACGGCACGATGTCCAGGCCGTCCGTGAT
>Ga0070714_100003480_pt1 | contig 11749 bp, 9 predicted proteins | sample LARL83metaG_FD_65450 | JGI IMG/M metagenome (GOLD analysis project Ga0070714, IMG submission 65450) | Corn, switchgrass and miscanthus rhizosphere microbial communities from Kellogg Biological Station, Michigan, USA - LAR L8-3 metaG | ecosystem: Host-associated > Plants > Roots > Rhizosphere ... | reverse complement strand
TGCCCGGCCAGCCACTGGGTGAGGCCGACGTTGCGCGGCGCCGTCTGCTTGTGCGCGGCGGCGAGGCCCAGCATCAGGGCGTAACCGGCCAGCCCCGCGGCGAACGCGCCGAGCAGGACGCGCCGCGGACGGGAGCGTGGCGACGTGGCGCTGGCCGGCGCGGCGGCGCCGTAACCCGCCGACGGCTGGGCGCCGTAGCCGGCGCCCCCCTGGGCGCCGTACCCCAGGCGGGCGGCGACCAGGCTGCCGATGACCCGCCCGGCCAGCGCGGCGCCGAACGAAAGCACCGGGCCGATCTCGTGCGCGCTGTAGATGTTCTCCATGGGGACGTCGATGAGGAACGCCGCGTAGTTGGCCCCGATGGCGAGGATGAGGAAGTCGGTGATCAGGTCGCCGGCGCCGCCCGGTCCGGCGTCGTCGGAGCGGCGGCCGCCGCGGAACTGCCACGGCACCAGCCGGGCACCGGGCACGACCACGCGCCACGCGGCGAGCACCACGGCGGCGAGGACGACGGCCACGCCGATGAGGTGCACCAGCGCGAAGCCGACGTTGCTCGCGCCGGTCACGCTCTGGTAGTCGGCCCCGTACAGCGCGAGCACGCTCCGCAGGGCGAGCGGCACGCCGTGGATGATCTCATGCGCTGACTGCAGCCCGTAAAACGCCTTGGCGGTGCGGTACCCGCCTAGGTGCTCAATCACCCGGTAGGCCAGCCAGGCGGCGGGGACGGCCAGCGCTGCCGCGGCCGCGAGCGACAACTCGTACCAGGCGGCCCCCCACGCCCAGCCAACGAGACGCGACCGCCCCGACGAGGCCGCCGGCGCGTCCGCCCGGCGCTGCCACAGGATCCGCCCGGCCCGGATCAGGCAGCCGAGGAAGAGCGGCAGGACGCCGATCACCTCGATGAGCGGATCACCCACGATCGCGGCGGCGAGCAGGATCCCCGCCCCGGCCGCAACGTACCAGCGGGCCGGAGCCCACTCGAGCAGTAGCAGCAGGACCAGCACGGGCACCGCGGTGCCGACGTGGTCCGGGCTGCCGAGCAGCACCTGGGTCGGCCCGGTCGGCTGCGGCGCGAGCATGACCGCGGCGGCCAGCGCCGCCCGGATGAGGCCCTCCGCGCCGCGGGCCCGGCCGCGCGCGACGAAGGCGGCGAGCAGGACAAGGAGCGTGTAGGTCAGCGCCGAGCAGATGTGCACGACCTCGGGGCGGAGCCCGGCGAAGGCGGTCACGCCCACGTACTCGGGCAACTCGGTCGTGTAGAACGACACGTCGGTCGCCCACCAGCCGTGCAGCAGCACGTTGCCGTGCAGGATGCTTGAGGCCTCCCAGATCATTCCGGCGCCGTCCGAATTGACCTGGGTGGTCCCTGAGGTGCGCAGGTAGCAGAACATCAGGACCACCGCGGCGAGGAGCGTGCCGCTGATCCAGGCCAACCGCCCACGCGCCGCGCGGGCCACCGGGACCGGGGCCCCCGCTACCTCGCGCGTCCCCCCGCTCATTGATCGCACGGGGGCGAAGCTACCTAAAAATGACGCAACTACCCCGTCGCTAAACCAGACCTTAGGAAGATACTCGCGTTTCCTGCAGAAAAACTGAGGAATGGAGCCAGCCGGTCTCACGGAAAGTAAGTATTCGCTGGTAGGAGCGCAGCTTTCGGCCGGGGGCCGGCCGGCGCCTGCGGGTGCTGTCTTACCGTTAAGTATGGTCTCCATCGCGCCGGCCCCGGTTCGCGCGCACCCGCGCGCCGTGCTGGCCGTGATCGGCGCCGGGGCGGCGGCGACGGTCTGGCTGTGGTGGAACGGCACGCCGGCGGTCAGCGGGTTCGGTGACTGGCTGACCAACGCAGGCCGGATCACCGGGCTGCTGGCCGGCTACGGGGTGGCCGTCCTCATCGGCCTGATGGCGCGCATCCCGCCGGTCGAGCGCGGCGTCGGCACAGACCAGCTCGCCCGCTGGCACTCGATGGGCGGGCGCTACGTGGTGGGCCTGGTGGCGGCGCACGCGCTGCTGATCACCTGGGGCTACGCGGTCACCGCGCACACCTCGGTCACCGGCCAGGCCTGGACGCTGCTCGACAGTTACCCCGACGTCCTGCTCGCGACGGCGGGGGGCCTGCTGATCGTCATGACCGGCATCGTGTCAGCCCGCGCCATCCGGGCCCGGCTGCGCTATGAGACGTGGTACTACCTGCATTTCTATACCTACCTCGCGGCCGCGCTCGCGTTCAGCCACCAGTTCGCCGTCGGCGCGGAGTTCATCATGAACACCGCCGCCCGGGCGGCCTGGTCCACCCTGTACATCGGGGTCGCGGCGGCCATCGCCTGGTACCGGTTCATCACCCCGGTCCGGCAGTCAGCGCGGCACCGGTTCACGGTGGAGTCGGTCACACCGGAGGCGCACAACGTGGTGTCCATCGTGATCAGCGGCCGCCACCTGGACGAGCTGCAGGCGCAGCCGGGGCAGTTCTTCCGCTGGCGGTTCCTGGCCCCCGGCCTGTGGTGGACGGCGCTGCCCTACTCGCTGTCCGCGCCGCCGCGCGGCGACCTGCTGCGCATCACGGTGAAGGCGGCCGGCGGCCACAGCACCGCGATCCGCGGCCTCGCGCCCGGCACCCGCGTCATCGCCGCCGGCCCGTACGGCGCGCTCACCGCGGCGCGGCGGCGCCGCCACAAGGTGCTGCTGATCGCCGGCGGGGTGGGCATCACCCCGCTGCGCCCGCTGCTGGAGACGCTGCCCGCCGCGCCGGGCGACCTCACCCTGATCTACCGGGTCAGCAGCATGCGCGACGTGGTGTTCCGGCGCGAGCTCGAGCAACTCGCCGAGAGCCGCAAGGCGCGGGTCTGGTTCGTCGCCGGCACCAGGGACGAGCTGGACGTCAACCCGCTGAGCGGCGGCGAGCTGACCAAGCGGGTTCCCGGCCTGACCGACCACGACGTCTACCTGTGCGGCCCGCCGGGGCTGACCTCCACCGTCACCAGGGAGCTGGTCGACGCCGGGGTACCGCGGCGGCACATCCACCAGGAGTCCTTCGAGTTCTGAGCCGTCCGCACCCAGGACCGAGGCTAAATCCATCCACTGTCCGCTGCCGGGGAGGCACCTCATGCGCCGCGTCATCCTCGCGATCGTCACCACGGCCGTCGCGCTGGTGCTGCTGCTGACCTTCAAGACACAGACCCAGTCCGCCGGGCCGGCCGGCTCACCCGCCTCGGTCGTTGGCAGCCCCGCCCCGGGCGGCACGGGCACCGCCACCGCGGCGAGCCCGACTGGAAGCAAGCCGGCCGGGAGCAGCCCGACGCCGAGCGGCGGGACAAAGACCGTCACCGGCACTGTGGCCCAGACGGTCTACGGCCCCGTGCAGGTCAAGATCACGGTCAAGGACGGCCGGATCACCGCCGCCACCGCCGTGCAGTACCCGTCGGGCACCCCGCGCGACTACCAGATCAACTCCTACGCGATCCCGCAGCTGAACGCGGCGGCGGTGGCGGCGGGCAACGCGAAGATCGACTCGGTTTCCGGCGCCACGTACACCTCGGGCGGCTACATCGCGTCGCTGCAGAGCGCCGTGGACAAGGCCGGGATCGCCTGATCACGGCCGGGCGAGCCTCCCCCGGGGGTGTGGGGGGGCACACCCCCGGGGAAGTCCAGTACCTGCTCGCGATGGGCAGGAAACCCGTCCGTCCGCGCGGGCCTGATAAGATCGCGTTTTTTGCGATCAGGCTCGCGCGGACGGACAGCGGGGGGTACGGGGGGTCGTCCCCCCGGAAGATCTCAGTACCTGCTCGCGATGGGCAGGTCGATGGCGGGGAACCGGGTGAGGATCTCGGTGCCGTAGTCAGTGACCACCACCTCTTCCTCGATGCGGGCGGCGGAGATCCCGTCGGCGGCCGGGCAGTAGGTCTCCATCGCGAAGACCATGCCCGCCTTGAGCTCCACCGGGTGCTCAAGGGAGTTGAGCCGCGAGATGATGGGCCGCTCGTGCAGGCCGAGCCCGAGGCCGTGCGCGAACTGCAGCCCGAACGCGGCGAGCTCGCTGTCGAAACCGAAGTCCTGCGCGCGCGGCAAGGTCCGCGCCACCGTGTCCGACGACACCCCCGGCTTGATCGCGTCGAGGGCGGCGTCCATCCACTCCCGCGCGCGGGAGTAGGCGTCATGCTGGGCTGGGGTCGCCCAGCCGACGCCGAAGGTGCGGTAGTAGCAGGTGCGGTAGCCGTTGAACGAGTGGATGATGTCGAAGAACGCCTGGTCACCGGGGCGGATGAGCCGGTCGGTGAAGTTGTGCGGGTGCGGGTTGCACCGCTCGCCGGAGATCGAGTTGACCGCCTCGACCTGGTCGCTGCCCATCTCGTAGAGCCGCTTGTTCGCCAGGGCGACGATCTCGTTCTCGCGCCGCCCGGGGCGCAGGAACTCGGCGATGTCCTGGTAGACGCCGTCCACCATCGCCGCCGCCTGGTTGAGCAGCATGATCTCATCGGCGGACTTGATCACCCGCGCGTCGAGCATGGGCTGCTGCGCGTCCCGGACGGAGATCCCCTGCCGCTGCAGCTCGAAGAGGAACGGCGGCTCGACGATGTCGATGCCCAGGGGCTCGCCGAGCACGCCCGCCTCGGCGAGCAGCGACTTGATCTCACTGACCGCGTCCCGCATCAGCCCCGCCTCGGGCGCGACGGCGCCGCGGAAGCCGAGGAAGCCCGGCCGCCAGTTCTCATCGGGCAGCCACTGCGAGTACAGCTTGTGGTGCTTCACCGCGGAGCCGAAGTCCCACTCCACCGGCGGCCGGTCGCGCAGCAGCAGCGCGTAGCGGATCATCTTGTCGCCGAGCGCCCCGCCGATCCACGTCTGCGTGGTGTACCTGATGTTGTAGAAGTCGAACAGCAGGAACGCGCCGCAGTCCGACGCGCGCAGCGCCTCGGTGGCGCGCTGCAGCCGGTAGCGGCGCAGCCGGTCGAAGTCGACGCGCTCCTCGTAGTCGACGCCCATGTGGCCGGGCGCGCCGATCGGCCGGACCCCGGCGGGCCGCTGCGACGGCCGCTCGAAGCTCCGCTGTCCCCCGGGGGGACGCCCCCCCGGCGCGCGCCCGACGGCAGAACCCGCCATGGTACCGGGCGCGCCTCCGTCTGGTGCTTCCGGCACTCAGCCCTCCTCGGCGGCGAGCCCGTCGTCGACCGGCACGTTCTCCGGCTCGATCTGGTACCCGGACCGGCGGGCCTGCTCAAGTACCAGGGTAGCGAAGTCGTCCTCGGTGTAGCCGGCCCCGACGGCCTGCGCGATCAGCATGTCCGCCGCCGCGGCGAGCGGCATCGGCACGCCGAACTCCTTGCCGGCGGACAGGCCGAGCTGCAGGTCCTTGCGGAGCAGCACGGTGGTGAACGTCGGGTGGAAGTCCAGGTTGACCAGCGCGGGCGACTTGTAGCGGGTGAACGCGGAGCCCAGCACCGACTCGTTGAGGAACTCGAGGAAGGCGGCGCGGCTTACCCCGCCGCGCTCGGCCAGCACGGCGATCTCGGCGAGGGACTGGATGACCACGCCGAGGAAGACGTTGTGCGCGATCTTCACCAGCCGGGCGCCCTCGCCCTCGCCGACGTAGGTGACACCGCGTCCCCAGGCGGCGAGCAGCGGCTGCGCCGCGTCGAACGCGGCGCGCGGTCCCGATGCGGCGACGGTGAGCTTGCCGGCGCCGATGACCTTGGGGTTGCCGCTGACCGGGGCGGCGAGGAACTGCACGCCATCCGCCTCGGCGACGGCGCGGACGCGCGCCGACGCCTCGAGCGACACGGTGGAGGAGTCGACCACGACCTTGGGCTTGGCCTCGCCGGTCAGCAGCCCGCCCGGGCCGGAGATGACCGCCTCCAGGTCCTTGTCCGCCGCGACCATGATGAACACGATGTCCCGGCTGGCCAGGTCGGCGGGGCTGTCCACGATCTTCGCGCCGTGCTCGGTGAGCGGCTCGGCCTTCGCCCGGGTGCGGTTGTACGCGGCCACGTCGTAGCCGGCATTCAGCAGGCGCAAGGCTAGCTGGTAGCCCATCCGCCCGGTACCGATCCACCCGACGGTGGGCGTGACCGCGGCCATGCGTGCCTCCTCATTAATAACTCGTAAAGTCTGCAAGTCCCCCGATGCGCACCAGCCGTGCTGCAATCGTTTGCAACTTTGACGGTTAGTGATGCTGATGTCAAGTCATTCCGCGGCACGCCGTTGCTCAGCGGAAGATCTCCGGGTGCCCGCTCAGTTCGAGACGGGTGCGACGGATGTGCATGACGAGGACGCGCTCGGCGTCGTCGGCGTCGCCGCGGCGGATGCAATCGAGCAGGAGGCGGTGCTCCAGGTGGGTCACGCCGAGCCGGTCCCGGTGCGCGGCGAGCTTGGTGAACTCCCGGCGGTAATGCTGGCTCGTGTTCCACAGCCGGCCGATGATCCTCGACGTCTCCCCCGGCGGCGCCGCCGCGTAGGAGGTGAGATGGAACTCACGGTCAGCGCGCAGGAACGCGTCGACGTCGCCGTCCGCCCCTTCCATCGCCGCGGCCAGGTCCGCCATCCGGTCCACCGCCGCGCCGTCGAGGCCGGGCATGGAGGCGCGCAGCAGCAGCGGCTCGAGCCGCTCCCTGACCTGGTACAGCTCCGCGCACTCGGCGAGGGTCAGCCGCGCCACCCAGGCACCGGAGTTGGCGACCAGGGTGACCAGTCCCTCGGCCTCCAGCATCCGCAGCGCCTCGCGCACCGGGATGCGGCTCGCCCCCGAGCGGGCGGCGATGTCCTCTTGCCTGATCCGCATCCCCGGCCGGTAGCTGCCGTCGAGGATCGCGGTGCGCAGCGCGTCCGCGATCCGGTGACTCGCCACCGTGCTGACAGACAGGGGCGCGGTGGCCGCCTCGGTCACTGGCCGGGGTGCGCCGGATGCCACAGCCGCACCGGGGCGTTCTTCTCGTACGCCTTGCCGCCCGGGTAGCTGACCAGCTCGAACTGCATGCCCCACGGCGCGATGAAGTACAGCCAGCGCTGCCCGGCGGAGGCGTTCCTGCTGGCCACCGGGCCCGCGAGGACCCGCACACCGCGATCTTTCAGGTACTGGGCCGCCGCGTCCAGGTCATCGGTGTACAGTGCCAGGTGGTGCCCGCCCAGGTCGCTGTTGCGCGGCACGTCCCGCTGCCCCTCGTGCGGCTCGTACTCGAAGACCTCGAGGTTCAGCCCGAAGCCGCACCGGTAGAACCTGATCTCGCGCACCACGCGGCGCGGGTCCACGTTCAGGTGCTCGCGCATCCAGTCGCCGGAGTGGCGCATCTCCGGCAGCGCGTACACGAACTCGCAGCCGAGCACGTCCACCAGGAACTCGTGCGCCTGCGCCATGTCGGGCACGGTGAACCCCACGTGGTCGCCGCCGCGCAGCCCCGGTATCCCCATGAGTCCTCCTAATCGCGAATGTATCCAATCTAACGACTTGAAGAGCAAAAGTCCGCATAACGGAGGCTGCTTTCTGTTGAAATGGATGCATTGCTCCGGGTAGCGTGGCGAACATCCGGACTCAGGGAGATGCGTCATGCCCCGCGTTAAGCGCCTCGCGCCGTCGGCCGACTGGCAGGAGCTGTCGAGCACGCCGGCGGACTGGAAGGCGGCCGACCCCGCGCTGCTCGCCACCATGCTCGGCCAGCTGCACCTGATCAGGGCCTTCGAGGAGACGGTGCTCGAGCTGGCGGCCGAGGGCCTGGTGCACGGGCCCGCACACTCCTCCATCGGCCAGGAGGGCGGCGCGGTCGGCTCGATCGCGAGCCTGCGCTCGTCCGACGCGGTCAACGGCTCGCACCGCGGCCACCACCAGTTCCTCGCCAAGGCGCTTACCCACGTCACCAAGGGGTCGCTCACCCTGGACGGCCTGGTGACCCCGGCGGTCGCCGAGGTGCTGCAGCGCACCCTCGCCGAGATCCTCGGCCTGGCCCAGGGGTACTGTGGCGGCCGCGGCGGCTCCATGCACCTGCAGTGGCTCGAGGCCGGCGCGCTCGGCACCAACGCCATCGTCGGCGGCGGCGTGCCGATGGCCGCGGGCAACGCCTGGGCCCAGAAGAACTCCACCGGCGGCGCCGAGGGCAGCGACCTGAGCGTCAGCTACTTCGGCGACGGCGCGGTCAACATCGGGTCGGTGCTCGAGACGCTCAACCTGGCGTCGGCCTGGAAACTGCCGCTGTGCTTCTTCATGGAGAACAACGGCTACGCGGTGTCCACCACCGTCGCGGAGGCCACCGGGGAGCCCCGGCTGTCGGCCCGCGCCCTCGGCTTCGGCATCACCGCCTGGCGGGTCGACGGCATGGACCCCCTGGCGGTGCACCTGGTCATGGAACGGGCGGCGGCGCGGCTGCGCGCCGGGGAGGGCCCGGTGGTCGTCGAGGCGCTCGTCTACCGGTTCTTCCACCAGAACGGCCCCTACCCTGGCTCCGCGTTCGGCTACCGGACGAAGGAGGAAGAGGCGGACTGGCGCGCCCGCGACCCGCTGGACCGAGTGGCACGCGAGATGACCAGGCTCGGGCTGATCGACGAGGCGGGCGTCGCCGCCGTCCGCGCCCAGGCCACCCAGGCGATGAAGGCGGCCGCCGCCGCGCTCACCGAGCCGGACCCGACGCCGGGCGCCAAAGCCGGCACGCGGCGCATCCGCCCCGAGCTGTGGCCGGACCCGGCGTTCGTGGACGTCGGCATCCGGGGCGACCGGTCGGAACTGACCGGGGCGCGGACCGCCGAGCGCGCGTCGTTCACCGGGCCGGTCAGGCGCGGGAAGTTCATCGAGGCGGTGTCCGCGGTGATGGACCGCCGGATGGGCGCTGACCCCCGCATCGTCATCCTCGGCGAGGACGTCCACAAGCTCAGCGGCGGCACCAACGGCGCGACCAAGGGCCTGCCTGCCAAGTACCCGGGCCGCGTCCTCGGCACCCCGATCAGCGAGAACGCGTTCGCCGGCCTCGGCGGCGGGCTAGCGCTGGACGGGCGGTTCCGCCCGGTCGTCGAGTTCATGTACCCGGACTTCCTGTGGGTGGCCGCCGACCAGGTGTTCAACCAGATAGGCAAGGCCAGGCACATGTTCGGCGGCCGGAACCCGGTGCCGCTGGTGCTGCGGACCAAGGTCGCCATGGGGTCCGGCTACGGGTCGCAGCACCTGATGGACCCGGCCGGCATCTTCGCCACGTCGGCCGGCTGGCGGATCATGGCGGCGTCCACTCCGTTCGACTACGTCGGCCTGATGAACGCCGCCCTGGCGGTCGACGACCCGGTGCTGATGCTCGAGCACGTCGACCTGTACGGCACCGAGGGCGAGATCCCCGTCGATGACCTGGACTACCAGATACCGTTCGGCACGGCGGCGGTCAGGCGGCCCGGGTCGGAGGTCACCGTGCTCAGCTACCTGTCCATGGTGGCGCGCGCCGCGGAGGCGATCGAGCGCACCGGGATCGACGCGGAGCTCATCGACCTGCGGTTCCTCGACCGGGCGTCGCTCGACTGGGACACGGTCGGCGCGTCTGTCCGCAAGACCAACGCGGTGCTGATCGTCGAGCAGGGCACGCTCGGCACCTCCTACGGCGGCTGGCTCGCCGATGAGATACAGCGCCGTTTCTTCGACTGGCTCGACCAGCCGGTGCAGCGGGTGACCGGGGCCGAGTCGTCCCCGTCGATCTCCCGGGTCCTCGAGCAGGCGGCGATCGCGACCACCGATTGCGTCGTGGCCGGGCTGGAACGGGTGCGCTCCGGTTTCGGGAAGGTGACCTCCTGATGGGCGCGCAGGCACGCCACCGAGTCGCTGGGACGGCCGAGCCCACACGCCACCGGGTCGCTGGGTCCGTGGGGAAGATTTCCGCCGGCACTCCTGCGGAAGGCCGGCGGAAATCTCCCCAGCGGTCCCCGCTCCACGTTGCCCGTGAGGTGTGCGGCTGATGGCCGTCGTCGTGCGGATGCCCAGCGTCCTGGCTGGTGCCACCGAGGCGGCGCTCGCGCACTGGCTTGTCTCCCCCGGCGATGCCGTGAGCGTGGGGACTCCCCTAGCAGAGCTCGAAACCGAGAAGGCGCTGGTCGAGTACGCGGCTGAGGAAGCTGGGATCGTCGGGCGTCTCCTGCTTGTCGAAGGCGAATCCGGCGCGATCGGCGACCCGATCGCTGTCCTGCTCGGCCCGGGCGAGGGGGACGCGGACATCGATGCCGCCCTTGGCGGCCCTGCGCCTGCTGCGTCAGCGGAAACGGTCTTCGCGGCGGCAGTTCCGGCAACGCCAGCCGCTTCTACCGGGGCAGCGGAAGCCGCATCAGCCACCGCTGCCGCGCCTTCCCCGCCCATCGTTCCGGCCGCGGCGGAGCAGGCGGCCTCGGGTGCCGCGGCCGCGGCGTCACCTCCCGCAAACGGGCATCAGGCGGGGCGCGGCAGGCGGGTGCTTGCTAGCCCGCTGGTGCGGAAGCTGGCCGGAGAGCGAGGGGTCGACCTGGCGGGGCTGGCCGGCACGGGGCCCAACGGGCGGATCGTGCGGCGGGACCTGGAGCGGTTCCTCGCGGCGCCGCAGGCACCTACCCGTCCTGCGGCTGCCGCACCTGCTCCCCCACGCGCCCCAGCGGCTGCGCCCGACGGGGCGACGCTGATTCCGCATACGCCGATGCGGCGGGCGATCGCGCGGCGGCTTACCGAGTCGAAGGCGACCGTCCCGCATTTCTACCTGGTGGCCGACTGCGCGGTGGATGAGCTGCTCGCGCTGCGCGGGCGGGTCAACCAGGCGTCGGCGGTCAAGGTGTCGGTCAACGACTTCGTGCTCGCGGCGGCGGCGGCGGCGTTCGGCGACGTGCCGGAGGCCAACGTGACCTGGACCGAGGAAGGGCTGCTCGCGTATCGATCTGTCGACATATCGATAGCGGTCGCGACCGAGGGCGGCCTGGTGACGCCGGTGCTGCGCGGGGTCGAGGGGATGCGGCTGTCCGCGATCGCCAGGGAGTCGGCGGCGCTGGCGGCGCGGGCGCGGGAGCGGAAGCTGCGCCAGCACGAGCTGGAGGGCGGCACCTTCTCGGTGTCCAACCTGGGCATGCACGGGACGGCGGAGTTCTCCGCGATCATCAACCCGCCGCAGTCCGGGATCCTCGCGGTCGGCGCGGCCCGTCAGCAGCCGGTCGTCGTCGACGGGGCGCTCGCCGTCGCGACGGTCATGCGGTGCACGCTGTCGGTGGACCACCGCGCGATCGACGGCGCGCTCGCCGCCCGCTGGCTCGCCGCGTTCACCGCCCGGCTGGAGAACCCGCTCGGGGCGCTCGTCTGAGGACGGGCCGAGCTTGACCGGCTTTGGTTAGGGGTTGGACGTTAGCTGTTAGCAGGATCGATGGTGATCTCCGCCCGGTCCCGGTAGAACGCCACATGGCCGGCGATCTCGGCGACCGACGGGTACGGGTGCTCGTAGGTCCAGACGACGTCCTTCTCGGTGCTGCCGTCCGGGGCCTTCACCGTGTAATAGCTCGCGTCGCCCTTGTAGGGGCAGTAGGTCTGGCTCGTGGTCCGCTCGAGCAGCGCCTGGTCGACGTCGTCGACCGGGATGTACTGGACCACCGGGTAGGACGCCTCGGCCAGGGACAGCGCGCTGTCGGTCTGGGCCACCACGGCGCCACCGACGCGGACGGTCACCCGGGAGCCGGTTGGCTGGATGGTGATGGGGTGCGTGGCGTCGGGGATCAAGACGGTGCGAGTCATCGGAACTCCCTGTTGGTTGGCCACTCTCAGTACGGTTAACCAGCCAGACGGCCGCGGTAATTC
>Ga0070714_100003479_pt1 | contig 11751 bp, 9 predicted proteins | sample LARL83metaG_FD_65450 | JGI IMG/M metagenome (GOLD analysis project Ga0070714, IMG submission 65450) | Corn, switchgrass and miscanthus rhizosphere microbial communities from Kellogg Biological Station, Michigan, USA - LAR L8-3 metaG | ecosystem: Host-associated > Plants > Roots > Rhizosphere ... | reverse complement strand
CCATATTTTTCTCGGCGCTCTTTGCGTTCACGCGTTACAACGTGCTCTCGCCGGCGCATTGGGTCGGCCTGGATAATTTCCGGCAACTATTTAGCGATCCGCTGTTTTACAAAGCGCTCAGCAACACCGGTTACATGCTGATCGCGATTCCGCTGACGATGGTGGCGTCGCTCGGGATCGCCATGCTGCTCAATAATTCCATCCATGGCATGAGCTTTTATCGCACCGCTTGTTACATGCCCGCGATCGTGCCCGTGGTCGCGTCATCGCTGCTGTGGATGTGGATTCTCAATCCCAACCAGGGAATTTTGAACCAGGGACTCGGCTGTATTTTTTCCACCCGGCCAATGGAATGGATGCAGCATCTGATCGGCTGGCACTTCACCGCGCCGCTTTGGCTGCAGGATGAGAACTGGTCGAAACCGTCGCTGATTCTGATGAGCCTCTGGAGCGCCGGCGGTGGCATGATCATCTGGCTCGCCGGGTTGCAATCGATTCCGGCGCAGCTTTACGAAGCCGCATCGATCGATGGCGCTGGCCCGTGGGGCCGATTCTGGAATGTCACCATCCCAATGCTTTCGCCCTATATCCTGTTCAATTTGATCATCGGCATCATCGGGACGATGCAGATTTTCAATCAGGCATTCGTAATGACGCAAGGCGGCCCCGCGGATTCCACTCTCTTTTACGCCTATCACCTTTTCCGCCAGGCGTTCCAATATTTCCGCATGGGATATGCTTCGGCGCTCGCGTGGATTTTGTTCCTGATCGTACTCGCACTAACAATGCTGCAACTCTGGCTTTCGAAGAAGTGGGTTCATTATGACCGTACTTGAAAACGGTTCGGAGGTCGGGGTTCAGGGTTCAGGAAAGAAACGTCCTGGTCCCTCTTCGCTGAACCCTGAACCCCGAACCCTGAACCCTCGCCGAAGTCGGTTCGCCGTCTATTTCACCCGCCACGGCTGGATCCACGCCCTGCTGCTGCTCAGTGTCTGGCTGTTTCTGTTTCCGTTTTTCTGGATGCTCGCGACCAGTATCAAGACCGACGAGGAACTGACGGAGTCTTCGCTATTTCCGGCGGTGGTGCATTTTACACCGAGCAGTCCGTACGTTCGCAAGGCGATCGAGCCAGTGAAACCCGACGATGTGACGAGCGATCGCTGGGAGGCGATGCTCCCGAAGCTGACGGAGATCGCGCGGGATGCAGTGGCGAAATATCAGGCAAGTCACGCGCCCGAGCCGTCGATGGCGGCGTTCGACTCAGCCGCGCATCGCGATTCCGCAGCCATGACGGTCGTCGGTCATACGGTCGGTAAACTAAATAAACGCATATGGACCGGGACCGATGCGGCCCTCACGACCGAGTTTCGCGCGCTCGTCACAGAACAGTCAATCGCTAATGCTTTATCGGATTCCCTCGCGCGGCTGGAGCTTTTCAGCTTCCAGATCCGCACGCTCGATCTGCACATTTTCAATTTGACCGAGGGAACTAATTTCGCCGATTCCTGGCGCGTCGAGTCGGGACCAGCCAAACTTTTCAAGACCGGCGAGACGACCCGCATCAGCTATCACTTCGATTCCTCGTCCTCGCCGCCCGTGGTGCTGCGATACGATTTCAAAATGCCCGCTGGGGTGAAGCCCGAGGATCTGCACAAGGTGATCATCGCTGCACGGTCGGATAATTCCTGGCATCGCGCCGATCTCACGCTCGATGTCGGCGGAGTGCGATTTACGCCGGAGGAAACCAATTACCTGGCGCAGTACCGCACTATGAGCCTGCTGTATCAGCCGCTGACGTTTGATGATGAACTCATGCGCGCGAAGATCTGGGTGACGTTAAACAAATCGACGATCGGCAGTGGGCAACCGGCAGTGAATCCATCTGAAGCGACCCTAAGACTTACAATCACACCGTCTTCCGCCCTCCAGGCGAATTGGGGAAAAGTGATTCGCAATTACGTCCGCGCATTCAAGGCCGTCCCGTTCTGGTGCTATATCGGCAACTCGATCATGCTCGTAGTTCTCTGCACGGTCGGTTCGCTGTTTTCGGCGAGCTTCGTGGCCTACGCGTTTGCGCGATTGAATTGGCCCGGACGATCGGTCGCCTTCATGCTGCTGCTTTCGACGATGATGTTGCCGCACCAGGTGACGATGATCCCGGGGTTCATGATCTGGCGTGCGGTGCACTGGTACAACACGCTCAATCCCCTGTGGGTGCCGGCGTTTTTCGGGTCGGCGTTTTTCATTTTCCTGATGACCCAGCACATGCGGACGATCCCGAAAGAACTCGAAGAAGCCGCGCGAATCGACGGACTCAACGCGCTGCAATCGTGGTACTACATCATCCTCCCAAACGTCACGCCGACGCTCGCCGCGATCGCAATCCTCTCGTTCATGGGATCGTGGAATGAATTCATGGGCCCACTGATTTACCTGCGCGATCAAACGAAATTCCCGCTCTCGCTGGGACTCTACGGCCTCGGCCTGCTGCGTCTTGATTCGGGCGCGGATTATTCCTGGTCAGTCGTGATGGCCGGCAACATGCTCATGACTATCCCGGTAATCGTGGTGTTCTTCCTGTTCCAACGATACTTCGTGCAGGGCATGACGATGACCGGCATGAAAGGCTGATCGCGCATTTAAATGTAGGGTGGGCTTTAGCCCACCACGAGTTTTGGTGGGCTGAAGCCCACCCTACGGAGCTCAATTGCGATTCATCCCATTGTTATTGTGCGTCCTTTTTTCTTGGCGCGCCGTTGCCGCCGATCGCCAGGTCTTCGTCGCCGCGATGGGCATCGAGCGAACGCCGTGGTCTTCCGGCCAATGGCGCTGGTGGCATAATGGGAAGCACAGCCCCGACGTAAAAGACGCCAACGGCCGCCGCGATATCTGCTCCCATGTTTTTTATCCCGCGATCGGCCTCTACGATGCTGCCGATCCCGCGTACATCGAATACCGCTGCCAACTTTTGAAAATGTGTGGCATCGATGGCATCAGCCTTTCCGCTTATCCGCGCGATGAATGGGTGGATCGCGCGCTCAAAACCTCCGGCGAATATCTGAATCGCTACGGCATAAAAGCGACCACGCGCGTGCAGAGCATGGTCACAATCGACCAACTGGATTTCTTCCTGCACGTCCTCGGCCCCGCGACGTGGCGCATCGATGGCCGGCCCGTGCTCACGTTCTTTTCCCCGGGAATAAAGCCCAATGAACTCCTGGCCTGGAAAAATAAATATCCAGCGGAAACCCGGCCACTCGTCTTCAAATGGGCCAGCAGCACCGTTGATCCGCGCTGGAAAGGGATCCTCGACGGCGCCTACGACTGGTGCGGCGACGACCGACGCCATCCCCATCGCACCGACGTCAAACCATACAACCGCTACTTCGGTTTGCCGCAGGTCAAGACCGCCTACCACGAAGATGTTGATCGCGCTAAACAAATCCTCCGCGACGGCATCATCACCTATTACATGGACGGCGTTTCGCCCGGTTTCGACAACCTCGGCGTGAATGGCTGGGGCAAAGAGCTCATCAAATGCGACCGCGAAAATGGCCAGACGTATGAATGGCGCTGGCAGCAGGCGATTGCGAATCCGTTCTCGCTGGTGCTGATTCCGACATGGGACGACTGGGGCGAAAACACAACGATCGAGCCGACGGTGGAGTATGGGAATCAGTATCTCGAAATCACGCGGAAATACGCCGCGAAGTACAAAGGCGTCGCGCCATCAGAAGGAAATCTGTCAGTACCAGAATGGATTTACAAGATTCGCAAGATGAGTGCCGATCCCCAGATCCTCGACCAGACGACGCACGCCTCAACTTTGATTCAGCACGGAAATTATCTCGAGGCCGAGAAGATCGTCAGGCCGATCTTCGAAAAACTTCCACCACCAACTGGGAAATATTTCGATCCGCTCGAAGCAACGAAACACTGAGGAGGAGATGGAACCACAGATAAACACAGATGAACACAGATAAGAACCAGTTTTATCTGTGTTCATCTGTGTTTATCTGTGGTTCCAATGTCTTTTCTTCTCTGCGTTCTCCGCGTCTCTGCGGTGAATAATCCCTACGCCACCACTTGTCGCGCCGGCGTTTCCACGCGGATTGCGATCCGCCGACCCGATGGGTCGAAGTGGCGCACGTGATTTACCAGCTCGCCGAAATCGACGCTCGCCATTCCCACCTTTGTATCGGCAGCGCCGTAGCTGATCAGTAGTCGGCCGTTGATGAGTTCTCCGCCGCATGAAAACACGCAAGGTGTTTTGAATCGCCCGGCGAGTTCCCAAGGCTGCTGCGCGTACATCATCCGCTGCGAGCAGCGATGCGCGACCGTTGGGAAACCTTTAGATTGTTCGCGGAGAATCATGAATGATTGCGTGTAACCGACGACCGTATCCTGTTTGCCGTGATATGGCAGCAGCCATTCGTTTTTGGAGATGCGGATCGGCGGGAACGAACCACCCACGCGGTTGCCTTCCCATGGGAAGACCGACGTCGCGAGCTGATGGTGCAGGGCTTTCTCGCTGGCGAGATCGTAAAGATTGTCTGCGCTGGCGAGATAGATACTCGGCGTGCGCGCTGTGCCCGGAAGAGCGTAATCGCCCGGTGTCATCGGGCGATGCACGCACACATACTGCGGCCGCCCGTCGATCACGAGCTTTTCGGGAAAGAGGAAGACGTCGCGATTGTCGCCTCGATCCGGATCAGATAAATGCGTGACATACGTAAACGAGTTTTCGTAATCCCGAGCCGCGAGCTTTGCGAGATCGACCTTCCATAGCACAGTGACCGTCAGATTTTCCCTGGCGGCGCGGCCGAAGGGATGATCTCCCGTCACCCAACCGGGCGCACACTGCTTTGGTTCGTCGTTGATCCAATACGGCCCCGGTGCAAACATCCGGCACGCGGTCGTCAGAAACAGCTCGCCTTCTAGCCAGTGGAGCCGCGGATCTTCGATGCATCCGTTCGCGTGATTGATCACGCGCCGGCCTTGCGAATCTTTGATGTACAAACCGTGCGGATCATCCGCCAGCACGGGCGCGAGCGCGGGACGCGAAAAGTCCGGCGTCCATGTTTCGCCGCCGTCATCTGAAAATGCATAGCCCAGAAAAATCGGATACGGCAATGGACGCCCCGCGACCTGTTTTTGTGGCCACGGACCCGTGGCGCGAAACAGCATGTGCAACCGCGACGACGCCGGATCACGCACGATCGCGGGATTCAACACCATCGTGTCGGCCCACGCGCAACCCGGCTGCGGTTCAAGAATCGGCGCGCTAGAACAAATGATCGCCAGACTCATATTGCACTACTTTCCTTGCCACGAATACTCTTCAGCAAATCGCTATATCGCTTGCACACTTCCAGATCGTGATGACCCAGATCCCGGCAGGGCTCGACCTGCGTCGATTCCGCCCAGTCATTCCACGTGACAATTTGTATCATCGGCATCGGCAAACCCGCCGACGGATCCCCCGCGCGATGCCGGAGGATGTACTCCGCCGCCGCCTGCCAGGTGAGCTCCAGCGTCGATCCCTTGCTGGTTTCCCGACAAATCACGCGCGGGCGAATCCGCGGATCATCCTGATTCCCACTCCAGGCCCAGCGCACAAATTGATCATTAAACCCCGGCCAGACTCCGCCGCAAAGGTATTTCACCTTGGGGTTTTGATTGCACTTACTATAAAAGTCACGGATATATTGCTCGCCACTGTCATCGGGGCTGAACCACCGATGATCCGGCTCAACCTGCATCGGCCGGACCCACGGATAACCCGCGTCCATCGCCTGCTCCGTCGGATTATTCAACCACAGCAGATCAAAACCGTCGGCACCGAAAACTTTCGTCATGGCCGCGCGATAATCCTGGCAAGGCCGATCGTACGCGAAAACCAAAAACGGAAACTTCCCATCGCGCCGAAGACACGCCTCTTGACACCACACGTCTTTGAGGTAGGCGAAATCCTCCTCCATCGACACCGGCGTTTTACCCTCCGACGGCCATTGCGCCTGCGCGTCAAACGAGATCACATAAACGAAAGGCCGGTCGGGATGCGCCTCGTTGTATTTCCGCAACTCGCGCAGGAACTGCAAACCGATCACGTTCTCGACGGAATTCTTGCCATACAAATTGACGATGAAACCATCGAGGCCGTAATCCATCGCGGTCGTGATCTGGCGATGAATCACCTCCGGATCGCGCGAGTCATATTCGCCACCGATCGGCTCATATTGATGCGTCCGCCGATACTGGCTCCGCGCATCCCGCCAATGCCGCCAAGGCTCAAGCACCGGCAGTGTCAATCCCTTGGCCTCTTCGGGCAAAAGACCGGAGCTCCCCGGTTTTCCGCCAATGAACCAGGGCAGAAAATGCCCCAGCACCGCCGGCTCAGCCAGCGTCTTTCCACGAAGAATCGGTGCAGTAAAGCTCATATTCACAACCACTTACAGATCCCGGCACCCGTCGCCGGCCCGAAGAATATTGAAAATATACCACATGCTGTGAAGTTTTTCACCAGAATTTTTGAGGCCAAGGAATATTGTGCCATTTATCGTGGCAACTTGGGGGTTTGAGGAGTTTCCCGCGGGCAGAATGTCTCTTCAGGGGTTTGGGTCGGACGGGGTTCGGGGTGATTTTGGACACAACCGCTTCGCGAAGCTTCAAGCGGCGACGGCCGGGAGGTTATGGTCCGGTGATGGAAACGTTCAAAATTGGTTGCTGACGCAGTGCAACTGCTCTACCCGAACCTGGTATCGAACTCATTATGTGAACCAATCCACGCCCACTCGATCGTATCCCCAACTCGCTCACCCACCGCTCGGTATTGCTCGTTAATCCGAACCGACCAGACATTCTCGTACGCATTCAGCTTCTTAAATCGAAGCGACGGATGTTCCGGGTTTACCAAAAATAACTTGTAAGCCCGGCGTGCCGCCTCTCGCGCGCGTGGTCCAGCGCCGCATAGGCACGCCAGAAACTTGGCCGGGTCATTGATTTCACTGGGGGCTTCAAAGCCGATCCGGATCTAAAGGCTCCGCCTTCTCGCGCGCCGATTCCTTCAAGAATACATCCAGCTTCGGCTTGGGCGCCGTTGACGCGATAATCTCCTCCCACCGCTCGTCGCCCTCCTGAGCAAGCAGAAACCGCGCAAAGTCCGCCACCTCTGTCCGCTTACCTTCGGGCAGCGCTTCACAAATCCGGACGAGTTCCTGAGTGTCGGTGCTCATGACACGATTCTACCCGTCGGGAGAAATCGTTCCACTCCCGGTGTTTCAAGTGATTAGGGTTTCGGCGAGGGTTAACGTCAAATGCCCGTACCCCCGACGTGTTCGCCGGGCTAAATACCTGGGTTGGCGGTTTGCGCGAGTTGTCGTTCGGGAACGAAGACTCTAAGCACATCTGCCGCCACCCTCGCCCACGCCACGACTTTCCCTACAATCTCTCCCGTGACCGAAGATCTTCCTATTCCTGAAGATGAAATCATCGAAGGCTCCGACGAAGCCGCGGAGGCGGATGTTGAGCACTTTCATTGGCGGGTGACCAAGAATCTCACCCGGCGGCTGGACCAGTACCTCGTCGATCGGATCGGGTATCTGTCGCGCGCAGGCGTTCAGCGCGTGATCGATGAGGGGCTGGTCAAGGTCAACGGCAAAATCGCCAAGGCTTCTTATCACCCGCGCGATGGTGATGAAGTGGAGATGGTCGCGCCGCCCAAGCCGGTGAGCGAGCTGGTGCCGGAGCCGATTCCGCTGGATATTGTTTATGAGGACGATCAATTTCTGGCGCTCAATAAACAGGCTGATTTGATCGTTCACCCGGCCCGCGGGCGATGGACGGGCACGCTGGTGAATGGGCTCGTTTTTTACGGGAAAAAATGGTCCTCCGGCGGAGTGCGCGAAGGTCAACTTCAAGGGGGAGCCAACTGGCGGCCGGGGATTCTGCATCGGCTGGATCGGAATACGACCGGGATCATGCTTGTCGCCAAGGCGGAGGAAGCGCATTGGCGGATTGCGCGGCAGTTTGAAAATCGGACGATTCAGAAAACTTACATGGCGGTGGTGCATGGTGTGCCGGAGCGGCTGGCGGACGTTTTAAATATGCCGATCGGTAAGGATAAATACATTCGCGAGAAACAGGCGGTGCGGAAGGAAGAGTCCGGCGGTAAGCCCGCGGTGACGTTGTATGAAGTTCAGGAGACATTCAGTACGCCGGCGATGACGGTTCTGCCGCTGAGCGCATTCCCGCATGATCGCAAGAACCCGCCGCCGGCCGCGAAATTTTCGTTGATTAAACTCAGCCCGAAAACCGGGCGGACGCATCAGTTGCGCGTGCATATGGCGGCCATCGGTCACCCGATTGTGGGCGACACGATGTACGGTGGCCGGCCTTTCCATCACGGCGATTTCAAGCTGGAAAGGCAGGCTCTGCATGCATTTGAGATTACATTTGTGCATCCGGTAACGTTGCTTGGAATGACCCTGCAGGCGCCCCTTCCGCCGGATATCGAAAAACTCCTCGCAATTTTGCGTGGGCAATCTGTTTAACCTTCGGGCCTCGGCGGCGTATAATAACCACGACGGATACTCGTTCTAATTTCAGAGGATTTTCAAATGGTACACACTCTCGCCTTTCAAATGCCCGGTTTGACCGAATGGCTCGTCATTGGAGCGATTGGCTTGCTGCTCTTCGGCAAGCGGTTGCCCGAGGTCGGGCGATCGCTGGGCAAGGGGATTGTCGAATTTAAGAAAGGGCTGAAAGGCATCGAGGATGATGTGGAGACTCAGGTGAACGCCCCACCGCCGGCTGCGCCGAGCAATGCGAAATTCGATCCGTACACGGGCAAGCCGATCACACCGATGTACGACCCGTACACCGGCAAACCCATGGGCGAGCCGACGAATCAATCAACCAGCACCTGATCGTGCTGATTCGAAAATAAGCGATTAAAACCCACGGAGCAGCTTCCGTGGGTTTTTTAGTTTGTACTTGACAAGGGATACCTCGGCGCGGTCCGATGATAATAGCAGGAGCTATTTATGCGTCGAACTTCCCTCGTCACAGCGCTCGGTCTGCTTCTGATTCCCACGATGGTGATTGCTGCGCCGCGCAAGGCGCTCGATAAAAACATTCCCCAGCTCAAGCTCGATGGCGTTACTTTCTCCGATTCCATCGACTTTCTGCGCGATGTCTCGGGGATGAATGTGCATGTGAATTGGAAGGCGCTCGAACTCGTAGGCGTGGAGAAATCCGCGGTCGTCAATCTTCGGCTTTCGTCAGTGTCGATGCGCAAGGCGCTGACGCTGCTGATCGCCGAAGTGGCCCCGGACAATACGGTCACGTTTTATGTCGACGAGGGAATCGTCGAAGTGACGACGAAGGAAATCGCCGACAAGGCGATGATCACGCGCGTTTACAACGTGCAGGATCTGCTGCTTGAGGTTCCCGATTTCACGCAGTCCCAGAATATCCAATTGCAAAGCGGCGGTGGGGGTGGGCACACGCTCGGTGGCAGTGGTGGTGGCGGAGGTGGCAGCAGTCAAGGGATCGGTCAAAGCCTTTTCGGCCAGGGCCAGAATGATCAGACGAACATCCGCACGCGTGAGAATCGCGCCGATGATTTGATCAAACTAATCGAAGACACGATTCAGCCCGAGATCTGGAAAGACAATGGCGGGCCGGCGGCGATCCGCATGTTCAACGGACATCTTATCGTCACTGCGCCGCGGTCAGTGCATGAGGCGCTCGCGGGGCCGATCGAATAATAATTAGAACAGTTCACCGCTCGTGAATCCTTCGATGCATTTGGGATCATCGACGCTTGGTTTATTGACCATCGGCGAGACGGGATACGCTTCCATTTCTTCGGGCGGATAGGGTTTCAATAATTCCTGTGCCTTTTGCGGGTCGTGTTTCCTCGATAACCATTCGTCAAATGCCGCCGGTGGGATAATAGCCGGCATGCGATCGTGAATCGGGCGCACGAGATCGTTCGAATTCGTCGTGATGATCGAGCAGGTTTTGAGTTCCTGGCCCTGCGGATCTTTCCATCTTTCCCATACACCGGCGAAGGCGAAGGGCCGAGCACCTTTGAGGCGGATGTACATGGGTGTCTTTCGGCCGGAGGGTTCTTTGCGCCATTCGTAAAAACCGTCGGCGAGGACGAGGCATCTTCGCTGGGCGAAGGCTTCGCGGAAGCCGGGTTTTTGGGCGACGGTTTCGGCACGGGCGTTGATCATGCGGTTGCCGATTTTCGGATCGTCAGCCCAGAAGGGGACGAGGCCCCACTTGAGGTGGGCGAGCGTTTTTTGAGGCTCGTTGATCACTGCCCAGATGTCCTGGGAAGGCGCGATGTTGTAGTGAGGTTGATCGTCAGGCGGCAAAAGATCCGGGAAGAGCGCGGCAACGGCGCGCTCGACGCTGGTGAGGGTGTATCGGCCACACATTGTAACGATGATAGCATTCGGATCAGCGGCTTGCGCCGCAGCGTTGGGGGCCGGAGGCGCGTCCGGTATAATCGCCAGGCTCATGAACCCGCGTCCGATCAATCAGCTTCCAGCTTCACTCGTCAATCGCATCGCCGCGGGCGAGGTGATCGAACGGCCGGCGTCGGTCGTGAAAGAGCTGGTCGAGAACGCGATCGATGCGGGGGCGACGCAGATCCGCGTGGAAATTGAGGATGGTGGGACGACGCTGATTCGGGTGACGGATAATGGGCATGGGATTCCGCCGGGGGATTTGGGGCTGGCGTTTGCGCCGCATGCGACGAGCAAGCTCCAGACGGATGAGGATCTATTCAATATTTTGACGATGGGTTTCCGCGGGGAGGCGCTGGCGTCGATTGGGTCGGTTTCGCATTCTCGGATTTTATCGCGCGTTTCGAGCGATGATGCGGCTTACGAAATCTTCAACCGCGGCGGCGCGATTTCCGATCCGCAGGCGGCGCCGGGAAATATCGGCACCACCATCGAAGTGCGCAATTTGTTTTTCAATGTGCCGGCGCGAAGGAAATTCTTAAAAGGCCAGGCGACGGAATATGGGCATATTGCGGAGATGTTGCAGCGGCTGGCGCTGCCGCATCCGGAGGTGGGGTTTACGCTGATGCACAACAACCGGTCGACGATGAATTTGCCGGTGGTCGCTGATCCGGTGGAAAGATTATTGAGCGCATGGCCTGATGAATTTCATGAGCAGCGGTTGCCACTGGAGGCGCGCGACGCGGAGATCTGGGTGCGCGGGGTGATCGGTTTGCCGGAACTCGCGCGGCCGGTGGCGAAATATCAGTATCTATATCTCAATGGCCGTCCGATACGGGACAAATATATTCAGCACGCGATTCGCGAGGCGTATCGCGGATTGACCGAACCCGGCCGGCATCCCGCGGCGATTTTGCTGCTGACGGTTCCGCCGACGGATGTGGACGTGAATGTGCATCCGACGAAGTTCGAGGTGCGGTTTAAGGATTCAGGGCGAATTCATGGATTGGTTTTGTCGTCAATCCGCGAGCGATTGCTTGGATCGGATCTGACGCCGAATGCGACGCTGCGCGCGGATGCGCCCGCCGCGGAGCGCATGGATATGCAGGAAAAGCTGGCGGCATTTTTCAAGCAGATGCCGCCGGTGATGAGCACGGGAAATTTGCAGGATTCAGGGTTCGGGATTCAGGGTTCAGGAATTCAGAGTGAGACCTCGACTCGATTCGATTCGGCGCCGCCAATCCTCAGTCCTCAGTCCTCTGCGCTCAGT
>Ga0070714_100003477_pt1 | contig 11752 bp, 20 predicted proteins | sample LARL83metaG_FD_65450 | JGI IMG/M metagenome (GOLD analysis project Ga0070714, IMG submission 65450) | Corn, switchgrass and miscanthus rhizosphere microbial communities from Kellogg Biological Station, Michigan, USA - LAR L8-3 metaG | ecosystem: Host-associated > Plants > Roots > Rhizosphere ... | reverse complement strand
TAATGATCCTCGAACTTTTCAGGCTCGAAGTGGCCGGATTTGGTCTCGACGATATGCGAGGCCAGCTCCAGCATGTCCTTTGGTATTTTTTCGTCGGGGATATCTTCGAAATATTCATCCTCTTTCCGCACCTCATATGGATGGCGCAGTGTAATGCCGAGAAGCCCCTTGCCGCGCGGTTCGAGTGCGATGACGTGCTCACGGGACGTGAAGACAACTCTTCCGACCGCCACCATTCCTTCCTTGCGGATCGCCTCACGGATGACCGCAAACGCCTGTTGACCGACTTCGCCATCAGGCGCGAGGAAATAGGGACTGTTTAGATACAGCTCGTCGATTTCTTTCTTCGTCGATCTCGATTGTGCGCTTTGCTCTCGATGGCGATTGCCTCAAGCTCTTCTGGCTGGATCTCGATGTATTGTCCTTTGCCCACCTCATAGCCTTTGATGATATCGGATGAATCGACCTCTTCTTCAGCTTCCGCATCCACCTTCCGGTATCTGATGCGGTTGCCGGTCTTTTTATTGATCTGATTGAAGCTGATTTTTCTCTTTCGGTGCTCGCGGGAAACCATGCGACGGGACACGAGACAAGCGAAAGTTTCAGGTAGCCTTTCCAATATGCACGCGGGGCCACGACCTACGCTGTTGGCCGCCTACCAGTTAGGTCAGGTCGGGACCGATTGGGCAGTTTTCTACACTCGGCAGCTTCTTCGGGAGCGACACCACCGACTTGCTGCTGCGAAACAGCAATACCGGTGGCTTCGAGGTCTACGACATCAGCAACAATCTCATCACGAACGCGGCATTCTTGGGGGCTGTGGGATTGAATTGGCAGGTTATGGGTTTCGGCAATTTTTCGAGTGCCGGCGAGAATGACATGATCCTACGCAACTCAAGCACGGGCGGCGTTGAGGTCTACGATATCCGCAACAATCAGATCACCGGGGCGGCCTTCCTGGGCACGGTCGGACTGAATTGGCAGTTCTCGGGTGCCGGCAATTTCAGCAGCCTTGGCGAAAGCGACATGCTGCTGCGCAATTCCAATAACGGCGGACTGGAGGTTTATGACATCGCAAGCAATCAGATCACCAATGCGGCCTTCATCGGCACCATCGGACTGGATTGGCAGTTCTCGGGCGTCGGTAATTTCAGCGGCGCTCCAGGCGAAAGCGATCTCCTCTTGCGCAACAGCAAGACCGGCGGGCTTGAAGTCTACGACATTGCCAACAATCAACTCACCGGCGCGGCCTTCATCGGTACGGTGGGTTTGGATTGGCAATTCGCCGGCATTGCGCCGATCCACGCCCCCAGCGCGTCCGACCTGGTGTTGCGGAACGTCAATACGGGCGCGTTCGAGGTCTACGACATTGCGGGCAACACCCTTGTCGGGGCCGCGAGCTTGGGCACGGTCGGTGTGGATTGGCAGCTTGGCGGCTTCGCCACCAATCCTCCGAGCGGCTCGGCTGGAGACTCAAGTCAAGTCGGTCAACTCGTGCATTCGATGGCAAGTTTTGACAGCGGCAGCGGCGCCGCCGACGGCTTGAATGCCGTCGCGCCCAGTGCCGACACGTCACAGCAGACGTTGCTGACGACGCCGTATGCGTGAGACAGCGGATTTCCGTTGCTGGAAGCACAGGAAGAGACTCGTCCTTCGCGGGTGGGTGGGCACTATTTTCGGCCGGTTGTAGGTGGTGCTGCCAGCAATTCCGCCTTCAGATTAGCCTTGAGCTGTTCGATTGCAGCACGGACCAGGGCGGTAGCTTGAGTATTTCCGGGTGCTGATGCCGCGGCAGTCGTGTAGAGGGCATCTTCCTCTGACTGACAGTCGAGAAACGCTTGTTCGGCCGCTTGTGGCAGACCGCTCACACCGGAGTCGTGCTGACGCTGCTCAAAGGCGCTCTGCACGCAGGTTAAATAGGACTGATTGATAGATTCGGTGCTTCGCAGCTCCTGCGCGTGCGCGAAGGTGACTCCGACATATAAGACGGTGAGCAAAACTCCACGATGCACTTTAGCTGCAGAGCTAGGCATGAGCAGGAAGCCACATGAACGCTACGAGACGACAGGGATCGACGGGCAGCACACAGGAACGGCACGGCCTTTACCGCTGTGGCGCCTTCCGAGCGGCTCGCATTCGCCGCCCATCGATCCAATATTCGAGAGTGGTATTGCCCCCAGGCCCGAATAGCTGGCCACTTAACATTCCCTTCGGTTGTTCGGTTCCGTCCCTCGCTCATCACGATCAGCGTTGGAGTGCAGGTGTGACTCATCTGCTACATACCTCTGCGTAAGACGCTCTGCTACCTCTACGATTTGCCAATGCATAGCTCGTAACGCTGGTTCACAAGATTTCTTAAAAGCGTCGATGAGAAATGCGCTCGAATGTGAAGAGCCGCTGCCCAACACTCCAATAATTGCAGGCGAGCCACGTTTGAGCGCGACGAACTAATCGCCGCTCATGGTGCGGACTATGCGATGCCCAACCTGCTCAACCATAGGATCGGCTCTCAATGGGATCGCTGCGGCGTGCACTACGTCGAGCCCATCGAAACGGAGTAGCCGATCCCGAGAACCGAAGAGGCCGTGGTCCGTCAGATCCACGACTATGCCGAAAGCCGCGACCGCGATGGCTGCATTCGCCAAAGAGCTGGCGGCGGAAGTGATTAGGCCGCGTACTCATTAACGCGCAGATCGCAGCATCCAAGTTGCCCTCCGACCACCCATCATTTTTTGGACATGCTGCCGCCGCACTGCGGGCGGCAATACTTGCGCTCAGCGACCTGTGCGACTCGATCTAGTATTCGACGGCCGATGAGATTGGAGAGCAGCCGAAGGACGCGCACTAGTCATCGCGTGCAATGTGTCACTGGATCCTAAAGACCCGGTCCCTACTCGGCGTAATGAGAGCATTCTACAAGATTCCACCGTCAAACTTAAATGATGCGGGCGAAACACGGCAAATTTTTCAGTCGATTAATCGGTAATACGGTGTGCAACCTTTACCCCCTGAGCGGGTTTGTCCAGTGGGACGTGATTAAAGGGGATTATCTCATGAATATCGTTTGCACCCGTATGGACGGGGTAGTCGCTTTGCCTACACAGGCGGCGCCGCCCGAGACGTCTTCTTCCGATGACATGTTGATCCAGCGGATTGCACAGGGCGATCAACTCGCCATGCGCACGCTGTTTGGCCGGCATCAAGTTCCTTTGTATCGCTGGTTGTTGCGGCTTGTCGGCGACGAGTCCTTAGCCGAAGACCTCGTGAGCGATGTATTTCTCGACGTTTGGCGCCAAGCCGCCTCCTTCCAAGCGCGCTCGTCGGTTTCGACTTGGCTGCTGGCAATTGCCCGCTACAAGGCGCTCTCGGCGCGTCGCCGTCGGACGGATGTGGAATTGGATGAGAAGATTGCATCGAGGGTGGCGGACCCCTCGGACGACCCGGAGGTCGCGCTGCAAAAGAAAACCCGGGCAGCGCTGCTGCGCCACTCCTTGGCCGGCTTGTGGCCGGAGCACGGCGAGGTCATCGACCTCGTCTACTTCCACGGCAAATCGATCAAAGAGGTTTCGGAGATCGTCGGGATCCCCACGGCCACAGTAAAGACGCGCATGTTCTATGCGCGCGAGAAGTTGGCGGATTTCGTTGCATCCGCGTGACGGGCTTGGGGGCGGACGACAGCCGCGAGAGGTTTTTTTATTGCGCGGCGTTTGATCCGGTGCCGGGGCGCATCCCTGACGATAAGGACGTGCAGGAACGCATCGTCCGCAGGGAGGAAGCTCGACGGGTAGCCGCCGATTTTCAATCGGCGCACACATCCCTGGAAAGCGCGACTACATCGCGCCCATCGGCGACCCCTTTGATTTGCCTGTCGGCGTGAGGCGGTGCCGGCGGGAGCACAAAGGAACCAAGCTCGTTCGGTGCCGTTGTCGTAGGAACTCAAAGGAGCATCCATGGGCAACAACAAGAATCCGAACCAAAAGCAACCTGGCGAAAAGGAGCCTGGGACGTTCCATTACAACCCGGGCAACATGTCCGGCAAAAAGATCGGCCAAAAGGAGTCCGAGCAGCCGGCCGACGCTGCCAGGGAACAAAGTCGCCGCGATCAACAAGATGAAAAGCGTTGAGTTTGCTCGAGCAGACGTAAGAAGCATTTTTGCGGTACGCAAGTCTTTCGTGGCGAGCTCCTCCGAATTCGAGTTATCGAAGGTCATAGACCACCCGCCCTTAAATAACTCTTGGTACCTGCCGAAAGAATTTCTCGCCCCATCATCGGGGACACCGCAGCCATGAGGGGTGTCGCGGCGGCCGTGCGGTGCAGGAACGCAAAGCAAGGCAATGCCTGGCGACACGGCGTGGCTAGCGAGCCCCGTGGCTGCCAAGCTACCGGGAAACGGCCTTAACCGTCTTCATGGCTCAGGCTTGGCTGCGGTTGGCCGATATTGAGCAGAAACGATCCGTGCGGCAACAGCAACAGCAAACTCAGCTCCAACGGGACTAGGCGAGCTACATGGCTGAACGGAACGGCACGATCATTGAGTTTCCGCGCGGGAGGCGCATTGGCCATCGCCTGTGCGATCTGGCCAAAGAGGAACATTTTTATCGATGTGCAGCGTGCGGCGGATGGGTCGATGGCCACGACCTTAGCCAGGTGTTCAACCATGAAGGACCATTACCGCATCCGGCCGACGATTGGCGCCAACAAGATTTACTCGCGCTAACCGATCCCAGGGAAGATAGTAAGCGCCCCGACCATCCGTATCCGATCGACGGGCCGGGACTTGTCAAGACGCACACAGGTAAGCGCGGGAAGAGGCGTCGTGACCAACTGATCTGTAAAAACGCGGACTTGTATTTCTCAATTTGAAATTCAGTCGGCATATCGGAGTGTGCCCGACCCGGCGAGGGGTTCGCAGCGGGCCGGGACTTCGCAAGCGCCGGAATCGTCGGAGAAACGCGATGACAAAGTATTACGCTTGCCTAGCTGCCATCACACTTCTCATCCTCGTTCCTAACGCGGAAGCGCGGGTTCAGGAACAAATCCTCGCCGACTGGCGCACATTTGAAGTTCCCGACTTTGGAACGAGAATCCAATATCCGGCGAGTATATTCACTCCGGCTGGCCAGCCTGAAATGGGTTTTGGACAGCGGTTTGAGCGCGCGGACGGACGTGCTGTCTTGTCCATTTACGCTCGTCCTAACAGAGCCGGGAGACCCCGAGAGGTTATTTAAGAAGACATCTCCGCGTGGAGCGGTCCGAGTTGGACTACGTACGAATAGCGCGATCATTCTTCGCCATCTCGTCAGAGCGTGACGGCGTTGTCCTTTACAGTCGGTGCAACTTTTCCGGCGGTGCCCGCGGCGTAATTCATTGCTTTGACATGAAGTATCCGCAGGAAGAAAAGCGCTCCTGGGACGCAGTCGTAACTCGCATTAGCCTATCTCGCCCTCTCGAAAGCTGATGCCCTGCAGGAAGCATCTTCCATTTCGATCGCGATCAATCACTTGCAAACGAGGGCGCCCGTCGACGACTCATGAGGGCTGTTCGCGTTTCCGATTGTGAGCGCACGACATCATCCACGGCAAAGGCGAGGGGTGGGTCGAATTAACCTCTGCACCAGTCCGGCGGCCTTCAAGGCCGCCGGGATGATCGGCCCGGGTGCAATGGGCGGCGTTGCGCGCCGAGTGGCGGGAATCTCCGGAACCCCACGCGCCTCAGTTGCGCTGTACAAGACAAGTTTCGCCGGCCGCGCGTAACCGAGAGCAAAGCATCTCCGCAGTTTGGCGGGTTTCCGTTTCGATACGGATGCGTGTCCAGATCGGGACAGCGCTCTTCTTGACAGTGGTGCTGCGGATAACCTTCGGTTGAGAGTTGCTAAGGATGGCTTCGTGCTTCTTTTGCAATGCGCGGTAGGTGGCAAGAGCCTTGACCTCGGAGCTGCACACCCCAAGGGGAAGTGGACTTGGTCGGCACTTCCTTGTTTGGCATCAACGGGATCGAAATCAAACTCGGAGGTGAGAATCTGCGGTTCGCCGCTCGGGAGCCCTAACTGCTCGTCTTGTCGTCAAGCATAGCGATGCGAGGAACCCCCTTCGGCCAACCGACCCTGCCTCCCGAGAGTGGCGGCCATCGCATGGTGTAGCCGCCTAATGCTCGCCGCACTCGATAAGTTCGGCTTCGATATCACCGACTACAAGATCGCCGAGATATCAAAGGCGACATGACAATCCGGTTGTTACGCCCGGTCGATAGCCTACTGAAGTTTGTGGTCGAGTTGCCGAGCGGCGGCCAAGTCATAGCGCCGGAGCGCCGCTAGCCACGGCGTGGCCGGGTTCCAATCAAATACTGGGGCGTGGCCTGCGCTCAAGTAGCCAAAAACCAAATCGCAAAGTCGCTGCGCAAATCACCCAGCCGAAGCTTTTGGCATTTGCAATTCTACGCGGCACCCAATGTTCTTGCCGCCGTCGCCACCAGCCGAGAAGGCCACGACTACCACCACCAGCAAGTTCGAATGATGTGCAGTTGCGTATGCTACCGACGACCGCTCATGGCATTCATTAGGCGGATGGTATCGTTTGCACGTTGCGTCGAAATATTCTGCAAAGTTCTCATCTGTCCTGCCAGATTAGGATTCGGTGACGCACAAACACGGGCACCCGGATGAGACAGCAAATACCGCAATTCTGCTTCCGGGTTAGGTTTCTGCGGGAACGTGACGCAGTTCTGCTGGGCCTGAACTTGGATCGGCGCGATCAGCGTAGCGATGGTAAAGCTTAGAAATGGAAGACGTTTCATCGCACAGCTCCTTCGATTTGATCGTTACGAGGCTGCTCTTTAATCAATCTTTAGTCCCAAGCGCAGGCAGACTTTATGAGGTACGTCACACAGTATGGGTCATTGGGCGCTCGCAACTAGCAGCAAATACTCCTCAAGGAACGTCAGGCACGAACAGCCTATAGGGCATCCGCTCCTGAAAGTGCTTCAGGACCGCCGTCTCGTTCCATGTCTCGACCGCAGCAGGGCCAGGGGGGACGGCGGGGGAGCGACGGCGGGGGGATGGTCGAAAATGAGCGATGCACCTCTTGCGCGCCAGGGCGAGCGCATGCGGGCGCGCCTTGAGGCCCTGATTATGGCGAACGCTGCTCCCCGTTGCGGTGCTCGATCCAAGCGGACCGGCAAGCCTTGCCGAGCGGCAGCTATGCCGAACGGCCGGTGCAAGGTTCACGGCGGCAAGAGTACTGGGCCGCGGACGCCGGAGGGCCTAGAGCGGAGCAAGCGGGCCAGGTGGAAGCGCGGCCACTACTCTCGCGAAGCGAAGGCGGAACGGTCGCGCCTGCGGGCGGCAATACTTGCGCTCAGCGACCTGTGCGACTCGATCTAGTATTCGACGGCCGGCGAGATTGGAGTGAGGTGGCCACAATCGCTGGCCCCCTAAACGGCGCAAATGGTCAGTTGCCGGATGCTCAGGCGATCTTTTGCCGCCGTCGCCACCAGCCGAGAAGGCCAAAATGCCGGCCTTGCAGCCCCCACGCGGAGGTACCAGAGTTGCCGCCAACAATGAGTGACCAAATTACCACATCGCGATTAAATCGCTCGCTTTCAGAATGGTGCCTATCGACCGGCGCAATTTCGGCCTGAACTCCGAGGGAGGAGTATATCTAGACCGCTTAGGGGGTTGTGAGATGCGTGGGAACCTCGCCGAGCCTAATTTGACCAGGCGCCTCGCCTTACTCGCCGAAGCGCGGCGTGACGATTCAAGTGTGTGCCAACATCTGATAGAGGCAAAGGCTGAGATCGAGCGGCTGCAAGCGGCGCTAGTGGGCATTGCCAAGGCTCCACGCGAGCCGCCCGCCGCACATTTTATGCGCGACATTGCTAACGCCGCTCTGCGGCCGGAACTCAGAGACGCCACCGGTTAGGGTTTGCACTTCGCAGCGACTGACTGCGCCGCGGCCGCAGTCAACAGGTGACCTCAAAGTCATTCGCCACGGCTGGCCAACGTCGGGAACAGCGCGTCAATACATCAGAACAATCAGAGCTGGAGACAGGCTGCTAAAAATGAGTAACGCGCCAAGAACGGCAATATCTTCAATAGTATCCATTTGACGTTCTCTTTCTTCAGCCAACGCATCCTCGAGGATGCGCTGCTGGTGTGCCATCTCATAGCGGCTCCCCAATCCTCTTCGGCTCCCGCTTCACCGCCGGTGCTGCTGGGTTCTTGCTCTTGATCCGGTGCCGCGAAGACTCCTCCGCAGGAAACCCCCGCCATTGTTGCCCTACGGTGTGCGCTGGTGTTCGTTGTCATGGTTTTTTATCGGAACGCAAATTTTCGATCCACAAAGTTCCCTTAGAAACGTACATGTCGAAGCTGTGGGTATTCGTCGCGCGTCGGTGCTGTGGATGCCTCCCGGTGCACGAAACTTTGCTTGTCGGCAGGAGTGGGGACGGCAGGTCGCCTATGCATCGCAATTCGAGTGCCGTGATAATCGGGCGCATCGAGGACAGGCGAAAATCAGAAACCGGCTTTGCTCAATCGGCGGGTTCGACCACGAGGAATGGGGGTTTCCACCAAAGCCGAAATGGATGCGGAAAAAGACATACCGTCGCGCCGAGGCCAAGTACAGCCGTTACGACTCCGTGCTGGATTCCGGCATAATCGAGTTAGCGGCACGGTTGGGTAAGAAGCTCTGACTTGATGTTAGCCAACAGATTTCGATTCCCGTTCGGGAGGGGCGCGATGGAGAAGGACTATCTCACCCTGAAACGCGCGTAGGCCTCTCGCCCTTCAGGCGAATGCCACCGCGCTTGGGAGAGATATCAAAGGTAAGCTTCACTGTTACTTTACGCTGCCGGAATTGCGGTGGCTTTTCTCAATCCATGGCTGTCGATTGCGATCTACGCGCTCATCACGGTAATTTGGTTAGTCCCCGATCGGCGGATAGAGAGAACACTGCGGGAGAGTTGACGTGCTTCGAAAAGATCTTGAACGGCGATCAAAAAAGTACGCCCCTATGCAGAATGTGTCCGTCGTTAACTGGTACATGGACGAGCCGGAGGGCCTAGATCCGAGGCGGCGCTGTTCGCCTTCGATCTCCTCAAACTCGGCGGCAGAGACCTACGTCGCACGCAGCTAGAGGAGCGCAAGGGAGTACTTGCCAAGCTAGTCCGAAAAGCCTCCTGGGCCGTGCAATTGAATGTTGCGCTGGCAGCTCACCACGCAATTCCTGTGGTCTTCCCATGGCGCGAGTACGTCGATGCTGGCGGTTTGATGGCATACGGACCGAACCTTTTCGACGCACACAAACTAATCGGCGTCTACATTGGAAAAATTCTCAGGGGCGCTAGTCCGGCTGACCTGCCAGTCGAGCAAGTCACGAAAGTGGAGTTCTTGATCAATCTCAACGCCTCCAACAAGCTCGGTGTTGCATTTCCAACTGCTCTGCTCATCCGTGCGGACGAGGTGATCGAATAGTGGTGCTGTTTGCTGCAATGCATATGTCGCTTTCTGGTACTTCTCGGACCTCAGAAGATGTCCGATTTGAATCCGCAAGTGGGCCAAAGCGGACTTTGATCAAGCGTGCGGAGGTGCCGTCAACAACATCTGCTGTGACGTGTCGGTGTCGAGCAAAGCGCGGCCTTTTCTATGGCGCCGCCTTCGCACACGCCACGACGAGAGGGCTTGTACTCGCAATCCTTGGACAGGTGACTGTTCTTTCATTGATTAGGGTCACAGGAATTCTGCGCGGACCGCAATATCCAATCAGAAGTACCTCGTTTTGGTTGCACTCCGCTCTGCACGCCGCGGCCGTACAGTCGAGGCGTATAACTCGAATGGCGTTCTCAGCAACACCTGCGGGGGCAGCAGGACCTTCGGCGCCCTGAGGACCGGGCGGACCAGGAGGTCCCGCAGGACCAGGCGGCCCTGTCGGACCTGCATCGCCTTTTTCACCGACCCGTCCAACCGCGCCAGGTTCCCCTTTCTCACAACCTGATGCACAAATGGACAATGCAATTGCGACTGCGATGCCTCTGATGTTCATCACTCACCCTTTTTTCTGACGCCGTGGCTTTTCTTTCTCACGGAACGTCCGGCACGAACAGCCCATAGGGCATCCGGTCCTGGAAATGCTTCAGCACGCGGGTTTCTCCAATGGGCACGCTGATCGCTAATGCCTCGCCTTCGGCTGTCTTGAACTCAACGACGTAAGTGCCATCGTTCTCCGTAGATCATGATCCGGTTTCGGCCACTCTTCGGCGTTACAGTCATCGCCACCGCCTATCGTTCTCATAACAGTGCTTTACTTTTCCGCGGTCTCGATTTTCCAGGCACTGGTAGAACGCTTTGCATTTCTTGATTACGGCAATAGCCTTCAGAATGTCAGGTATCTCTTCGGCCTCAATAACGATTGTCTGGCCCTCGGTCTCGTGAGCCCATCCAATCTCAGCCAATTCGTCTTTGGAAAACCATTTGCGAATGTGGCATTGTCGGAAACTTGCTTCCCATTTTTCATTGTCGGCGTGCGCTGTCCCTGTTGCCAGGAGCAGCGCAGCGGCACTGGCTAACAGCATCTTTTTCATCGCCGTCGTTCTTTGCCCCAATCCTCTTCTGCTTCACGCTTCACTGCTGGCGCATCGGCGTTCTTCATTTTGAGCCAATCGGCCGAGCGGCCGGACCGATAGGCCGAGCCTTTCCACCTCGACACGATAGAATTCGGGTCCGTGGTTCTGGTGGCCTCTATACTGATGGCCCCCGCGATCTTGAGACTCGCCTTTTGGTTCGATTATGGCGTCAGAATTGCTCTCGATCTTGGGAATCAATTGCTACATGGCCAGGCATCGTGAAAAGCTTCCAACGTGACCTGCCTAGCATCCTCGCGCATCCGCTCGGGCTGTGCCTCGGCGTATTTTACAATGGCCGACGCCAACTGTGAGGCGGTGAGAGTCGCTGGAGCGCAGGATCGCAATCCTGGAACCGAAAGGTATCGGCCGACGGAAGCAAGCCCAAAGGCAAAGCCTGCGCAAAACATTCCGGCGCTCTGCAATTGTGCGTCTGCTGTCCCACCTTCTGAAAGTACCTTACAACCGCGAAATAGGTTGTTACCGCCGGTAAAATCTTGACTTGGTTGTTGGGCTGCACCCTCACTCACTGACGAAACTAGCACAGCCGTTATGATCACCCGCAAAATCCGGCGCGGCACCCTGGTGAGGGTGATCAGCCGAGCCAAGTTGCAAAAGGTCTGTATCAGGGTCATATGCAAAATCCCGCTGGTCCACGCCGCTACGACTGTATCACCATAGCTAGGCGGGCGAACCGGTGCCGGGACAAATGTTCTTTCGTTTTGGCGGGAGCGGGCACCGTTAGCAGCCAGGGAAAAAGCGATCGGCAACGCGGCGAGAGCACACGCGCTGCGCGATAATCGGTTCGCGACTGCCGTCGCCACCGGATCGCTGCCGACGGCAGCTCTTAGCAAAAGCGGGCGCTCACGTCCCCCGCGTGTTCGTGCCTCGTATGCCGCCACCAGCCGAGAAGGCCAGCGCTCGCGAATGGCGTCCCCGCTTCGCGCTCATGAGGGTATCCTAGACCCGTTGCCTTTACACAGACCTGACTGCGGGACAGAGTACCCCGCACGCTCAAAGGGAGGGGTCGGGAACCAGGAAATGAGGCTGCTAGTATTGCAACGCGAGCGTGCCGATTGTGGGACCGCTAGCCCGGTCATTACCGCTCTCTGCTAAGTTGGCGGTCAGAATGCCAAC
>Ga0070714_100003476_pt1 | contig 11753 bp, 9 predicted proteins | sample LARL83metaG_FD_65450 | JGI IMG/M metagenome (GOLD analysis project Ga0070714, IMG submission 65450) | Corn, switchgrass and miscanthus rhizosphere microbial communities from Kellogg Biological Station, Michigan, USA - LAR L8-3 metaG | ecosystem: Host-associated > Plants > Roots > Rhizosphere ... | reverse complement strand
CGGATCGTCAGCCCAACGCCGCAGGCCGTCGTTGGAGACGGCCGGCGTGGACGCGGGCGAGGACGCGGCGGATGCGCCAGGCACAACATCCGCCGCAGCCGTCGGCGCCCCGGTCTCGAACGCGTCGATGCCCAGGGCCCGCAGCACGCCCGCCGCCTTCGCGCGCGTCTCGCGCACCTCCTCGTACGGGTCCGAGCCGCGCACGAGCGTCGCGCCGACGGGGATGCGCACCGAGCCGTCCGCAGGGTCCAGATACGCCACGCGCAGCAGCAGCGAGGCGTCCATGGTCTGATCGCCGCGCTCGTCCGCGCCGATCAGCGCCGCCACGCCGCCGTAGTAGCCGCGGCCGCCGGTCTCGTGCCGCCGGATCACCCGGAACGCGTTGCGGATCGGCGAGCCGGTGGCCGTCGGCGCGAACATCGTCGTGCGCAGCACCGCGCGCACGTCCAGCGAGGTTCGAGCCCTGATGTAGTACTCGGTGTGCGCGAGGTTGCGCATCTCCTTGAGGAACGGCCCGGTGACCCGGCCGTGGCCGCCCACCTCGGCCAGCATCTTCAGCTCCTCGTCCACGACCATCGCCAGCTCGTCGCGCTCCTTGGGGTCGCCCAGGAACGCCAGCACCTGCTCGGCGGTGGCCTCGGCGGGCGGCCTGCGCAGCGTCCCGCTGATCGGGTTCATCACCGCGGCGCCGCCGCGCACCGAGACGTGCCGCTCCGGCGTCGCGCCGACCATGACCCGGTCGCCGGTGTGCACGAGGAAGGTCCAGTACGCGCCGCGCTCCTGTGTCAGCAGCCTGCGGAACGCGCCCAGCGCCGTGGCCGTGACGTCGTCGCAGTACCCGACGAACGTTCTGCGCAGCACGAAGTTCGCGCCCTCGCCCTGCCCGATCTCCTCTTCGAGCACCGCCTTGACCTGCAGGGCGTAGGCGTCGTCGGCGACGTCGAAACCGCCGTCCCGGATCGCCGGCGGGCCGACCTGCGGCAGAGCGCTGATGTCCACCTCGGAGCGTTCGCGCACGAGCAGGGTGAGCAGCGGCGCGCCGTCGTCGTGGCAGGCGTCGCCGCGTTCGCGCAGCTGCCGGTAGGGGACCAGGGCGAGCTGTTCGCCGCCGTCGCGCTCGACCGGCGGCAGGTCGGCCAGCCGTGCGACGGTCCGCACCTCGCCGCGCAGGACCTCGACGGTCGCGCGGCCTTCGCGGCGCAGCAGGGCGAACGGGGGCGTCAGGTCGAGGGCGCCGGAAATGCCGGGGCCGCCGGGAGCGCCGAGCGTGTCGTCCATGGGGTTTCGGCCTTTCGATAAGGCCGGTCGCCGTCCCGGTCGGCCCGGGGCGCCTGGGAAAACAGCGAACCGGCCGCCTGATCGGCGGCCGGTTCGCGAGTCGTGGAGTGCGCGCGATCCTCAGGAGTCCGCCGTCGAGGCGGGCCACCACTGGCTCGGGTGTCGGGAGAACGTGCGCTTCATGGCGACGACTGTAGCAGCACTCATCGTCTCGGCAGAAGGAACGAGGTGAGCAGGATCACCACCGCCAGAGCGGCGCAGATCGCCGACGCGGCCGCCATCGCGGTGATGTAGGAGTGCGCGGACGGGGCGGCGCCCAGCACGCTGAAGAACACGGTGCCCAGCACCGTCACCCCGATCGCGTTGCCGAACTGCTGCGTCGTGGTCAGCGCGCCCGCGGCCATGCCCGCCTTGGCCGGCGGGATGCGCATCAGCACCGCGGCGATGATGGACGGCAGCGCCAGGCCGTTGCCGAAGCCGACCACGGCCATGCCGGGCAGCAGCCACCACACCGTGGTGTGGTCGCCGCGCGCCGCCAGCGTCGCGACCGTCAGCAGCAGGCCGGCCAGGCTCGTGGCCGCGCCGATGGTGACCACCCGGCGGCCGAACCGGCGGGCCAGCCACGAGCTGACCGCGAACGCCACGCCCACCGGCGCGAAGGCCAGGCCCGCGCGCAGCGGCGAGAGGCCGAGCCCGTCCTGGAGCAGCAGCGTCAGGCAGAGCATGAACCCGGCGAAGAAGGTCAGGTAGCCGCCCGCGATGACCATCCCGGCCGCGAACACCCGCTCGCGCAGCAGGCCCACGTCCAGCACCGGGGCCCCGCCGCGCCGCCCGAGCCGGGCCTCGTACCGCAGCACCGAGGCCGCCACGGGCACCGCCGCCGCCATCGAGATCCAGGTCCACGCCGGCCAGCCCTCGGGCCGCCCGAGCGTGATCGGCACCAGCACGAGCGCCAGCGCCGCGCTGATCCCAACCGCGCCGACCGGGTCGAGCCGGGTCGAAGCGCGCCGTTCGTGCGCGGGCAGCCAGCGCGCGGCCAGGCCCGCGGCGGCCAGGCCGATCGGGACGTTGATGAAGAAGATGGTGCGCCAGCCCCAGCCGAACAGGTTCGCGTCGAGCAGCACGCCGCCGAGCACCTGCCCGGCCACCGCGCCGATGCCGATCGTGGCGCCGAACATCGCCATCGCGCGGGCCCGCTCGTGCGGCGGGAACAGCAGGTTGATCAGGGCGAGCACCTGCGGCACCATCGCGGCGGCCGTCGCGCCCTGCAGGATGCGCGCGGCCACCAGCAGCGCCGGGCTGTCGGACAGGCCGCACAGCAGCGAGGCGAGCGTGAACGCGGACATCCCGATGAGGAACAGCCGCCGGTGGCCGTACAGGTCGCCGAGCCGTCCGCCGGTGATCAGGCCGCTGGCATAGGCGAAGCCGTAGCCGCCGACCACCAGCTCGATGCCGGCCTGGGTCGCGCCGAGGTCGTGCTGGAGCGAGGGGGCGGCGACGTTGACGACGAAGTAGTCGAACATCGCCATGAACATCGCCGAGAGCAGCACCGGAAGGGTCTTCCAGCGCCGCGGATCGGGTTCGGGCGGCTTGGCCGCGGGGGTCGTGTTCGCGGTATCGACGGCGGACGGGGCCGCAACGGCGGTCTGGGCCGGAATCCGGCCGGTCGCGGACGCCGCGGCTTCGGGGCGGTTGGTGGCGAGGGACATGCGAACCCCCTGGGGTAGGGCGGGGAGCAGGGCAGTAGCAGATTGTTCGATGATCCTCGAACTATGTCGTCCTCGATAGTACGAGAATCATCGAACAGTCGCAACCGGGTTTCGCTCGACGCGCCCTCGTAAGATCCCGGGTATCCAGCCAACACCAAGGGACCGACAATGACTTCCCATGCCTACGCCGCCGCCCCCGCGCGCTACGACGCGATGCAGTACCGCCGCTCCGGACGCAGCGGCCTGAAGCTGCCCGGGATCTCGCTGGGCCTGTGGCACAACTTCGGCGACACCAAGCCGCGCGAGATCCAGCAGGCGGTGCTGCGCCGCGCCTTCGACCTGGGCATCACGCACTTCGACCTGGCCAACAACTACGGCCCGCCCTACGGCTCGGCCGAGGCGAACTTCGGGCGGCTGTTCGCCCAGGACTTCAAGCCCTACCGCGACCAGCTGGTCATCTCCACCAAGGCCGGATACGACATGTGGCCCGGCCCCTACGGCGACTTCGGCTCGCGCAAGTACCTGCTCGCCTCCCTCGACCAGTCCCTGGCGCGGATGGGCCTGGACTACGTCGACGTCTTCTACCACCACCGCCCCGACCCCGAGACTCCGCTCGAAGAGACCATGGGCGCCCTCGACCAAGCGGTGCGCTCCGGCAGGGCCCTGTACGCCGCGATCTCCAACTACGACCCGCAGCGCACCCGCGAGGCCGCCGCGATCCTGCGCGACCTGGGCACCCCGCTGCTGATCCATCAGCCGGTCTATTCGATGCTCAACCGCGGCGCGGTCGAGAACGGCCTGCTCGACGCGCTCGAGGAGGTCGGCGCGGGCTGCATCTGCTTCTCCCCGCTGGCTCAAGGCGTGCTCACCGACCGGTACCTGACCGGCATCCCCGAGGGCTCGCGCGCCTCGGTCGGCCACTTCCTGCGCCCCGACGCGCTGACCGACGGGGTGATGGACCAGGTCAAGGCGCTCAACGAGCTCGCTTCCGAGCGCGGGCAGAGCCTGGCCCAGCTCGCCCTGTCCTGGGTGCTGCGCGACCCGCGGATGACCTCCGCGATCATCGGCGCGTCCTCGGTGGCGCAGCTGGAGGCCAACGTCGCCGCGCTCGACGGCCCGCCGCTGAGCGCCGAGGAACTGGCCGCCATCGACGCCGTCCTGGCCCGCCGCTAGCCGGGGGCCATCCGGAAGCCCGGCCACCACTCCTCGGCCGCTCTTAGCCCGTCGCGCAGGCGTCCCGTAGCCTGGAGGGGTGGATACGAACCGCACCGAGAACGCCGCCGCCGAGACGTGGCGCGCCCGCCCGGCGAAACAGCAGCCCGCATGGCCCGACCCGGCCGCCGTCCAAGCCGCCGCCGCCGAGCTGCGCTCGTATCCGCCCCTGGTCTTCGCCGGCGAGTGCGACCTGCTCAAGGCGCGCCTGGCCCAGGTCGCCCGCGGCGAGGCCTTCGTGCTGCAGGGCGGCGACTGCGCGGAGACCTTCGCCGGGGTCACCGCCGACGCCATCCGCAACAAGCTCAAGACCCTGCTGCAGATGGCCGCCGTGCTCACGTACGCCGGCTCGGTGCCCGTGGTCAAGATCGGCCGCATCGCCGGCCAGTACGGCAAGCCGCGCTCCAAGGACACCGAGACCCGCGGCGACGTCACCCTGCCCGCCTACCGCGGCGACTCGGTCAACGGCTTCGACTTCACCGCCGAGGACCGGGTGCCCGACCCGTGGCGCATGGTGCGTATGTACCACTCCTCGGCCGCCACGCTGAACCTGGTGCGCGCCTTCACCACCGGCGGCTACGCCGACCTGCACCAGGTGCACGCCTGGAACCGCGACTTCGTGGCCGGCTCGCCCTCCGGCAAGCGCTACGAGCTGCTGGCCGCGGAGATCCAGCGGGCCCTGGACTTCATGCGCGCCTGCGGCGTGGACCCGGAGGAGACCCGCACCGTCGAGTTCTTCTCCTCGCACGAGGGCCTGCTGCTCGAGTACGAGGCCGCGCTCACCCGCACCGACTCGCGCACCGGCACGCTGTACAACACCTCCGCGCACTTCGTGTGGATCGGCGAGCGCACCCGCGACCTCGACGGCGCGCACATCGACTACTTCTCCCGCATCCGCAACCCGATCGGGATCAAGCTCGGCCCGAGCACCACCCCCGACGAGGCGCTGGCCTACCTCGACCGGCTGGACCCCAACCGCGAGCCGGGCCGGCTCAGCCTCGTCATCCGCATGGGCGCCGGGGCGGTGCGCGAGAAGCTGCCGCCGCTGGTGGAGAAGGTCACCGCGGAGGGCCGGCAGGTCGCCTGGATCTGCGACCCGATGCACGGCAACACCTTCGAGGCGCCCAGCGGCCACAAGACCCGCCGCTTCGACGACGTGCTCGACGAGGTCAAGGGCTTCTTCGAGGTGCACCGGCAGCTGGGCACCCATCCCGGCGGCATCCACGTCGAGCTGACCGGCGACGACGTGACCGAGTGCGTCGGCGGCGGGCACGAGATCGCCTTCGGCGACCTGGGCACCCGCTACGAGTCCGCCTGCGACCCGCGGCTGAACCGCTCCCAGTCCCTCGACCTGGCCTTCCTGGTGGCCGAGATGTACCGGAGCGCCGCATGACCGTGGACCTGCGCAGCGACACCGTCACCAAGCCGACCCCGGCGATGCGCGCCGCGATCCTCGAGGCCGAGGTCGGCGACGACGTCTACGGCGAGGACCCGACCGTCGCGGCCCTCGAGGCCAAGGTCGCGGACCTGTTCGGCTTCGAGGCCGCGCTGTTCGTGCCCACCGGGGTGATGGCCAACCACATCGCGCTGCGGATGCTGGTGCGCCCCGGCGGCGAGCTGATCGCCGACGCCGACGCGCACATCCTCGCGCACGAGGACGCCGGCCTGGCCTGGCACGGCGGGATCCAGGTGCGCACCACGCTGACGCCCAACGGGCTGCTGAGCCCCGGCGACGTCAGCCGCCTGATCCACCCGCACCACCCGCACACCCTCGGCACCACGGCGGTGGAGCTGGAGAACACGCACAACCGCGGCGGCGGCTCGGTGTACGCGCTCGAACACCTCAAGGCGATCCGCGAGGTCGCCGACGCGGCCGGCATCGCAGTGCACGTAGACGGCGCGCGGATCTGGAACGCGCACGTCGCGACCGGCACGCCGCTGCGCGAGTACGGCGCGCTCGCCGACACCATGTCGGTCTGCCTGTCCAAGGGCCTGGGCGCCCCGGTCGGCTCGGTCGCGCTGCTCAAGCCGCAGCAGCGCGCCGAGGCGGTGCTGATGCGCCACCGGCTCGGCGGCGGCTGGCGCCAGGCCGGGATCCTGGCGGCCGCGGGCATCTACGCCCTCGACCACCACGTCGCCCGGATCGCCGAGGACCACGCCAACGCCCGGCTGCTGGCCGCGCAGCTGCGCGGCGCCGGGCTGGGCGCGCGCACCCCGGAGACCAACATCGTGCTCGTAGACGTCGAGGACGCCCCGGCCCTGGCCGCGCGCGCCGCCGAGCACGGTGTGCGCGTCTCGGCGTTCGGACCCAGGCTGGTGCGCCTGGTGACGCACCTGGACGTCACCGAGAAGGACTGCCTCTCGGCCGCCGAGATCCTGGCCCGCGTCGCATAGTTCGCATAACTGACCTAAGCCACCTGATACATCGTCACCGTGGAATTCACCGACCCGGATGGTCCGATACCGTCCGGGTTGGTCGGCAATTGCGGCTGTTGATAGAGCCCTGTGATATGGATACGGTCCTGTCCGTCATTCGACTCGCTCGGATTTCTCCAGGGGGACGGACTCATGGGCCTTTTCGACAAGCTCTTCCACGACGACGAGGATAAGGAGAAGCAGGAGGCTGCGCGGCGAAAGGCCGGCGAGAAGTACGCCGAGACCCACGCCCACGCGCGCGAAGACGACGACAAACCCGCCGCGAAGAAGAGCCCTGCGAAGAAGGCCGCGGCGCGCCCGTCCGCCGCCGCGAAGGCCCCCGCCCCGGCCGGGAAGAGCGCCGCGGCCGCCGAGAAGACCGCCGCCGTCAGGAGCGCGCCCGCCATCCCGCGGCAGGCCGGCGCCCCGCTCGCGCGCCCGTCCGGCCCGAGCCACAGCCACGCCGAGTCGTCGCAGGCCGCGGTCACCGCCGCGCACGACCAGGCGATGACCCTGCACGTGCTCTCGCACATCCCGGACCACGCCCCGCGCGAGGACGACCCGCACTACCACCTGTTCGAGCTGGCCAAGGCGCGGCTGAAGCGGCAGGGCCTGTGGAAGTGCGTCATCAACGACGAGCTCTGCGACGGCGACCCGGAGCTGCACCACACCTACATCGAGTTCTCCCAGATCAACCACGTGGACCCGGGCAGGGTCGAGGAGGCGCTCGGGCTGCACTTCAAGAACGACGAGGAGTTCCAGGTGTGGGCCGAGTCCCCGGGCAACCTGGAAGTGCTCTGCGTCGCGCACCACCGCGCCCATTACGGCATCCACATGATCCCCGGCCCGCTGTGGGAGGCGCTGCGCTTCCACCGCAAGGGCACCGAGGCCGCCGCGGAGTTCGTCGCCGCCTCCGAGACAGGGGACTGACGCGGCGGGGGAGAATCAGCCCCCGTTCCCGTCCTCCCAGGACACGCACCCCGCGCCCTGCGCGAGTGAGCCCTCGTACACGCCGATCTTGTCCGTGATCAGCCCGAGGCATTCGTCCAGCTGCCCGATCTGCGCGAGCACCCGTTCCCGGTGCTCGCGCAGGATCGCCAGCCGTTCCTGCTCGTTGCCGCGCCCCTGCCGCACCAGTTCGGCATAGCGGCGGATCTCCGGCAGCGGCATCCCCGACGCGCGCAGCTTGAGGCACACGGCCAGCCATTCCAGGTCGTGTGTGGAATAGACGCGCCGGCCCCCGGGCCCGCGCCGCACCGGCTCGGCCAGCACGCCCTCGCGCTCGTAGAAGCGCAGCGCGTGCACGCTCAGCCCCGTCTGCTCCGCGACCTGCCCGATGCTCAGGTCCTGCGTCGTCGCCTGCGTCATGCCCCGAGCATAGCCGCTTGACCTAGAGCCGACTCTAGCTCATAGCATCCTGCCAAGATCCAAGATCCAGATGGCAGGACGAGACGGGGAGAGGGAATCTCAATGAGCGTGTGGTTCATCACCGGGGCCAACCGCGGACTCGGCGCGGCGATCGCCCGCGAGGCGCTCGGGCGCGGCCACCAGGTCGTCGCCACCGCCCGCGACGCCGAGGCGGTGCGCCGAGCCTTCCCCGACGCGGGCGACGCGCTGCTGCCGGCCGCCGCGGACGTGACCGACGAGCAGCAGCTGCGCGACGCCGTCGACGCCGCGGTCGAGCGCTTCGGCCGGATCGACGTACTGATCAACAACGCCGGGCGCGGGCTGGTGTCCGCGATCGAGGAGGCGTCGGACAAGGCGGCCCGCGCGGTGTTCGACGTGAACGTCTTCGGCGTGCTCAACACCCTGCGCGCCGCGCTGCCGGTGCTGCGCGCCCAGCGCTCCGGTCGGGTGTTCACGATGGGCTCGGTCGGCGGCTTCACCACGGCCCCGGCCTGCGGCCTGTACGCGGCGACCAAATTCGCCCTCGAAGGCGCGTGCGAGGCGCTGCGGATGGAGCTGGAGCCGCTCGGGATCCCGGTCACCATCGTCGAGCCCGGAGGCTTCCGCACCGACTTCCTGGACGACTCCAGCCTGCACACCGAGCCGGCCGCGATCGAGGACTACGCGCAGACCGCCGGCGACGTCCGCGCTGTCCTCGCGGCCAACAACCACCGCCAGCAGGGCGACCCGCTCAAGCTCGCGCAGGTCCTGGTGGATCTGGCCGAGGCCGAGGAGCCGCCGCCGCTGCGCGTCCAGCTCGGCAGCGACGCGGTGCAGCGGGTGGAGGCCAAGCTCGCCTTCATGCGCGCCGAGCTGGAGCGCCTGCGCCCGCTCGCCGTCTCCACCGACTACCCCGCAGGGGTCTGATACGCTCCGCAACCCGACACCGCCGCGCACCGCATCAGGGCCCGGTCTCCCGCCGAGACCGGGCCCTGATGTCCGCGCATGCCCCGTATACCCCGCGTACCCTGCCTGTCAGTGCGCTTCCACGCCCGGTCGCACGTGCTTCGGCAGCAGGAATCCGAGCGGGATGCACAGCAGCGTCGCGATCCCCGCGTACAGCAGCGTGCTCGACGTCGCCGACACCGAGGTGTGCCCGGCCTGCAGCGAGTCGAAGTAGAGCGTCCCGAACAGCGCGACGCCGAGCGAGTTGGCCAGCTGCTGCACCGCGTTGAGCACGCCGCCCGCGGTGCCGGTCTCCTCGTCGTCGACGGCTGAGATGACCGCCGTGAAGTAGCTCGCGATCAGCAGGCCCATGCCCAGGCCGCAGAACCCGTAGGACGGCGCCAGGTCCCAGCTGCTCAGCGAGCCGCCGGCCGCGTGGACCGTCCAGGCCACCCAGCCCAGCCCGGCCGCCATCAGGACGACCCCGGCGTGCAGCACCGCGCGCCCGTATCTCGGCGCCAAGAGCCCGCCGCCGAGGCCCGCGCCGACGGCCGCGCCCAGCGAGAAGGGCACTCCGGTCAGGCCGGCGTGCAGCGAGCTGTAGCCCAGCGCCAGCTGGATGTGCAGCATGAGCACCAGGAACAGCGCGCCCATCCCGGCGAAGAAGAACACCGCGAACACCAGGCCGCCGCTGAACGCCCGCTTGCCGAACAGCGACGGGGTGACCAGCGGGGTGCGCCCGCGCCGCTGCCGCGCCCGCTGCTGGAACCCGAAGGCGGCGAACGCCGGCGCCGAGGCGGCCATCATCACGAACATGTAGGCCGGCCAGCCCCGGTCGCGGCCCTGGATCAGCGGATAGACCAGCAGCAGCATGGCCAGGCCGGACAGTAGCATCCCGACCACGTCCAGCGTCGGCGCGTCCGGCCCGTGCGCCTTGTCCCGCGGCACGACCCGCCAGGCGCAGACGAAGGCGACCAGGCCCAGCGGCACGTTCACCCAGAAGACCGACCGCCACTGCGACCCGAACAGGTCCGCCTGCACCAGCGCCCCGCCGACGATCGGCCCGAGCGTCGCGGCCAGCCCCATCACCGGCCCGAAGATCCCCATCGCCGCCCCGGCCTGGTCCGCCGGGAACACCGAGCGGATGATCGCGAGCCCCTGCGGCAGCATCACGGCCGCGGCCAGGCCCTGCAGCGCCCGCGCCGCGATCAGCAGCTGCGGGTCGGCCGCGGCGGAGCTGAGCGCCGAGAACAGCGTGAACGCGCCGATGCCGACCAGGAACATCCGGCGGCGGCCGTACAGGTCGCCGAGCCGCCCGCCGGTGATCAGGGCGGCCGCCATCGCCAGCGTGTAGCCCGCGATGACCCACTGCAGCTGGCTGCCCGAGGCGTGCAGGTCGCGGGCGATCGAGGGCGCGGCGACGTTGACGATGGTGGAGTCCAGCAGGTCCATCACGTCCGCGCCCAGGATGGTGAGCAGGATGAACCACTGGAGCTTGGACGGCCGCAGCCCGGCCGGCTTGCCGCCCGCAGTACCGGCTGGACCGGCGGAACCGGCGGGGCTCGCAGAGCTGGCAGAGCTGGCAGAGCTGGCAGAGATGGCAGAGATGGCGAGACCGGCTGTACCGGCGCGGCTGCTTGAGCCGCCGCCCGCGCCGCTGTCCACCGGGTGACCGACGCTGGTCGACATGGAATCCTCCCCGTTCGAGCGAACAGTGTTTGTTTCTCTAGAACGCTGTTCTACAACCGTACGCCGTTCGTGTCAAGTACACTGTTCGCGAATTGCGTACACTGTTCGTCAAGCGGTACGGTGAGGCTGGAAACCGCAGGCGGCGAGGAGGACGGAGCGGCGATGGTCGGGCGCGACGGGGAGCAGCCCTGGGCGGGGATCACCACGCCGTGGGCCGCGACGAGCAAAGGCGGGCGGGCCGGGCGCGCGGACAAGCCGCAGTTGAGCCGCGAGGCGATCGTGCAGGCCGCGCTCCGCATCGTCGACGCCGAGGGCCTCGACGCGGTCTCGATGCGCCGCGTCGCCCAGGAGTTCGGCACCGGCGCCGCGTCGCTCTACGCGTACGTCGCGAACAAGGACCAGTTGCTCGACCTGGTGGTGGACCGGGTCATGGGAGAAATCGCGGACAGCTGGGCCGAAACCGAGCCGACCGCGCAGAACTGGCGCGACCTGCTCAAGGAGAGCGTGCGCCTGACCCGCCAGGTGCTGATCACGCACCGCGACGTGGCCAAGGCGTTCATGGGCCGCATCCCGTTCGGCCCGAACGGCCTGCGCGCGGTCGAGTTCCAGCTGGCGATCCTGCGGGCCGGCGGCGTGCCAGACCAGATCGCCGCCTACGCCGGGGACTTCATCGGCACCTACCTGATCTCGGACGCGATCGAGGAGAACATGTGGCGCTCCCGCTTCCCCGACATGGAGGCGGCCGAGGTCAAGGAGCAGATGAACGAGATCCGCGACTACCTGCGCGCCCTCCCCATGGACCGCTTCCCGAACGTGGTGGAGCTCGCCGGGCCGATGATGAGCCAGGAGCCCGACGGCCTTGACCGGTTCGAGCTCGGCATCGAGATCATCCTGCGCGGCCTCGCGTCCTTCACTGAGGCCGCCGACGCAGCAGAAGCAGCGCCCCCCGCCCCGCCTTCCGTCCCACCCGAACCACCCGAAGCCGGCTGAGCGATCCGGCCCGCGCTGTCCGTTTCAGCGGGACAAGTCAGAGCTCTGACTTTTCCCGCTGGGAGGCTGTCCGGATTGCCTTGGCTTGGGCGGGGGCCGTTGGCGTGGAGTAGTGCTGAGGTAAGCTCA
>Ga0070714_100003474_pt1 | contig 11755 bp, 9 predicted proteins | sample LARL83metaG_FD_65450 | JGI IMG/M metagenome (GOLD analysis project Ga0070714, IMG submission 65450) | Corn, switchgrass and miscanthus rhizosphere microbial communities from Kellogg Biological Station, Michigan, USA - LAR L8-3 metaG | ecosystem: Host-associated > Plants > Roots > Rhizosphere ... | reverse complement strand
GGTGTTGGGGCCTGGAGTCATGCGGATTCACCTCGGTGCGGTGCACGGACGCCGCCGCGCGCGCCGGCGGCCAGCTTGCGCGCGGCGCGGTCGGCCAGCGCCATGATGGTCAGCGCGGGGTTGGCGCTGCCCTGGGTCGGCAGCACGCTGCCGTCGGTGACCAGCAGGTTCGGGATCGCGAAGCTGCGCAGGTCCGCGTCCACGACGCCGTCGCGCGGGGTGCGGCCCATCCGGCAGCCGCCGACCAGGTGGGCGAAGCGCTCGATCGTCATCACCTGGCTCGCCCCGGCCGCCCGCAGCAGGTCCTCCATGACGCCGCGCGACGCCTGCATCAGGGCTCGATCGTTGTCGCACATGCTGTACGCCATGTTCGCCACCGGCAGGCCGTAGCGGTCCTTCTCGTCGGCCAGGGTGATGCGGTTCTCCGCCAGCGGCAGGAACTCGCACAGCGCGCCGAGGCTGGACCAGTGCACGTAGTCGCGCATGCACGTGCGCAGATTCTCGCCCCAGTGGCCCTGCGCGGAGACGTGCTCGGCCCAGGTGATCGGCAGCGGGGAGACGGTCTGGATGGAGAAGCCGCGGCGGTAGGGCTTGTCCGGGTCGGTCTCGTAGAACTCCTCGCTGGAGACCTCCGGCGGCGGGGCCTTGTACATGCGGATCTCGTCGGCGAACCGGCCGCCGGTCTGCGGCGCGCCCTGCACCATCAGGTAGCGGCCGACCAGATCGTGGTCGTTGCACAGGCCGTCGGGGAAGCGCCCGGTGGCGGAGTTGAGCAGCAGGCGCGGGGTCTCGATCGAGTATCCGGCCACCGCGACCATGCGCGCCCGCTGGAAGCGCTCGCGGCCGCGGTGGACGTAGCGCACGCCGGTGGCGTACCGCCCCTCCTGGTCGGTCTCGATGCGGGTGACCATGGAGTCGGCGCGGATCTCGGCGCCGTGCGCGAGCGCGTCGGGCACGTGCGTGATCAGCGGGGACGCCTTCGCGTTGACCTTGCAGCCCTGCAGGCAGTACCCGCGGTAGATGCAGTGCGGGCGGTTGCCGAAGCGGCCGTTGGTGATGGCCACCGGGCCGACGCGGGCCTGGATGCCGAGGGCCGCGGCGCCGCGCAGGAAGACCTCGCCGTTGCCGCCGACCGGGTGCGGCGAGTGAGGGTACGCATGCGGGTCGCCCCACGGCCAGTGCTGGCCGGCGACCGGGAGTTCGTGCTCGATCAGCTCGTAGGACGGGCGCAGGTCCTCGTAGGCGATCGGCCAGTCGGCGCCGACGCCGTCGAGCGTGCGGGTGCGGAAGTCGGAGGGGTGCAGGCGCGGGACGTACCCGGCGAAGTGCACCATCGAGCCGCCGACGCCGCGCCCCGAGTTGTTCGAGCCCAGCGGCACCGGATCAGAGCCCGAAATCACCCGCGGCTCGGTCCAGTACAGGTGGTGCGACCCGGCCTCGTCGCTGACCCAGTCGGCGTCCGGATCCCAGAACGGCCCGGCCTCGAGCGCGACCACGGACCACCCGGCCCGCGCCATCCGCTGGGCGAGCGTCGCCCCGCCGGCCCCGCAGCCGACGATCGCCAGGTCCACCTCGTCGTCGTCGGCGAACCGGCGCATGTCCCGCACGGCGGCCTGGTCGAAGCGCCGGCCGTCGTTGGGCAGCAGCCAGGCGGACTCGTTGCGCTCGCGGACGCCCTCGGAGCGCAGCAGCCGCAGCGGGCTCATTCCGGCTCCGCCGGGGCGTGGTCGGGCACCTCCCAGGGCTCGCGCAGGCCCACGCCCGTCCGGAGGTAGCCGCGCGGGTAGGCCGGGCCGCCGAAGCCGATCTCGTTCCACGCCCAGGGATGCGAGTAAAAGGCCGTACACGCGTAGCGGGTCCACAGGCTCCAGACGTGCTTGGCCGGCATTCCGTGCCAGGGCTTGGCCTCGAGGCCCTGCACGGTGCGGATCAGGTCGGCCTGCTCCTCGCGGGCCAGGTTCGCGAAGCAGACCCCTGCGTCGCCTCCGAGCTGGGCGGCGTCCTGGTCGAGCCCGGCCAGGCTGCGCCGCCACGCGTCGCCGTCCTCGGGCATGTCGTCGTAGCGCCAGCCGTCGGTCTGCGCCTCGGCCAGGCGCGCGTCGACCAGTTGCAGCACCGGCACCCTCGGCTCGTCCCACTGCGCGAGCAGCTGGTCGAACAGCGCGCCGGCCGCGGCCTCCTCGGCCGGGGTGAAGAAGCGCAGGGCGGGTTGCAGGCCGAGGCGGGAGAGCACGGCGCCGGAGGTGACCGGATCCCAGGCGTCCTGCTGCGCGGTCACGTCGTAGCCGGGGAAGCGCTCGTTGGGCCGCCCGCCCGGGGTGGAGGCGCGCTCGGCGGTGCGCGGGGTGCGCGGGCCGCGGTTCGTCAGGGCCATGTTCAGCGCTCCCGGCGCAGGACCGAGGCCAGCAGGCCCATTCCGCCCACGATCGTCACCAGCAGCGGGGCGAACAGCGGCGGGCCGAGCTCCACGTTGTAGCGGGCCATCGACCAGCCGCCCGGCTTCTGCGCGATTCCGCGCGCGTGCAGGTACGTGCCCTGAAGCCCGTTGGCGACGATGGCGGCGGACGCGATCGGCAGCACCGTGTGGGCCATCCGCTCGCTGCGGTACCCGGCCACCCCGGCCGCCGCGCCGAGCGGCCCGAGGACCACCGGCCACCACATCATCCGGTTGCCGAAGCTGGCGCGGTCGTGCTCGAGATAGATCTCGGCGGCCGTGACCAGCGCTCCGGCCGAGGTCAGCAGGGACAGCGAGCGCTCGAAGCGGCCGTGCCGGATGTTCCACACCGCACGCGCGGGCAGGGCGAGGCTCTTCACGGTCTTGCCGGTCATGGGCTCCCTGCTAACCTCTCGCGCTGATCGCAAACGGTCCCGTGGCGCCGCCGTCACCGCGGGTGTCCGCGCGGGGGTCGCCCATGTGCACGCGCACGGTGGTGCCGCGGCCGGGTGTGGAGCGGATCTGCACCAGGTCGCACACCTGGTTGGCGATCCACAGGCCGGCGCCGCCCTCGGCGGTCGGGTCCGGGCGGGTGCGGCCGACCAGGGGGTCGCGGATCACGCCGCGGTCGCGCACTTCGCAGACCACCGTGCCGGGCTCGCGCCACAGCCGCATCGTGCCGGTGCCGCCGCCGTGCAGGATGCTGTTGCAGGCCAGCTCGTTGGCGACCAGCACGAGGTCCTCGATCCGCTGCCGCGGCAGCCCGGCGGCCGTCGCCAACCGGTCCACGGCGTGGCGCAGGCGCGGCAGGTCGGGGGTGGCGAACGCGGTCGTGAACGGCACCGCGCGCGGCTCGGGCAGCGGCGCGGCGAGCAGCGCAGAGCGGGAGTACTGCGGGTGCAAATGGGCCGCGTTGGCCCGGGAACTCGGGCCGCTGGAGCTCAAGCCGCCGCTCAGCACGCTTGGATGCGTGCGGTAGACACTGTCGACGGTGGCGTCGTCCAGGCTCTCCACGTCATACGGGCACAGCAGCCACCACGGCGGGCCGTCATCGAACGCTGTGTTGAGCAGGGCCTCGTGTTGCTGGCATTCGACCAGCTCAGCGGGGGTACGGGCGGCCCAGACCGGCTCGCCGATCCCGCGGAAGCCGCGGTCGGCGGCGGCGTTCTGGGCGACCCAGTCACGCAAGGCGGGGATGATCCGGGCCGGGTTGCGGCCGACCTGCTCCATGGCGACGAACTGGACGTGACGGGCGTCCACGCCCAGTTCCTCGCGCAGCAAGGACCGGTGCCGCCCGGCCACGGCGACCATGATCGGCTGCTCGGCGGCGAGGGAGTCGCGGACGAAGGCGGCGGTCCGGGCCACGAACTGCTCCGGGCCGGCGTACAGCGCGGCTTCGTGCCGGAACCGCCCGCCGTCAGCGGGGCCGCGGTTCGGGGGCCGGCCAGGGTTCATGTACTGAGCTCCGCGTTCCTCGTCCGCTCGTCCAGCGAGTCGGGTGCCGGTTACCCGTCGCACCCGGCTCCATGCGCACGGTCGGCCTACTGTGTCCAGAAAGAGTGCATCCAGGAAGGGGCGGCCAGGAGGCTTTCACGAAAGTTTCCGCTGCGGGGCGCTCGGGCTTGACGAGGCGTCTTGGGAGCGTTTCCATCCGTGGCAGGTCAACATCGGTGCACACGCCCGCACATGTAACGACCGATAACCCACAGGAGTCCACATGGTCGACATCGACCGCCGCTCGTTCACCGCCCTCGCCGCCGGAGCCGCCACCTCGCTTACGCTGCCGTGGAACGCCCGCGACCCCCGCCTCCGGCACCACCCGAGGCCGTTCGCCTCCCATACCGTCGCGTTCGACAAGTACTCCCTCACGATCGACGGCACCCGGCTGCCGTTGTGGTCCGGCGAGGTGCACCCGTTCCGGCTGCCGAGCCCGTCGCTGTGGACCGACGTGCTGCAGAAGCTGCGCGCGAACGGCTACAACGCGGTGAGCATCTACGTGAACTGGAGCTACCACTCCCCCGCCCCGGGCGTGTACGACTTCACCGGCGTGCGCGACCTGGGCCGGTTCCTGACGGCGGCCGCGCAGGTCGGCATGTTCGTCACGGTGCGCCCCGGCCCCTACATCAACGCGGAGGTGGACGCGGGCGGCTTCCCCGGCTGGATGACCACCAGCGGCGGGACCGCGCGCACGAACAACTCCACGTACCTCGCGCACGTGGACGAGTGGCTGACCGCCGTGGACGCCGTGGTCGCTCAGCATCAGTACACGAACGGCGGCGGCACGGTGCTGCTGTACCAGCTGGAGAACGAGTACTCGGCGCACCTGACCGACGGCGCCGGCGCGGCGTACATGGCGCATCTGTACGCGAAGGTGCGCGCCGACGGGATCACGGTTCCCCTGTTCCACAACGACAAGGGGCGCAACGGCGACTGGGTTCCGGACAGCTTCAGCACCAACGGCGAATCAGGGCGCTACCTCTACGCCTTCGACGGCTACCCCTCGCCGAGCAGCACCCCGCCGGACTGGGGCTACTTCGGCGCGGGCGGGACCACCGGCGGCTCGACCGCGAGCCCGAACACCCCCGGCTTCGAGGCCGAGTTCGGCGGCGGCTGGTTCGACTGCTGGGGCGGGGCGGAGTTCTCCGGGCAGGGCTACGCGGGCGCGCGCAGCTCGCGCGACGCGGTGTACGAGCGCCGGTTCTACCTGACGAACCTGGCCAACGGCATCAAGATCCAGAACGTGTACATGACCTTCGGCGGCACCTCCTGGGGCTGGCTGCCGGCGCCGGTCGTCTACACCTCCTACGACTACGGCGCGGCGCTGGACGAGGCGCGCAACCAGACCTCGAAGCTGGTGCCGATGAAGCAGATCGGGCTCATGCTCGAGTCGGTGCCGGACCTGGCCAAGCTGGACGCGGCGGCCGCGGTCGCCGCGTCGAACACCAGCATCAAGACCTACCATCTGACGAACCCCGACACGAAGGCGCACGTCTACCTGCTGCGCAACGACTCCAGCAGCACCGTCTCCTCGGTCACGCTGCCGGTCACCACGAGCGCCGGGACGCTGACCGTGCCCGCGTCCGGCGGAATCCGGTTCACCGGCAAGGACATGAAGCTGCTGGCGACCGGGATCAAGCTCGGTCACCGGACCCTGCTGTACTCGACCGCGCAGCCGATGTATCAGGCCACGATCGGCAACCAGGACATCGCAGTGCTCACCGGTCGATCCGGCGATCCGGTCGAGCTGATGCTGCCGGCGGCCAAGGCGCCGACGGTCACGGTCCTGGCCGGGTCCGCGAGTTCGTCGTACGACGCCGCGAACGCCCGCCTGCGGCTCAACGCGACGCTGTCCGGATTGATCAGGGTCCTGGTCGGCTACGGCGACGGCTGCCTGCCGCTGCTGGTCCTGCTCGCGGACGACGCGGCCAGCACGGTCCTGTGGCGGCATGCCACGGCGGCCGGGACGGTGCTGGTCAGCGGCCCGGCGCTGCTGCGCGACGCCGCGACCTCGGGAGCGGCGGTGCGACTGACCGGCGACACGACGGCGGCCAGCGCGCTGGAGGTGTGGGCGCCGAGCGGGATCAGGCAGCTCGCCTGGAACGGCGGCGCGGTGGGCTCCGCGACGACCTCCTCCGGCAGCCTGCTGGCCTCGGCGCAGCTGCGCGGCCCGGGCTCGGTCTCGCTGCCGGCGCTCACCGGCTGGCGGTTCGCGGCCGAGAACCCCGAGTCCGCGGCAGGGTTCGACGACTCGGCGTGGAGGACCGCGAACAAGACCGCGTCGGCGAGCGTCACCCCGGTGCCGTCCGGCCAGCCGGTGCTCTTCGCCGACGACTACTGCTTCCACTACGGCGACGTGTGGTACCGCGGCCGCTACTCGGGCACGAGCGGCGCGACGAGCGTGAGCCTGGCGTACTCCTCCGGAACGCAGGGCATGCTCATGGCCTGGCTGGACGGCACGCCGATCGGCACGCACCGCCAGCCCGTGCCGACTTCGTCGCAGGCCACGACGCAGAACTGGACCGCGACCGCGGCCTTCGCGATCCCGGCGTCGCTCAGCGGCGGCGGGTCGCACGTGCTGTCAGTGCTCGTACGCCCGATGGCGCACAGCGAGGACGGCGGCTCGAACGACGCGCACAAGACCGCGCGCGGCCTGACCGCCGTGACCTTCGCGGGCGCGTCGCCGGCGGTGACGTGGCGCATCCAGGGCGGCGATCCGAGCGCCGACCCGGTGCGCGGCCCGCTGAACACCGGCGGCCTGTTCGGCGAGCGCAACGGCTGGCACCTGCCGGCCTTCGCCGACGGCGGCTGGACGGGCGTGTCGCTGCCGCGCTCGGACACCTTCCAGGGTGTGCGCTGGTACCGCACGAGCTTCACCTTCGCACCGCCTCAGGGCGTTGACGCGTCGGTGGGCCTCACGCTGACGGACGACTCCTCGCGCTCGTACCGGGTGCAGATCTTCCTCAACGGCTGGAATCTCGGCCAGTACATCAACAACGTCGGACCGCAGCACACCTTCGTGCTGCCGAACGGCGTGCTGCGGGCCGGGGCGGCGAACGTGCTGGCGCTGGCCGTGCTCGCGGACGGCACGACGGCCGCCGGGCCGGGGACCGTCGCCCTGACGCTGATGGGCAGCGCGCTGGGCGGGGTCCCCGTGACGAACGTGTAGGACCACCTTATAAGGGCTCTTCTACGGCGCGACCGGGTTCCAGCCGTCCGATCCGGCGAGGTACTTCGCGGCCGTGTAGTTCGCGGCGGCGCTCGTGCTCAGCTGCGGCCGGTTGGAGTTCACGGTCGCGCCGGCCCCGGAGTTGGCGAACTCCTCGTTGCGCCCGGAGGCCCAGGTGGCGCCGGAGATGCCGGTCCAGGGCGCTGAGACGTGGATCGCCGCGGGCAGCACGGTGTTGCGGATCACGGCCTGCGGCGCCATGCCGCTGGAGGGCACCCAGGCGCGGCCGAGGTAGACGGTGTTCGCGGCGAGGGTCGAGGCGACGGTCGAGCCGGTGATCAGGATGCCGTAGGCGTGCGTGCTCCAGGTCGCCGGGGCGAGCAGCGCGCCGCTGGAGTAGACGCCGTCGTTCTCGACGTTGACGGTCGAGCGGTCGATCACCAGCGTGCCGTCGCCGAAGACGAAGTCCACGTCGCCGTCCACGATCGAGCCGTAGACGTACTGGCGCAGCGCGGTCGCGGTGGTCGAACCCCAGGTGAGCAGGGTGTCCTGGTGGCCGTAGAACTTGTCGTGCAGGTAGACCTGCCGGTCGCCCTCCATCGAGATCGCGACCGCCTGCGTCCCGGTGACGCCGGGGAAGTTGTTCTTGTCGAAGGTGTTGGCGATGGTGAGGTACTCGGCGGTGAAGTTGCCCGCCTTGACGGTGACCGTCGCAGAGCCCTCGGTCCCGTAGGCCGCGCCGGTCGCCGGATTGGTCTGCCCGGAGTAGTGCGCGGCCTGGATCGTCACGTCCGCGGAGTTCCCGGTCGCGCCGAGCAGCGTCAGGTGCAGCTTGCTCGCGGGGATGGAGACGGTCTCGTTGTAGGTGCCCGCGCCGATGGAGATCGTGTAGGCGGTCGAGGAGTTGTTGGGCACGGCGTTCACGGCGGCCTGCACGCTGGTGAACTGGCCGCCGCTCTTGGCGACGGTGATGACGACGGCCGCGTGTGCGGGCCCTGCGACGACGGCGGCTCCGGCTGCCGCGAGGGCGGCTGCGGCCAGCGTGGCCGCCAGGACGGGGGTGCGGGTGCGGGTGCGGGTGCGTGCGTGGGTGGACACGTTTCCCTCCGAGAGATCACGGGCTGGTGCACGGCCTCACCCGGCTCCGCACAGTCGGGCTCGTGATCATAGTGGGAGAATATCCGGATATCTCCAATAACTCGTGAAAGTTACAGCTTTATCAGAGCTCTGCGAGCTGGAAGGTGAAGTCGAGCGAGCGCCACGGCCCGGGCACCGGGCGGCCGTCCGGGGTCGGTCCGCTGCGCGGGGCGAACTCGACGACGAGATCCTGTTTGACGCCGAAGACGGTGTCGGAGTCGAGGTACTCGCCGCCCGCGACGAACAGTTGTGTGACCAGGCGGCGCTTTCCGGGCGCGCAGATCATGAAGTGCAGGTGCGGGGCGCGGTAGGGGTGGCGGCCGACGGCGCGCAGCATCGCGCCCACCGGGCCGTCGTCAGGGATCGGATACGCGGACGGCAGGATGGACCAGAACAGCAGCCGCCCCGCGTCGTCGGTGCGCAGCCGGCCGCGCAGCGCCGGGCCGTCCAGGTCCGGCAGCTGCACGTCGTAGAACCCGTCCTCGTTGGACTGCCAGACATCGACGACGGCGTCCGGGATCGGCTTGCCCTGCATGTCCGTGACGCGCACGTCCACCCACAGCGGGGTTCCGGGCAGGCCGCCGGAGATGTCGCCGCCCGGCTCGATTTCGGGCGGGCCGGCCACGTAGAAGGGTCCGAGCACGGCGGAAGGGGTCGCGCCCGGCGTGCGCGAGTTGGACAGGACGTCGACGACGCTCGACACGCCGAGCGTGTCGGACAGCAGCACGAACTCCTGCCGCTTGTCGCCGGTGATGTGGCCGGCGCGGGTCACGAAGTCGATGGCGTACTGCCACTCCTCCTGTGTCACGTCGTTCTCGACGGCGTAGGCGTGCAGGTGGCGCACGAGGCCGGTGATCAGCTGTCTGACACGCGGATCGGGCGTGTGGTCGAAGCTTGCGACGACCTGGTCGGTCAGCCAGTCGAGGGATGGGCGGAGCGGAGCCGGGACCGTCGGCGGCACAGGTCTGCTGCCATCCCACGCGGCACGCAGCACACCTTCGATGCCTTCGACGCCCAGCTGACTCGGGTTCGGCGACGTCTGTTCCGCGGCCAGTTGCGCGGCACGGGGCAGATCCGCCTCGGCCATGCCCAGACTGCGCAGCGAGGTCGGGCCGTTGGCCGCGACGATCAGATCGAACACGCCGCTCGGCGCGTCCGCCACTCCCAGGGCGTCGGCGATGCGGCGCATGGCGTCCGGCGCCGCCGGCGCGTTGTATGCCATCACGTGCGGCAGCATCACGGTGTGCGTCTCGGCGTGTGGGAGGTCGAACGAGCCGCCGAGCAGGTGGCAGAGCTTGTGATGCAGACCCATGCTGACGCTGCCCAGGCAGGTCCCGGCGAGCCACGCGGCGCGCAGCAGATCGGCACGAGGGTCAGCAGCACTGGCATGGGCAGTGTTGGAGGGATCTGCGACGAGCGCGGGCAGGGCGCGAGCGATGGCGGCGATCGCGTCGAGTGCGTACCCGTCGACGATCGGATTGGCCTGCGCCGAGTACACCGCCTCGACCGCGTGAGCCAGCGCGTTGATACTGCTCGTCACGGTCATGCCGAGCGGCAGGCCGCGGGTGAGTTCGACGTCGTAGATGACGGTCTCGGGCAGGACGTCCGGAGAGGCGAAGGTGCTCTTGCGGCCGTCCGCGGTCTCGCCCAGCACCGGGGTGACCTCAGAGCCCGCATACGTCGTCGGCAGGATGATCTGCGGCAGGTCGGTGCGGTGCGCCAATGCCTTGGACAGGCCGGTCGTGGAGCCGCCGCCGAGCGCGATCAGGCAGTCGGCGTCCGCGTTGCGCAGCACGCCGAGCGCCTGCCCGGTGACCGCCACGGGCGTGTGCATCGCGGCGCCGTCGAAACGGGCGACGAGCAGCGGCCCGAGCAGGTCGGCCAACCGCGCCGCCGCGTCCGCGACCGCCGGGCCCGCCAGCAGCAGCGCGCGGGAGCGGCCGAGCCGCTCGACCTCCTCGCGCACGCGCGCCGCCGTGCCGCTGCCGAAAAGCACGCGCGCGGGGTGCGCGGTGTATTCGAAGGGCTGATCCCTGACCGCCATCGGCATCCACTCCGAGTGTCGCGGCAGCCGCCGCTGCCGGATGGTCCGGTCGCGCCGCCGCCCCGATTGTACGTCCCAGTGGATCACCGGGAAATCGATCCGGGGAAAGCGGTCCGGGCGATCTTGCCTGGAATCCCTTGAATGCAAAAGGAGGCGGCCCCGGCAATCAGCCGCTCGACTGGACGGCTGATTCCGGGGCCACGTTGCGTTGCCTATGCGGTTTTGGTTTTCTTAAGGTCCTTGGCGGATCTTGCGGGCCGCATTGATTACCAGCGGCCGTACCAGCGGCGGCGTCCACCGGACATCTCGCCTCCGGAGAACCCGAAGCCGACAAGCCAGGCCACGAACACCACGAGCGCGATCCACCACAGCACGTGCGCGGCGAAGCCGAGGCCCCCGAGCACGAGCGCAAGCAACAGGACCAGGAGGATGATGCCCATCTTGAACTCCTTCGACCACCTTGGTGATCTGGGATTTGCCTTTTTGGGTCTAGCGTTTCCGGCCCTCGGATAACCGCTCTCACGGCGATCAAACGTTCGTCCGCCACCTCTGGTCCCGTGCGCCACGGCGCGCCACCCGTTCACTTCCCGCGCCGCTCCAGGACCCCGCGCACGAACGCCGTCTGGCCCGCGTGCTGCAACGCGTCCGAGACCACGCTCACCAGCCGCACGCCCAGGGTGACCGGCGGGTCCCAGTTCGTGTCCACGACCCGCTCGAAATCGGCCTCGCCCAACCCCTGGATATACTCGATCATCCGCCGGTGCACCGCGTCGTGGTAGCCGGTGAGCAGCTCCGCCGACTGCACGCGCACCGCGCCGACCTGCTCGGCGCCCTGCCCGTAACCGGTCGCATCCGAGGAAAAGGGCAGGTCGAAGCGCTTGTCCCAGCCCTCGGCGGTCCACACCTGCTCCGCTCCGAAGGTCTCGGCGAGGGAATCCTGAACGCGCGTCAGGTGCCACACCAGCCAGGCGATCGAGTTCGCGCCGGGCTCGAGGCGTTCGGCCAGCTGCTCGGGGCTCAGGCCGTCCGCCACGTCGTGGACGATCTCCCGAACCCGGCCGAATGCGTCGGCGATCAGCTCTGCACCAGTAGTCATCGGGCTCCTTCCAGCGGTCAGAAGTCCGGATTCTACTGCTTTGGCGGCAGTCCGATGGCTACCGGGCCGAGGGTGCGGTACGTCGTGGCGGGCGTGCCGGTGATGGGTGCGTAAGGCAGTGCGGTGGTCGGAGAGGCGGTGAGTTCGACCAGGTAGGAGTGACCGGATTGGGCCGAAATCGTGATATTGGCTGCCGAGGTGGGGCGGATGACCGGCTGCCGGTGGCGCGTGTCGCCGCTGACGACCTCGATCGTCTGGCCCGGCCACGGATTCGCGACGCGGATCGGCCCGGTGGACCCGGCCTCGATCGCGACCGTGACCAGTACTCCATTGCGGATCTGCACGTCGACCTTGCCGCGATGCTGGATGTACACGGTC
>Ga0070714_100003473_pt1 | contig 11756 bp, 8 predicted proteins | sample LARL83metaG_FD_65450 | JGI IMG/M metagenome (GOLD analysis project Ga0070714, IMG submission 65450) | Corn, switchgrass and miscanthus rhizosphere microbial communities from Kellogg Biological Station, Michigan, USA - LAR L8-3 metaG | ecosystem: Host-associated > Plants > Roots > Rhizosphere ... | reverse complement strand
TACCGCCTGCACGACACCCAGTGGGAACGTGAACTGGCCAGGGTCGTCCCGATGCTGGCGAACGCGACGCACCCGATCCTGGTGGTGGGCAGCGCCGCGATCCGCGCGGGCGCCGTGCCCACGCTGCGAGCCTTCGCCGAGCGGCTGTCGATTCCGGTGGTGACCACGTACACCGCGAAGGGCGTGCTCCCGTCCGCCCACCCCCTCAACTACGGGGCGATCAGCGGCTACATGGACGGCATTCTCGGCTATCCCGCCATGGACGCCATCTTCGGTCCGGCCGATCTGATCATCGCCCTGGGCTACGACTACGCGGAGGACCTGCGGCCGTCGATGTGGGCCAGGGGCACGGCCAAGCAGGTCGTTCGGGTGGCCGCGACCGTCAACCCGGTGCCGCGGGTGTTCCGGCCGGACGTCGACGTGGTGACAGACCCAGCGCTGTTCCTGGCCGCTATCGACAAGGCCACGGCCGACCTGCCGGCCGTCGAACCGCACGACATCGCGCCGTTGCGCGCGCGGATCGCCGAATTCCTGGGCGACGCGGCGGAGTACCCGGACGGCATGCGGGTGCACCAGGTGATCGACACGATGAACGGGGTGCTCCAGACCGGCACGTTCGTCAGCGACATCGGCTACTTCCGCCACTACGGGGTCCTGTTCGCCAAGGCCGACCAGCCCTACGGCTTCCTCACGTCGGCCGGCTGTTCCAGCTTCGGCTACGGCCTCCCGGCCGCCATGGCCGCGCAGTTGGCCCGGCCGCACGAGCAGGTCTTCCTGATCGCCGGCGACGGCGGATTCCATTCCAACAGCGCCGATCTGGAGACCGTGGCGCGGCTGCGCCTGCCGATCGTGATGGTGGTGGTGAACAACAGCCGCAACGGGTTGATCGAGCTGTACCAGCGGATCGGCCACCAGCGCTCGCATGCGCCCGCGGTGGGCTTCGCGCCGGTCGACTTCGTACAACTGGCCACGGCCAACGGTGTGGACGCGATACGGGCCGAGGACCGGGAAGGGCTGGCGTCGGCGTTGCGCAAGGGCGTCGAGATGAAACGGCCGTTCCTGGTGGAGGTGCCGATCTCCTACGACCTCACGGCGGGCGGGTTCGAGGCGCTCGACATCTGAGCGCGACAGGGGTGACGGGGTGATCGAGACGATCGGACCCGCGGTGACCGGATTCCGGTTGCGGGTCGGCCATCCGGGGATGCCCGGCGACGTCGGCGGTTCCGGTCTGGCGACGCGGGGCGACACGGTGCCGGTGTTCGCGGCACCGTCGCCGGAGTGGCACTGGCGCGGCTGGACGGTCGGCGCGAACACGCACCACGCCGCCACACCGGTGGTCACGGCCGACGGCGTGACCGTGCTGCTGGCCGGCGAGCTGTACCACGCGGACGCCCTGCGCTCCGCGATCGGCGACACCGCGGCCGGGATCACCGACGACGCCCTGTTGCTGATCGCGGGCTGGCAACGCTACGGGTCGGCGGTGTTCCGGTTGCTGAACGGGCGGTACGCGGCGGTCCTGACCACCGGTGACCGGCTGGTGCTGGCCACCGACCACGCGGCGTCGGTGCCGCTGTACGTGTGCCGCCACGACGGCTGGGTCGAGATCGCCACCGAGGCCAAGGCACTCGCCGGCAATTCGCATCCGCGCGCGGAACCGTTGCCCGGCACCGAGCCGGTGGTGGCGCTGGCCGGTGTGCGCAGGGTGGTGGCCGGTGCCGTCGTCGGCCTGGCCGCCGGTTCGGGCCACGCGGCGGGCGGCCGGACCTGGCGGCCACCCGTGCATCGCGCGCTGCTGCCGGCCCAGGACGCGGTCCAGCGGGTGCGGGTCGTGCTCGACGCCGCCGTGCGCACCCGGTTGCGCGGTCCGGTGACCGCGGTGCTCTCCGGTGGCGTCGACTCCAGTTCGGTGGTGGCGTTGGCTGCCCGCGCCGGGTCGACGCCGGAGACGATATCGATGGGCACGGACGTGGCGGACGAGTTCGCGCCGGCCCGGGTGGTCGCTGATCACATCGGCACGCGGCACGTCGAACTGCGGCTGTCCTGGGACGACCTGGTCCGGCAGTTGCCGTGGGTGGTGGCCGCCGCCGAGATCCCGGACGCGGACGTGCTGGAGTACCTGCTGCCGCTGGTCGTGCTGTATCGCCGGCTACCCGGCGGCCCGCGCCGCATCCTCACCGGTTACGGCGCCGACATCCCGCTGGGCGGCATGCACCGGGACGCCGTTCCGCTCGACGTCGTCGACGACGCGATCGCCCTGGACATGGACACCTTCGACGGGCTCAACGAGTTGTCGCCGGTACTCGGCGGGGCGTCCGGCCACTGGACGACGCATCCGTTCTGGGACCGCGACGTGCTCGACGTGCTGACCGCCGCCGAGCCGGGCCTCAAACGCCGGCACGGCCGGGACAAGTGGCTGCTCCGCGAGGCCGTAAGCGACTTGTTGCCGGCCAGCACGGTCGGCCGGGCGAAGCTCGGCATCCACGAGGGCGCCGGCGTGACCAGCGGCTGGACGGCGCTGCTGACCGAAGCGGGCGTCCCGGCGGCCGACGTCCCGGCGGTCAAGCGCGCGATGGCGGTCTGGCTGCACCGGCGGGTGGTCGGCCTGGCCGAACCGCCCGACAGCGTGTCCTTCGACGACGCATTGCGTCACGTGTTCGATCGCGGGGTTCTGGAGGTCCACAGATGACAGCACCGCTCGCCGACTATCCCCAGTTCGCCGGCAAACGTCTGGCGATCGTCGAGCACATGCTCAACCATCCGTTCTACCTGGGCATTCGACAGGCGCAGGAGCGCGGCCTGGAAATCTGGCTGCTCACCGGCGACCGGTCCTGGTACACCCACGGCCACGACTGGGACACGCATCCACTGTCCGTTGTGGATCGCGTGATCGACGTCGACACCGACGACCTGGCCGCGGTGTTGAGTGCGGTCACCGACTCGGCCGGCCGGCCGCTCGTGGACGGGCTGACGTCCTTTTCGGACTATCACACCGTGCTCGCCGCGCGGGCCGCGCAAGCTCTCGGGTTGCCCGGACCGGACCCGTCAGCCGTCGAGACGGCGAACTTCAAGGACCGGCTGCGGGCAGCGGTCGGCGACGAGCCGTTCAACATCCCGCACCTGCTGGTCAGCGACCGCGACCAACTCGCGGACGCCGTGACCCGGCTGGGTTTCCCGATGATCGCCAAACCACCGGCCGAGGCGATCAGCTACGGGGTCCGGCGGGTGGACAACATGGCGCAGCTGGAAGCGGCGTGGCAGGAGCTGTCCGCGGTACGGCACAGCCTGCGCGGCCAACCACGGCCCGGTGACGTCCTGCTGGAGGAGTACGTCGAGGGCGTCGAGGTGAGCGTCGAGACGATGACCGTCGCCGGGCACACGCACGTGTTCGGTGTGACGTCGAAGGACCTGTTCGGCGATCCGGCCTACGTGGAGTGCGGGCACACGTTCCCGGTTCCGCTGTCCGACGACGAACGGGACCAGCTGTACCACGCCGTGCGCCGCACGCTGGAGCTGATCGGCTACCGGCACGGGCCCTGCCACACCGAGGTGCGGCGCGGTCGGACCGGGTGGCGGGTCATCGAGGCCAATCCACGCACGCCGTCGAGTTGCATGACGATGCTGGTCACCGACGTGACCGGGCGCAGTCCCATCCTGGACGCCTGGCTGCTCGCGCTCGGCGAGACGCCGCCCATCGAGCCCGTCACGCATTCCGGTGGCGCCGCGGTGCGGATGTTGTACCCCACCGAGCGAGGCGTGTTGCGGCGCATCGACGGCATCGACGCCGCGGCCGCCGTGCCGGGCGTGCAGGTGCTGCTGTCCATCGAGCCCGGCGACAAGGTGTTGCAGCGCATGGACAACTCGTCCTGCGTCGGGTTCACGTACTGCAACGGGCCGGACCGGTTGGCGGCCGCGGCCGCTGCCGACAAGGCGGCCGCCTGCCTGGACTTCGTGGTCGATGAGCAAGAACCGGTGGAGGTGCCGTGAACGATTCGGAGCAGCGCGTCCTGGCCACGTCGTCCCCGCGGTACGCGCAGATCGCCACGTTCATGCGGCTGCCGCACGCCCCGCGTCCGACCGGCCGTGATGTCGTGGTCGTCGGGGCGCCCTACGACGGCGGCACCAGCTACCGGCCGGGCGCACGGCTGGCGCCACGCGCGATCCGGCACGAGTCCTGCCTGATCCACGGCACCGGGATCGACCGCGGTCCCAACGTGTTCGACGTCATCGACGTCGTCGACGCGGGCGACATCGACCTGAGCCCGTTCTCGATGGAACTGGCCATGGACACCGCCACCGCGGCGCTGACCGACCTGTTGCGGGCCAACAGTTCCTTCCTCATGTTGGGCGGCGACCATTCGTTGTCGCTGCCGGGAATGCGGGCCGCGCACGCGGTGCACGGCCCGTTGGCGGTGCTGCATCTCGACGCGCACAGCGACACGTTCCCACCGGTCTACGGCGGGCTGCACCACCACGGCACGCCGTTCCGCTGGGGGCTGGACGAAGGGCTGATCGACGGTCCGCACATGATCCAGGTCGGCATCCGGGGCCACAATCCGAGCCCCGACTCGCTGGACTACCCCCGTTCTCGTGGCGTCGTCGTCGTGACCGCCAGGGAATGCGCCGGCGCGGCCGCGGTGGCCGCGGTAGCCGACCGGATCCGCGAAACCATCGGGGATCTGCCGTTGTACGTGTCCGTCGACATCGACGTCACCGACCCGGCGTTCGCGCCGGGCACCGGGACACCGGCGCCCGGCGGCCTCGCGTCGCGCGAGGTGCTCGAACTGCTCGACGCCGTCGGTGACCTGAACCCGGTGGCCTTCGACATCGTCGAGGTCTGCCCGCCGTTCGATCCCTCCGGCATCACCGCGTTGCTGGCCGCCGAGTTCGGCGCCGAACTGCTCTACCAGTACAGCCGTGCGCACCGCCGGAGCGCCGTCCGACGCGCGGCCCTCGCCTCGGCGGGCGGGAGCGCCGGTACCACCGAGCGGAAGGAGTTGCCGTGACCACGACGTTCGACTCGCCGGTGATCGACATGACCGGCGCCCGCGCGCTGCTCGACGAACTGCGCGCCGACCTGCCCACCGTGCCCCGCCAGGACCTCCCGGCGTTCTTCGCCGCGACCCGCGCCGCGGGCGGCGGCCTGCCCACCGAGCTCGTGGACCGGCTGGTCGCCTTCCGCGACAACGGCAACGTCGCCGGCCACCTGTTGCTGCGCGGCCTGCCCGTCGATGCGGACCTGCCGCCGACCCCGACGTCGACACCGGCGCCGGAGGACCGGCCGCTGATCGCCGCCGAGGCGTGGCTGGCCATGGTCGGCCAGGTGCTCGGCCTGCCGACCGGCTACCTGGAATTGCGGTCGGGCACCGTCTACCACGACGTGTACCCGTCGCCCGGCGCCCACTACCTGTCGTCGGAGACGTCGGAAACGCTGCTGGAGTTCCACACCGAGATGGCCTACCACCGCCACCAGCCGCAGTACGTGATGCTGGCCTGCACGCGGGCCGACCACGACCGGACGGCGGCCACCCTGGTCGGCTCGATCCGCCGGGCACTGCCGCTGCTGGACGACTCGACCCGCCAGACGCTGTTCGACCTGCCGATGCCGTGCTTCCTGGACGTCGCGTTCCGGGGCGACGACCCGGAGCAGTTGCGCGGCCCGGCCGCGAAGGTGCGCGTGCTGTCCGGCGACGCGAACGACCCGCTGCTCGGGTACGACCGGGAACTGCTCGCACCGGCCGACCCGGAATCGGAGAAGGCGCTCGCGGTGCTGTCGTCAGCGCTGGACGAGGTGACCGAGGCGGTCAAGCTGATACCGGGCGACCTGCTGATCATCGACAACTACCGGACCACGCACGCCCGCACCCCGTTCAGTCCGCGGTGGGACGGCGAGGACCGGTGGCTGCACCGGATGTACATCCGGGTGCCGGCGCGGATGTCGGGCACCGGGGCCGCCGGTGACGTGGTGGCGTTCGTGCCCCGGTGAGACAGGTGACCCACGAGGTGGCCGTGTCCGGCGTGCGGTCGGCGGCCGACGCCGCCGAGTTGCCCGTGCTGGGCTGGCCCGACCTGCTCGGTGTCGAGGACTTCTTCCAGACGCCCCGCTGGCTGGCCGTCCAGGAACGCAACGGCGGGACCACATTGGACTTCCTGCTGCGCGAGCGGGACGGCATCCCGGTCGCCGGGCTGGTGATGGCCTGGGCGGACGAGAAGGTGCCGTGGCTGCTGGCCCGACCGGACACCCTGCTCGCCCACGCGGAATCCGCCGGCCTCGCCGAGGCCCGGCGGGTCCGCGCCGACGTGGCCGGCGACGATCCCGCCAGCCTGTTGCCCGCCCTGGTGTGCGGCGGTCGCCATCTCGGCCGCACCCGCGTCCTGACCACACCGGCGACCACGCCGGTCGACGTCGACGCGCTGCTGGCGCGGGCCGAGGAACTCGGCACCGAGCGGGGCGCCGCGGCCCTGTGTTTCCCGCACGTCGACATCCGGGACGTGGACCTGATGGCGGCGCTGACCCGGCGCGGTTACCGCTGGCACGCGTCGGCCGAGTACTCCTGGCTGCCCGTGCCGGCCGGCGGGTTCGACGAGTACCTGGACGGCATGAGCCAGCACCGCAGGCGCCGGGTGCGGCTGGAACGACGGGCGGTGGCCGATGCCGGCGTCGAGGTCCACGTGGAGCCGATGACCGCGCGGCTCGCGCCACGCCTGGGCGAGCTCGACGCGGCCCTGCTGACCAAGTACGGCAATCCGGCCAGCCCGGAGTACTCGGCCGGGCTGCTGGCGTGGATCGCCGAGGTGATGGGGGATGACGCGTTGGTGTCACTGGCCACAATGGATGGTGAGATCATCGGTTTCGGGATGGTGCTGCGGCATCGTGCCCGTGGAGACGAGCAGTGGTTCGGCCACCGCGCCGGATTCGACTACGCGGCCAAGGGTTCCCTGCAGCTGTACTACGAGGTGCTGTATTACCGGGTGATCGAGGCGGCCGCCGAGGTCGGGGCCAGCGTGCTGCACGCCGGAATCGGCAGCACCGAGGCGAAACAGGCCCGCGGTTGCTTCTCCGTCGAGCAACGCTCGTATCTGCTCCGCCTGCCCGTCAGGGACGCGTCATGACCGCCGCGCAGCGTGTTGGGGCGGGCTGGGACGCCGCGATCGGCGCGCTGGTGCGTCCGACCGACCGGCGGGGCGGGACGCTGCGCCTGGTGTCGTCGGCCGACGTGGACTCGCTCGACCCGGCCCGCACCTACTACGTCTGGGTCTGGCTGTTGCAGCGGATGCTCAACCGCACCCTCATGGCCTATCCCATGGAACCCGGCCCGGCCGGCCTGGTCCCGGTGCCGGATCTGGCCGAGGAACCCGGCCGGGTCGGCGAAGACGGCCGGACGTGGGCCTACCGGTTGCGCCCCGGCCTGCGGTACGACGACGGCAGTCCCATCATCGCGGCCGATGTCGCGCACGCGGTGGCGCGGGTGTTCGCGCAGGACGTGCTGCCGGGCGGCCCGACCTACCTGATCCCGCTGTTGGACGATCCGTCCCAACCCTATCCGGGGCCGTATCGCGGGCCGGCCGTACCGCCGTCGGTGGAGACACCGGACGAGCGGACCATCGTCTTCCGGCTACGGACCCCGTTCGCCGACTTCGACCACCTGATGGCCCAACCGTGTGTGGCGCCGGTGCCCGCGTGGGCGGATCGCGGCGCCCGGTACGGCGACGATCCCCGGTGCAGCGGACCGTACCGGATCGCGGCCAGGAAACCGGGGGAGTTCCTGCGGCTGCACCGCAATCAGCACTGGGACCGGACCACCGATCCGATCCGTCCCGCCCTGCCCGACCGCGTCGAGCTGACCATCGGCCTCGACCCTGACGACATGGACGACCGGCTGATCGCGGGCGAGTTCGACATCAACCTGGAGGGTCGCGGCGTGCAGGACGCCGCGCAGCGACGCGTGCTCGCGAGTGAGGCCCTGCGCGCCAACGCGGACAACCCGCGCACGGGTTTCCTGCACTTCGTGTCGATGCAGCCGCACATCCCGCCGTTTCACGACGTCCACGTCCGGCGCGCCGTGCACCACGCGGCCGACCGCGTGCTGCTCCAGCAGGCCAGGGGCGGGCCGGTGCACGGCGGCGACCTGGCCACCGCCCTGTTCCCGCCGGATCTGCCCGCCTACCACCGATTCGACCGCTATCCGGCCGGACCGGACGCACGCGGGGATCTGGTGGCAGCCCGTGCCGAACTCGCCGCGGCCGGCCTGCCGGACGGGTTCGACGCGGTCGTCGGCACCCAGCGTGGCAAGTTCCGGCTGGTCGCGGACGCACTGGCCGCGTCCGTCGCCCGCGTCGGCATCCGGTTGACCGTCCGGGAACTGGACGTGGCCACGTACTTCAGCACCGGTGCCGGTTCGCCGGCCACCGTGCGGGCGGAGTCACTCGGCCTGCTCGTGACCGACTGGGGTGCGGACTTCCCGACGGAGTACGGATTCCTGGCCCCGCTCGTGGACGGCCGGCAGATCAAACCGGCCGGCGGCAACTGGAATCTGTCCGAATTGGACGATCCCGTGGTGAACCAGCTGATCGACCGGACCCTCGTCACCGCGGACCCGATCAGCAGGGCCGAACTGTGGCGGTCCGTCGAACGAGCCGTGATGGAGCACGCCGTGATGCTGCCGATCGTGCACGACAAGACCCTGCACTACCGCAACCCGTGGGTCGGCAATGTCTACGTGCATCCGGCTTTCGGCCTGTACGACGTGCAGGCGATGGGCCTGGTGGACGGAGGATCACGATGACGGCCACGACGCGGGCAACGGAGTTCGACCGGCTCGACGCGGACGACGAACCGACGGTGACCGACTGGCTGGACATGGTCGTCGCGGCCGCCGAGACCGATACCACCGACGCGGCCCCGCCGTGCGCGATCGACCTGGTGGGTTCGCTGCGGTTCGCCCCGCCGGACACCGAGCTGGAGGACTGGGTGGTGCGCGCCGACGGACGCGTCGTGGCGTCGGTGCGACTCGCGTTTCCCGATGGTGCCCCGGTGGCCCGGGTGGACCAACTGCTGGTGCGCCCGGACCGGCGCCGGCAGGGCATCGGCACGTCGCTGTATCGGCACGCGCTGGCCAGGGCGGCGGCGCGCGGCCGGACCGAACTCATGACCACCCTGGTCGAGTCGCTGCCCGACAGGTCGGACGTGGATCCCGGACCGGGTGTGTTCGCCACTGCCCTCGGCGCCAGCCGCGGAACCGGAACGCCTGGCATCCATCAGTGGCTCGACCTGACCCAACATGATCCGCTGGCAGGCGGCGTGCCCGAGCCGGCGGCCGGCTATCGCCTGGAGTCGTGGGGCACGACGACGCCGGATCGGTTCGTGCTGCCGGTATCGGCGTTGGAAGCGTCCCTCGGTGCGGACACCGACGAGGCCGATGACGCGGACGCGATCCGAGCCAGTTTCGTCCGCCGGTTCGAGACGATGCGGATCGGCCGGGGCCGGCGTGCCTACCAGACCGGCGTCGTGCACGAGGCGAGCGGCCGGCTCGTCGGTTTCACCAGCATCTCCAAGACCACCGGCAATCCCGGCCACGCGTTGCAGGGAATGACGGTGGTGCACCGTGATCATCGCGGTCACCGGCTCGGCATGGTGGCCAAGCTGGCGAATCTCGCCCACCTGCTGCACCACGAACCCGCGGTGCGCCGACTGGAAACCGCCAACGCGGCGGACAACAGCGCGATGCTCGCCGTCAACGCCGCCATGGGATTCCGGCACACTGCGCGGTGGTTCACCTGGCGAGCGGCGGTGGATCAGCCATCAGCCCAGTCGACCGGCAGCGCGGCCAGTCCGTAGCTGGACACCTCCGGCCGGAACACCAGTTCGTCGAACGGCACCGCCAGCCGGGCACCCGGCAGTCGGCGCAACACAGCGGCCAGCATCTCCTCCAGTTCCACCCGGGCCAGCCACTGCCCGAGACACTGGTGGATGCCGTGGCCGAAGGCCAGGTGGTTTCGGGTGGCGCGCTGCGGATCCAGGACGTCGGGGTCCGGGAACCGGGTGTCGTCCCGGTTGCCGGCCGCCAGCGCGAGCACGACCCCTTCGCCCGCTGCGATCGTCACGTCGTCGAGCACCACGTCCTCGGTCGCGGCCCGCGCCAAGCCGTTCTGCACGATGGAGTGGAACCGCAGCAGTTCATCGACCGTGCCCGGCAGCAGGGCCGGGTCGCGGCGCAGGGCGTCGGACAGCCCCGGTTCGGTCAGCAGGCTCAGCAGGCTCAACCCCGCCTGACTCGCGGTGGTGCCGTGCCCGGCCACCAGCAGCAACCGGCACATCGGCACCATCTCGCCTACCGCGAGACGGCCCGGGCGCACGTGTTCGGTCACCAACCGGCTCACCAGGTCGGTTCCTGGGTCGGCCATCCGGTCGGCCACCAGGCCTGCCAGGTAGTTGTCGAGGTCGTCGCGCGCGGCGGCCACCTGATCGGGCGTGTAGCTGCGGTCGATCAGGATCGCGCCACGTTCCTCGAAGAACTCACGATCTTGCGGCGGGATTCCGAGCAGCAGGGCGATCACCCGGGACGGCACGGGCAGCGCCAGTTTGGCCACGAGGTCCGCCGGGCGGTCGCCGGCCACCACGTCGTCGAGCAGTTCGTCGAGCAGGTCCCGGATCACGGGGCGCGCGTCCTCCGCGTTGCGCACCAGGAAGTCCCGGGTGAGCATCGAGCGCAGCCGGGCGTGGTCCGGATCGTCCATCCGGATGAACGACGCCGTGCCGGGCTGCGCCCGCACGAGCGTCGACGTGCTGGTCAGCATGGGAAAGCCCGGCGCGCTCGTGACGGCGGTGAACCGGCGGTCGACCAGTACCGCGCGGATGTGCCGGTAGGCGGTGACCAACCACACCGTGCTGCCGTCCCACAGCGTCACCCTGGTCGCGGCCGGCCCGGCGCGCAGCCGGGACAGGTCGGGTGGCGGGGCCAGCGGATGGCCACGGCGCATCGGATAGGCCGGACCCGGTTCGGTCGCGTCGAGCGCCACGTCCTCCCGCACGGTTCCACCCCTCGCGCGCACGGATATGCCGGCACGGCAACGCTAGTCGGCGTGGTGCGCGGCCCGGCCCAGGCCACATGGGGTGCGCATAGCGGTGCGCGCTCGCGCATATGACGTAAACGTCCCGGGCAGGTGGCTACCGGCGGCTCACGTCCGCTCACGCCACGTGAAGCGCCTGGCTAACTCCGTCAAATCCGACCAAACAATGTATTTGCCGATGAATTCCATCGGACTACGAGGTATCAGATTTACCTGGCCGGCTGGCCCGGTTACGCCGAATGCATCAGGATGTTTATTTCCCATTCGTTCACCGACCACTAATCAGCGCGTTGTTTCGTATGGCGCCCAAGGGTTTCCACTTGCGCCACGCCGTGCGGACATATCATCATGTGATTCGGGCCGTCGCCGGTCGGCCACGTTCACCGAATGCCGAACGAACATGTGAACTCACCAGAAGGCGAGGCTGCGGATGTCCGTCGGCGTGCGGTCGAGGTTGTTCGCCGCTCGGAACATGTCGCTGCCGTGTTCACGGCTGGACGTGCAACTGTTGGACGCGATCGAACGATGTGGTGACATCGGCGAGGTCGGGCGGCGGGTCGGGCTGCGGACCAGTGCCCTGGAACGGCATCTGGACCGGCTGGACCGCTCCGGCGGCGTACCCCTCACCTCCCGGGGACACGGTGTGGTCCGGCTCACATCGGCCGGATCTCGCATGCTCGCCGCCTGTT
>Ga0070714_100003472_pt1 | contig 11756 bp, 11 predicted proteins | sample LARL83metaG_FD_65450 | JGI IMG/M metagenome (GOLD analysis project Ga0070714, IMG submission 65450) | Corn, switchgrass and miscanthus rhizosphere microbial communities from Kellogg Biological Station, Michigan, USA - LAR L8-3 metaG | ecosystem: Host-associated > Plants > Roots > Rhizosphere ... | reverse complement strand
CACAGGACAAAGCCAATGGATATGACAGCGCCTCCGGCGTACATCATACAGGTCAGCGCTGATGAAGTGGATGCTCCGGCCGATCCGATACCGATCAAGATCGATATCTCGAAAAACATCCCCCCATCGGCCAACGTCGTGACCTTGCGAGTGACGCTGGAGCCGGGTGATGCTTCCGCAGTAATATACACGCCGGGCGATGAAAAACGCGGAACCGTTTTCAAGGGCCGCAGTTCAATCGATGATGTGCGGGTTGATGGCCCCATCCTGTACATCAAGCTTTACGGCGCCGTGAAATATAACATTCAGTACATCAACTATCGCGAACCGTGACGCAGCCGGTATTCAGGTTGGGCTATTGATAGGGAGAAGAGCGATGATGCCACACAGGATAGTCGGGTTGTCGGCAGCACTTCTTGCGGTCGGGTTGATGTCGGGCGCGAGTGCAAGTTCTCGGCATAAGCACCGGCACTATTATGCGGTCGTCCAGCCCATGCCGCCTGTGTACAACGCTTTTGGTGGCCGCCTTGTCTATCATCCGGCTCTAAACATTGCCTGCGACGACGTCGACAAGGCCTACAGGTCGATACCATGCAACCAGCCTGTCTGGGTGTACGGCAGCCCCTGTGAAATCGATTTAGGGCAGGGGGCTTCCCGTCCGTGCGACCCGGTACATTTTTTTGAATGAAGTCGCTCAAGAAGGCAGGTCGAGATATTTTTGCCTTGGCGCTCGCGCGTCACCGATCCGGTGAATTGAGAGAAGCGGAAACGCTGTATCGCCAGGTGCTGCGAGAAAGGCCGGACGATTACCGCGTTCATCATCTTCTCGGTGGTGTCCTGCACGCATTAGGCCGGCCTGAGGCCCTCAAATCAATCGACCGTGCGATCGAGCTCTCGCCCAAACTTGCCTCAATCCACCAGGATAGGGGGGTCATTCTTGCTGCGCTAAGAAGAATGGATGAAGCCTGCAGCAGTTTTGCCCGCGCTGTAGAGTTGGAACCCGCAAAATTAGACGCCAGGTCGCAGTACGCTCAAGCGCTCGACCTGACGGGGCAGCACGCAGAAGCCATAGTTCAACTTCGACAAGTTCTCAAACAGTCGCCAAATGATATAGGCCTGCAGATCAATCTGGCTTTACTTATGAAGCGAGCTGGAGAGTTGGTAGATGCAGCCCAGTTATTCGAGCATATATTGTCGAAGTCCCCGCGTCAGTTCGAATGCCATTATAATCTCGCGGAGATATATGCACGACAGAACAAAAATATTTTGGCGTTCGACCATTTAGATAAAGCCGCAAAACTCAAACCAAAAGACGCGGGCCTTAGAAATGGCATTGGAAATCTGCTGCGCGCAATGAAGCGGCCGACTGAAGCCATCGCTCAATATGGCGAGGCTATTCGGCTCGATCCCAGCTCTCACATACCGTACTACAATCAAGGTCTTGCGTTTCGCAGCATCGGAAAGTTTGGGGAAGCGCGGAAAGGCTTTGACAAGGCTTGGCGGAAAAACCCGAAGTTCTTGGAGGCGAAGTTCGCGTCATGCATAGCAAATCTGCAGCCTGTCTATGAAAGCGTCGAAGACGTGCTGTCGTGCCGACTCGATTATTCGGAGGAATTGGCGGATTTAACTCGGTGGTTCAAGGAGCTGAACTATCCTGTCGCGCTGGCCGAGGTGATCGGCTCGCATCAGCCATTCTATCTGCCGTATCAGCAATGGATCGATACGCAGCTTCAGGCGGCTTATGGCGATATTGCAGTCCAGGTCATGGCTCGCAAATATGGCGTTGCGTCACCGGGGCCAGCAAAGCTGGCTTCATCTCCAATCAAGGTTGGCTTTGTAAGTGGTTTCTTTCGCGAACATTCTAATTGGCGGGTGCCCATTAAGGGATGGATCGGCCAATTGGATGCCGCTCGCCATGAAATCTATGGTTATTATACCGACGACGAATCCGATGAGGAAACGGCGCGAGCTTCCGAGAAATGTTTCAAATTCGCCCAAGGACCGAGATCCTTGGATGAATGGCGGCAGCTGATTTTAGAAGATCGATTGGATGTCCTTATCTATCCGGAAGTCGGAATGGACAGGATCGCCAGCCAATTGGCGGCGCAGCGGCTCGCGCCTGTACAGTGTTGTTCGTGGGGGCATCCTGTCACAAGCGGCTTTAGCACAATCGATTATTTTCTAAGCAGCGATTTAATGGAGCCTGCCGGCGGTCAAGAGCATTACACCGAGTCACTTGTTCGCCTTCCAAATCTTTCAGTGTATTGCGAAAGACCATCTCCGCCCTCAACTGCTGCGCGACGGGGAGATTACAATATCAGGGCGAACGCGGTTGCGTTTTGGTGCTGCCAGTCGCTACCAAAATATGCACCGATATACGACGATGTTTTCCCGCGCATCGCGACGCAACTTCCAAATTGTCAGTTTGCGTTTATCGAATTTCCAGATAGCCCGCACCTGAGTGAAATCTTCTTAAAGCGACTGGAGGTTGCATTCTCCAACTATGGAATGGAGGCATCAAACCACTGTGTGATGCTCCCGCGGCTTTCTCCCGATGAGTTCAGAGCGGCCATGGGATTGTTTGATGTGATGCTCGACAGCATTGGGTGGTCAGGCTGCAACTCGACATTTGATGCTCTAGCGCACGATCTGCCCATTGTAACAATTGCCGGTGAATTTATGCGCGGCCGGCATACGTCTGCGATCTTTAATATGATGAATATGGGCGATGTCGTCGCTGCCGATGTCCCTCGCTATGTCGCCAGTGCGATAATGCTGGGTCAAAGCAAGTCGGCGCGTTCGGACTTTTCTGCGCGCATGGCGCTCAACAAGCATCTTGTTTACGAAGACAAGGCCTGCGTTCTGGGACTCGAAAAATTCCTTTTGAATGCGACGCAGAATGCCCCGTTGAGAGCCTAGTTATTCCAGAGAATTTCCCCGCGTCGTAAGCGTGATTGGATATCGTGCTGAAATGCCGGAGGTCCGAACGCATACCATTCCTCGTCAAGGTTGAAGACGAGAAGCCTCTTCTCCTTGGAATAAAAGTCTTGCAGCCAGCCAAGCGCTTTCTTCTTGATCCTGTCGCCAGCCGGCACAGCTACGTCCACAGGCATTCCGCGCCACATGAAGCTTGCGACAAGCAGGATCGCATGACTTTTATCTGGCCTCATCCAGTCGGGTAGCGGACTGCGATAAGCCAGCCATCCACATACGAATTTCCGACACGGATCATCGGGCCGATTGTCGTAGATGGAGCAGCCGCCATCCGTGCAGAAGGGGCACTTTTTGCCCGGATAGACAGGCTGCCCTTGAATTTCGATTTTGAGCCATCCCTCGCAACACGCTGCGCAACTTTCGCACCGCCGCGCGTTCGGGAAGTCTGCAGCCGTTGGCTGAATATCGAATTTTGTTGAGGCCAAGAATTTCCCACCTGGAATTATGCCGCTTTTGGAATCAGCACGACAGCATGCACGCCCGGACCATCGATGTTATTTGAAATCTCGAGGCTGAATCCATTACGGTCGGCGATTTTACGAGCTATCGCCAGGCCGAGACCGCTTCCCTCGATGTCCGATGGGGCTGCTCTATAGAACCGGTCATATAATCGCGGGAGCGCGGTGACAGGGATACCAATTCCGCGATCCCTGATTTCAACGACGACGTTGGAATTGGCCTTGCGAAGGATCACGGTGACGTGGCCTCCAGTGACGGAATATCGGATGGCATTATCGATCAAATTCGTAAACAGAAAGCGGATTTCTGTATCGGCTATTCTCGCGGAGACCGACTCGTCGATCTCCATTTCGAGATCTATATTTCGCGCCGATGCCATGCGCACGAAATCGGACACAGTGGTGATCAGGACGTCTTTCAAATCTATCGTCTGGGATACCGACCCCAATGCGCCGTCATCCAACCGAGCCATGCGCATCAACTGCCGAATCATCGCAGTTGCTCGCTGGATGCCGGCTTTTAATTCTCGGAGCGCGCCGTCCTTTGCTTCGGCAGTCGGCTGATTGTGGAAATTGTCGATCTGGATCTGTAGCGCTGCAAGGGGCGTCCGGAGTTCGTGGGCGGCATCTGAAAGAAACTGTTTTTGTTGCTCTGCGGCTGCCTTGTGCCTCGCGATAAGCTCATTCATTGCACTGATGAGAGGGATGATTTCATGCGGCATGCCGTTGACGAGAACCGGCTCCTTGGCCTCCAATCCGCGTTCGGCGAGTTCGTTTGCAAATCGGGAGAAACGATTGAGAAGCGCATTAACGCCGAGAATGATCGCAATCCACGCGATCGGAAGAGCAGCTAGAATTGGAACGGCGGCGGCGAGCGCGGTATGGTCTGCGATCTCTGTTCTGGAACTCCATCGCTGCGCGGCTTGAGTCGTACGCTTCCCGTCGCTTGCCACATAAACGCGCCACGCTTTTCCTTTGAATTCCAGATCGTGAAATCCAGGAGTTGGTTCTTGCGGCAGGCGGATTGCCATGGGGTTTTCATGGACTAGGTCGCCGTTGTTGTCCCACACCTGTACGGAGATGCGATTTTCATCCTCCATGTGGGATATGAGCTGATGGATGTCAGGCGAAAGTCCGCGTCCTGCATTTAAAGCAATTTGCTGCAATTCATTATCGAGCAGCTTATTAAGCTCGATAACTGCAAGCGCACGCGATGCCAGTACCGCAGCAATGGAAATTGCGATTAGGAGCAGCGTTACCCATAGCATTGCAATATTTCTGAGCGAGATCATCGGGTGTCTTTAAGGACCATCCAGCCTGCGCCGCGTATATTGCGTATGATTTCCTTGTCGAAACGCTTTCGAATGGAATGTATGAGTACATCCACAGCGTTGCTCTCGACTTCCTCACCCCATCCGTAGATCTGTTGCTCGATCTGCGCGCGTGAAAAGATTCTTCCAGGTCTTTGCATGAGAACGCGCATGAGCGCGAATTCTCTGGAAGACAAGAGTCGTTTGATATTCTTGTATTCCAGTTCCAGTGTCGCGAGATCCAGCGTCATGTCGGCGCTTATGAGAAGCGATCTCGTTTGGCCATGCTGTCTCCGTTCGATCGCCCTCATCCGAGCCAGCAACTCTTTAAGCTCAAAGGGTTTGATGAGGTAGTCATCCGCTCCGAGGTCAAGGCCTTTGATGCGGTCGTCGATATCGTCCCGAGCTGTAATTATGAGAATCGGGACAGACCGGAGAGCGGATCGGGTCTCCCGTATCAATTCAAAGCCGGACACCTCGGGAATTCCAAGGTCCAGTAGAACGAGGGAATGGTCGCCCTGCTTTAGGGCAGCGCTCCCGTCGCGCCCGGTTCTTACCCAGTCCACGCTTATGCCTTGGTCGCCCAGTCCACGCTGAAGGCCCTGGCCGATCATAGGATCGTCTTCGATAAGTAAAACCCGCATTGAAGGACGACGACCCTGCTGAGGAAGTATCCGCCCGTGGATTAGTGCATTCTGAGGCGACATTGCAAAGCTCATTCTTGGCTAATTTTATAGCCGTATCTATCCAAGGAACCCCATAAACTGGCGGATTGCGGTCAACCAAGCGGAAAATGCAGGACATAATCGTCACTGGAGCTGCCGGATTTATCGGATATCACACCGTGCGGAAACTGCTGGGTTCCGGGAAAAAGGTTCTCGGGGTGGATTCGCTCAACGATTCCTATGATCCCAATCTAAAGCGTGCACGGCTGTCCGCGCTCCAGAATGATCCCAATTTTCGGTTCAGCGAGATAGATCTCGCAGATCAAGGGGAAACAACGCGGCTCTTCGCTGCAAATAGTTTCGAGGGGGTAGTTCATCTGGCCGCGGATCCGGACGTTCGCAATTCTTTCGAGAATGCCGATCGGCACATCGATGCGAACGTTGTTGGCTTTGTCAACGTGCTGAACGAATGCAGACGACGCCAATGTAGGCACTTTCTTTATGCATCTTCTTCGGCTGTCTACGGAGGTGCACCTCCGCAGGCTCGTCAGTCAATTTGTGACAGTGCTGAACGCTCAATCAGCCTGTACGCAGCAAGTAAGAGGGCAAATGAGTTGATTGCGCACTCGTTTAGTCACGCCTTTGACTTGCCGACAACAGGAGTCAGGCTTTTTACAGTGTACGGCCCTTGGGTCAGGCCAGATATGGCAATCTCGCTTTTTGCGGGAGCGCTTGTGAAGCGAGAGCCAATAAATCTTTTCAATTACGGTCACATGCAGCGTGATTTCGTCTACGTTGAAGATGTAGCTGAACTAATCGTCAAACTTCTTGATGATGTTCCAACAACATCCTGCGCCGGCTTGCGTGCGGCAAAAATGGCGGCGCCTTGGCGGATACTAAATGTTGGATCTGGCGAGTCTCAAAATCTCAAGACGGTCGTTGCGACGTTGGAAAGCGCTTTCGGACGATCGACTGAAAAGATTCTCCTGCCGATGCAACTGGGCGACGTGCTGTCGAGCTGTGCAGACCTCGAGGAGCTAATGGCAGTCGTTGGCAAGGTTGACTTTACGCCTTTTAGCGATGGTATTCGAGCCTTTGTGGACTGGTATCGAGCTTATTACGACGTCCGTTCCTAATTGAACGATAGTTGATTGTTCTCTACCCAGCGTAGCAAGCGCATCGTCAGCCAGCTTGCGGGTAATTCATCGATGCAGTTGTGCATTCGAAATCTCCGTCACATGCGGTTCGTGCAGCTAATGCTGCGCTAATTCTATTCCGACACGCTGCCCTGAGATGTGGAATCACTCCCACGATATTTCGGGGCGAGGACAGTGATCATGCCGAATTTCGTCGTGACCATGTGTGTGCCGCGCGCTGATGAAACCTAAGTCATGCTCATGACAAAACCACGGCCCCGCAGTTTTATCAGTCGTTGGTCGCAACGAGCCGATGACGCGCTTGCAGCCGCACGCGCTCTTCCGGCCGGCCCAGAGCGAATGGACGCGCTCGTCAGGGTAGGGCTGCTTCGGCAAATATCGGAGCTTGATAAGCAGCTTCAAATGTTGACTACAAAAGTGCGCGGCAAAAGACCCTGCCGAACAAAACGAAAATCCTTTTGTCCATCGCTAACAGAGGCATATCAAGCGGACGCCGGAAAATCGACTGATAGTCAGGCAGAATGAACAAGCAGGGGCTTGTCATTGCTCTCGCTGTCGGAGGGGTTGTTGGCGTTGTGTTTGGTATATTTCCAAATCTCGATCTTCAACTCAGTGCGTTGTTCTATGATCCGACGACAGGATATTTTCCCGCCCAAGCTTCACTACCTGCGAGGATCGGTCGCGCGGCAGCGATGTGGATGGTCTGGGTGCTCGCGCTGCCGGCACTGGTTTCGCTGGCCGTGAAAATTGTGCTGCCGCGCCATCAGATGTTGATTCCGTGCAGGGCTACCTTATTCCTGGTCTTGTCGATACTGTTGGTCGCCTTGGTACCAAACGCGGGGTTCAAGGCTTATTGGGGCCGCCCGCGACCCATAACAACCACAGAGTTCGGCGGGCCATGGCAGTTCAAGGCGTGGTGGAATCCAACTGGGCAATGCCCACGCAACTGTTCATTTTACTCCGGTGAAGCGACCACGGCATTCTGGACCTATGCTGTTGCCGCGCTGGCGCCGCCCGGATGGCGGCCACTCGCTTATCTCGGGGCCACCGTGTTCGGCCTTGCCACCGGCGTATTACGGATGGCCTTCGGCGGTCACTACTTCACTGACGTGATATTCGGTGGCGTTATGGCGTTCCTGATCGTCTGGCTGATGCACGGGGCGTATTACCGATGGCCACGGACAAAACAGACAGATGAGGAGATTGATGCGCATCTGACGCGCTGGCTCCTGTCTGCCTTTCAGGGCGTGTCATCCACATTCCTAAAGTATCGCGAGACTTCCGTGCCACGGCTGCATTCAAATAAGCCGGTGTCGGATTCCTTTGCGGCGTCCGGACTGAGAGGGGGCGATGCTTCGATCGCAAAGGTTGAAAGCTCCGATTTAACGTAGTGTCTCGGTTTGAACGACCGATACGTTCTCTCCCTCATTGTGTTCTAAGTGTCGCGTGCTTTGGTTTCTCGATTGAGATGGGTGCGTGCAATGTTAAGTGATAGCCAAATATCCACTCGGCGATGGATGGGCATTGATCAAATTGGTGCGCAGAACTGCAATCTATTTCCCGGGGATCGATCTATCTTAGGGGTCGTAGTTTTAGCGGCACTATTGATGGCGATATCATCTCCGTGTCACGCAGAGACCGGAACGGTTCGTTTTAAGTTCTTCAAAGCTGGATGGTTCGTTGGGGCGCAAGCAGGCACGGGAATTCTCGAGTTTCGTAAGCAGATTTATCCGTTTCATATTGAGGGAGTCAGCGCCGGACTAACGTTTGGTGGCTCCGCGACGGATTTCATTGGCACCGCGCGAAATATGCAGAAGCCGTCCGACATCGAAGGAATTTATACGGCGCTCGGTGCAGGCGTGGCGGTTATTAGAGGGGCCCGGGCTATCCAAATGCGTAACGCAAAAGGCGTAATCTTGACCTTGGAAGGCAAACAACTGGGGCTTCAGTTTGATTTCGATCTAAGCGGAATGAGCGTCTCTATCAGCAGAGATTAATTTGACAGCTCATGGCTTGTCACAAATGACGAGTGATGTTGAACCCGAACCTGCCACCACAACTCTCAAACTATTCTTTTGTGCGAACACGCCCGCCACCTCATTTGCAATTGGGTGATGCCAGGTGTCGTTACGATATTCGAGTTTGCTATAGGCATAGCGACCGCTATTGACGACATCAGAGTGTTGTTGCGCGCGCTATAAAGGAGCCTTGCAAGAAATTTCATGTTTAAATTTCCTATGCGGGACGATTGTCATCGCGACAGGGCAAATATCAACAGCACCGACTTGTTGTCGTTGCCGATAAACCAAATGGTGTGCCCTTGTTCGGTGACCCTGATTGAAACTGCGTGGCGTGGCGGTGATGACGTCGGTGAGTAATCTGCTGAACGGCTTCCGGTGCACGCTTACGGCTGCAGACAGCGGATCGACGGACGCCACCGCCATTCAACAAAACGCGCAGCAAATGCTTCAGGAGATGGGTTCGCTGCTCAATACTCAATATGCGGGAAGCTATTTGTTCGGCGGGGGACAGACGACAAATCCGCCGGTCGATGTCTCCAATGCCTCATATCCAGCAATGACGTTGCCATCGACCGCCAGTACGTCTTATTACAAGGGCGATGATGAAATCATGTCGGTGCGCGTATCCGATACGGATACGGTGTCGTATGGCGTCACGGCTGACAATCCGGCCTTCGAGCAGGCGCTTCGAGCACTCAATCTGGTTGCAAACAATTCGCCATTATCGTCCGACGCGCTGAACGAGGCGATGAGTCTCACAAAAGCGCGATCGATGCCACCGCCAATGTTCAGGCCGGCCTTGGGATTTCGTCATCCACGATCCAGTCGGCCAGTGCCTCCCAGAGCGACTACCAGAGTTTTGCAAAAACGCTCGGTGGCGATCTGACCAGTGTCGATGTCGCCGCAGTGACAGCGCAGATATCAACCTATACGGCGCAATTGGAAGCGGCATACTCGGCGATCTCGAAAATTCAAAGTCTGGATCTGGCGAGTTACCTGCACTGATTTGGCTCATTTTATGTGGCTGGGACTTCCGAAGCGCCTTAAGAATCAGCAGGTTAATCGAGTTTGTCGGATTTTACGGTAACAACGCTGAGCAGTTTCAATGGTCTGTCTCAGACTACGAATCTGGGGCAGGAGTTCGAATCTCTTCGGGCGCGCCATTCGGCTCAACAGCCCCAAGCCGACATTTTGATGATTATTTTCTGCAGGTCGCTGCGCGCGGGCGGTAGGCATCCGCTCGCACTTTTTTATGGCCTATGAATGAATGCAAGATTCCGCTGGTGCATATGCACCGGCGAAGCCGTCATGACGGGATGGCCGCATTGATGTAGGCTATGGCCCATCACCCCCGCGCGAATGGCGCGGTTTCCTTTGAGGCTATTGCAGGAGGTTTTCATGCGTAGGTTGCTGACGGTTCTCGCCGCACTCGCGACGCTCAGCCTGACCAATTGCGGTTACAACGCGATCCAGCAAAACGACGAGCAGGTGAAGTCGGCTTGGTCGGAAGTGGTGAACCAGTATCAGCGCCGCGCGGACCTCGTGCCCAACCTCGTCAATTCAGTGAAGGGTTTTGCGCAGCAAGAAAAGGACGTGTTGCTCGGCGTCACCAACGCGCGCGCCAAGGTCGGCAGCGTGCAGGCGGGGGCCGATGTCGTCAACGATCCGGCGGCGTTGCAAAAATTCCAGGCGGCGCAGGGTGAACTGTCGAGCGCGCTGTCGCGCCTGCTCGTCGTCACTGAAAATTATCCGCAGCTCAAATCTGACCAGCTGTTCCGCGATCTGATGGCGCAACTGGAAGGCACTGAGAACCGTATCACGGTTGCGCGCAATCGCTACATCAAGGCGGTGCAGGATTATAACGTCAACATCCGCACCTTCCCGAACAACCTGACCGCGATGGCGTTCGGCTACAAGACCAAGGCAAACTTCGCCGTGGATGACGAGAAGTCGATCTCGACCGCGCCCAAGGTCGATTTCAATGCACCTGCACCTGCACCTGCACCTGCACCTGCACCTGCACCTGCACCTGCACCTGCAGCACCGGCACCGGCGCCAGTACCCGCGCCTGCCAAGTAGCGAGGTGATCGGCGAGGCGTAGCGATGAAGGTCGCCAGACATCTCGTTCTTGCGTTCCTGCTGTGTTGGGCGGCGGTCGCCGTGGCGGATGTCGCGGTGCCGCAGCTCACCGCGCGCGTCACCGACCAGACCGGCACGCTGAGCGCCGCCGACATCTCAAGCCTCGACCAGAAGCTCGCCGCATTCGAGACCAGCAAGGGCAGCCAGATCGCTGTCCTGATCGTGCCGACCACGCAGCCGGAAGACATCGCGCAGTATTCCATCCGCGTGGTCGAGCAATGGAAGCTGGGGCGCAAGAGCGTCGATGATGGCGTGCTGCTGCTGGTCGCCAAGAACGACCGCCGTTTGCGCATCGAAGTTGGCTACGGACTTGAAGGCGCGCTGCCCGACGCCATCGCCAATCGCATCATCAACGAGATCATCACCCCGAAATTCAAGCAGGGTGATTTCGCCGGCGGCATCGATGCCGGCGTCGACCGCATTATCAAGGTGATCGACGGCGAGCCGTTACCTGCGCCACAATCGCAATCGCAAGGCCGGGGCGATCAGTGGGATTCATTGGGGCAGGCGTTTCCGGTCCTTCTTATTCTGACGCTCGTGATTGGCGGCATGTTGCGCCACGCCTTCGGCCGATTGCCGGGCTCGCTGGTGACGGGCGGCGGTGTCGCCATGGTGGCATGGTGGTTCGTCGGTTTGTGGGCGGTGGCCGGTATTGTCGGGATCATCGCGTTCGTTTTCACGCTGGTTAGCGATGCGATTCCTCTGTCCGGCGGTGGTGGTTATGGCGGTGGCCGTGGCGGCTCGGGCTGGAGCGGCGGATCCGGTGGCGGTTTTAGCGGAGGCGGCGGAAGCTTCGGCGGCGGCGGCGCGTCGGGAAGCTGGTAGCGGGAACGACGATGGCGATAAACATCAAGCGATTGGGCCAGCACCTTCTCCTCAACCGCGCGCGTGTGCGCAAGGCGTTTCCGGGGAAGGCGTTGAAGCGGATCGAGGATGCGATCAAGGCGAGCGAAGCCCGTCACGCGGGCCAGATTCGTTTTGTCGTCGAGGGTGCGCTCGATGGCCGGCCGCT
>Ga0070714_100003469_pt1 | contig 11759 bp, 7 predicted proteins | sample LARL83metaG_FD_65450 | JGI IMG/M metagenome (GOLD analysis project Ga0070714, IMG submission 65450) | Corn, switchgrass and miscanthus rhizosphere microbial communities from Kellogg Biological Station, Michigan, USA - LAR L8-3 metaG | ecosystem: Host-associated > Plants > Roots > Rhizosphere ... | reverse complement strand
AAAAAACATGAATGACTGTCCACAAGTAGTTCTATGTCATCTAACTTATGAATAATATGGACTTGTCTGCATATCCTTACAGACCAAAAATTGATAATAACTGACTAGCTCTCGATTGATCGTGGCTTTTGATTTCTTGTATAGATAACATTTTTCAATCTGATGTGTTCATTTTATATAACTATGCTGAATTCAAAATCTGGCACGGAAGAAGTACCATCACCATCAACAGCAATTTCCTTACTCAAATTTCCATTTAAACTTACAAAGGATCAGATTGAAGCTACTGATTCATGGATAAGGAATGGCTATAAAGGTTCGATAATATACAGTACTGGAACCGGTAAAACAGAAATAGCTTTTGAATGTGCCAAAAGAGCGGCTGAAACACGAGATGATAACTATAATTTATTTAATATCCTCTTTCTTGTACCGCGAATTGTCCTAGTACAACAGAATATCGACAGACTAACAAGATATGGTATTCCTGAGGAAAAGATAGGCGCATATTTTGGAGAACGTAAAGATATACGTGAAATCACAATATGCACGTACCACAGCGTAATTAGCAATCTTGATCTTATCAACAGCTCCGACATGATTATATTTGATGAAGTGCATCTAGTAAGTGACACTGCTACAATTTTGAGGAAGGTATTCGATTTCGTAGCAGCAGCAGATCCTAAAAAACCATTACTAGGTCTAACTGCAACAATAGATGAAAAAGATCCTAGATACAACACAATTCTCTCATTGTTGCCACCAGTCAGAAAATATATGATGAAAGATGCTGTGAAAGATAATAGATTAGCAAGACCAGTTGTTGTTCCAATAAAAGTTGATCTAGCTTATGAGGAACAAAAGGTCTATGACGAATGCTCTACCAAAATCAGAAACATCTCTGGATATCTTCATACCTCCGATCCTAAATCAATAACCTCACTGTTAAGAAGAGGAGGACGTACAGCCGGACTAGCTAGAGCTTGGTTTGCAAATGTTAAGGAGAGAAAGAATTTGATTAATTGTGCTAAAAATAAACTATCAGCAGCAGTAGATATTATAGCAACAAAACATCCTTCTGAAAGGATATTGGTATTTAGTGAAACTATAGAATCCATTCAAATGCTGAAGGAAAAGTTACAAAATAAAGGAATAAAATCCATGCTTATAGAAAGCAAACTGAAATCAAAAGAAAGACTAAAAATCCTGGCAGAATGGGGAAAAGAATTCTTTCCGCTGCTCTCGGTACATACCTTAGAAATAGGCTATGACGTACCGGAAGTCAGAGTGGCAATAATATTAGCAGCATCAACTAATATGAACCAAATAGTGCAAAGAATAGGAAGAACAATTAGAAAGACCTCAGGAAAAGATACAGCGTTGATATACACTATTTATCTATCGTATACTCATGATGCCAGCACTCTAAAAATGGTAAGACAGGCTACGAACTTAGGACATGAAAGTAGGGGCGGTAATCTAGATAGATATGTCATCTAGTTATACACATACCCTGCTAGGTTATTCATGGCGTTGCTTTTTGGATGGACATTGCATATTGATACAGAATTCCGAGTGACGTTTTGAAGCGTGGGCAACCTTGAGTATGGGCCATGGGCATAGACCACATGTTCTGCGTGCAGTTTTTATTAATCCTTTCTGTGGTAAGGGAGCAGTCGCCTTACATGAACCTGAGGCTGACGTACAGGTGACCAACGGCAGAACATACAACAAGGCGCTCATTACGATGGTTTGCTAAAGAAAAAACTGTGGTGACCCGATGCATATTTCCTTAAGGTTAGAGATTCCTAAAGTACGTGCTATCCTCCTTGCAGCATCGGGTTTTTCACACACTACAAGCGTATAGGGCGATTGGGGAACACTGATCATCCTAACCTGTATAGCAGCCACGCCCTCTTATGGTATACGTAGATTTCTTACCGCAAGTATGATTCCTGCGCGTGGCTATGATTCCTACCTGTGTCGTCACTACTCCATACCCAGATCTTGTTATGAAGGTTCGCTTAAAATCACACGAATGTGTGGGACAACGTAATGTGAATGAGTCAACCTTCATCGACTGTGTCAATAGATCGCATAACAGAAATAATACCAAGCAGAAAGGTGTCACCTATGTGGTATTTGAAAGTGTCACCTATCTATGTAAGTGCTACAAGTAAGTATAACGACCAACCAACACAGCCCTTCATTGGCAGATATTCTGTTGAAATCATTAGTATTTTGATGGGAAGATCTGTTCCAAATTATCTTACCTAGGAAGGCCCAGATAGTACTATAGCGGGCATATGAAATAACTAAGACTGACATTCTAGCTATTACATCCGTTTGTTCAAGAAGCTTCCAATATTACAGTACCGTGTAGGCATCCAACGCTATCCCATACATGGCGTATAGGCCAACGATGATCAAACTCGTCAAAATTAGACAAACAACCAGGCAGAGATTACGAGTGTATTGTATCATGATTGGCAAAGGCACGGTTAGAATAATGTTATATTCAAGTATTTTGATAAGAATTATAATTGGGCTTTGATAACGGTATTTTTAACCGAAAGTTATCAAAATACAAAGCTTTGTATTTTCTTATTATCTTTGCACCCGTAGCACTAATTTTAGAATTTAGTCATTCTGAACCCCTCTTGATTTTCATTTTTGCAGCTATTGCGTTGACTCCCCTTGCAAAGTTAATTGGAGATTCAACTGAACATCTGGCAATACATTCCGGCACAACCATAGCATCTTTGCTCAATGTGACTTTTGGTAACGCTGCCGAAATTATAATAGGAATAGTTGCTTTATCGGCAGGATTAGTAAATCTAGTAAAAGCATCCATTATAGGTTCTATTATTGGTAATATACTCTTAATTTTTGGATTGAGTCTTGTTGTAGGTGGTCTAAAGCAGAAAGAACACTTTTTCAATAAGGAGAATACAGGCTACCAGTCATCGATGTTGTTCTTAGCAATAATCGGATTGGCGATTCCTACTATTTTATCCATTACTGTATTAAATCCAACAACAAAAGTAAGTGTAGTAGGGCAAGAGAACATTCAATTCATTAGCGATGTTCTTGCATTTGTATTATTAGGAGTGTACATAGCCAGCATAATATTTACATTTGTTACTCATAAACACTTGTTTGCAATTCCTACAATGGAAAGGGAAGAAGCCAATGGGCAGAGCAGGGGAATTAAGAGTAACAAGGCTTACGAGGATATAGATAATCAACGACCACACTCTGATAATTCGCATTGGAGCAAGAAAAAATCTATTTTATTGCTGGGAGCTGGTGTGATTGGAGTTGTTTTAGTAAGTGAATTATTGGTGAGCTCTGTAGAAGTGACAATAAAAAAATTTGGATTTGGTGAAATGTTCGTTGGTGCAATTATCGTAGGCATAGTAGGTAATGCTGCAGAACATAGTAGCGCAATTATGCTCGCAAGAAGAGGTAAACTTGATTTATCAATAGGAATTGCAGCTGGTTCAGGAACACAAGTTGCCATTTTTGTGGTTCCAATACTTGTAATCGCGGGAATCGTTCTTAATAGACCATTTAACCTAGTCTTCACTATTTATGAATTGGCTGTTGTTTTTCTTGCGGCATTAATATTGAACTTTCTTGCGCATGATGGGAAGAGTAATTGGTTTGAAGGAATCATGCTAACTGCAGTATACATTATGATTGCAGTTGGATTTTTCTTTATACAATAAATTTGACAAAAATGTTTGGTAGTACTACCTCTCCTGATTGTTATGTTTTATAATTTTTATATCATATTGTGCGATTAAATATCTATGTTCAAATCATTTATATCATTTTGCAGTTAAAATCTGACCTGTTATTTAATACAGAAAAAGATCAATAATTAAGTTTCGTTAGGTACTCATGAGCAACTTGGCAAGAAAGTCCGGCTGAAATGTTTATTTTAGATCAAAGATGGTTATATGTTACAGCTCCGGTATGGCTTCTGTATTTCACATGACAAAAGTCAAATCGGATCGCCTATCTTTTTATCAAATTCGCTTTTAATTAAAGTGTTTTTTAGATAGGTACTGTTGTTGCGACGCAACAAGACTCCCCAAAGTGCACGATTTGGGACACTGACACAGGCACAATATAGTTGAAACCTAGCTAACATTTCCTATCTTTCGAAGCGTTTCCGTGTAGCAAACTGTAGACATTTTTGTTTGAGTTGTTCCAACATCGGTTTATATTCAAATATCTTCTCATACTTGACAATACCTTCAGGTTCAATCCAAAATGCCATTCCCCATAAATCTGTATGACAACCAAAGAAGTTATACTCATTTTTGCGAATTTCTATTCTAAAAGTCGGGATTGTATTGATACTCTTGACTGCCTTCATGATAAACTTTAGTATAAACTGTTTTTGACCCTCTATCTCGAATGGCTGTCCAAATATCTTTCCTGACAGAAGCACATTTTCTATAGTTCTATGCTGTCCATTTGAATATAACAAAACATGATGGAATACCATGATATGTGGAAAGTGGTCTTCTCTGTCCGTCTGAAAGAAGTTTCTGATATCTGCAGTTGTGTATTGTGTACCTATCTTCATAACATTAAAGACCTGACCTTCACTTTGAGTTATACAATGAGTTCTTAATGCCTGTGTAAATCTGTCATCCTCTGTAGTTACTGCATCATCAATGAATGTCATTTCTCTGAGATGGCAAGCTCAGATCTATTATTTATTCCGTTGTGTTGCATTGAGATGCGTATGGCATAACTTGCGATATAGAACTTATCACCCTGGAGAAGGTCAAGGTGAAAGTCATATTTTAAGCTCTCAACCTATCACATCGGTTGGACTAATGGATCTACAGCAACGTGGAACTCTAATCAAGGAAAATACAAAGATCGTAAGATCTTCCGTTTTGGAAAAACTGTAGAAAAGGGGAACTAGGCTGAAAACGAAAGCGAAAGCAGTCTTGAACGACATATTCTCAATTCAACATGAATGATGCACTTCGTGAGTCTAGTCGGATATTGAAATTAATAACTGATCGAACGTTAGGGTATTGGAGCGCCCCCACACACATACAAATGCAGTGGTGGTGGATTACCGTGGTCATTGTTTGTAACTATTGAATATTCTTTTAGTTCGGTTAGATCGGATTGCTCTTCCTTTGATGATTGCCAGATAGCGTGTATAGAGCATTGGGCATTTGATAAGATTGTTTCATTTACAAGTGGCGCAATCGGTAAGTATGTCTTTTGTTTAAGATAAGGATTCCATGCATTATAAACGAAGGCAATCGCAGGGGATATCCCTGTTCTTGTGAGTGGTGAATTTTGAATCGATGTTTGATTGACTTTTGGTGGGGCTGTTTGATTGACTTTTGGTGGGGCTGTTTGATTGACTTTTGGTGGGGCTGTTTGATCGAGTCGAATACTGTCATTTGCATGAAGTCCTTCTAAAGGCATTATTTGGTTTACAGATATAGAGAGGCTAGCACTGCCTGGAAGTAGTACGCGATAGTCTGTAGGGTTGAAAAGTTCTATGTAGGAAATCGTCAGGTTCCCTTCTCTCATTCCTACTACCGCTCCCGATATCGCTAGGTTGCCCACCTTAGGCTTACTTATTGTGTTGGTGGTAATCACTGTAGAATTATTGGGTGATATAAGATCCGAATAATACATGCACATGTATCCTGGTCGGGATAACCCAGCAATTAACTTGAGTTGAGCTGGTTTGAGATACAATAATTGCCCTTCAAGTATTTGCAGGGATGTTTTAGAATTTGAGTCACAAGGAAGCTTTGCAAATACCCGTCCACTCATTATCTTATATGGTAGAGCATCATATACAGGTATGAAGTCCTTAGGAGGGATTATCTGATGCGATAATAATAATATTCCAGGATTTCTAACAAAAAATATAGTCATATTTCTAACTGGTGCTACTGTTTCATTGTTCCCGCTTTTTGCAGTGCTGTTGCGAATCAGGTCTATGGTTGGACCCAGCAGCGCTTTAGGATTCATAAGTGAGTCGAGGATATTAGCCGGATCAGACGACGTTGGCGCAGGTGTAGGCTTTATTGTAGCCTCCCCATTGCCTACACTGCTATTCATGCTACGGGGCCTTTGAGTCGATATTTGTTGACTAAGAATAGAAATTAGATTTCCTTGTGGTGATGGCGCTGCCCCTTTGCCTATGCCTGTGTTGTTACTACTGCTACTACTTTTATTGTTTTGCGCGAATAGCTTTTCGAACAGGTTATTATTTATGAATAAGATAGATGATAAAAGAATACTAGCGATAGCAATGGTTACAAATAACGCTCTAGTCTGCTCTTTCCTCATATAACTGAAATTGTCTTGACAGTCAAAAAGGAGACATGTTATATTTTGTTGATACTTATCTCAGTTACTTTTATTAAGATTCGATCTTTAGAATTAAAGATATCTCATCTGTCACACGTTAGAAGTATGACTGGCAATTGCATATACCGTTTTAGTCAGAAAACTTACTCTCGTCCTGTTTTTTGTTGCGATAGGAGATAGGTATCACCTCATATCGCTTCTTTACAATGTATCTAGAATAGAAACGTTTACAGCTTGAGTTAGATGAGGCTTTAAAATTCGATAACGCCCCTAGAGGATCGTTAAAAGTATCGACCGAGATTCATCGCCTGCCAAACCCTTCTTGAAAGCCCAAGTAATGTAGCATCGTCGTCAACAAGAAGTATTTTCTTGTCCTGTAGCAAAAAAGTACCTCAATTGTTGCTTTAGAAAAGGATTTTTATAAGATAACACAACACCAATTTCTATAGATTGTGCCATTAGGTCCTGATCATTTTGAAAGAGAAACGACAGAGGTGTTATACGGTAGGGAAATGTACTCACAGCACGTTACAAGCCTTTTCTGCATAAGAGAATAGTTTGATAACTGTACTGATTGAACATGACCTTCATTATTCGCTACAATCGGATGGAAAGAATACTATAAACTTAACGCGTTGAAATTCTATCAGGTATAGCGCGCGTATTATCTGAGCCAATCTATATAGCAGCTTCCGATAACCAAAAGAACTGTTCTAGATTATATGTGAAAGTCTTTTCATGACAGGCTTTACCCTAATAGTTGTCTTAGAACTTGTCAATATATCTTTGCATCTATTCCGAATCGTAACTTCAGTGGTACTGGTAAGACTTGATAATTCACTCTGTGGTAGATTGACGCCTAACAATATAGCTGCTATGTATATGTATGCCGCAGCGAGTCCTTTAGGAGATTTGCCATCGTCAAGAAAATGATTATTAGACTTGTGAGCTATTTCAATTGCTAATTTTCCAGCTCTAGAGTCAATACCTACAGAATTGACGAGTTTTGAGATGTAACGATTAATTGCTAACAATGTTGGAACGGGGACGGTCGGAATTGAATGTGATACTGGCTTAAAAATCGATGGTGTATTTGACTCTACATAGCTTGCAGAATCTGCTAGATTGCGTTTGGGACGGTCCGACATTGAAGAGCACATCTCATCATTAGGCTGTGTAAACGCTCCCATTTCCATAACCATTTTTGTGTAATATTTGTATGCTAGTTTTCGATTGGGTCTATACCTACTATTACCAACCGCAATACTAATGATTTCATCTAATGACCTAATTACATAGCGTCTCTTACAAGCTAGATATACGCTAGCCACAGCCATACAAGTTATAGTTTTTCCTTTAACTTCAATCTTATTTTCAAAATTTCTGTAAAGCAATGCTGCGGTTTCAGCCAAGGTTTTTGGAAGACACAGAACAGAACATATCACACTAATTTCGTATAATACTTTCGAAAGTCTTCTTTCTTTCTTCGAGGATATTCTGATCCTCGTATGCCATTTACGGACACTAGTCATTTGTTCCTGTATTTTATAATCTATACCTTTTCCAGCGTAATCTTTAGAAGTAGAATCAATCTCTGTTCTCAGGCCATAATCATGCATTGAAAAGCTATTGCATCCACTAGCACGTGTGTTCTCGGATCTCTCTTCGTAATCAGATGAATTTGACTCAGGTCCAAAATCATCAATTTGATCCATGACTACGCGCGCACAACTTTGGCAAATGTATTCTCCCATAGTGTGATCATAAACAAGGGCAGATTTACACTCAGGACATCGGGTATGAAATTCCTTTGAAGTTATGACTGAATCACCTTATTATGTAGAAAATATTTTTTCACAGATTCCAACTTCGACGAAACACGCAATCGGCAATACAAAAATGGTCTGTCGATGATATTTGGTAAACCATTATGCTGCAATCGACTCTGAATCGTTGACCAGCTGTTCGAGTAATTTAAGTAAGTTAGATACTCAAAATATTTTGTCAATACACAAGTTCATGTGTTAGGGAATGAATTATGGTTTATATCTAAAGTGGTCATAAAAATTTACTGCCATTAGAAAAAAATCTAGATAGGAATTTTCTTAGATTTTTTTAATATCATCTTTGCGTAATCATAACATACATTTAACAATGATGACAATATTGTAGAGGGCTGAAATAAAATTATACAAACGGTTGCATTTTTCAAAGAATATCATGATCTTAGATACAAGAAAATATTCGTTTAAAGCTAACCTAATCTGGCTTTTTATGTTGATCCACAGACTGGGCACTAAATCGATTATTAGCTTTCCGACGCATATGTTCCTAATACATTTCTGGTCAACCAGAAGGATTTCAACCCCCCATTGCTCTAGAAAGTCATCCACGAATTCAAGCGATCAATGATATATAACTCTGTATTCTATGCGAGATAATAAGAACATTAATTACATTTGTTACTTTCTCTTATTTGATTTTTTGATGTTATATAAAATCCGTGTGCTGAAATGAGAAGAGCAGCCAGAGTCATTTTTGTTGCAAATATAAGATTCCACGGTGTCTGGGGATTAGGATACGGTACGCTTATGCTATCCAACTGATAAATTCCTTTTACTAAATTGACTGTCGCAAAAGAATTCCATAAGAAAAGATTGTAAACAAATTCATACGTGGCAATTACTGTAATGGCGAGTAAAATCAGCGGTAAAACAGATCTAACTAACTGCGGAATATTTTTCATTTTGTCTCCGGCGAGTTTAGTGACACAAAACCATGACAATACGGATGCAATCATCAGATATGTCACAAGTTTCGCATGCCCGTGAAATGGAAATTCAGTATTGACTAATACTTCACCAATAACTATTCTGCCAGTCTTCAGATATTCTCCAACACTTATATAAAAGCCGAATAAACAAATAGATAGCATAACCGTGGCTGAAATGTAGAAAACAATAATGAAGACATTCCTCGATCTTGATTCATCCAATTCAGAATCGAATTGCATAACTTCTAGATATTTACCAAAGATGATGTGATATAAGAATTCTCCTGTCGTTACATTTTATTTTAATATAGGTTACAGTCATCATCTGCATGCATAGAAGTACTACCGCCAGATGGAAGCTTACTACAAACATGAATCAGGTGTGAGGCTGTTTCTCCATACGGTATATGTCTAGAGGCGAGATTCTTCGGATCGATAATACTTATTCTAAAGGTCGACTTACACCTTGCTATAACTTAGAGTAGTGAGCGCCGTAACTCATAGGATGCACGTCCCTTGAAACTGCCAAGATCGTCGCAGCACCTCTTTCTCGTATTCAGATTTACTAGAGAGATTTACTATATACTTGATTACCTACTATACATTATGATTCTGATCAAGAGATTAATTCCTCCCCTTATTCTTTTTGCCAATTTTTCTATTCCAATCGGTTTTCGGATAATACATTTTGCATTCTCTTCATTATCTTTTGTCAAAGCGCTAGCTAACGAAGCTCGGCCAAGCGGTTGGCGGCGGTCTTAAGGGACTCGGTAACCTGATATCAGGGGGTAAAAAGTAAAGAACTCTTCCTACAATAATGCTTTTTTCTAATCTTCATTTTTTTCCTTGGGTCACGCTTTATAACACCATCTCAGCGATATCCAATTACAGACCTGCAGACAAGGAGCTATTATGAACCACTTCTGTGTTTGGTATTACGCCTTAAACACAATAGTCAACTCCGGTGAAGCAACAGAAACCTGCATCATCGTTTTGCAGGCCTGTCCACGTAATTGGTAGGGTTAGAGACATTGTTCTTGTATTTGTATGTAGTTCACTTCTTTTACATGTAAATGAATAACTTTATGTTATTTTCTAGTAATCCAAAGCAGCGCCTATTTTTTTTATCGAAGATCCTGCGATGCATAATTTAGACCAAAAGATTACGATGGCTATATTTTGTACTATAAACAATGAAGCAGTATCTCCACGAATGAATCGTAATTCTTTTCCATTAATGGTGTTAGAAAGTATGTCGCACCAAGATTCTTTATTATCGGTGATAACCACACTTGTCTAATCTTATCTCTTGCTTTCTTATGATCCTCCAAGCTCCTTATCTAGTAAAAACTTAAATTCTGGGAACGGCTGCGGTCCTTCAAGTTTCTGAGGATTTGAGCCATCATTTTTTACTATTATAAATGAGGGTGTCTGAGTAAATCCAAGAGAATGAGCCAGTGCAACATCGGCTTCTACATCGCGTTTATGCTGTTGGCTGTCAAAACATGAATTAAACTTCTGCAGATTCAAGCCCGGTATTTCAGATGCAAACTTTTTCAAATTATCTCTGTTTGCCCATCCAGAATCGATAGGTCCTTGACTGTTATACAATAAACTATGATATTGCCAAAACTTTCCTTGGTCATTAGTGCATTGAGCGGCTGAAGCTGCAGGAAAAGAATCAAAGCCACGATTAGGTAAGTGCAAATAGATAAAGGCAACTTTACCTGATTGGACATAGGTTGAATTGATTTGTGGCTCTGTTGCTTTGACAAATCTATCGCATAAATAACATTGCAGGTCACTAAAATCAATTAAAGTTACGGGAGCTGAGGTATTTCCTTGATGGGGAGCACCTTGTTTTATTAGATCAGACAATGATAGAGCAGCATTTTCCCGTGTTTGGGCAAAAGCATAGAAGAGCTTAGGGTATGGCTGCAACGATGAAAAGAGAGGAGAAAATGCCGATGCTAGTGCCATCAAAATTATGGCAGAAGTTACCCTGTGCATGATAGCATAGATTGCTGCAGCAATTTGATATAGTTTGCTAACTATGTACAATGTCTCGTACACTTGTACACCTTTTTTCTTTATTTTAACAAAAAGTTTTAAAAACTTTTGTACATTATGAGAGGGTGAATAAGGCCTATGGTCCACTCCATATTTCAATAGGTCTTGTTCTACGCTGGATGCTAGGGTAGTTAAATTTTCATATTAAACCTAATATTGTAAGATCCAAGTATGGGTCATAAACTGGAAAAAGAAAAACGGCGTCCATCCACGGAGGGACCTCTTCCTTTATGGCCTCTCTGAACATGCGAAAACTAAAGTAGTGCAAAGTTAGTCCGAGCATTAAATCCAACAGATTAGTTAGAACAAGAATGCCACGTCCCATATGGTCAATATCACCGCCACTTATTCATGAATCCGATTATCGTGTCGGTATGTACGAAAAATAGGCTTGCTTGTTATTTGCAATAGTCTTCCATTCCTGGTTTACTTGAACGAACATTATAGATTTCTAAAGCTTTAATTACTATTGGATATATCAGGGCGAGAGTAGATAGAATATTTGTCTATTCGCTACAACGAGGACACGCCGTCTCAACAACACCTA
>Ga0070714_100003468_pt1 | contig 11760 bp, 9 predicted proteins | sample LARL83metaG_FD_65450 | JGI IMG/M metagenome (GOLD analysis project Ga0070714, IMG submission 65450) | Corn, switchgrass and miscanthus rhizosphere microbial communities from Kellogg Biological Station, Michigan, USA - LAR L8-3 metaG | ecosystem: Host-associated > Plants > Roots > Rhizosphere ... | reverse complement strand
CAGGTCAAGGCGACGGCGAAGACGTGCGACGGTGCATACGCGGGCTGATGTGCTTCCGGTGCAACACTACGCTCGGGTACTACGAGAAGTACGGCGCCCTGGCCCGGCAATACCTGGAGCGGATGGCGCGAACTAAGGCGGCGCGACAGGTGTCGGCCGTCTGATATCGTCTAGCCCGTAGGGCGATTGGCTCATTTTTTGTGAGGGTCTGGTTCACACCGAGAAGGTCACTGGTTCAAGTCCAGTATCGCCCACGCAGCCAGAAGGCGGCGGCTTCAGCTACGAAGCCGCCGCCTTCTGCCGTTGCACAGCGAGCACGGAAACCCGCCGGGATCCGCGATACAACCGCGGTGCCGGACTCATGCCGGATAACTTGTTCCTTGGGTCAGGACAGGGCTAGCCACCACGAGGTCCCGGACGCGGTGAGCGGGCCGAGGGTGGCCGGCGGGGTGGTGGTCAGGCCGGTGCCGGCCGTGGCGACCCGGAAGTTGGCGGTCATGCCCGCGTTGGCGAACGCGCCGCCGATCTGGTTGTTGCCCCGGGCGAAGTTCGGCAGCGTCGTCCCGTTGGCGTAGAGCCCGATGTAGTAGTCGCCCGCCGTCAGGTTGACCGAGCCGGTCAGGGCCATGGTCTTGACCCCGGTGGTCGACCAGTTGGCGGCCTGGTCGGCGGTCACGCCGGCCCGGGCGCCGCCGGAGGCGTGCCACACGCCCGCGAAGCACTGCCCGGACCTGAGCCCGGACCCCGCGCTGGTGATGGCCGCGAGGACGTTCCTGACCGTCGCGGCGACCGGGACGTGGACCCGGACCACGTACAGCGTGCCCTGCGCGGGCAGGATGCTGTTGGCGGTCGCCGTCATCACGTCCATCGTCCACGTGACCAGGTTCTGGTCCGACGGGTTCCAGTAGGTGCGCGGGTGCTGGTGGTTCTGCGGGGACGCCTTCGCCGAGTTACCCGGCGTCGCGACGATGGCATCCGCGAGCGGCAGGGTCGTGTTGTCGACGGTCACGCCGCCGCCGCTGGTCCCGCCGCTGGCCACCCACGCGGACCCGGTGTAGATCCACACCTTGCCGGTCTGGTCGATCACGTAGTCGCCGGCCTTCCACGAGCCCGACGTGGGCGCGCCGGACCTGGTGCCGCCCGCGAACCGCGCGCCGGCCGTCGCCCCGGTGACGCCGTTGACCATCACGGCGCCGCCCGGGTCGACCCCGCCGAGCACCGACGTCCCGTCGGGGCCGAGCCACGTCGCGATCGGCGCCGTCTGCCCGGCGAAGTTCTGCGTTGCCAGCTGGGAGGTGTTCGCCCGGCCGTTGATCATGGAGACCAGGTAGGAGTCCGCCTTGATCGGGGAGGAGCCGCCGTACACGTGGTTGACGGGCTGGGTGAACTGCGACCCGCCGCCGGAGTGCACGAAACTGCCGCCCTGGGTGACCTTGGTGATCAGGGCGGCGCTGCTGTTGCGCAAGGTGAGGATGTCGTTCCCCGACCCCTGGATGACCGCCCCGATGTTGCTGGCCGACGTCCACGGTGCCGCCCCCGGCGCCGCGTTGGTGATGGCGCGGGCCGTCGTCGGGTCGACCGCGCCGATGTCCCCGATGACCCGCGTCGCTCCCGGCGCGACGTACACGCAGTAGCTGGCGACGTTGGTGACGTCGGCGTCCAGCGGGCTGAAGTTGTTGTTGCTGATGCAGACCTGGGCGACGTTATGGCCCACGTCGATGTGCGCGTAGGTGTTGTCCTTGGCGGTGCCGTTGCTGTGGAAGGTGTTGGTGACCAGCGAGTTGGAGGCGCCCGAGTACACCGTGATGCCCTGGTACTTGTTGCGGTCGATGCCGTTGCCGGCGATCATGCAGCCGGCGGAGGCGTTGGCGACCGCGATGCCGACCAGGTTGCCGTAGATGTCGTTGTTGCTGACGTGGGCGATGTTCGCGGCGAAATTCGGCGAGGCCGCGCCCCAGTTCTGCGTGGCGGTGGTGCCCAGGCAGATGCCCGCCCGCCCGTTGCTGCCGAAGATGCAGCCCGCGATCGTGTTGTCCGACCCGGCGACGGTGATGCCGTCGCCCTTGCCTGAGTAGTTGTAGACGCCGTTCTGCACGCTGTTCGCGCGCCGGTTCCGGCCGAGGTAGATGTTCGAGTCGGGGTTGTCGTGGAAGTAGCAGCGTTCCACGATCAGCTGCGACTCCTGCCCGGACGCGCCGTCGGCGACGCACAGCCCGTAGCCGGTTGAGTTGTTGTTCTTGTTCCCGTCGATCGCCAGGTCGAAGATCCGGCAGTAGTTCGCGCCGTCGGGGGCGAGCAGCAGGTGCTTGTTGGTGCTCGCGAGCCGCGCGAGGATAGATGCCCCGGAGATGGTGTTGTTGTCGGGGTAAGTGCCCGACGAAACGCCCTGCAGGATCGTCCCCTTGCGCAGCACCAGCTGGCTGACCCGGTACATGGCGGCTGGGAAGAACACCGCCGCCCCGATCCCGTTCGCGTAGTCGATCGCGGACTGGATCGAGGCCGTGTCGTTGGTGTTGCCGTCGCCCTTCGCGCCGAACTCGAGCACCGAGACGAGCGCCTGGTAAGTCTCACCGGCCATGGTTTCCCCCTGAGGTAGTTGCATGGGCTTGCCCTGGCCGGCGGTCACGCCGGCCAGGGCGCGCTGCCGGGCTAGCTGTGGCTGGACACCCACGCGGACCCGGTGTAGATCCACACCTTGCCGGTCTGGTCGATCACGAAGTCGCCGGCCTGCCATGAGCCCGACGTGGGCGCGCCGGACTTGGTGCCGCCGAGGAACCGGGCGCCGGCCGTCGTCCCGGCGACGCCGCTGACCGCCACGCCGCCGCCCACGCTGACCTCGCCGGAGTGCACGAGGCTCCCGGTGTCGGTGACCTTCATGACGGTGGTCCCGGTCTTGCTCAACAGGTGGAGCACGTCGTTACCCGACCCCTGGACGACCGCGCCGACGTTGCTGACCAGGGCCCACGGCGCCGCGCCGTCCTGCAGGTTGGTGACGGCGTGTGCCGTCGTCGGGTCGACCGCGCCGATGTGCCCGGTGACCTGGGTCTTGGTTCCGGAGACGTTGACGCAGTAGCTGGCGACGTTGGTGATGCCGGCGTCAAGCGGGCCGAAGTTGTTGTTGCTGATGCAGACCATCTGCACGTTCTGGCCCACGTCGATGTGCGCGTAGGCGTTGTCCTTGCCGGCCCCGTTGCTGTGGAAGGTGTTGGTGACGAGCGCGTTCGACGAGCCCGAGTAGACCGTGATGCCCTGGCGCGAGTTGCGGTCGATGCCGTTACCGGTGATCATGCAGCCCGAGGCGGCGTTGGCGAGCGCGATGCCGACCAGGTTGCCGTAGATGTCGTTGTTCTGGACGTGGGCGATGGCCGCGGCGGTTGACGGCGAGGCGGCGGCCCAGTTCTGGGTGGCGCCGGTGCCGAGGCAGATGCCGGCCCGTCCGTTGCTGCCGAGGATGTTGCTCGCGATCGTGTTGTCCGACCCCGCGACCGTGATGCCGTCCCCGTTCTTCGAGTAGTTGAGGACGCTGTTATGGACGTTGTTCGCGCGACGGTTGTGCCCTAGGTAAACGTTCGAGTCGGGGTTGTCGTGGAAGTAGCAGCGGTCGACGATGATCTGCGACTCCTGCCCGCCCGCGCCGTCCGCGATGCACAGCCCGTGGCCCGCGACGTTGTTGTTCTTGTTCCCGTCGATGGCCAGGTCGAAGACGCGGCAGTAGTTGGCGCCGTCGGGTGCGAGCAGCAGGTCCTTGTTGGAGTTCGCGAGCCGGGCGAGCACGGAGGCCCCGGAGATCGTGTTGTTGTCGGGGTAGGTGCCCGACGACACGCCCTGCAGGATCGTCCCCTTCATCAGGACGATCTGGCTGACCCGGTACACGCCCGCGGGGAAGAAGACCGCCGCGCCGGTCTTGTTCCCGTCGGCGATCGCGGCCTGGACCGCGGCCGTGTCGTCGGTGTTGCCGTCGCCCTTCGCGCCGTGCGCGAGCACCGAGACGGCAGCGGCGGTGTCACCGGTCATGGCTGCCCCCCCGCGATCGCGTTCCCGGCCCGGGTGGCGCCCGCCGCCCGCGGGGCCGGCGGAGAGAAGGGACTGCCGGTGTCGTGAATCAGGCCACGTAGCACAGTTGCTACCCATGCGCCCATCAGGTTCCCCCCTGTGGTTATGTCCGTGGGCTTGCTGAGTACAATCTGTGGTCCCCTGATCACAGTAACGCGACATCCGCTTCCGCAACAGAGTTGTCTTAGCGGGGTGGGTGATGGTACAAGCACTCTGAGTGGCACGGAATCCAACAGGATTTATCAGGATCTACCAAGTGCCTACCAGGAGCGCGGCTTGCGCGCACCGCCGGTCATGCCGGAGCGAACGGTCCGCACCGCCTCCTCCTCCGGCAGCCCGGCGTACATGGCGGCGCTGATCAGCCCGGTGATCACCGGCACCGGCGGCAGCAGTCCCGCCGTCACCAGCTGCCCGAGGCTGAAGGCGGCGCGGTTCAGCGTGTCGTTCCGCGTCCCCGGCACCGCCGCGGCGACCCGTGACGTCTCCGCCCGCAGCGCCGCCATCGCGTACGCCCGGCCCTGCGCCCCGTCGGCGAGCGGCAGCCGCGGCGCCGGCACCGGCAGCACGACCGGCGCCTCCGCGACCAGCCGGCCGAGCCACGACGGCAGCGGCGCCGGCCCCAGTGACCCGGTCCGCGCGGAATACGCCTGCCGGCCGATCCGGCTGCCCGCGCCGACTACGTAGCCGCCGCCTGCCCGCACGTCGATGTGCGGGCCGAGCGAGCCGGCGGAGTTCCGCGCCCGCTCGTCGGTGACGGAGAAGTACAGGTGACAGCCGCCCGATGGCGTGTCGACGACGTAGGTTCCGCCCGGGTACCGCTCGCCGTGCTCGCGGGCGAGCCGTGACAGCCGGTCCGCGCCGGACAGCGGGAACAGCGCGCCGTCGTCATCGGGGTCGTCGCCGCCCGCGTCGTCGCGCGGCAGGTCGAGGTCCATCACCACCAGACCGGACGGCCCGCACGCGATGCCGATGTTGTACGGCGCGCGCGCCCACCAGTCACGCACCTGGTCCGGGGACGTGGTCGCCAGCTCCTGCCAGTTGCCGCGCAGCGCGGGCCGCTTGCCGCCGACAGCGCACGGGAACACATGCCAGCCGCGCAGCACGGCGTCAAGCGCCGCCCGCACGAGGGCGCGGTCGGCGCGGGTAACGTCGGCGACGCTCACACTATAGGTGTTCCCGTGATAACCCGCCGTCAACCAAAAAAGCCGTACTAAGTACCGAACAGGGGCATATATCCGGCTGCTCGGCCGTCCGTCCGTTCCATCGCCGCCCATCCGCCTCTGCAGTTCCCCCGCGTCCGCCCGTAGGGAGGGAGCAGAGCCCGCAATGTCTGTGACTCAAGGCGCTGCTGGGGCCTGTGCGAGCCCAGGTTCAATGTCTCCCGAAGGTGCGGCCGCGGCACAGCGGCCGGGCCGCTAGCCTCTTGCTCGTGACCGCCGACCCGACCGCCCTGCTCGCGCCGCGGGGCCGTGAACTGCTCGCGCGCCTCGCGGACGGCCAGGGAGACGGACAGCCGGGCGGCCAGGACGGCAGCCCGCTCGCGCTCGCGGAACGGCTGCGCCGCGAGTTCCCGGCCGACCTGGTCGCGCTGGCGATGGCGCAGCAGGAACTTCGGCTCGCGGCCGCGGCCAAGTTCAGCCGGGCGGACCAGATGCTGTTCACCCGGGCCGGCTACGAGCAGTCGTCGTCGGAGCCAGTCGCCCGTCACCGCGCCGCCCGCCTCGCCGCCGCCCCCGGCCGCCGTGCCGCTGGCCGCGTCGCCGACCTGTGCTGCGGCATAGGCGGCGACCTGCTCGCGCTGGCCGCCGCGGGTGAGGTACTCGCCGTGGACCGGGACGAGGTGCACGCAAGACTCGCCCGGCACAACGCCGCGGTCTACGGCCTGGCCGGCCGCGTCACCGCCGTGGTATCCGACGTCCGCGACATGCGCCTGGCGGGCCTCGCCGCGGTTTTCATCGACCCGGCCCGGCGCACCGGCCCCGGTACCGCCTCGGCCGGCACCCTGCTGGCCGGTACTGGGCGCCGGTTCCGCGCCGGGCTCTCCGAGCCGCCGCTCGACTGGTGCGCCGCGCTGACGGGCCAGGTGGAGGCCGTTTGCGTAAAGGCCGCGCCTGGTCTTCCCGCCGACCTGGTACCGCCCGGCTGGGAGGCCGAGTTCATCGCCGAGGGCCGCGACCTCAAGGAGGCGGTGCTGTGGTCGCCGGCCCTGGCGACCGCCCCCGTCGCGACTCCGCCCGGCGCACCGCCCGGCCCGCGCCGCGCGACCGTCATCGCGCCAGCCTCGGGCAGCCCGGTTCCGGGCGGCCCGGGCTCCGGAGGCCAGTCACCGGGTGGCCAGGCACCGCGCGGCCATGCCACCCTCCTCGCCGCGCCGGGCGACCCGGTACCGCTGCGGGCGCCGGGTGAGTACCTGCTCGACCCGAACCCGGCCGTCACCCGGGCCGGCCTGGTCGAGGACCTCGCCAGGACCCTGGGCGGCGACGCCGCCAAGATCGACGCGCAGATCGCGTTCCTCACGCTTGACCGGCCGGCGCGCACGCCGTTCGCCCGCACCCTCCGCGTACTTGAGTCCGCGCCGTGGAACGAGAAGCAGTTCGCCAGGCGGCTGCGCGACCTGGGCATCGGCGCAATCGACATCAGGCGCCGCGGCCTGGCCGGCGACGTCGACCAGATCAGGCGCCGCCTGAAACTGGCCGGCCAGGACCGCGCGACGCTGGTCATTACCCGGGTCGGCGACAAGCCCTGGGGCCTCATCTGTACCGAGCCGGCACCGCTCACAGCCGTATGGATGTGACTTTGCCGCCGTCATAGCGGCACCAAATTCACATCCATGCCGTACCAGAGCCGCCGCCGCCGTCCCCGGCCGCCGCCGTCCCCGGCCGCCGCCGGCCCCGGCCGCCGCCGTCCCCGGCCGCCGCCGTCCCCGGCTAAGGCCACGAGCCAGCTAGGCGTCGCGGCGGTTGATGACCGCGAACGCCACCGCGATCAGCACGGCGGCCAGTGCCACGAAGATGCCGGCCTCGATGAACTGGAACGGCCAGTACCTGGCGGCGGGCTGATAGGTGATGTACTGCGCGTAGCCGTGGCTGGAGAGGCAGGGCAAGAGCGGGTCCTGACCTGGCCCCTGCGTGAAGTACGCGCGGCACGCGGCGGGGATGTCGGCGGCGGGGAAGCCGTCGGCAACCATCGGGACCTGGCTGCCGCCAGGGACGGCCAGCGGACCGTTCGGGCCGCGGAATCCCTGGCCGAGAACCCAGGCCGCCCCCTTGGGCAGGGGGATGTTGCCCATGGTGATGTTGTAGATGGCGGTGACCGGCGTCATGTAGTGCTGGCGGACCCAGCCCATGATCACCAGCCGGACGGCGAAGAACACGCCGAGGGTGACGCCGAGGGCGGGGAGCACCCGGCGGATCAGCGTGCCCGCCGCGATGCCGAGCGCCATCGCGAACACCGAGTAGGCGGCGGGCATGATGCCCTCAATGTCGAAGGTGCCCGGGTTGAACTGGCTCAGTGCGATGGCATTCCGTGGCCCCGACCACCAGGTGACGAGCGCGCCGGCGGCGCCGCCCCAGGCGAGCGCGGCGAGCAGCAGCCAGCCGGTCTTGACGGTCAGCCAGTGGCGCCTGGTGACGGCCTGGGTCCAGGCGAAGTGGGCGGTGCCGGTCTCGGCCTCGCGCGCGACCGCGGGCGCGCCGAGGAACATGCCGAGGATGGCGGGCACCGCGAGGCTGAACTCGACGACGGCCCCGAGCCAGCCGCTAACGAGCCCGGCGTCGTCGGCCGGGAAACGGCAGTTGTGCGCGGCGAGGCACGCGCCGAAGGTGGCGTGGAACTGGCTGGCCATCCGCAGCCCCGTGATCACGAGCAGCACCGCGAACAAGCCGATCAGCACGCCGGTGATGGCGGTCGATGTGCGGTACTGCCGCCAGACAAGCCAGCTCACTGTTGTTCTCCAACCGTGGAAATCGTCGAAGCCGCCGAAAGGTCTGCGTACGCCGCCGGCGCGGCGGCGCCCATGTAGGCGAGCACCAGGTCCTCCAGGCTGATGTCCGAGGCCTGGTAGGCGGGGTCGATAACGGGCCCGCTCAGCCGGAGGACCAGCGTGGCCTGCCGGGCCGTCCGGGTGGCGTGCACCAGCGTGTGGTCCCGTTCGAGCGCCGCCGTGTCCTTGCGCGGCCCGACCAGCACCGTGTGCCCGGCGAGCAGGTCATCGATGTCGCCGCAGAGCTGCACGCGGGACTCGGCGAGCAGGATGAGGTGATCGCAGATCCGCTCCAGGTCGGCGATCAGGTGCGAGGAAAGCACGATGGTGAGCCGTCCCTCCGCTTCCGCCAGAGCCGAAGTGAGAGTGGCCAGGAAATGCCTGCGGGCCAGCGGGTCAAGCGCCGCGACCGGCTCGTCGAGCAGCAGCAGCCGTGGCCGCTTGGCCAGCGCGAGCGCGAGGCCGACCTGGGCCCGCTGACCGCCGGACAGCGTGCCGACCGCCCGGTCGAGCGGGACGTTGAGCTCGCGCAGCCGGGCCCGCGCGGACGCGCCGTCCCATCGCTTGTTCAGGTGCGCCCCGGCCCCGATGTGGTCATCGGCGGACAGCCGCCGGAACAGCGGCACGTCCTGCGCGAGGTAGCCGATGTCCGCGAGGAACGCCGGGTCCTGCCGCGGCACGCCGCCGAGCACGCGCGCGGACCCGGCGGTCGGCCTGGCCAGGCCGGTGAGCAGCCGCAGCAGGGTGGACTTGCCCGCGCCGTTCGGCCCGACGAGCGCGCTGATCCGCCCCTCGGGCACCGTGACGGTGCAGTCGCTGAGGGCGGCGCCGCGCCGGTACCGCTTGGTCAGCCCGCTGGTCTCGATCGCCATCGCCTCCGTCGCCATTGGCCCGAACGGGAGCGGCTTGACCGCGGCACTCATGCGATTTCTCCCTGCCGGTGAGAAACGGCGGGGTCGGACGCCCGCAGCGTGACCCGCAGCAGCGATTCCATCGACTCGTCGTCGAGCCCCGCCTCCCGCGCCTCGCTGACCCAGCGGGCCAGGGACCGCCCGAGCCGCGAGTGGGTCGTGGGCGGTGGGCCGGCCGGGCGCTGGAGCACGAATGTGCCCTGTCCCGCCCGTGCCTCGACGAGGCCACCGCGCTCTAGGTCGCGGTACGCCTTGAGTACTGTGTTCGGGTTCACGGCCACCTCCGCGACCACCTCTCGCACCGTCGGGAGCTGGTCGCCAACCTCGAGCAGGCCCATCCGGAGCGCCTGCCGCACCTGCTGGACGAGTTGCAGGTACGGCGGCACCCCCGATCGCCCGTCTACCCGGAAGCTGATCATCTACCTGTACTCCTAGTGTCTTAGGTAACTAGCACTTTATGACACAAGGGAGGGCCCGTCAATTGACGGGCCGCCTAGCAGGTGAGCGCGGGCCCGCGCGGCCGATACGATGGCGGAGCCATCGGCCGCGCACCGGGGGGTACGGGGGGTCGTCCCCCGGGAGCTACTAGCCGCGCCGCAGGATAATACCCCGCACGTAGGCCGCCTGGCCGGCGTGCTGCATGTCGTCGTCGAGCACGGAGACCAGCCGCACGCCGAGCGTCACAGGCGGCGTCCACCGGGTGTCGACCACCCGGTCCAGATCGTCGTCGGTCACCTCGGACACGAGTTTGACCGTATGGGCATAGGTCTCCTCGTGGTACTCAGTGAGCAGGCCGGCCGACGCGGTCGCGGCCGCGACGGTGGCGACCTGCGCGGCGGTGTGACCGTACCCGTGGTCCATCAGGCCGTCCGGCAGCCCGAACCGCGCCGCCCAGCCCGCGGCCGACCACACCTGCGGCACGCCGAACGCGGCCGCGACGTGGTCATCCTGCACCCGGGTGAGGTGCCAGACCAGCCAGCTCACCGGGTTGGCGCCGGGGGCGACCTGGTCGGCGAGCTGCTCGGGCGTCAGCCCGTCGAGCACGTCAGCGACGTTCTCCCTGATCCGCCCGAACCCGTCGACAAGCAATTCCGCACTAGTAGCCATGCGGCGATTATCTCCCGCGGCTTGCCGCCCCGTCCCGCCGACGGCCCGTGGTCGCCGGCTCGGCCGGGCGGACCCTCAGCGGGTCACCAGGCGGGCCAGGCGGGCAGCACGCTCACGTCGGTCACCGTCTCCGCCAGGCGGCGCATCGACGTGACCCGCCGTTCCGCGAACTTGGCGGGGTGGCCCGTGTGGTCACGGTCGACCCAGACCGAGCGGAGTCCCATCCGGGCGGCGGGCAGGATGTCGTGCACCCAGCTGTTGGCGACGTGAACCCAGTTCGCGGGCGTCGCACTGGTCATTTCCGCGAATTTGCGGAAATGTCCGAGGTCTGGCTTATACGACCGCACCTGCTCGGCGGTCACCACTACCTCGAATGGCACGGGAAGGACGGCGGAAGTCGCGGCGAACAGGGCATCGTCGCAATTGGTGAGGATTGCCAGCCGCCAGCCGAATGACGCGAGCGTGCCGAGCGCCTCCGCCGCATCGGGGAAGACCTGCATTTTCGGCCAGGCCGCCACGAACGCGCCTTCCTGCTCAGGGGTAAGGGCGATACCCGAGCGCCGCGCCGCCAGGCCGAGCCCGTCGGTGAGGATTTCCCGGTAGGGCCGCCATTCCGGCCGGGCCTCGAGGATGGATTCCGCCCGGTGGTAGGCCGCGAGCAGGGATGCCGCGTGTATGCCGGCGACCGGCTGCAGTGCTTCCAGCATGCAGGCATTCCAGTCCGCGAGCGTGCCATAGCAGTCGAAGGTTAGCCATCGGTCCCCAGGCATAAAACCTCCCCTACTCGAACATCTGCAGTAGGAACTCGCCTCTACAGTAACTGTTGTTTACTGTTTTTGAGTGGTGAATTCGCATTGAATCCGTAGAAGATCCCCGGTGCTTCCTGACGGGCTTCGCGCCGTCCCGCCAACCGCCCGCCAGCCTCCGCCGGACCCCGGCCTGACGCCGGGCGCCGCCTAGATGCATGATCGGCATACGGCTTCAGTTCCAGGCGGCGAGAGCGAAGCGACGACAGCGAGGAGGCAGCCGGATGGCCGATGACGAGTTCTGCTACTCCAGCGGGTTCGGGAACGAGTTCGCGACCGAAGCGGTGGACGGGGCGCTCCCGGCCGGCCGCAACTCGCCGCAGCAGGCGCCGCTCGGCCTGTACGCCGAGCAGCTCAGCGGGACCGCGTTCACCCAGCCCCGCGGCGCCAACCGCAGGACCTGGGTGTACCGCATCCTGCCAAGTGCCAAGCACCCCCCGTTCCGCAGAATTGACAACGGGAACCTCAGGGGCACGCCGTTCGACGAGCTTGAGCCGGACCCGAACCGGCTGCGCTGGGACCCGCTGCCGCTGCCGCCCGCCGGCGAGCCGCGGGACTTCATCGACGGCCTGTTCACCGTCGCCGGGAACGGCGACATCAAGACGCGGGGCGGCATGGCCGTGCACCTGTACGCCGCCAGCCAGTCGATGACCGACCGCTACCTCGTCGACTCCGACGGCGAGCTGCTGTTCGTGCCGGAGCTCGGCGCCGTCGTTCTGCACACTGAGCTCGGCCCGCTGCGGGTGGGGCCCGGCGAGGTCGCCGTCGTACCGCGCGGCATCAGGTTCCGCGTGGAGCTGGCCAGTGAGTTCGCGCGCGGCTACCTGTGCGAGAACTTCGGCGCCGCGTTCACGCTGCCCGAGCGCGGCCCGATCGGCGCGAACGGGCTGGCGAACGAGCG
>Ga0070714_100003467_pt1 | contig 11760 bp, 6 predicted proteins | sample LARL83metaG_FD_65450 | JGI IMG/M metagenome (GOLD analysis project Ga0070714, IMG submission 65450) | Corn, switchgrass and miscanthus rhizosphere microbial communities from Kellogg Biological Station, Michigan, USA - LAR L8-3 metaG | ecosystem: Host-associated > Plants > Roots > Rhizosphere ... | reverse complement strand
TCAGGGTGTCGATGAAGTGGCCGCCTTCACCAGTGAACCTGGAACCTTCCGCCTCCTCGTTGAGGTACCAGCTGTCCTTCGCCAGCGGCCCCGCATTGACCAGGTACCGGGTCACCGACTGGGCGGCAGGCAGCCCGAAATTCTCCCTCATGTCCGCCAGCAGTGGCGCGAACCGCCGGTTGAAGCCCACCATGAGCCGGTCGTTGCCGGTCTTGTCAATGGTCTCGGCGATCTGCTCGGACTCCTCGCGGGTGAGTGCCAGGGGTTTTTCCACGTAGACCGCCTTGCCGGTCTCCAGGGCCCGGCATACCAAGCTCGCGTGCGTTGCGTGCCGGGTCACGATGAAGATGGCGTCCAGCGACTCGTCGTTGAGAATGGCGTCCGCGGTCGTCGACGCCGTCGTGAAGCCGAACTTCCGTTGCGCGTTAACCGCACTCAGCGACTTGGTGGTGGCGACGTGCGTGAGCTTCGCGGTACCGAGCTTCGCCAGGTGCGGCAGGAGCATGGACGATGCGTAGTTCCCCGCGCCGATGAAGCCGATCGCCACCGCCCCGCTCCCGGCTTTCCCGGCCGAGACGGGTGTCACGGACCGGGTACCGGCTGGCAGGACGCGGCTGATCTGGGGCGGCGGCGCGTCCTGCGCCGGAACCGGGTACTCAAGCAGCACCCCGACGGCCTTCAGCTCCCCAGACTTGAGGTCCCCGTACACCTTGGCCGCGTCGGTCATCGGGAAAATCCCGTTGATAAGGCTGGCCACCTCAAGCTGGTTCCGGGAGAGCAGGTCGAGGAAGGACTGGAGGTTCCGCTTCTCGGTCCAGCGCACGTAGCCGGCCGGGTAGTCGATTCCCTCGAGCTCGTACCGGTCGTCGTACCGGCCCGGCCCGTAGGACCTGGAGAACCTGACGTCGAGTTCCTTGTCGTAGTAGGCGTTCCAGGGCAGGTCGAGGCGCATCTTGCCGATATCCACGACCCGGGCCCGGTCCCTGGCCAGTTTCACGGCTATCTCGACCGGCTCGTTGGTGGACCCGCCCGCGGCGAGGAAGATATGGTCGGCACCACGGCCGCTGGTGATGCCGCTGAGTTGGGCCTGGATGACGTCGAGTTCGCCCGGCGCCCCGGCTGCGGCCGCCCCTGCCTTCTCAGCGAGGCGGCAGCGATCCAGGACCGGGTCGATGCCGACGACCTGGACGCCCGCCGCGAGCAGCAGCCGGACCACGAGCTGGCCTACCAGGCCGAGCCCGATCACAACCGCTGTCTCTCCGAGCTGGACCTCGGCGCGCCGCACTCCGTGCATGGCAATCGACGCCACGGTAGCGAACGCCGCGTGCTCGGGCTGTACCCCATCGGGAACGGCGGCGCACAGGTTAACCGGCACCCAGTTGTATTCCGCGTGCAGCGCGTGCTCGTTTCCCGCCGCGGTGACAAGCTGGCCCAACTTGAATTCCTCGGCGCCGCGCCCGACCTCGGTCACGACTCCGCACAACGAGTACCCAAGCGGGGTGTAAGAGTCGAGCTTGTTCAGCACCTTCTTGTAGGTAGTGACAACGCCCTGCTGCTGCACCTGGTCAAGAACCTTGCGGACCTGGTCCGGCCGGGCCCGAGCCATGCCAACCATGGACATGCTGGCCTCGGATACCTTCATCATCTCGGTACCGGTCGAGATCAGGGAGAAAAGCGACCGGACGACAACGCCGCCCGGGCGGCACGCTGGGGCCGGGACGTCGAGGACCGTTAGTTCACCCGACTTGTAGTTCTGGGCTATCTGTTTCATCGGTCTGCTTTACCGCGTTCCTTCCATGTCACCATCCGGCCACCCCGGCTCCCCGCACCTGGCGGTACCAGAGCTCCATCGACAGGAGCTGCCAGATCTGCTTAGCGTTGTCTTCACGGCCCGCCCGCTCGTCGGCGATCAGCCGGCGCAGGGCGGGCTCGCGCAGCATCTCCGCTTCCACGAGTTCACCGCCGATGAGCACGTCGTCGATCAGCTCTCGCAAGTCGTTGCGCACCCACGCCCGCAGCGGGGCACCGAAGGACGCCTTAGGCCGGTGCACGATTTCGCCTGGCAGCCAGGCCTCCGCGGCATCCTTCAACGCGGCCTTTGCCTGCCTGCCCCGGATCTTGCGCGACCCAGGTATCGTGAACGCCGCCTGCGCCACGACCTTATCGACGAACGGCACCCGGACCTCTACGGACGCGGCCATGCTGGCCCGGTCGGTGTAGGTCAGGTTGAGCCCGGCCATGAACAGCCGCGTGTCGGCCAGGCACATCCGGTTGATCTCGTCGTCTAGGGCGTTGTCGTTGTAGACGGCCGCGTGCTCCTCGATCACGCCGTCGACCTGGTCAGCGAGACCCGGACCGACGAGAGCGGCCAGGCCTTCCGGGTCGTACAGCGTGTAGCTGCGGCGGAACCTGGCCTCCTCGGGCAGTTCGGCGAAGGTCATGAACCTCTTGGCCCAGCGCGGGTAGCGCATGCCGCGTCCGCCGACGCTGACCGGAAGGCTGTTTACTCCGGTCCGGGCAGCGGACCGCGCGATCGCTGGAAGCCGGCGGTAGCGGCTCGCCATCACGCAGGCGAGGTGCTTGCGGTAGCCGCCGAACAACTCGTCCGCGCCCATGCCCGACAAGATCACCTTGACGCCGGCGCTGCGGGCTGCCTCACACATCAGCAGCGTGTTGATGGCCGCCGGGTCGCCGATGGGCTCATCCAGGATGTCGACCATACGCGGCAGAAGGTCCACGATTTCCGGTGAGATCTCGATCTCGTGCAGTTCGATTCCGAACTGCCGCGCAACCTTGCGGGCATAGACGGCGTCATCCGGCATCGCTTCGAGCTTCTGGTCTTCCGGCCGGAAGGTGATGGTGTAGGCGTCGATGCTCTGGGCGTCCCGGTGGGCGAGTACCGTGACGATGCTCGAGTCGAGGCCACCGGACAAGAAGCTCGACACCGGCACGTCGGCCACCAGATGGGCCGCGACTGATTCCTCGATAACGGCCCGGAGGTCCGCCGGCGGTCCGGCTGCCGCTTCCGCCGCCACGTCCTGGACGCGCCAGTACTCGTGCACTTCGATGGTGCCGCCCGGACGGATCCGGGCCCAGCAGCCCGCCGGCAGCTTGCTGACTCCCTGGATGGCACACCGCTGTTCGGGCACCCAGTAGTACAGCATGGACGCCGCCAGCGCGCCGGGCTCAATCCTGAGCTCGGTGCCCAGTGCCGCGAGCAGCGCCTTGAGCTCGGAGGCGAACACGACCCCTTCCCCGCGCTGGTGGTAGAAGAGGGGCTTGATCCCGAGCGGGTCCCGGGCAAGCACAAGCTCGCCGGTGATGGTATCGGCCAGGGCGAACGCGAACATGCCGCGAAACCGGTCGAGCGATTCTGGTCCCCAGCGCCGCCAGGCTTCAAGGACCACCTCGGTGTCGGAATGGGTGACGAAGCTCGTCCCGGCCGCGGCGAGCTCAGCCCGCAGCTCCTTGTAGTTGTAAAGCTCGCCGTTGTAGACCAGCGTGAGGTTTCCCTTGCGGAACGGCTGGTCCGCCGCGGTGCTCAGGTCGATGATCGACAGCCGCCGGTGTCCGAGCTGGATGCTTACCCGGTCGTCCTGGTGGGCCCATACCCCGCCCGCGTCGGGGCCGCGGTGCGCGATCCGGTCGGTCATGATGTCAGCGAGCTTGCGCCCGTCCGTTTGCTGGTAACAGCCCGCAATGCCGCACACGGTTCAGCGCCCCTTCTTCCCGGGCATCGTGACGCTACCGGTCATGCGCTCGTAGACGCTTATGTACGCCCGTTCCTGGTGAGACCAGGCCAGCTCCTCTTCGACCCGGACCCGGCCGATCTTGCCGAGTTCGGCGCGGCGGTCCTCATCGTCGATCAGGCCGACGATCGCTTGCGCGTAGTCGCGGATGTCGTTTGGCTGCGCGTAGACCGCCGCGTCGGCGGCGGAAACGCGTGTCTCCCGCAGGTCGAAGGCCACCACCGGGAGTTCGAAGGCCATGTACTCCATCGTCTTGTTCATGGTCGACACGTCGTTCAGCGGGTTCTTCGGGTCCGGGGACAGGCCTAGGTCGGCGGTGGAGAGGATCTTCTTGACCAACTCGTCGGGAATGCGGCCAGTGAACTCGACGTGCCCGGTTAGCTTGAGCTCGTCCCGAAGCGCCACCAGCTCATCGAAGCAGTCACCTGAGCCGATCAGCGTGAAGGCGATGTCTGTGCGCCCCATCTCGTGCACCACGATGTCGGCGGCCCGTACGACAATGTCGACGCCGTCTTGGGGCCCCATCACGCCGATGTAGGCGGCAAGGAACCGTCGGCCGCGGAGCAGTTCCGGCTCCCGGGCGCCCCGCTGGAGCTTGTCCGGGTTCGGGCCCGTGCGGACAACCGTCACGTCTTCGGGTGCCTTACCGCTTCTACGGATGGCGATGTCACGGTAGGAATCGTTCGTGGCGATCACGTGATCGGCTGTCCGGTGCGTACGGCGCTCGAGCGCCCGTAGCCCGCGGTATGGCAGCTTCGGCCCGTCGGGGAAGCGGGACTGGAAGAGTTCGGGACACAGGTCGTGGTGGTCGAATACAAACTTGGTGCCGTCTAGCCAGCGAAGGACCAACGCGATCGGCCAGAAGATGTCGGGTGGGTTACACGCTTGAATGACGGCGAAGCGGCCTTTACGCCGGCTCTTGAGGACCAGCCACGCGGTCGCGAAGAATGAGTACGCGTATTCGGCGATAAAGCTGGCCTTACTGCCACCCGGCGCGTATGGCCGGTATTTATACAGGTCAACCGTGTCGATCACCTCATGCGCCGGATCGCCTTTCCCTTTGGGGCAGACTACGGAAACCTGGTAACCCGCCGCGACGAGCGCATGGCACTCAAGCCACACCCGCCGGTCGAAGGGAACGGGGAGATTCTGGACGATGATCAGAACCCGGTTGGTCATATCTACAAGACCCAGTCCAGAGCGATCTGATACGACGGACATCCATTTAATTGACGCGACCGCAGCTTATGAGGGCTGCAACAGCACCCGGAGTCGGGCGAGGCACCGGCCACGGGTCGGGCCGATGCTGCCAACGGGGATCCCCAGCTCGTCCGAGATCTCGGTGTAGGAAGTCGGCGGATCGGCCATCAGCAGCTCAAGTAGTCTCTGTGACCGCCGGGGGAGTCGAGACATCGCGTCCCTGACGGTCTGGTCGCGTTCATCCGCGAGGAGACGCTCGTCAACTTCGGACACGTTCGCCGCCGTATCCACAAGGTCGACTTCGTCGTGGCTTAGCACAATTCTCTTGCGTGCTGCCAGTGAGCGCAGGCATTCGTTCCGTGCTGTCGATGCCAGCCAAGAACCAACACGATCCGGCGAGTGAATCTGGTGGATATGCTCAAGCAACCGCAGCCAGGTTGTCTGCACAACATCGGCGGCATCGCTTTCTATCAGCTTGTATTCACCGGTAATCGACCAGATCAGCCTCGCGTACTGTTCCACGAGTTGTTCCCAAGCTGTCATGTCGCCGGCCGCTGCGCGTCGCACCAGTGCGGCGACGTCGAGGGCGGCAATCTCTTGCTCAGGCGTAATGGCCATGCCTACTCCATCCACAGCGAGGGAACGAACGCCTCGCGGATCAATAAGCGCCCGAACCTCTGAGGATCACCGGGAGCGTCTTCCAGATAATTTGCAGGTCCAGAGCGAAGGACCAGTTCTCTACGTAGCGCAGGTCGAGCCGCACTGATTCATCCCACGACAGGTCCGACCGTCCGCTCACCTGCCACATGCCGGTAAGCCCCGGCTTGACCACCAGCCGACGCCGAACGTGGTCGGCATACAGCTCCGCCTCGTCCGGAAGCGCGGGACGAGGACCTACCAGTGACATCTCGCCGCGGAACACGTTGATGAGCTGGGGTAGCTCGTCCAGCGACCATTTCCGCAAGCGCGTGCCAAGCGCAGTGACTCGTGGATCCTTGCGGATCTTGAACAGCACGCTGTCGAACTCGTTGGCCTGCCGGATCTCGGCCAGACGCGCCTCAGCGTCGACAACCATCGTCCGGAACTTGTAGATCTTGAACGGCTGACCGCCCTTGCCCACCCGCATCTGGGTGAACAGCGCCGGGCCGTCATCAGAGAGCCGGATCGCCAGCGCGATTGTCAGCATGAGCGGCGACAACGCCAGGAGCGCAAGCGCAGCCACGAACCGGTCGAACAGGTCCTTGACCACCTGCCTGGGCCCGCTCAGCTGAGGGTGATCCACGTGCAGCAAGGTCAGGCCTGCGGTCGGCCGGACAGTGGTCCGCGGGCCAGCCACGTCGATCAGTGAGGGGGCGACGCACAGGTCGGTGCCCGTCTTCTCAAGTTCCCAGGCGAGCGTCCTGAGCTTGATGCCATCTATCTCCGGGCAGGAAAGCACTGCCACCGTGCCCGCGTGAAGGTTGCGCACCACGCTGGCGGCGTCGTCGAGATCGCCAACCACCGGTACACCGGCCACCTCGGTTAGGTGTGATTCGCCGGCCAGGCAGGCGGCGACCACCTGCAGGCCGTGATGTGGCTCACGGCGCAGCTCGCTGATCAGCTGGCTGACGGCCGGCTCGTGCCCTATCGCCACAACGGTGGACATGCACTTGCCGCGGGCCCGCAGCTTGTGCAGCCGCTTGCGTAGCACAAGCCTGACCATGAGGTCGAGCACGATGGTGACCTGCATGCCGATGACCAGGTAGATACGAGACAGCTCGTTATTCACCGCATAGGAGATGAGCGCCAGGGCACCGGTAAGGCTCAGCCCGGCGTTCAGGACCCTGCGGAACTCATCGGAGCCCGTGCCGAGGAACCGTCGCTCGTATCCGCCGAATACGCGTACCGCGATCATCCACAGCATCGGCAGTGACAGGCTCAGCAGCAGGTACCGGTCATTGGGATGCTCTCCGAAGCGAATCCCCACCGCTGTGATCGCCGCTACCACCGCCGAAGCGAAGTCGGCGAGCGCGACCTGCCGTACATAGCTTCGCATCCACGTGCTCGGGCTGCCCGCCAGCCAGTCGGCATGATCCTTTACAGCAGCCATTGACGTATCAGACACACCTCACCCCACCCCTCGGTATGTCACGGCAGCGAAGTGCTGCCGCCGAAAGATCGCTCCCCTTGGCCTGCCTTCGTGTTTACTTGGCTCTCCCTAACGTGACGCGCGGCAGGCCTGACCGGTTTACCGTGTGTTCACGTGTTATTACGAGATACCGCCATAAGCCCGCTGAGCGGGGACAACGATGCCGATGTGGGATTATGGGCGAAACGTTTCGCTTATGCGGCGGACGACCCTCAGCGTCGATCAAGCTACGACGAAATCAATACAGGTGACACGCGCGCAAGGTTCGATCGGGCACCCGGCCAATGACTGAAACCATTTGGAAGTACGTGGCATAAAGCGCCCACCCGCGCCAAGAGGACCGCTCGCAGCCGGCCAACGACACGAGAAGCGGCTGTCCGGTTATTTACCGCGACGCAATACGCTGGCCAGAGCTCACTCGGGCGCGAGGCTGCCCGCCGACCGTTCCCGCTCGCGTACGAAGTCAGCGAAGCGGCGGCCCGCGGCGCGCAGCTCAAGTTCCGGGTCAAGCCCGGCGCCCCGCGCGCGGGCGACGAGGTCCATCAGCATCGCCCCGAGCCGCTCCGCGGTCAGGCCCGCGGCGTCCGCCCCCGCGCTGTCGGCGGGAACAGCGATCCCGGCCCGCTCTGCCCGCCGCTGCAACTGTGCCGCGAGGGACAGCGCAGGCTGGCCGAACGAGACCCCGTCGAGCACAGAAGGCGCATGAGCGCCGGCCGCGGCGGACACGCCCCCGGCCGCCGCCTTGGCGACGCGCTCCGCCTTCTTGATCTCTTCCCAGTTCGCGTTCACGTCCGCCGCCGACGTCGCGGTCACGTCAGCGAACACGTGCGGGTGCCGCCTGATCAGCTTCGCGGCGAGCGTGTCGGCCACGTCGTCGATAGTGAAGCCGCCCTCGGCGGCAGGCCGCTCGGCGGCGATCCTGGCGTGGAAGAACGCCTGGAACATGACGTCGCCGATCTCTTCGCGCAACGCCGCCAAGTCACCGAGCTCAATGGTCTCCGCTGCCTCGTAGGCCTCCTCCAGGAGGTACTTCAGCAAGGAGGAGTGGGTCTGCTCCCGGTCCCACGGGCAGGACACGCGCAGCCTGTCCATGATTGACACCAGGTCAAGCAGGTGAGCGCCGGGCAGGTCGTACGCCCCGTCAATCACCAGGTACGGCACGGAGAGCGCCCCGAGCATGGCCGGGTCCGCCGCCTCGCCCGCCGGGGCGAGCCACACCACTGGGCCGCCGGAAGACGACACAGCCGACGACAGGAACGCGGCGAGGGCCGGACCGTCAGACGGCAGCGAATCGCCGACCAGGTCAGGAGCCACGCCGACGGCCGTCAGCGTCGGAATGAGCGGGTGCCCGGCCGAGCCCGCCAGTACCTGCTCCGCCGCGCGCAGCGCGGACCATGCCTGCCAGGTGAGCAGCCCCGGGGCGACCCGTGGGCTGCTCAGCAGGACCGTCAGCACGCCGGGACGAGGCCCGTGGTAGACGCGGGTGTCGGCGTGCCCGCCGGTCGTGACAGCGTGTCCGGCGCCGCCACGACCGCGAAGCTCGTGTAGTCCAGGCGGCCGAACTGCGGGCTGACCTTGATGTCCAGCGTCTTCGCCGTCTGGCACTGCTCCTTCGTGAGGGCGGCGTTGACGGCGTTCTGCTCGGTCGTGGTGGTCACTGGCTTGCCGCCGTTCTGCTTCAGGCCCAACGCGGTCTGCTGCGCCTCCCAGCGGTACACCTGCTCGAACATCTGCGGGGGCACGCCGGACCCGACGAGCAGCTCGTCCCGGCTGGGCAGCCCGTTCTGCTGGGCAACCGAGGTCAGGTAGTCCCTCGCAGCCTGCGCCTGCGTGTCGGTCACGTTGATCCCGTTGGCCGCGGCCATCTGGTCCATGACCTGGAACCTGATCATCCAGGCAAGCACCGCGGACGGGTACTGGGCGGTGGTGATCTGCAGGCCGGAGTACGACTTGGCCGCCTCCTGCAGGTTCGACACCTGGGTGTCCAGGGAGGACACGGTGATCCGCTGGTCGCCGACGATCGCCGCGGATCCCGCCTGCACCGGAGAGCAGGCGGCCAGCAGCGCGATCGCGCCGAGGCCGGCGGCGAGCAGCCCGGCCGCCCGGCGGCCCCTCATGAACAGACCCTTGCGAGACACGGACGATCCCTTCGGCAGGCTAGAAACCACAGCAGCAAATCTACGACTCGGACAGTACCGAACGGACAACCTCCGCGCACCAAGCGAGCAACTCGGCGTCACGCAGCGGCTCCCCGCCGAAACCGCCGCTTGAGGCGCCGGACTTCGGTACTGGTACCAGCATGGTACGCACCGCCGGCTTGAGCAGCGTCTTGGGGTATAGCCGCTGAACCCGGACCACCCGTGAATCAGGCAGCACAACGGGGGCGAACCGCACGTGCGAGCCCTGCAGCGTGATGTCCGTCAGCCCGACGCGGCGCGCCGCGAACCGCAGCCGCGCCACGTCGAGCAGGGTCACCACCGGCACCGGCAGCTCGCCGTAGCGGTCGCGCAGCTCGTCACGCACGGCCTCCACATCGGTTTCCGAGTCGATCGAGGCGATTGAGGTGTAGGCCGCGAGCCGCAGCCGCTCGCCCGGTATGTAGTCGTGCGGTATGTGCGCGTTGACCGGCAGCTCGACCCGGACCTCGGGCCGCTCGGCGGGCGCGTCGTCCTTGAGCTCGCGCACCGCCTCGCCGATCATCCGCACGTACAGGTCGAAGCCGACCCCGGCGATGTGCCCGGACTGCTCGCCGCCGAGCAGGTTCCCCGCGCCGCGGATCTCCAGGTCCTTGAGCGCGACGTACATCCCGGCGCCGATTTCGGTATGCTGCGCCACCGTCGCCAGCCGCTCGTGCGCTGTCTCGGTAAGCGGCTTGTCCTGCGGGTAAAGGAAGTACGCGTACGCCCGCTCCCGGCTGCGCCCGACCCGGCCGCGCAGCTGGTGCAGCTGGGACAGGCCCTGCGCGTCCGCCCGGTCCACGATGAGCGTGTTCGCGTTCGGTATGTCGAGCCCCGACTCGACGATCGTGGTCGCCACCAGGATGTCGTATGACCGCTCCCAGAACCCGATCATGATCCGCTCGAGCTCGTGCTCGTTCATCTGCCCGTGCGCGACCGCGATCCGCGCCTCCGGCACGAGTTCGCCGAGCCGGGCGGCGACCTTCTTGATTGACTGCACCCGGTTGTGCACGAAGAAGATCTGGCCGTCGCGCAGCAGCTCGCGCCTGATCGCGGCGGTGATCTGCTTCTCGTCGTACCCCCCGACGAAGGTCAGCACCGGGTGCCGTTCCTCGGGCGGGGTCAGGATGGTGGACATCTCGCGGATGCCCGCGACGCCCATCTCAAGCGTCCGCGGTATCGGCGTCGCGGACATCGCGAGCACGTCCACCTCGGTGCGCAGCCGCTTGAGGTATTCCTTGTGCTCGACGCCGAACCGCTGCTCCTCGTCGATGATGACCAGGCCGAGCTGCTTGAACCTGGTCTCCGGTGACAGCAGCCGGTGCGTGCCGATCACCACGTCCACAGTCCCGTCGGAGAGGCCGCGCTGCGTCTCCGCCACCTCGCCCGCGGTCTGGAACCGCGACATCGGCTTCACCGACACGGGGAACGGCGCGTACCGCTCGGAGAACGTGTTGAAGTGCTGCTGGGCGAGGATCGTGGTCGGCACGAGCACGGCGACCTGCTTGCCGTCCTGCACCGCCTTGAACGCGGCCCGCACGGCGATCTCGGTCTTGCCGTAGCCGACGTCGCCGCAGATGAGCCGGTCCATCGGCACCGGCTTCTCCATGTCGCGCTTGACGTCGTCCACGGCGGAGAGCTGGTCGGGCGTCTCCACGTACGGAAACGCGTCCTCAAGCTCCCGCTGCCACGGCGTGTCGGACCCGAATGCGTGCCCCGGCGAGGCCATCCGCGCCGAGTACAACCGGATGAGCTCGGCGGCGATCTCGCGCACCGCCTTGCGGGCCCGGCCCTTGGTCTTGGCCCAGTCCGCGCCGCCGAGCCGGTGCAGCGCCGGCGCCTCGCCGCCCACGTACCTGGTGACCTCGTCGAGCTGGTCGGTCGGCACGTACAGCCGGTCGGGCGGGTGCCCGCGCCTGGCCGGCGCGTACTCCACCACCAGGTAGTCGCGGGTGGCGCCCGCCGCGGTCCGCGATGTCATCTCGACGAACCGGCCCACGCCGTGCTGCTCGTGCACCACGTAGTCGCCCGGCTTGAGCTGGAGCGGATCCACCCCGCCGCGCCGTCGCGCGGACGGCATCCGCCGCTCGTCCCGCGAGGACGCCCGCGAGGTACCGCGCGCGGCGAAGTCTGCTTCGGTCAGCACCGCGAGCCGCACGGCCGGCCAGGTGAACCCCTGGCGCAGCTCCCCGGTCGCCACGTAGGGCACCCCGCCCTCCGGCTCGGCGTCGAGGTCGCCGGCCCGCGCGCCGAAGCCCTCGCCGCGCAGCACCTCGGCGAGCCGCTTGGCCGGCCCGTGCCCCTCGGTGACAAGCACCACCCGCCAGCCTTCGGCGAGCCACCGGCGGACGTCCGCGATCATGCGGCTGGTCTCGCCGCGATAGGCCGCCGCGGGCATGGCGTTGATCGTGATGCCGAACGAGTGCGCTGCTCCGCCCCCGCCAGGCCGTGCTCCTGGTGACTGGCCGGCGCCCGGCTCGGCAGTGCCTTCACTAACACTGCCTCC
>Ga0070714_100003465_pt1 | contig 11764 bp, 13 predicted proteins | sample LARL83metaG_FD_65450 | JGI IMG/M metagenome (GOLD analysis project Ga0070714, IMG submission 65450) | Corn, switchgrass and miscanthus rhizosphere microbial communities from Kellogg Biological Station, Michigan, USA - LAR L8-3 metaG | ecosystem: Host-associated > Plants > Roots > Rhizosphere ... | reverse complement strand
GGCGGCAGCAGGATCACCGGCGTGCCCCGGAACGCGTCGAGGAGCTGGGCCATGTTCTGCGCATACTGCTGCGCCGAGTTGCCCGCGGCGGGGTCGTAGGTGCCCACCCAGACCACCGCGGCGGCGAGGTGCTGCTCGGTGGCGTCGCGGTCGCGGCTCAGCACCTTGTCGCTCGACTCGGCGCCGAGGCCGAGGTCGAGGATCTGCATGTCGGGGCGTGCGGCGGCGAGCAGGTAGGGGAGCGACTGTGCGTCGGGCAGGCCGTCGCCGTCGATCAGCCCGTCGCCGAGCAGCGCGATACGCGCGGGGATGGTCGGTGTGGGCAGGGGCGACGGCGTCGCGGTGATCGCCGCGCTGGGACGCGGGCTCGGATGCCGCGTGGTCGGGGGGCTGCCGCCTGCGGTCCCGCCGCAGGCCGCCAGGACGCTGGCCAGGACCGGTGCCGCGACGGCACGGGCGCGCCGGGACGGGCTCAGCGCATCAGCCCCCGCACCCGCAGGGTGTCGCGGCCGAGCAGTTGCACACCGGAGGGGTTGCGTTCCACCACTTCGAGGAAGGCGTCGACGACGTCGGGGTCGAACTGCGTGCCGCGCTGGCGGAGCAGCTCCTCGATCGCGGCCTCGGCCGGGCGCGGCGGCGAGTAGGGACGGCCGCTGGTCATGACGTCGAAGGCGTCGATGACGCTGACGATGCGCGCCCCCAGCGGGATCATCATGCCGCGCAGCCGGTCGGGGTAGCCGCCGCCGTCGAAGCGCTCGTGGTGGTGGCGGACGATGCGTCGCACCTCGGTCCAGCCCTCGATGTCCTCGAGGATCTCGGCGCCGATCTCGGCGTGGCGGCGCAGGATCACCCACTCCTCCTCGTCGAGGCCGCCGCGGCTCTGCAGCAGCACGTCGGGGACGCCGATCTTGCCGATGTCGTGCAGGCAGGCGCCGAGGCGCAGAGTCTCGCGGTCCTCGGCGCCCAGCTCCAGGCAGTCGCCCACCTGGTCGGCGTACTCGACGAGGCGCTCGCAGTGCAGGTGGGTGGAGAGGTCCTTGGCCTCCAGGGTATTGGCCAGGATCAGCGCGAACTTCTCGAGCATGGGGCCGAGCAGGCGCAGCCGCGTCGACTCGAGGGCGAGGCGGCGCCGGTCGAGGGCGTTGCGCACCACCACCAGCAGGTGGTCGGGCTTGAAGGGCTTGGGGATGAAGCCCACCGCGCCCTCGGCCATGGCGTTCATGGCCAGCTCCATGTCGTGCATGCCGGTGACCACGACGCAGGGCAGGGTGGGGTCGAGGCGGCGGGCCGCGGCGATGACCTCCAGGCCGTTGGCCCGGGGCATGGCGTAGTCGGTGACCACGCAGTCCCAGCCGCCGCGGGCCAGCATGGCCACGGCGCGCACCCCGTCCTCGGCGATCTCGGCCTCGTAGCCGCCGCTTTCCAGGCAGCGGACCAGGTAACGGGCAACCAGGGGGTCGTCTTCGGCGACCAGGAGGCGAGGCATCGGGGGTGTCCTCGGGCGGGTGGTGGAGCGTGGAGAGGGACGTCCGCGGACGCTGGGGGGATCACCATCGTGGGGGAGATGGCGGTTTTCCGCAAGGGGTCGGCGTGTTTGGCGCCGCGGTGCGCTGGGTATCGGATGGGCGTCAGCTCTCATCGGTGACATATGTGTAGGAGGTATCTGAGAGATGGCTGCACTGACTCGCTGGAACCCGTGGAGCGACCTGTTCTCGCTGCACGACCAGATGGACCAGCTCTTCAGCGAGGCGTTCGGCGGCACCGCCGGGCCGCGGCGCAACGGCGGCGGCGAAAGGGCCCTGACGCTTCCCATCGACATCCGGCAGACCGACGAGGCCTACGTCCTGGAGGCGTCGGTTCCCGGCTTCAAGCCCGAGGACGTCGAGGTCACCCTCGACCAGAACGTCCTCACCATCCAGGGCACGCAGCGGCAGGAGACCGAGGAGCAGAAGGGCGGCTGGGTTCGCCGCGAGCGCCGCACCGGTTCCTTCCACCGCCAGGTGGTGCTGCCCGCCGAGGTCCGCGCCGACGAGATCACCGCGAGCTTCGAGCACGGCGTCCTCACCGTGACCGTGCCGCGGGCGCAGAAGGCACAGCCCAAGCGCATCCCCGTGGCGCCCGGCGCCCCCGCCGAGCCCAAGGTCATCGACGCGCCGCAGCAGTAGGCCGCGGCGTACCCCTCACCGGCCGTTCCGGCTGGGCCGCATGCGGCTCAGCCGGGCGGCCAGGTCATCTGCCGCCCGCCGAGCAGGTGGACGTGCAGGTGGTCGACGGTCTGGCCGCCGTTGCGGCCGATGTTGACCACAAGTCGGTAGCCGTCGCGGTCGAGCCCCTCCGCCTCGGCGATCTGCTGGGCGACGTGGAGGACGCGGGCCCAGCTCTGGTCGTGCGCCGGCGTCAGCTCGTGCGCCGAGGCGACGTGCTGCACGGGGATGACCAGCACGTGGGTGGGCGCCTGCGGGTTGATGTCGCGGAAGGCGACGACGTCGTCGTCGCGGTGGACCAGGGTGGCGGGGATCTCGCCGGCGGCGATCCTGCAGAACAGGCAGTTCGGGTCGCTGTCGCTCATGGGTGGAGGAGGGTAGCGCGCAGCGCGTCGCCGGCGACGGCGTCGAGCCGCACCCGCTGCAGCGCTCCCGGCGCGGCGCCGGGGCCGGGAGTGGCGACGACGCTGTGCCAGGTGTCGGTGAGGCCGCGCGCCTCGCTGCTCTCGACGCGTTCCCAGACCACCTCCGCGGTGGTGCCCAGGGCGGCGCGGCGGCGGGCGTCGCCGGCGTGCGCGGCGGCGCGGCGCACCTCGGCGCTGCGGCGGCGCGCGGTGGCGTCGTCGACGCGGTCGGCGAGGGTCGCGGCCGGGGTGTCGGGGCGGGGTGACCAGCGGAAGACGTGGCAGTGGAGGAACGCCGCCTCCTCGACGTAGGCGACAGTGCGGCGGTGGTCGTCCTCGGTCTCGCCGGGAAAGGCGACCATCAGGTCGGTGGTCAGCTCGGTGCGCGGGTCGGCGTCGCGCAGGCGCTGCACCACCCGGCGGTACTGGGCCATGCGGTGACCGCGGTGCATGCGCTTCAGCACCTCGTCGCTCGCCGACTGCAGCGGCATGTGCCAGTGCGGGCAGAGGCGCGGGTGGGCGTTGAGCTCGGCGAGCTGCGGGCTCACGTCGTTGGCGTTGACGCTGCTGAGGCGGATGCGCGCGTCGCCGACCTCGTCGAGCAGGGTGGCCAGCAACTCCGCGAGGGTGGTGCCGTGCTCCCTGCCGTAGCTGCCCAGGTCGACGCCGGTGAGCACCAGCTCGCGGTGGCCGGCCTGCAGCGCGTTCTCGGCCTGGCGCAGCAAGTCGCGCGGCGTGAGGCTGCGCGAGCGGCCGCCGCGCGCACGCCAGACGATGCAGTAGGTGCAGCGGTGGTCGCAGCCGTCCTGCACCTTGAGGAATGCGCGTGAGCGCAGCCGCGCGGAGGCGGGTTCCGCGGTGGCCGCGGCGGCGGGGAAGCGGCTCACGATGTAGTCGCCGATCTCCGCCTTGGCGGCGTTGTCGAACACCGCGTCGGCGAGCTGCTCGTATTGGCCGGGATTGGCCTCAACGCTGCAGCCGGTGATGACCACGTGGGCGTCGGGGTGGTCGCGGCGCAGGCGGTGGAGGCGCTGCCGGGTGGTGGCGTCGGCCTGCAGGGTGACGGTGCAGGAGTTGAGCACGCGCACGTCGGCGGCGTCGTCCTCGCCGACCACCTCGAGGCCGGCGGCGGCGAGCCTGCCGGCGAGGTCGGCCATCTCGGCGAAGTTGACCTTGCAGCCCAGGGCGGTCAGGGCGACCCGGGTCACGGCAGCGCCGCGTCCATGTCGCCGCCGGCGGCGAGCAGCGCGGTGAGCGCGACGACGCCGGCGAGGCGTGCGCGCAGGGTGCGCGGGCCGAGGTGGACGGGCTCGGCGTCGAGGGTGCGCAGCTCGTCGGCGTCGAAGCCGCCTTCGGGGCCGATGCACACGGCGACGGCGGCGGTGTCACGCAGGTCGATGCCGGCGAGCGGCATCTGCGCGGTGGTGCTGCAGACCAGCATGCGCGTGCCCGCGGGCACCGCATCGCGGATGCCGTGCAGGTCGCGCAGCGGGTGCACCACGGGCGGGCGCGCACGTCCGGCGAGTCCCGCGGCGTTGCGGGCGATGGCGTTCCAGCGCTGCACGCGGTGCTCGGCGCGGCCGGCGTCGAGCCGCACCACGGTGCGCCGTGTCACCACCGGCCAGATCGCCGTTGCGCCGACCTCGCTGAGCGCCTCGACCAGCTCGTCCATGCCGTCCTTGGCCAGCGCCTGGACGACGTGCACGGCGAGGCGCGGCTCGCCGGTCGCCGCCCGCGACCACTCCACCGCGCCCTCGACGCGCGCCGGCGCCACGCTCTCCAGCACCACGCCGTGCTCCGCGCCGGCGTCGTCGACGACGACGATGCGCTCGCCGGGCGCGGCGCGCAGGGAGCGGGCCAGGTGGGCGGCGTCGTCGCCCTCGACGGCGGCGCGGCCGTCGTGGACGGCGGCGGCGGGCACGAAGAACCGGGGCATCGCCCGGAGTGTACGGGGCTCGGCGCGCCCGGCCGGCACGCTCCCGTAGCATGCCCGCCCGTGGCGACCGTCGAGCACATCCCCGCCCGCACCGCGGACGGCATCACCCTTGCCGCCACTGCGCACGGCCAGGGTCCGGCGCTGCTGATGATCCCCGGCCTCGGCTCCAGTCGCCGCGTGTACGCCCCGCTGGTGCCGCTGCTCGCCGAGCACCACCGCGTCGTCGTCTACGACCCGCGCGGCATCGGCGCCTCCGACGTGACCGACGGCCCGTACTCCATGGCCCAGCTCGCCGGCGACGCGGCCTGCGTCCTCGACGCCGCCGGCGAGGACACGGCGATCGTCTTCGGCGCCTCGATGGGCGGCATGGTCGCCCAGCACGTCGGTCTCGACCATGCCGACCGCGTCGCCAAGCTGGTCCTCGCCTGCACCTCGCCGGGCACGTCGCACGCGGTCCCTGCCGAGCGCGCGGCGACGCGCGCCCTGCTCGGCAAGGGCGCGAGGACGCCGGAGGACGCCTACCGTCTGGCCTCCACGGTGCTCTACACCCCGCGGTTCCAGGAGTCGCATCCCGACTTCGTCGAACGCGAGATCGCCGAGCGCGGCCGCCACCCGGTGCGCGCCCGCGCCTTCAGCGCGCAGTACGAGGCGGTGCGCCACCACGACACCTGGGACCGCCTGCCCGAGCTGCGCATGCCGGTGCTGCTGATCCATGGCAGCGAGGACGCGGTGATGCCGCCGGGCAACAGCGAGGTGCTCGCCTCGCGCATCCCCGACGCCCGGCTGGTCATCCTCGACGGGCTCGGCCACCTCTTCTGGCACGAGGACCCGGAGCGCTCGGCCAAGGCCATCCTGGACTTCACGCTCTCGTGACCCTGCGCGTCGACGCCCACACCCACGACGTCGAGTTGAAGCCATACCTGGCCGGATCATCGATCGACCGCACCGTGCTCGTGCAGTCGCAGCCGAGCGTCGAGGAGACCGCGCGCCTGCTGGAGATCGCGGCGGCGACGCCCTTCGTCGGCGCCGTGGTCGGCTGGGTCGACCTGGCCGCGCCGGACGTCGCCGAGCGCATTCCCGGCGGGCTGCGCGGCGTGTGCCACCCGGTGTGCGACGAGGCCGACCCGGGCTGGCTCGGTCGCGACGACGTGCAGTGCGGCATCGCCGCCGTGGGCGCGGCGGGACTGCTCTGCGAGCTGCTGGTCCGGCCCGAGCAGCTCGGCCTCGCCCTCGACAGTGTGCGCGCCAACCCCGGCATGCAGTTCGTCCTCGGCCACATGGGCCTGCCGCCCATGGACGGCGACCAGTCGCAGTGGCGCGAGGGTGTGCGGACGCTCGCCGCCCAGCCCAACGTCGCCTGCAAGCTCTGCGGCGTGCTCAGCCTCGCCGAGCGGCGCTGGCGGCTGGTCGACGTCGCCGCCCTGCTCGACCCGCTGGTCGACTGGTTCACTCCGCAGCGGCTGATGTTCGGCAGCGACTGGCCGTCCTGCCGCCTCGGCGGCGACTACGACGAGGCCGTGCAGGTCGTCGAGGAGGGGCTGCAGGCGCTCGACGCCGGCGAGCAGGCCGCGATCATGGGCGGGACCGCCGCCCGGCTCTACGGGATCGGCTGACCCGAGCCGCCGCCGGACATGGTGATCGAGCCGCCGGCTCCGGCCGACTGGACCATGGTGATGCTGCGGTGGCTGCTCACCGCGTAGGCGATCATGGCCGTGACCCCGAGCGCCAGGAGGGCCGCGACGAGGATGGCGCCGACCCGCCCGCCGCGCACGAAGAGCCAGAGCAGCAGGCCCAGCGGCGCCGCCAGGATCAGCGCCGCGGCGACGATGACGCGGGCGATCGGGTCCATGTCGGTGGCCCGCACCAGGTCGAGCAGGGCGAGCAGCACCAGCCCGAGCACGATCACCACGATGTAGAGAAAAGCCACCGGCGTCATCGACATCCCCTTCCAGGTAACCCGTTCCTCTCTGTGAGGTGCAGACCGTATCAGGCCGCGTCGCGTTGCGGCCAGCGCCCCTCCACCCGGGCCATCGCCAGGGTGTGCACCGGCGACATCTGCAGCCGCTGGGGCAGCCGGTCGTGGCTGCGCCGCAGGGTGAGGCAGAGCGCGCGATGGGCCGCGGTGTGCGCCGGCGTCCAGAGGATGCCGTAGCCGCGCCGCACCGCCGCCGGCAGCAGCCCGACCGTGGTGAAGGCGACGACGTCCCAGCCCGGCCGCAGCCACGGCGACGGCAGCGGCGGCCGCAGCACCGTGCGCGACACCAGCCGCGACCCCGCGCCGGGCAGCGCCACGCCGCGGGCCACCTCCGCGTCGACGTACTCGCGCAGCTCGGCATGCGAGCGCCAGAGCAGCCGCGGCGGCACGTGCATCAGGTCGGCAACCGCGTCCCACTCGCGGACGAAGGCGTCGCGGTCGGATTCGCTGAGGCCGCCGACGAAGGCGTCGTGCGACACCAGCATGGTGTCGACGAACGAGGCGTGCACCCAGCGCAGCAGCTCGGGCGTCAGCGCTGTGTAGCGGCGCCTCGCCGGCATGCGGCGCGTGGCATGCTCGGCCGGCAGCGCGCCGGTGACGCGCTGGTGCATGCGGTTGACCAGCGCGCACGCCGCCTCGGCCTCGGCGCGCGTGCCGTAGGTGCACATGGTCACCCAGTGGATGGTGCGCATCAGCCGGCCGAAGGGGTCGTCGGCGTAGGCGCTGAAGTCGATCGCCCCCTGCGCCACCAGGGGATTGGCCGCCTGCATCAGCAGGGCGCGTCCGCCGCCGAGGATGAGCAGCGGCTCGTGCATCACCCGCCAGGTCACCGATTGCGGGCCGAACAGCCCGGGGTCCGGCGTCGCGTCGTGCAGCGGCAGCGGGCGGCGACCGAAGGGGAGGGGACGGGTGAGCAGGTCGGTGACGGCCTGCCGCGTCGGGATCGGGACGCGCATGACCGAAACTCGACCCCGCGGGCTACGACGCCGTGGCGGTGGCGCTGATCTCGCGGATCACGGTCACCTTGATCATGCCCGGGTAGGTCATCTCCTGCTCGATCTCGCGGGCGATCTCGGCGCAGAGGGTGGCCACGTCGGCGTCGGGCACCTGCTCGGGACGCACCGAGATGCGCACCTCGCGCCCCGCCTGCATGGGGAAGGCGCGCTCCACGCCGGTGTGCCGGGTGGCGATCTGCTGGAGCTGCTCGAGGCGCTGCAGGTAGGTGGTCAGGGTGTCGCGGCGGGCGCCGGGGCGCGAGGCGCTGATGGCGTCGGCGCAGATGGTGAGCATGGCCAGGTCTGTCGACGGCTCCTCGTCGAAGTGGTGGGCCTTGACGGCGTGGACGATGCCCGCCTCGGTGCCCAGCAGCACCAGCAGCTCGCCGCCGATGATGGCGTGCGAGCCCTCGACGTCGTGGTCGACGGCCTTGCCGATGTCATGCAGCAGCCCCGCGGCGCGGGCCTCGGCGGGATCCATGCGCAGCTCGGCGGCGAGCACGGCGCAGAGGTAGCCGGTCTCCTCGCAGTGCAGCAGCGCGTTCTGCCCGTACGAGAACCGGTAGTGCAGGGTGCCGAGCAGCTCGGCCAGCTCGGGCCGGCCGGTGATGCCCATCTCCCACATCGCCCGCTCGCCGAGCTCGGTGATCTTGCGCGACAGGCCGGTGCGCGTCTGCAGCAGCAGCGGCGGCACCTCCTCGGCGCGCAGCCGCCGCTCCAGGACCTCCAGCGACGCCTGCCGGGCCACCTCGCGGCCGATGGGGTCGAGCGAGCGCAGCGTCGCCTGGTTGCGCTCGGGGTCGACGCCGAGGTCGGCGCCGGTCTCGGCGGCCACCGTGCCCAGCGCGTCGAGCAGGCGCTGCCGCGACTCCTCGCTGAGGGCTTCGAGGGCGAGCGGGCCGGTGCGCGGCGCGCTGTCGATGTGGGAGCGGTCCTGGCGCTGGATGGCCTCGACGATCAGCTCCTTGGCGCTGGGCACCAGCTCGCCGACCCGCGCCTGGATGGCCCGCTGCACCCGGCCCGCGTGGTCGGCGAGCAGCTCGGCCTCGACGCGGTCGAGCACGGTGCGGGCGGCGGCGTCGCGGTCGATGGCGGCGACCCGCTCCAGCGCCCGCACCGTCTCGGCGCGCTGCTCGTCGAGCCCGCTCCGGGCGGCGTCGATCTCGTCGCGGGCGGCCTGCGCGGCGTCGCGGCGGTCGTCCACCTCCTGGCGGCGCTCGCGGTGCACCTTCTCCAGGTGGTCGAGGCGCTCCTGCACCTGGTCGAGGTCGCTGCGGCGCAGGGCCAGCTCCTCCATGGCCGCCTCGCGGGCGGCGACGGCGTCGTGCCGCGCCTGGGCGACCAGCTCGGCCGCCTCCTGGCGCGCCGCGTTGAGCGCGTTGCGGTCGCCCCCCGGGGTGGCAGCCCGACCTGTCCCGGCGCCCCGAGCGGCCGCCGCGGCGCGCATCCCGCGGACGTAGGCGGCGACGGCGACGGCGAGGACCACCGCGGCGAGGACGGCGAGGACGGCAGCCATGACAGCCGTGGAGTGTACCTACGCCGTGGTGGCGGTCTGCTCGGCGCCGATCGGCGGGTCGAGGGGCTCCGTCGAGGTCTGGGTCAGGTGGTGGACGAAGGCCGCCGCGGCGGGGGGCAGGGTGCGGCGCCGGTCCCAGCACAGCGCCATGGTCCGGGCCACGGCCGGCTGGCGCAGCGGGATGACCGCGACCTTGGTGCTCGGCAGCGGCAGCGGCATGGGCATGAGGGTGATGCCCAGCCCGGCCTCGACCAGGCCCTGGATGATGGTGAAGTCGTCGCCCTCGTAGGCGACGCGCTCGGTGATGCCCTCGCGGCTGAACGCGTCGTCGACGACCTTGCGCAGGCCGCCGCGGGAGCGGGGCAGGATGAGCGGCTCGTCGGCCAGGTCGTGGAGGCTGCAGGAGCTGCGGCCCACGAGGCGGTGCTGGGCGGGGACGACCACGGCGACCCGCTCGCGGAACAGGGGGACGATCTCCAGGTCGCGCGCGCCCACCGGCGGCGGGCCGAGGATGCCGAGGTCGAAGTCGCCGTCGAGGACGCCGCCGATGACCTCGTTGGACTGGCCCTCGCGGAGGGTGAAGCGGACGCTGGGGTGGTCGGCGAGGAAGCGGGCCAGCCGCTCGGGGAGCCAGCGCGCGCCGACCGTGTGGAGGAAGCGGATGCGCACCTCGCCGGCCTCGGGGTCGGCGGCCCCGGCGGCGTCGGCCACCGCCTCGCGGAGCTCGCGGAGGAGGCGGTCGGCCCTGGGGATGAAGCGCTCGCCCGCCGGGGTGAGGCGGATGGAGCGACCGACGCGATCGAAGAGGGGCACGCCGAGCGACGCCTCGAGCTTGGCGATCTTGCGGCTGACCGTCGACTGGTCCTGGTGCAGCGCCTCGGCGGCGCGGCCCAGGTGGCCGAGGCGGGCGACGGTCAGGAAGGTCTGCAGGCCGTCGGAATTGATGCGATCCACGCAATGATTCGATACTAAAAACGCTATTGATGTCAACGACCGAGGCGGTCAGACTCCCAGGCGAGCGGCGACCGTCAGCGCGCCGACCAAGTGTGGGAGATAGCCAGATGCTGATCGCAAACGCGACCGACGCGGTGCACGAGGCGCGACGCCGTCACCGTCGGGAGTTGGCGGAGCGGACCCGGCTGCGGCGGCTCGTCGAGAGGGTGGACACCGTCATCGAGGCCTGCGAGGAGGCCCACCTCCAAGGCTTCAAGGAGTGCCCGCCGGACCTCGCCGAGGCCGCGGGGAAGGTCTTCTCCAGCGCCCGCCGCTGCGTCCGCCTCACCGGAGACGTGGAGGCCACCCAGCTCGTCCGGGACGTCTGCGCCCGGCCCCGTCCCAAGATCACCGACACCATGGACGGCCTCTGGACCGTGCAGGAGGTGGTCTTCGACCTCATGCTCCCGTGGCGCACCGAGCTGCCCGACGACGTGGAGCTGGTCGGCGGGCCCCTGCCCACCTGGCGGTTCAACGCCGCCTGACCCTCGATCTTCCCCTCCAACCGGGGAGCGGCACCTCACGGTCGCCGCTCCTTGGTGCTTAAGGGCGCTGCGCCGACACTCCTGGTCGCCTTATACTTTCCTGTGTAGGTAGGGCGCGCTGGAGTGGCGGGAGATGGTCGACCCGGGCTTGCTCATCGCCAGTGGCGCCGCCTGCGGCAGCCTGCTCGGCACGGCGGTCGCTGCCGCGTCGATGGTCCGGCAGGACCGCCGTGCCGCCCGCGCCGCGGGTCTCGACAGCCTCTGGCGCATGATCGACCTGTGGGACAGCCCGCCGATGCAGTCGTACCGAGTCGCCGCGGCTGAGCGCCTACTCCGCGTGCCGCGCGTCTTCGACGAGCACACCGAGACGGTGCTCAACTTCTTCGAGCTCCTCGGCTACCTGCTCCGCACCGGGACGCTCACCGAGGACGACGTCTGGACCAACTTCGCCCAGTGGGCGGTGGCCTGGTGGTACGCATGCGAGTTCGACATCAAGGCGACCCGCGGTCTCGACTCCACCGTCTACGAGGAGTACGCAGCGCTCGTCGAGTGCATGCGGCGCTACGAGCTCGAACGGCGTCCGGGAGTGACGTTGGCACAGACCGTCCCGTCACCGGACACGTGGGATGACTTCCTCCGCCGTGAAGCCCGGGTCAGGGCTTTGGCGGTCGTTGCACCGGGAGCGGGGTTCCGACAGGTCGCCGATTCCTGAGCATGCCGGCAGCATAACAGGCGGCCTCCTGGCCTCCACCCTTTACGCCTCGCCGCGCGCCGCGGCGTCGCGGCCCTCGTCACAGACGGTGCGGTAGTCGCAGCGGCGGCACTGCCAGGCGGAGGGGCGGGGCGGGAAGTCGCCTTCGCGCCAGGCGCGGGCGAGCTCGGCGGTGGAGACGCTGAGGTGGTTGGTGAAGCGCTGCAGGTCGCGCGGGCCGAAGACCAGCCGGGTGGCCTCGCCGGTCTGCAGGTGGTGCAGCTCGACGGCGACCTCGTCCACCTGGGCGCGGCGGGCCATGGCCACCGCGTAGGCGCGGACCTGCAGGTCGCTGCGCAGCGGGGCCTCGTCGCGGGGCGGGCCGGTCTTGTAGTCGACGACTGTCGGGGGCGCGCCGTGGTCGAGCCGGTCGAAGCGGCCGGTGAGCTCGGCGGTGGTGTCGAGGCTCAGGGTGAAGCGGCGCTCGACGTCGGTGATGCATGCGTCAAGCCAGGCCGGGGTGGCGGCGTAGCGGCGGAGCTGCTCCTCGCCGTAGGGGCGAAGG
>Ga0070714_100003462_pt1 | contig 11766 bp, 9 predicted proteins | sample LARL83metaG_FD_65450 | JGI IMG/M metagenome (GOLD analysis project Ga0070714, IMG submission 65450) | Corn, switchgrass and miscanthus rhizosphere microbial communities from Kellogg Biological Station, Michigan, USA - LAR L8-3 metaG | ecosystem: Host-associated > Plants > Roots > Rhizosphere ... | reverse complement strand
GATTTGCCGCAACCGGATTCGCCGACGAGGCCGAGGATTTCGCCACGGCGCAAGGTGAGCGTGACGCCATCGACGGCTTTGACGGTGCCGATCTCGTGGCGGAAAATAATTCCGCGCTCCACGGGGAAGTGGGCTTTCAGGTCTTTGATTTCAAGAAAGGCGTCGGACATGGTTTTAAGCGCGCGATCGAAATTGGAAGTGGGAAGCCACAGATGGGCACCGATGGACACGGATGGGGCAGGGATCAAAATCCGAAGGCCGAAATCCGAAATCCGAAAGAAATCCGAGGGTCGAAAGAAATCCGAATGGGGGAGCCACAGATGCACGCGGGTGAAAAACGTGGGGCTGCAAAGGATTTAAAGGTTTCAGGCTCATTTCGGTTAGAGATTAATTTCGTTTTTTTGCACGCGGACGCAAGCGGTGGCGTGGGCGGGGGCGATGTCTTTCAGTTCGACGGGTTGCTGGCATTGCTCCTGGGCGAATTCGCAGCGCGGCACGAAGGGGCAGCCTTCGATGGTGCGCGACAAATCGGGCGGCATGCCGGGAATGGTGTAGAGCGCGGCGCCTTTGGGCTGCAAGGCGGGGATCGATTTCTGGAGCGCGCGCGTGTAAGGATGCCCGGTGTGCTGGAACAATTCTTCGGTGGCGGCGCGCTCCGCGATGCGGCCGGCATACATCACCTGCACGCGCCGGCAAAAACCGGCGACGACGCCGAGATCGTGCGTGATCCAAATGACGGCCATGCCGAGTTCGCGCTGCATTTTTTTGACGAGGTCGAGAATTTGCGCCTGCACGGTGACATCGAGCGCGGTGGTGGGCTCGTCGGCAATGAGCAACTCAGGTTTAGTGATGAGCGCCATGGCGATCATGACGCGTTGCCGCATGCCGCCGGAGAATTCATGCGGGTAACTGCGGATGCGCCGCGCGGCGTCGGGCACGCCGACGTCTTCGAGGGCGGCAATGGCGCGTTTCAACGCCTCGGCGCGGCTGATTTTTTCGTGAATCAAAAGCGGCTCGATCAACTGCTCGGAAATCCGCAGGTAAGGATTCAGCGAGGTCATCGGGTCCTGAAAAATCATCGAGATCCGTTTGCCGCGGATTTTGTTCAATTGCTCGGGCGACGCTTTGAGCAAATCGACGCCGTCGAACAGGGCGCTCCCGCCTTCGATGCGGCCGGGTGGCTGGGGAATCAAGCGCATGAGGGAGTAGCAGGTGACCGATTTGCCGGAGCCGGATTCGCCGACGATGCCGAGGGTGTCGCCGCGTTCGAGCGAGAAGGAGACGCCGTTCACCGCGCGGACGATGCCGTGCCGCGTGTGAAACGAGGTGCGGAGATTGGTGACTTCGAGCAAAGGCATATTAATCCTTGGACGCGCGCACATCGAGCGCGTCGCGCAGGCCGTCGCCGAGAAAGTTGAGGGAAAAAAGCGTGAGGGAGAAAAACAGGCCGGGAAAAATCAGCAGCCACGGATATTCCTCCATGCTTTTGCTGCCATCCAGAATGAGCGTGCCCCAGGAACTCATGGGTGCCTGCACGCCGAGACCCAGAAAGCTCAGGAATGCCTCGAGGAGCATCACGCTCGGGACGATGAGCGTGGCGTAGATGGCGACGATGCCGAGGACGTTGGGAATCATATGGCGGAGAATGATGCGGCGTTTGCGCAAGCCGAGGGCAACGGCGGCTTCGACGAATTCCTGTTTTTTGAGGGACATGACCTGGGCCCGCACAATGCGCGCCATGTCCAGCCAGGAGACGGCGCCGATGGCCATGAAAAGCAGGACGATGTGCCGGCCGAAAATTACCAGGATCAGGATGACGAAAATGACGAAGGGAAGTGAATAGACGATGTCCACAATACGCATCAGGATCATATCGATGCGCCCGCCCAGGTATCCGGAAATGGCGCCGTACAGCACGCCGATAACGACCGAGACGAGTGTGGCGGCCAAGCCGACCGAGAGGGAAATGCAGCCGCCGAACAGGACGCGCGAAAGCATATCGCGGCCAAGGCTGTCCGTGCCCATCCAATGGGCGAGGCTGGGCCCCGTGGCGCCGAGCGCGAGATTGGTGTGGGCGTACGAGCCCGGCGCGACGAGCGGAGTGAGGAAAGAGGCGAGCGCCAGCACCCCGACGAAAATCCCGCCCGCCACGGCCATTTTGTTCTGGCGCAACCGGTGCCAGGCGTCCTGCCAGAGCGACTGGCCGGGTTCAATCTCGCCGGCGTGCTGGGTGACGTTGGGGAATTGAGCAGTCATTCAAAACGCAATTTGGGGTTCATCCAAACCGCGAGGATATCGGCCACCAGGTTCATGGCGACCACGAGAACGGCATAGACGAGCGTGGTGCCCATCAGCATCGGGCCATCGCGATCAAACGCGGCATTGACGAAAAATCGGCCGGTGCCGGGAATTTCGAAGATCTTTTCGACCACAATCGAGCCGGTCACGATGCCGCTCACGGCCGGTCCGAGAAAGGCAACCACCGAGAGCAAGCCTCCGCGCAGCGAGTGCTTCGCGACGATGCGCCATTCCGAAGCGCCTTTGGCGCGAGCGGTGCGAATAAAATCCTGGTTCAGGATTTCCAGCATGCCGCCGCGGGTCAGCCGGGAAATATAGGCCATATAATACAGGCCCAGCGTCATGGCCGGCAGGATACGGTCGCGTGGGAAGAACCAGCCGGAGCTGTTGAACCAGCCCAGCCAGATGGCGAAGACGAGAATCAGGAGCGGCCCGGTGACAAAGGACGGAATGCAGATGCCAAAGGTGGCAACGGACATGGGGATGTAATCGCCGGCGGTATTTTTGCGGAGCGAAGCGACCGTGCCGGCGATCAGCCCAAAGAACAAGGCAAAGCACATGCCCTCGATGCCGAGTTCCACCGAAACCGGCAGGGAACCGCCGAGCAATTCATTGACCGTCCAGCCGAAATACTTCTGGGATTCGCCGAGGTCGCCGTGGAGAACGAGCCGCTCCAGGTATTGGGCGTATTGCTGCCAGGCGGGTTTATCCAGGCCGTAGTAGGCATAAATGGCCTTCTTGACTTCCGGCGGCATGGGCCGTTCGGTGTCAAACGGCCCGCCCGGCATGATTTTCAAAAGAAAGAAGGTGATGGTCGCGACGATGAACAGCACGGGAATCGCTTCCAGAATTCTTTTGAAAATGAAACGTAACATGATTACTTCAAGGGCACCGCCGCATCCGCATTCGTCTCAAGATACACGTACTTGTAAGGATGATTGTCCAGAATCGTGGGATACCAGCCCTTGAGTTCGGGGCGCTGGAGGCAGACGTGCGTGTAAAAATAAATCGGAATTTCCGGCGTTTCATCCATGAGAATGGCTTCGGCTTTTTGGAAAACCTCGAGCCGCTGCTGTGGGTCAGCGGTGGCGGCCGCCTGGGCGATGAGCCGGTCATACTCCGGGTTGGACCACCCGGTTTCGTTGTTGCCGCCGCCGGTAAGCCACATGTCGAGGAAGGTATTGGGATCGTCGTAATCGCCGATCCATGAGCCGCGGCAGATTTCGTAATTCAGCGAGCGCTGGGTGTCCAGGTAGACTTTCCACTCCTGGTTCACGAGGCGCACATCGACGCCGAGCTGGGTTTTCCACATTTGCTGTAGCGCTTCGGCGATGGTGCGATGGCTTTCCAACGTGTTGTAAAGCAGTTCAATGGTCGGCAGACCTTTGCCGTCGGGATAACCGGCCGCCGCCAGAAGGCGTTTGGCCTCGGCGATATTTTCCTGCAAATGCGTGCGGCAGGTATAACCGGCGGTGCCGGGTGGGGTGAGATTGAACGCCGGCAATTGTCCGCCTTTCAGCACGTCTTTGACCAGCGCTTCGCGGTCAATGGCCATGGCCAGGGCCTGCCGGACGCGTTTATCGCTTAGCGGCGGTTTCGTGACGTTCACGCGATAAAAATAAGTGCCGAGATAAGGATCGATTTTTATCAGGTTGGGATAGTTGGTTTTGTAATAATCGATTTTGGAGAGCGGCACTTCCAAAGTGACGTGAAGCTGCCCGGCGCGAAAGGCGCGTTCTTCGGTGTCCAGGCTTTCGATCGGATAAAAGCGAATGCCGTTTAAGCGCACGCGAGCACGGTCCCAATAGGTGGGGCTTTTGCGGACTTCCACGACGTCGTTGACGCGCCATTGGGTAAGGACAAATGGGCCGTTGCCCACATAACGGCCGGGGCGCGTCCATTTGCTTCCGCGCTGATAGGGATCGCCGTATTTCGCGACGGTCCGGATGTTGATCGGATACCAGGAATGATGCAGCAACAGCGAAAGGAAATACGGCGTGGGATTGTTCAGGGTGACTTGGAGCGTGTGGTCGTCGATGACTTTATAGCCGACCTGATTGAAATCAGTAATGCCGTTGGTGTTGTAGGCCTCCGCGTTCTTCACCACGTAATGCATGTAGGCATATTCGGAACCGAGCGAAGGCGTCAGGATGCGTTTGTAGGCTTCCCAAAAATCGCGCGCCGTGACCGGCTCGCCGTTCGACCATTTGGCGTCCTTGCGCAAATGGAAGGTGTAAACCTTGCGGTCGGGCGAGATGTCCCAGCTTTCCGCGACGCCGGGCACGGGATGCAAATCGACCGGGTCTTCCGACACGAGGCCTTCCAGGAGCGACATCATGATATGAAATTCCTGGACGCCGGTGACGACGTCGGGGTCGAGGTCCTGCGGTTCGGTGCCATTGCCGACAAGGAGGACCTGGTCGCGGTCGGCGGCTTCGACCAGGGTCTCGCGTTTGCCGCAGCCGGGCAGGAGGGAAAGCATGGCCAGGACGCCGAGGGAAAGAAGCAGCCGGCGCAGTGAGAGATTGCTGGAATCAAACTGCATTGCGTGTTCGACAAATAAGAAACGGTGAATCCTCAAAAAAAGCAACGGGGGAGTTTTGGATGTGGGGTGGTACTAAATCGTTAACGAGAAACGCGCGGGTGTTTTTGGCGGAACCTCTCTCGCCCCTTCAGGGCGAGCAACCTATTTGTCGGTTAACCCAGGGCGGCATCCGCATTCGCGGATTTGCCCTGGGCTCTATTCTTTCGGGCCTTCAGCCCGATTGATTTGCCACATCACTTGCCTTGCGCGGCGGCGGCATCGCGGTAGCGGTAAAATATCGTGGCGACGCTGAAAAGAATGGCAACGACGAAAGTTAATCCCGCATACATGACGAAGCGCGAGGCGCTAATGGAGCCGGCCCCATTGCCTGGGGTGGAAAAGATTTTTGTAACCGCGGCCACCAGGAAATCGCCAACGGAGACCGTGAACAAAAAGAAGCTCATTATAAGGCTCTTCATTTCTGGCGCTGCTTCGCGGAATGCGAATTCAAGGCCCGTCGTCGAGACAAGCACTTCGGCGGTGGTGAGAATGACGTACGGCAACGTTTGCCACATAATACTCATCTTGTGGTGGCCATCGATTTGCGTTTGAAGCCATGCGACGACGAGGAAGGAGGCCGCGGCTAAAAACATACCCAAAGACATTCGACGCAATGGCGAGGCGAATCGGCCTAGGAGCGGGTAGACCAGAAGTGTCAGTACGGGCACGAGGATCATCACCAGCAGGGGGTTCATGGATTGCATTTCTTCGGCGCCAATTGTGTATCGCGGCAGATATAAGAAAGCCAAACTCAACAGAACCGATACGATTGCTGCGGCCAGCATGACGAGGAATCTGTCTAAACTGGCCAATGAAGAGGTCTTTCTCCACGCGAGAGTCAGGAGACTAGCAGATAGAAGGAGTCCAAAACAGGAGCTGATCACTGGCCAATGGGGAGATAGTTGTTGAATTATAACTAAATCTGCAAATTGGAATTTTGCCATTTTATAGCCCTGCAAGACCCAAGTAGAGCTGGTCTGGTCGAACACCGACCAAAAAGGCGGGATGAGGAGAAAGAGGCCGAGGATCGGGCCGACGGATTTTGCAGCCTCGACTTCTTGTTCGCTGAAGCGAAACCGCGCGGGGTCCCAAAAGGATTGTCCAGGCTGGCGTTTGCTGATGAGCGCATACCAAAACACTTTGAAGAAGCCCGCTTTTTTTGTTTCACGGCTCGGCGGCACCATGACGTATTGCTTTCTGCCGAGCCAAAAAATAAAGGTGGCTATCGCCATTAGAATTCCCGGCACCAGGAACGCGGCGCTATAGCCATGATGATCTTTGACATAGGGAATGACGAGAAACGAAAAAAACGAGCCGAGATTGATGGACCAGTAAAACGCGCCATAAGCTTTTTGCAACAAATGCGATTGTTCTGGCTTGAACTGGTCTCCCATGAAGGCCGACACACACGGTTTGATGCCACCGGAGCCAAACGCGATAAGCGCGAGTCCGATAAAGAGGCACATCATTTTACCGTGAACGCCACCGGCGAAATCGCTAAAGGCCAGCACGCCGTGGCCGGCACAGTAGAACAATGAAACCCAGAGAATGGTGTGGTAGCGACCGATGATTTTATCCGAAAGCCATCCACCCAACAGAGGCATGAAATAATTGACTGTGACAAAGAGGTGGATGACTTCGGTGGAAACATCTGGCGATTGACCAAGGCCGCCCTTGAGGACTTCGCCGGTGATGTAACCGGCGAGGATGCTCTTCATGCCGTAATAGCTGAATCGCTCACAAGCTTCGTTGCCGACGATGAATTTGATCTGGCGAGGCCAGCGGCCGGCGGAGGGATTTGTTTCAGCAGCCATGCGTTGGTCCTTCTGCTTACGGAAAAACGCGGGGGATGTCGAGGCTGGAAACGGGGAGGCGTGGATTTATTAAAATCGGCGTGCCCTTCTGGAATGGTATTTTATCGAGCGCTTCTAATCCGTCAGCGCCCCCAGAGCTTCTTCCATCGTTTCGCAGGTCACGATCGTGACACCGCGGCGGTAGTGAAAGAGCGACATAATATTCAAACCGATGTCTTTGCTCGGGTCGGGGATGATTCGCACGACTTTGGAGATGCCCGCCCGGTTGCACAATTCCATGACGGCCTCGATATCCGGTGCGCACGCGAAATCCATCGCATCCATCCGGGTTAAATCCGCCAGAAGTTTGAAGCCGGGGTGCAGGTCGGCCAGCCGGGTTTTTATTTCGTCTTTCCAGCGGTGAGTTTCTGGCTGCGTGATGTGTCCCGAAAAAGTGAGTGTCAGCAGGTTCTTCGATTTGTCGGTTTCGACTTGAAACATGGCGGCAAATTACACGGATTCCGGCAAAAGCGAAATGGCGGGGATAAGCTGGTTTTTCGGCACCATCCAAAAGCGCCAGAGGGCTGGCGCACTCCAAGACGCTATCGCGAGTGAAGGAGCATCAGGCAGTCCGCCAGGTTTTGGGCTGTGCCAGCCCTCTGGCGCTTTTCTTCCATCACCGGATTTCCGCGGGCTGCGGCCGTCCCGGCCGCAGCAATGTTCGATTTGTGCGCGACACAAAATTTTCAAGCTGCTGATGGTATCGCGTTTCTGCGCCCGAGGACGGGCGCACTCCAAAGATTCATCGAAAGCAAATTACTTTTGCTCGCTGACGGCGCCCGGCTTGTCGATGCCGATCTTTTTCAGGAACGGCTCAAGCGAACGCGGGCGGCCGAGAAATCTTTCGATGGAAATGTTCACGTCGCGGGAATCGCCCACTTCATAGATTTCCTTGCGCAGTCTCATGCCGGCTTTTTTGTCAAAGTAACCGTCCGGCGACTTTTCAAAAACGGTGGCCATGTCGGCGGCGATGGCATCGGCCCAGGCGTAGCCATAATAGCCGGAGCCGTAGCCGATGATGTGGCCGAAGTAAGCGACAAACGCGGTATCCGGCGGCATCGGAAGAAAGACGTCGCCGAGGACTTTATTGGAGAGCGGCAGCGTTTCCTGGGCGTTGCCGGCGTGAATTTGCGTGTGGAGCGCGAGATCCATCATGCCGAACGAGAGTTGCCGCCGATAATACGAGCCTTCGGTCGCGAGGCGGGCCGCTTTCAACTGGGCGAGGACGTCGGCCGGAATTTTTTTTGAGGGATCACGATAATCCGCGGCGAAGGTGTCCAACACATTTTTGTCCCAGGCCCAATTCTCCAGCATCTGGGAGGGCGCCTCGACGAAATCGCGCGGGACGCTGGTGCCGGAGAAGCGCGAGTATTTGGCGCGGGTGAGAATGGTATGCATGGCGTGGCCGAATTCGTGAAAAATGGTTTCCACATCGTCATGCGACATGAGCGAGGGATGATCCTTCGTGGGCGTGGGGAAATTGCAGATCAACGCACAGACCGGGCGCTGATATTTGCCGTCGGGCAACAGTTTGCCTTCGATGATGCCGAATTGCGCGAAGTGATGGTATTTGCCGTCGCGCGGGAACATGTCGAGATAGAAGAGCCCGAGCGGCTCGCCGGTTTTCGCGTCGGAAACGGCATAAAGTTGCAGGTCGCCGATCCATTTGTAAGGCGCTTCGACGCGCTCGAATTTCAGCCCGAAAATGCGCTGGTAAATGGCGAACATGCCGTCGAGCACGTGTTGGTAGGGAAAATAAACGCGCAATTGTTCGGCATCCACATTGTATTTTTGCTTCTTCAACTGGTTGGCGAAGTAGCGCCAGTCCCAGATGTTGATTTTGGCGTTCGGGTCGCCGGTTTCCTGCACTTTCAATTTGCGGAACTCCTCCAGTTCGGCGTCAAACTTCGGCTGCAGGCCGGTCTCGAGCTTTTGCTCGAAGGCAATGGCCGTGGCCGCATTTTTGACCATTTTGGTTTCGGTATCGTAATCCGCGAAGGTCTGATAGCCGAGCTTGTGGGCGATGCCATCGCGCAAAACGAGAATTTTTTGCAGCAAGGGGATGTTTTGCTCGCGGGCGAGGTCGCATTGGGCAATAAGAAATCGTTTGCGCGTTTCCTCGCGTTTCGCGTTGTCCAAAATGGTCAGGTAATGCCAGGTGATGTTGGCCATGACGGTGTATTCGTCATCGCCGGTTTTTACCTGTTGAAGAAAATCGTCCGGCACGCCCTCGAGTTCGGCCTTGGTAAACTTTACCGGCATTTTCGCCTTTTCAATGTTCTCCTCGAAATCCGTGGATAGGCCGGAAAGCTCTTTGCGCATGCGTTCGATTTCATCGCGCTGGGTCTTCGGCAAATCCAGCCCGGCGCGGCGATAATCGCGCATGGTTTCAAAGAGCAATTTGGCGTCCTCGCCCTTGAGGCGCGGCTTCGTATCCGCATAGGCCTTCACGGCGCGGTAAACGTCGTCGCGATAATCGATGCTGACCATCCAGGCTTCGAGGTCCTTGAGGGCGGCGGTCGCGGTATCGCGCATGTCGGCGCTGGTGCTGGTCTCCTGGATGAGCGAGAGGCGGTTGTCGACGGTGGAAAGATCAAAGCCGAGATCGTCGAGGGCGCGGAGCGTGTTGGTGAAATTAACTTCGGCGGCGGTTAATTTGCCGATGCGGTCGAGGGCGGTGTTCCCCTCGGCGATGGCCCGGGAGACGGTCGCGGTGATTTCGTTCGTGGTGGTTTCGAACGAAGGGATGGTGATGACGGAATGGAAACGGGCGCTGCGACTTTGAAATTCCTGCAGGTTGCCTGCGGCAATCGGAACCGGTTGCGGCGCGCTCGTCGGATGCGGAGCGCTTTTGCAGCCGGCCAAAAATGAAGCGAGGGTGAGAAAGGGGATTAATTTCCAGCGCATAGTAATGCCGTGCAAATTACTTCGTAACCGGGTTCGTTCAAGCGGAATTCAACGTGACAGCCGGCGCGGGTCGTCTGACACTCGGCGGGTGCCGTTGCTCGAAATAAAAAATCTGCAGCTCGATTTTCTTGCGGGCGAGACCAGCCTGCGGGCGGTGGACGGCGTGTCGCTGGCGATGGAGGCGGGCGAAACGGTTTGCCTGGTTGGCGAAAGCGGCTGCGGGAAGACGGTCACGGCGCTGTCCATCGCGCGACTGGTGCCGACACCGCCGGCGAAATATGTGGGCGGGGAAATCTTGTTGAATGGGCGCGATGTGCTGCGGATGGCGCCCGGCGAATTGCGGCAAATTCGCGGCGGCGTGGTCAGCTATATTTTTCAGGAACCCGGCGCGTCGTTGAACCCGGTGCTTCGCGTCGGCAAACAAATCAAGGAATCGCTCAAGTTGCATCGCCCGGAAAAAGCGACGGACGACGAAGTGATCCGGCTGTTGAAACTGGTGCGAATTCCGGCGCCGGAATCGCGCATTAAGAATTATCCCTTCGAAATGTCCGGCGGCATGCAGCAGCGCGTGATGATCGCGATGGCGCTGGCGAGCGAACCGAAACTGCTGGTGGCGGATGAGCCGACGACGGCGCTCGATGTGACGATCCAGGCGCAAATTCTGGAATTATTGCTCAACCTCAAACAACGCCTCGGCATGAGCATCCTGCTGATCACGCATAACCTCGGCATTGTGGGGGACATTGCGGACCGCGTAGCGGTGATGTATGCGGGACAAATCGTGGAACTCGCGCCCGCGCGGGAATTGCTGCGTCGGCCGTTGCATCCGTACACGAAGGCCCTGATGAATTCGGTGCCTAAATTGAGCGGAGAGGCGACGCGGCTGGCGGCGATTCCCGGCAACGTGCCGCGCATTGGGGATTTTCCGCCGGGTTGCCGGTTTTATCCACGTTGCCCAACTGCGCAGCCGGAGTGCGCGACGAGGATGCCGGAGTTGGTGGAGGTGGAACCGAAACGTTGGGTGAGGTGCTGGTATGCGAAATAAGCCCGCGCAGAGAGACACAACAACCACGGTGCTGAATTGACGTTGGTTTTGATACCGTTTAATTTCCTGTTATGAGCACGATTGCCGAAATCAAGGCTGCCATTGAACGACTCCCGCCCGAGGAGCGGGCCGAGTTGGAAAACTGGCTGCACCCTGATTGGGATCGGCCATTACCCCAGGATGAGACGCCGCCGGGAATTCGTGAAAAACTGACGGAAGCCGCGCGTGGAGGTTTCTCGCCGGGCGACCGTTCGAATATTTCCAGAATTCGCTCGACCCTGAAATGAATCCGCTTTGGGAGGAAAGCGGCTTTGTTTTTGGCGATTTGCAAACGGCAGCGCAATTCATATATAAAGATAATCCCGCGGCGGCCTACGCGTTTCTTGAGGCTGCTTACGACACGTTCGAATTTCTTGCGCGCAATCCGGGTATTGGACGTTCGAGGCTGGATTTGGGTTTTTCTGAAATTCGATCGTGGCGAATCACGGGTTTCCGGCGATATCTGATTTTCTACCGAGTCTTGCCTGATCGGATACAAATTTGGCGTGTTTTGCACAGAGCACGTGATTTGCATCAAAACTTAGGCGTCAAATGAGCCTTCTCGAAGTCAAGAATCTCCGGGTGCATTTTCCCGTGAAGCGGGGGATGTTCGCGGAGGCGCGTGAGTTTGTGAAGGCGGTGGATGACGTGAGCTTCAACATCGCGCCGGGGGAAACGCTTGGGCTCGTTGGCGAAAGCGGTTGCGGCAAGACGACTTTGGGGCGGGCGATTGTGCGGCTGATTGAACCTACGGCGGGCAGCGTTTTTCTCGAGGGCGCCGACATAACGAAATTGGAGGGCGCGGCGTTGCGCGCGGAACGGCGGAAGCTGCAGATGATTTTCCAGGACCCGTACGGCTCGCTGAATCCTCGCATGACGGTGGAGGACATCGTGGGCGAGGCGCTGGATATTCATGGACTGGCTGACAGCAAATCCGCGCGGCGAAAGCGAATTGCGGAGTTATTGCAATCGGTGGGCTTGAACGCCGCATACGCGCAACGCTATCCGCATGAGTTCAGCGGCGGGCAGAGACAGCGCAT
>Ga0070714_100003461_pt1 | contig 11767 bp, 12 predicted proteins | sample LARL83metaG_FD_65450 | JGI IMG/M metagenome (GOLD analysis project Ga0070714, IMG submission 65450) | Corn, switchgrass and miscanthus rhizosphere microbial communities from Kellogg Biological Station, Michigan, USA - LAR L8-3 metaG | ecosystem: Host-associated > Plants > Roots > Rhizosphere ... | reverse complement strand
AGGGGGCGAACGCCGCGAGCACAAGCGAGCGGCCAAAGCTTTCCACAGTTTGCGCTCCGAAACCCATCTTTCCCCACGCGCCCCTTGCTATAGTCCGCCCATGGCCGAAACCTCCGCCCAGCCCTACCGCGTCCTGGCGCGCAAATACCGCCCCACCGATTTCACCGGCCTGATCGGGCAGGAGGCGCTGGTGCGCACCCTGTCCAATGCCTTCGCCACCGGCCGGATCGCGCATGCCTTCATGCTCACCGGCGTGCGCGGCGTGGGCAAGACCACCACCGCCCGCATCATCGCACGCGCGCTCAATTGTGTAGGTCCGGACGGTACGCGCAAAGAGCCCACCATCCAGCCCTGCGGCGTCTGCGAGCCCTGCATCGCGATTGCCGAATCCCGCCATGTCGATGTGCAGGAAATGGACGCTGCGTCTCGCACCGGCATCGACGACATCCGCGAGATCATCGAAGGCGTCCGCTATGCACCCGCGAGCGCGCGCTACAAAGTCTACATCATCGACGAAGTTCATATGCTGTCGAAGCAGGCCTTTAACGGCTTGCTCAAGACGTTGGAAGAGCCGCCGCCGCATGTGAAATTCGTGTTCGCTACCACGGAAATCCGCAAAGTGCCGGTGACGGTGCTGTCGCGCTGCCAGCGCTTCGATCTGCGCCGGGTGGAAACCGCGGAACTGGTGGCGCATCTGAAGGGCATTGCCGAAAAAGAAAAAGTAAATATCGAAGATGGCGCGCTCGCTTTGATCGCGCGCGCCGCCGAAGGCAGCGTGCGCGACGCGCTGTCGCTGCTCGATCAGGCGATTGCCCATGACGAAGGCGGAATCATTTCCGCCGATTCCATGCGCGCGATGCTGGGTCTGGCGGATCGCGGCCGCGTGCTCGATCTTTTCGAGAAAGTGATGGGTGGAAAGATCGCCGAGGGCCTCACCGATCTGAACGAACTTTACGACCGCGGCGCCGATCCTCTGGCCGTGATGCAGGATCTGCTCGAAATCACCCATTTCCTCACCCGCGTAAAAGTGGCCCCCGGCGCTGAAGGCTTCTTCGATGGCGGCTCCAGCGAAGCCAAACGCACCGCCGAAATGGCCGCGAAACTTCCCGTTTCCGCACTCACGCGCGCTTGGCAAATGCTGCTCAAGGGTCTGCTGGAAGTACGTGACGCCACACGCCCAGTCGCCGCCTGCGAAATGGCAATGATCCGCCTCTCCTACGCCGCTGATCTTCCGCCTACGGACAAATTGGTCCGCGATGTGATGGACAATCCCCGCCCTCCCCTTGAGGGAGGGCCGAAAAATCCGCAGGATTTTTCGGGGAGGGGCAAACCACAGGCATCGGGGATGAGCCCCTCCCCGAAAACGCCTTCGGCGTTTTCGACCCTCCCTCAAGGGGAGGGTGTGGCGACGGCATCGAAGCTCAATGCACAAAATGCCCCGACCCTTCGCACGCTCGAAGACATCGCGGCACTCGCGCTCGCGCAAGGCGCGCCTGTGCTCAAAGTCCACATCGAAAACGACATCCACCTCGTGCGTCTCGACCCCGGCCAACTCGAATTCCGCCCCAGCCCGCGCGCGCCACGCACCCTCGCGGGCGATCTGGCGCAGAAGCTGAAAGACTGGACCGGCACGCGCTGGGTGGTGACGGTGGCGCGCGAAGGTGGCACGCCGACGATCTCCGAACAGAAAAAATCCGCTGCACAAGCCAAGCTCGAAAGCGTAATGCAGGAGCCCTTGGTGCGCGCGGTGCTGGACCGTTTCCCGGGCGCGGAAATCGTGGCCGTGCGCGACATCGCAGATGAAGAAATCGCATCCGCCCCGGAAGAAAATTCGGAATAATGGCGTCGCTCCCCGCAGGCCCCGAGATCGAGCGCCTGATCCAGCTTCTGTCGAAGCTGCCGGGTCTGGGCCCACGTTCGGCGCGGCGCGCAGCACTGACGCTGCTCAAGAAACGCGAAATGCTGCTGGAGCCGCTGGCCGCCGCCATACGCGATGCGGCAGCTGCGATCCGCGTGTGCGAGACTTGCGGCAACCTCGATACGGTTTCGCCCTGTTCGATCTGCCGCGATCCGCGCCGCGATGCGCATATCCTCTGCGTTGTCGAAGATGTGGCCGATCTATGGGCACTGGAGCGCGCCAGCGTTTTCCGCGGGCGCTATCATGTGCTGGGGGGCGCGCTGTCGGCGTTGGACGGTATCACGCCGGCAAAACTGAATGTGGCAGCGCTCATCAATCGCGTTGGCGATGGCGTGGATGAAGTGATCCTGGCGATGAACGCCACTGTCGAAGGCCAAACCACCGCGCATTATCTGATGGACATGCTCACCGCTTCCGGCGTGAAGGTCACGCGCCTCGCCCACGGCGTACCGGTAGGCGGCGAACTCGATTATCTCGATGAGGGCACGCTGTCCGCGGCGTTCAAGGCACGCAGGCCGCTTTAAGTTGGCGGCAATTGCGGCGGCGCACCTTCGGGGGCTGCAAGCTCCGCCTGCGCGATGCGGCCCGCGCGGGTTTCGATTCGCTTCATCGAGGTTTCGATCTCGCCGATGTCCTTGTTCGTGCGGTCGAAATGCACGCGCAAATTTCCCACGCGTTCGCCCAACCGCTTCACGTCCTGCATCATCTCGCCGACGGCGGCCTGAATCTTGTGTGCCTGTTCGCGCATGCGGGCATCGCGCATCAATGTCTGGATCGTGTTGATCGCCAGCATGAACACATGCGGGCTCACGATCACCACCTGCATGCGCCGGGCCTGCTGCATCACATCGGCGAAAGAGGTGTGTAATTCGGCATAGATCGATTCCGACGGCACGAACATGATGGCAGGCGTCTGCACTTCGCCCGGGATCAGATATTTCTCGGCGATATCCTTCACATGCTTCTGCACATCGGCTTTGAGCCGCGCCGTGGCCAGTTTGCGTTCTTCGTCCGTCGCCAGCCCTCGCAGCGTTTCGAAAGCCTCCAGCGGGAATTTTGAATCCACCACGATCACGCCCTGCACATTGGGAATGCGGATGATGCAATCGGGCCGCTTGCCGTTTGAAAGCGTGTACTGGAAATCATAATGCGTGGGCGGCAGCTGATCGGCGACAATCGCCTCCATCCGCTCCTGCCCGAAGGCGCCGCGCGATTGCTTGTCGGAAAGGATTTCCTGCAAGCTCACAACCTGCCCCGATAGCGAAGCGATATTCTTCTGCGCTTCGTCGATCACCGTCAGCCGCTCGCCGATGCTGGAGATGGTGGCGGCGGTTTTCGTGGCGCTGTCGGTGAGCGATTCACCCAGCCTTTTGTCCAGCGCTTCGATGCGTTCGGCTAGCATCGTCTGCAGCCGCGCTTGCGCATCCAGCGTTTGCTGGAACTGGCCTGCGATATTGCCCTGTCCGCGGATCACATCGTCCAGCCGCGGATCGGGCTTTGGCGCTTGCGGCGGCGCGGGGCGGCGCAAGGCAAACGCGACAATCCCTGCCGAAACCACCAGTGCAACGGCCAGCATGATAAAGGCAAAATCCATGTTTCCCGCGTTCCCTTGACCGGCGGCGAGGCCTCGCCTATCTCCGCCTTATGACCATCCGCCCCATCCTTACCGCGCCCGATCCCCGCCTCAAAGCGGTCTCGCAGCCCGTGGGCAAAGTGGATGACGAAATCCGCCGCCTGATCGCCGACATGCTGGAAAGCATGTACGCCGCCGACGGCATCGGCTTGGCGGCCGTGCAGATCGGCGTGGCCAAGCGCGTGCTGGTGATGGACCTCGCCCAGGCCGACGGCAAGAACGAGCCGCGCGCCTTCATCAATCCGAAAATCGTCTGGGCGTCGGACGAAACGGCGAAGATGGAAGAAGGCTGCCTTTCGGTGCCCCAAATCTACGACGAGGTGGAGCGCCCCGCCCGCATCCGTGCCGAATATCTGGATGAGCAGGGCCACAAGCAAACGCTCGAAGCCGACGGGCTTCTCGCCTGCTGCCTGCAGCACGAGATGGATCATCTGGATGGCGTGCTGTTTCTGGATCATCTGTCGCGGCTGAAGCGCACGATGATATTGCGCAAACTCACAAAAGCCAAAAAGCTGAAAGAAACCGCCTGATGCGCGTGGCATTCATGGGCACGCCGGATTTCGCCGCGCCCACGCTTGCCGAGCTGGTCGGGCAGGGCCACGAGATCGCAGCCGTTTACACGCTACCCGCGCGGCCGAAGGGACGCGGGCTGGCAGCCGAGCCGTCGCCCGTTGCGAAATTGGCTGAAGCGTATGATCTGCCATTGCGCACGCCGGCGATGCTGAAAGACGCGCACACGCAGACGGAATTCGCGGAATTGAATCTCGATGTGGCGATTGTGGTGGCTTATGGATTGCTGCTACCGAAATCGATTCTCGATGCGCCGCGATTGGGCTGCTTCAATCTGCATGGTTCGCTGCTGCCGCGCTGGCGCGGTGCCGCGCCTATCCAGCGCGCGATCATGGCGGGCGATGCGGAAACCGGCGTGATGGTGATGCGCATGGAAGAGGGCCTCGATACTGGCCCGGTGCTGATGGCGGAACGCGTCGCGATTGGGCGCAAGACCTACGGCGAATTGCATGACGAGCTTGCGCGTCTCGGCGCCGATCTGATGGCGCGCGCGCTCGCCGCGCTGGAACGCGGCAGCATCGAAGAACGTGCGCAGCCGGGCGAAGGCGTCACCTACGCCAAAAAGATTTCAAAAGAAGAAGCCCGCATCGGTTGGGCGAAACCGGCGCGCGAGCTGGATTGCCTGATCCGCGGGCTTTCGCCGGCGCCCGGAGCATGGTGCGAGGCCAAAGGCGAGCGATTAAAGGTGCTTTATGCCGAACCCGTGGCAGGCAAGGGCGCGCCCGGCGAAGTGCTTGACGATAATTTGACTGTGGCCTGTGCCGATGGCGCGCTGAAATTGCTACGCTTGCAGCGGGCGGGCCGTGCGCCGATGGACGCGACCGAGTTGCTGCGCGGCTTCGCGCTGCCGCGCGGCACGAAACTCTGAAGGAATAAAATGACCAACATCATTCATCGATTCTTCCGCGAAATGATTATCGAGCGCCGCCGTAAATGGCAGCGCCCCACCATCGATATCCGCGACGATCATTTCGTCTATACGCGCCGGCGCAAGCCGCTGCGTGTGATGTGGAGCGATGTTTCGCAGATCGATGCGGGCGTGCTGGCGATGGTGTCCGGCGATCTTTTCTATGTGGCGCTGGTGGTGAAGGGCGCGCGGCTGGAAATCGACGAATTCGCCGATGGGTTCCGGCTTTTGGAAAATGCGATCTTCGCGCGCTGGCCCGATGTGCAGGCCAAATGGCTGGAGCTGCACAAGGCGCACACGCACAAGGATATTCTCGTCACGCTGTGGAAGCACGCATAGATATGCGTTACCGGCTGCGGCTTGAATATGATGGCGGCCTGTTCGTCGGCTGGCAGCGGCAGGACAACGGAGCCTCGGTGCAAGGCGCGCTGGAAGAAGCGATCTTCAAATTGTCGGGCGAGTGCGTGACGGTGACGGGCGCAGGCCGCACCGATGCGGGCGTGCATGCGCGAGGGCAGGTGGCGCATTTCGATCTCGAAAAAGAATTTACGCCGGACAAAATCCGCGATGCGCTGAACCATTATCTGAAACCCGACCCAGTTGCAGTGCTGGATGCGGCCATCGCCGCGCCGGATTTCCACGCGCGGTTTTCGGCAATCGCGAGGCATTATCTTTACAAGATTATCTGCCGCCGCGCGCCGCTGGCGCTGGAGCGCGGGCATGCCTGGCATGTCGTGCGCGATCTCGATGCGGATGCAATGCATGAAGCAGCGCAAACGCTTGTGGGACAGCATGATTTCACCACCTTCCGCGCCTCGGAATGTCAGGCGAAATCGCCGGTGAAAACGCTAGATAAATTGGATGTTCATCGCAGCGGCGATGAAATACGCGTCGAGGCTTCGGCGCGCTCCTTCCTGCATCATCAGGTGCGCTCGATGGTGGGAACGCTCAAACTGGTGGGCGAAGGCAAATGGGCGCCGAAAATGGTCGCCGATGCGCTCGTAGCCACGGATCGCACGCAATGCGGAACAGTCGCGCCGCCGGATGGGCTTTATCTGGTGAAAGTGGATTACGAATAATTTCCTCCCCCGTAAACGGGGGAGGAAACGCCCAGCACAATATTTATGTTTGAAGATCGACTAGCTCAACATCACTTTCATTGATTGGCCGCCCCAGAAATATCACACCTACGCGCGCGAATCTTTCCGTGGCATCGGTGGCGAGGAATTGATGTGGCTCTAGCGATGCGGATTTGCGGGCGAGGCCGCGTTCGTTCAGCAAATTTGCAACCGCGTCTGCCGTTGTTGCGGCGCTGTCGACGAGTGCAACTTTCGATCCCGCCACGCGCGCAATCGTTTTGGCCAGCACGGGAAAATGCGTGCAGCCGAGCACGAGCGCTGCGGGCGCATCGGCGAGAAGCGAATCGAGATAGCGGTGTGCGATCAGTTCGGCGATCTCGCCTTCCACCAATCCTTCTTCTGCCAGCGGCACGAAAAGCGGGCAGGCGCGCTGCACGACGCTGACGCCCGGCGCGCGTAGCTGGATGGCGCTGAGATAGGCGCCGCCGCGCACCGTGCCTTCGGTCGCGATCACGGCGATGGGGCCGCGGGGCGCTGCTGCCACCGCCGCTTCTGCACCGGGTTCCACAACGCCAATCACCGGAATCGGCGAAAGCGAGGCTTCGAGCGCGGGCAACGCAACCGCCGATGCGGTGTTGCAGGCCACGACCACGAGCTTCACACGCCGCTTCATCAGCGCGCCCGCGGCCTGTACCGCATAGCGCGAAACCGTGTCCGCGCTTTTGGTGCCATAGGGCAGCCGCGCGGTATCGCCGAGATAAATGAATCGCTCCTCCGGCAATCGCGCCATCAGCGCGCGCATCACGGTCAAGCCGCCCATGCCGGAATCGAAAACGCCGATGGGTGAATCGTTCATGAAGGCGGGTTGGCGAAATAATCGCGCAGGATCGCTTCGTAGATATCGGCGAGCCGCGCGATCTCCTCCACCGGCACGCACTCATTGGCCTTGTGCATGGTGGCGCTTGCGAGGCCAAGCTCGGAAACCGGGCAATGATCCTTGATGAAGCGCGCGTCCGATGTGCCGCCGCCGGTGGAAAATTGCGGTGTGGTGCCGGTCACGCCCGAAACCGCTTTGCTGAGAATATCGGTGAAAGCGCCGGGCTTGGTGAGAAAGGCAACGCCGCTCACGCTGGACTGCACGGCGATCTCGCCGCCCATGTCGCTGGCGATTTTGTGCGCGCGCTGCTCGATACGGCGCTGCAATGTTTGCGGCGTGTGCAAATCGTTGAAGCGGATGTTGCAGGCCGCGCGTGCCTCGGCAGGCGAAACATTCGATGCCGCATTGCCCACGTCGAAAGTCGTGAAAGCCAATGTCGAAGGCTCGAAATGCGCGGTGCCCGAATCGAGCGGCTCGGCGGCCAGTTGCGAAACCAGCGTCGCCAGAATCGGAATCGGATTGAGCGCATTCTGCGGATAGGCCGTGTGGCCCTGCACGCCCTGCACGCGAAGCTCGATGCGCATGCTGCCGCGCCGTCCGATCTTGATCGTATCGCCCGCGCGCGCAGCCGATGTCGGCTCGCCCACAAGGCAATGGTTCGCGCGCTCGCCTTTGTCCACCATCCAGCCCAAAACTTTTCTGGTGCCGTTGACTGCGACGCCTTCTTCATCGCCGGTGATGAGCAGGCTGATCGAACCCTTCAAACCTTTTGCGATATGGCGCTCGGCCGCCGCCGCGAACGCGGCAATCGCCGATTTCATGTCGGCAGCACCGCGCCCGTACAGCACGCCATCGCGGATTTCGCCCGCGAAGGGATCGGCGCGCCAGAGTTTTCCATCGCCCGGCGGCACAACATCGGTGTGGCCGGCAAAGCAGAAATTCGGCGCAGCATTTCCGATGCGCGCGTAGAGATTCTCGATCGGCGCCGAACCCTTTTCTTCGAAGCGCAGGCGATGGCAGACAAAGCCCAGCGGTCCCAGCGCCGCCTCGAGCACGGCCATGACGCCCGCATCCTCAGGCGTCACCGAGGGACAGCGGATCAGGTCTTGCGCCAGTTTCACGGGATCGATCATTTTGCGATTTAGGCTGGCGCGCCGCCGCTGGTCAATAAAAGGAATCGGGAAAGCGGTATTCGTGCCGGTCGATCAAGTACTTGGCCCCCGGCGCCGAAGTGCCGGCGCGCGGCCGCTGGCCCTCGGCCCGCACAAGTGAGAAAATCCCTCGCCGATTCGTTTCGGGGAGGAAACGTCATGAGCAAAATCAATCTTGGACGCGTAATTCTTGGCGGTATCGTTGCGGGCATCATCATCAATTTCATCGAATATGTTTTGAACGGCATTTATCTGGCGGATCAATGGACGGCGATCATGTCATCCATCCATCGTCCGCCGCTCGGCATGCATGAGATCGTCGCCTTCAATGTCTTCGGCTTCGTGCAAGGCTTCGCGGTGGTGTGGACTTACGCGGCCATCCGCCCGCGCTTCGGCGCAGGCCACCGCACGGCGATCACGGCAGCGATGCTCACCTGGGTCACCGCTTATGTGCTCGCCGACAGCATGCCCATGATCATGGGCGTCTTTCCGGTTCCGCTGACGCTGACATTGATCGGCGTCGGTCTTGTGGAGATTATCGTGGCCTCAATTGCGGGCGCGTATTTCTACAAGGAAGTGTGAGTCAGTCCCGCAGCAATTCGTTGATCGAGGTTTTGGCGCGGGTGCGTTCGTCCACGCGCTTGACGATCACGGCGCAGTATAGCGAGGGCTTGTCCGGCCCTTGCGGCAGCGCGCCTGAGACGACGACGGAGTATGGCGGCACGCGGCCGTAGAAAACTTCGCCCGTGGCGCGGTCGATGATCTTGGTCGATTGGCCGAGATAGACACCCATCGACAGCACCGAGCCTTCGCCCACGATCACGCCCTCGGCCACTTCCGCGCGCGCACCGATGAAACAATTGTCCTCGATGATGACGGGCGCTGCCTGCAGCGGCTCCAGCACGCCGCCAATGCCCGCGCCGCCCGAGATATGGCAATGCGAGCCGATCTGCGCGCAGGAACCGATTGTGGCCCATGTATCCACCATCGTCGCTTCGCCGACATAGGCGCCGATATTCACAAAGCTCGGCATCAGCACCACGCCTTTGGCGATGTAGGCTGAGCGCCGCACAATGGCGCCCGGCACTGCGCGGAATCCGGCCGCGCGGAAACGCGCTTCATCCCAGCCCACGAATTTGGAAGGCACCTTGTCCCACCAATTCGCACCGCCCGGACCGCCCGCAATTGTTTCCATGTCGTTCAGGCGGAAGGACAGCAGCACCGCTTTCTTCACCCATTGGCGCACAAGCCATTCGCCGTTGAACTTCTCCGCAACGCGCAGCTTTCCCGAATCGAGTGCTTCGAGCACCGCATCCACCGCCTCGCGCACTTCGCCTTTGGTGGAGAAGTTCAGCGCGTCGCGCTGTTCCCATGCTTCGTCGATGATCTGTTCAAGCTCGGCCATGTTCAAATCCTGATGCTGTGCAAAAACTCTGCGAGATTTTCGATTTCATAATGGATGTGTTGCGGTTCGGCACGGGGGAATTCCGGCCCCTGCTTGGACCATTCCGAGCCGTTCTTCAACCACACCGTCGTCATGCCCAGTTCATGGGCGGGCACGAGGTTGCGGGCCACGTCTTCGAACATCGCCGCGCGCGCAGGCACAATGCCCGCCAGCACCGCGCGGTAAGATTCAGGGTCGGGCTTCGGCCGGTAGCCGATCCTGCGGATGTCCCACACATCGTGGAAATGCGCGGTGAGTTCGAGGCGCTCCAGCACACGCTCCGCATGTCCGCTGCAGCCATTGGTGAAGACGATGCGCTTTCCGGGCAGCCGCTCAATGGCCGCGGCAAGACTCGCATCCGGCGTCAGCACCGACAGATCGATGTCATGCACGAAGGAGAGAAAACTTTCCGGATCGACATTGTTAACGCGCATCAACCCATTCAGCGTCGTGCCGTGATCGCGGTAATAGGCTTTCTGGATGCGCCACGCCTCATCGGCATTCACGCTGAAATGATCCTGAATGAATAAAGACATCCGCGCATCGATCTGCGCGAAAAGATCGGCGTGCGCGGGATAAAGCGTGTTGTCGAGGTCGAAAATCCACGCCTCCACATGGCGCAAATCCGGCCGCGGTTCTGCTGCAATCGCGTCATTCTTCAGGGTGATCTGCATAGGCGGACCTTGGTGGATGCGCGCACGTTAGGCAAGTCTTTCCGTGTTCGGGCGGGCAGCACTTTCGCTGCCGGGTCACGGTCTAGTGCAACGCCGGTGTCGCGGGCGCCAATCCATCATTGCTGATATGCGCCGCAAACCCCGTCATGCCCTTGGTATTGGTGGCGGCGAAACCGGCATTGGCCAGGCCGCGCTTGGCGCAACCATCCTTGCCCTGAACTTCGAAGGTGATGTTGGTGATGCAGAAATTCATCGCGCCTGCCACCAGATGATTGTTGCCGTGCTTTTCGGCATGCAGATAGATCTTGTCCGCCGATAGCGGATCGGTGAGCGCCTTGGCGCAGGCGCCGGGTGCTACATGCCACCAGCCTTGCGACACCCATGCCTTGCCGCTCTTCAGGCCCAGTGCCGCCCAAAGCTCCGCATTGCTTTCGTTGCAGATGGAATAGCCCGCGGGTGCTGCCACTTTCAGCGCTTCGGTTTCCAGCGCATCGAAGAGATCGGCATCGCTCGCATTGGCGGGCAATTTCATGCGGGCGCGGAATTTCTTCAGCGCGGCGTCGCGGTCCATCGCGCCGTTGCGGCCGACTTTGAAACCGGCGTCGGAAAGCAGCCGGTCGATGCCGGCATTGCGCGCGGCATCCATGCCGCCCAACTGCGCGGATTCGGTGAAGGTCATGGTCCAGTTTTTCATGGCGCGGGTGTTGATCTGCGCAAACGGAACGGGGAATGCGTCGTCGGTCTGGCATCCGCTGGTCGCAATCGGTGTGCGCAGCGAGAAATTCCCGTCCTTGACGCAGAACAGCGAACTGCCGCCCCAATTGCGCGAAGCCCCCGCATGGGCCTGCGAGGTGCGCGCATACACATAATAGGCCGGTGCGGTGAGCGCGTCTGCGATAGCTTGCGCGCAGGCGCCCGGCGCAATGCGCGTCCAGCCCTGCGTGACGATATTGGGCAGGCTTTTGAGCGCCGTCGCTGCGTAAAGCACATAGCTCGTCTGGTTGCACAGCCGCAGTGCTGCGTTGGCGGGCGCCGTGGAAAGGGCAAGCGCCGCCAGCAGAAAGGCTGCGCAACGGGTCATTCCGCGGTGATCATGGTTCCTGCGCCATGCTCGGTGAAAAGTTCGAGCATCAGCACATGGGGGATGCGGCCATCCAGAATGACGGCGGCTTTCACTCCACCTTCCACCGCATCGATGGCGGTTTCGATTTTCGGGATCATGCCGCCGGAGATCGTGCCATCCGCAATCAGCGCGCGTGCTTCGCTCACGGTGAGGCGCGGGATCAGCTTGCCTTCGCGGTCGAGCACGCCTTCCACATCGGTGAGCAGCAAGAGGCGCGAAGCGGCCATCGCTCCCGCAACCGCACCGGCCACCGTATCGGCATTAATGTTGAACGTTTCGCCCTTACGCCCCACGCCGATGGGCGCCACCACCGGGATCAGATCGGAGCGCGTGATCATGCGCAGCACTTCGGGGTTCACTTTTTCCGGCTCGCCCACAAAGCCGAGGTCGA
>Ga0070714_100003460_pt1 | contig 11768 bp, 13 predicted proteins | sample LARL83metaG_FD_65450 | JGI IMG/M metagenome (GOLD analysis project Ga0070714, IMG submission 65450) | Corn, switchgrass and miscanthus rhizosphere microbial communities from Kellogg Biological Station, Michigan, USA - LAR L8-3 metaG | ecosystem: Host-associated > Plants > Roots > Rhizosphere ... | reverse complement strand
TTTCGCAGCGCCCGCGTCGCCGATGTCGTCGAAGACTTGCAGCGCACGGACGATGGGGCGGCGGTGCGCTTCACGGAGCTCCGATCGGAGCGGGGCACGCTCATCTTCAGTTTGGGCCGCAGCCAGTTCGTGACACCCGTATCCCCGCCGCCGCCAAGCGGCATCCGCGTGAGCCGCCAACCGCTTGGCGTCGTCGATGCCGCCGCCGTGCGCCAAACGTTTACGCAGGGTTGGATTCGCGTGGATGCGTTCAACGTGAGTTACACACTTCCCCGCCGCCCGCCGATTCAGTACCGCGTAACGCGTCGTGGGGTGACGCTACCCGACGGCGTGCTCGCGGCGTTGCTGGCGATTCCACCTGCGCGGTGGGCACGGGTCGCGTTTCGTCGTCGCCGTCGCGCCCGTCTGGGCTTATGCCTGTGCTGCGGATACGACCTGCGCGCCAGCGCCGAGCGCTGCCCCGAGTGCGGTTCGCCGCCCTCGCCCGCCGCTGCGGGGACCTATTTACCGTCCGCCAGCACCCGGTGATCAATTTGCGTGGACTCGATGGGTGCCAAAGCCGGATAACGGACTGACATTCACTGGCCGGCCCCGCGCCGACCAGCGCTCGAATCACGAGGACCGTTCCGCGCGGGGTCGGTCCGGTGCAACGTTGGGTTATCCACCCGCCCCTTCGCCTTGTCACCCCCTCACCTTGTCACCTTGTCATCTTCCGACGCCGACTCTTTGCGCCTCATCCACCCCGCCGCCACGCTCACGACCACCAACGCCGCCAGCCAGAGCAAACCGTTGCGCGCGGCGTGCCGGCTTCCGATCGTATCGACCAGGCCGAAGCCAATGGCGATGAGCAGCGGCACGAGAATTAAAGTGGTCATCCAGGAGAATGAACGGGGACGTTCCGAATGAGCAGTTGGTTCCGGATGTTCCTTCTTGTCCTCTTGGCGTCTCATCCACCACACCCCCACGCACACGAGCACAAACCCCGCGAGCCACAGCACACCAAACTGCAGGTGGTTCCTGCTCGCGATCGTCCCGACCGCGCCGCCTGCCAGCCCGATGATCACCGTCACCGGCCAATACTTTCGCGTCACCTTTGGCAGGCCATTGCAGTTCCAACACTGGCCCGTCGGTGAGAGCATCCCTTTTCGCCCGCAGGTTCGGCAGACCAGCCCGCTGCGCTCCTGCAGCCATTGCGAGATGAACCCCGCCCCCGTCAGGAACCCGCCGATGAACACGCCGATGGCCAGCAACGAAGCGTTATCGTGATGATCGAACCAGTCGCGATAAGTGGCCCCGATCGCGACGAACCCCGCGAGCCACGGGACCGCGAAGAGCATCGTCACCCACCCGATCCGCGACCGCAGCCGCTTATCCGCGATGTCGAATTCCTCGTCGGTCATTGGTGCTCGCGTCCTCCGGTGGACAACCTAATGCCGATCAGTGGCCGAGCCGGCGCCGCGCCGACCCTCGAATCACAATAGTCTTACCCGCTGGCTGGGTCCAATGCATTGGCGGGTTATGCGGCGTTGCGCCGGCGGCGGAACCACTCGCAGGCGAACACGCCGAGTAACAGGAGAAACAGGAAACAAAGAACGACGACGACGAAGTATATAAAGATACTTGCCAGGTCCAGAACAACGGGAACAAGCCGGCCATCGGAGAACCTTTGCGGGTTGCCCGGAGCGACGCGCATGCCATGGAAATAGGCGCCGGGTCCGTACACCAAGCACACCACCGCGGCGTTGCGAATCCACCAGAGCTTCATGATGGCGATTGCAAAGGGAAAGAAGCAGACGCCCACGGCGAGCATCTCGCGTAATGTTGATCGTGTCCGCTGATCGGATCTGTCAGTGTTGATGGCCATGTCCGAATGCCGCATTAACGTAATGCCGTTCACTGGCCGCGCCGCGCCGACGACCATTCGAATCACGGTAAACTCTCTGCGGCCACGGTCCAGTGCAACGGCGGGTTATCTCGCTCACGCGGTGTTTAAGGCAGCAGGACCGCATAACGGATCAGCATTCAACGGCTGGCCGGGCGCCGCGCCAGAATCACAAGGACCGTTTCGCCCGGCGGGTCCGTTGCGGCGGCTTTATTCGGCCCGCCGAAGCTCACACGTGGCGACGGCGAGCAATGCGGTGATGAATGCTGAGATCACCAAAATAACCAGCGCCGGTAGCCAACTCGATACCCTCAGCGCCGCTGCGCCGGCCACCGCAGTAAGAAAGGTCCCGCGGACCGCCACAGAGGTCATTGTCTCAAGATCAGATTCGCTGGGTGGATCGTCCGGAAGCTGTCGAACCGCCCGCCAGAGCACCCCGATGATCGAGAGCAAACCAATCAGCAGCATCGCAAACAGCCATCCTGCAGCCGCGCCCGCCATCAGCCCGCCTATAGCGGAGCCGATGGTGGCCAAGGTGCCATGCAATCTTCCGAGCACGACACCGATAGCCGCGCCGACAGGAGCACCTGCGATGATGCCAGCTTCGAAAATCGTCATGGACGAATAACGTGAAGCCGATCAGCGGCGGCGGCGCACGTGCGACGCTCGACCGCGAGTAAAGTATACCGCCGCCGCGGTCCGCTGCATCGGCGGGTTATTCGGCGTCCGGTTTGCGGTCCGTGAGCCGAACGATAAGAGCGTCTCGCCAGTTCCCGCGCGCGATGATCATAAGCCCTTGGATCGCTGCCATTACCCCGAGTACACCCGACAACATGAGCAGCGCGCCGGTTGCCACACCCATCAGGAACGTGGTATTCCTGATTAGCGCTTTGAGCTCAGCCCCTTTTGGCAAGGTTGTCGCCATGCGGTGCCCGCTGTGATCCCCGCCGTTCAGCACCTGGAAGATGGCGAAGCACGACAAGGCGGTCCAGCCGAGTGCTAAGACCACCAAGAAGACGCCCGAGAGTTTGCCCCAGCGGGCGTAAAACCGGTATTGTCGATGCGCCTCTTCGATGAGTTCCTGGTCGCTACGCATGTGGTTGCCGCCGAATAACGGACCAACGTTCAATGGCCGGTACCACGCCGACCCAGATTTATTTTACCAGAACGCCCGACGCGGGGGCCAGTCCATACAGCGTTTGGTTATCCCCCGCCCGCCCAGCCGCCGAAGACGTAGTCCTTGCCAGCGGCAGCGCTGTGGCATTGAACGCACGAGTTCATCTTGCCGCTCTCTATCTTGTTCGCGTCTTCGAAGTAGAAGTATTCCCAGTCGCCGTGGGCGAGATCGTATCCGGGTGATCGCTTGACCATCCCACCAACGCCATCGACGTCTTTCGTCATCTCCCGCGGTTGCGTTGTTGACCAATACCCAAGCGCCTTCTTCTCCTTCACGATGATCGAGCCGACGGGATACGCCGTGTTTTGTTTGCCGAAAGTATTCGCCGCAACATCGTTCATAAAGATGCTGACCGCCGTGTGCGCATGAGGCCCAGATACTTTGCGCGCGGCTTCGACTTCAGTTTGCGTCGCGCCCCGGCAGAGCATGGCCAAGCCGGGATCGACGAAGACTGGCTCCTTCGTCATTGCTCGTAACGTTCGATACGTTGTGGCGACTTGCCGGACATCGGGCTGATTTGGTGCCGCCTGCGACGCTTCGGTCCGCTCGTCTGCGGGCGTACATCCGACCAACCAGAGACACGCGAGGATGTAAAGTGTGCTTCGCATGGCGGGGCATAACTTATCACTGTACGGCGCGTCGTGCCAAATAATATGACACGATAGCCGCATCACGCGACGCCGTAGCAGCCTGCGCGAATCCCGGCAAAATACTTGACGGCAGCAAAACCGCATGCGCTGTTTTGTATTCAATCGTCACCGCGGCACCCCGCTGCACGTTGGTTTCTAGTTCCACGGTAAGCTGCAATGTCTGGTCAGGCATCGTCTCGTCGTCAGTTACAAATGCCTTCATCCAACAGAATCGGTAACAACGCGATGATCGCCGAAAGAATCCCGAGGGCCGCTGCCATCAAGCTGAGCAGTCGCCGCCGCTGAATCGCCGCAACGACTGAACAGCAAACCAGGAAGAAACCAAGAAGAAACGCGAACGGCCAAAGCATCTCTTCGATGTGCTGGCGCAACAAACCGGACAGAGCGAGTCTCGCCCACACCTGCACCAACAACATGAAACCGGCAATAAGCGCACAGTGGAGGAAGGTCTGCTCCCACTGGCTGCTTGTCTTTGGTAATGGTTTGAATCGCATATGCTGTGCGACGATGCCTGACGTAATGCCGATCAGTGGCTACTTAACTTCGACCTGAAGATCATACAACGCATCGGTCTTCCCGATGTATTGCTGCGACAGGCCGTAAACTTGAGTCCAGCCCTTTAGCACCAGGTTTCTCCCCGGTCCAAAATACTCCCGCTGGAAAACGTTCGCCTCCACGATCTCGCGGAATCCGCATTTCTCAAACCCTCCCATGTCGTCAATCTCGAAATAAATCTCAACGTCCCGCTTCCCATGCGGTGGAGTAATCACAGCCAGTTTCAGCCCGCTGCGAGTGCTCTGGAACTTGTCGGAGGCGACCTCTTTACCGTTCATCAAGACTCGAATTTCCCGAACGGGTTTATCTGAATTGAACACCATCACTTTCACATGGCTCGCCACCTGGGCTATTAGAGCCTCCCGATTCACAGAGTTGTCGGTGGCTTGTGCTCTGAGATGAGCCAAAGGCATGACAATAAACCCAGTGAATAGAGCAACGGCCAGACTTTTTATTCGCCCTCGTGCCATGGCTGATCTGACGTTGGTCATCATGGAATGTTCCTCCGTCTAACGGAATGCCGATCAGTGGCCGAGCCGACTCTCGAACCACAACAAGGTGCCCGATCAGGAGAACGCATTGACGACAGCGCCGATGCTCCAGAAGAAGCTGTAGATGTTCAGCAGAAGCACCATGCTGAAAAAAACCAGAAAGCTCCATACTCCGGCAGATTTCGCGGCGACGAAGACAGCTACAATGCCCGCCAGCGCGCACCCAACTCCCAAGAGCCACCCAGCAACGAGCGGCGCGGTGAGGTCGTCGCGGAAGCCCAATCGCGGATTCGCGAACAGCGTCAGCTCCAGCGCCACGTTTACTAAACATGGGACAGCGAGGCCGATCATTACGCGAATTGCTGGCTGCATAACTAGTTATTAATCTGACCGCCGGCGCAAATTAGCAGCCGGCGAAACGCTCGTAAATTCCATCCTACCAAGCAAGAAAAATACTTCAAAAAGTTTATTGACGTCGCAAAGTACAGGTTTGTTATATGTTCGGGAACGATGAAGCTCCTCGGACAACTCCATATTGTTGCCCGCCGATGTCGGTTGGCGGAGAATACGATCAGCGCCTACGCAGTGGAGGCAGCCAAAGCCGACGCCATGGGCTGGAAGGGTTTGTCGGGGGCAGTTACGATCGATCCTCATCTTGAGCAACACACCCAGCGAAAACGTCGTGCTTCCATACGAAACCGCGCAGAAGCGGGCGATTAATCCCTGGCTGTTTGTGCCTGTGCTTTACATCATGCAGGCGATGCCCGTTACGACGGTGCAGGAGATGTTCACGTTTGTGTGGAAGGATCTTGGGGTTGCGAGTCCGCTGATTGTGGCGTGGATTTCGGTGATGAAGTTGCCTTGGACGCTGAAATTGTTTTGGAGTCCACTGGTTGATCTGAATTCGACGAAGCGCCGGTGGGTTGTGGCGATGCAGGTGGGGCTGGCGCTTTGTTTTGTGCTGTTGCTTTGGGCGACGGGGTTGCCGCAGTTTGCGGGCGAATCGCCGAAAATTGGGTTTCACATTACGCTGGCGTTGCTGCTGCTGATGGGCTGCATGTCGTCGACGCACGACATCGCCTGCGATGGGTTATATCTGCTGTCGCTCGATAAGCACCGACAGGCCCAGTGGGTCGGGGTGCAAAGCACCTGCTATAAACTGGGGCGACTGCTGTGCGTCGGGGCGCTGGTTTATCTGGCGGGATATTTCGAAAAACATGGCCGTAGCAACACGACCAGTTGGATGATCGCGGTCGGCGTTGCAGCTGCGCTTTATATTGCGGGCACGATCTACAACGCTTTCTTCCTGCCGCGGCCCGAGCTCGATAAACCCGCGGTCGAATCCAGTCCCGGTGAAAATCGCCGGGACATCTTCCGCACGGTCACGGTCGTCGCGATCGGGGTTTGTCTTTATTTTCTGATTGCCTCGTCGCTTGGCATCGCTGGCGATTGGATCTATCGAGCCATCAACGAAGGCCGCGCTCTGCAGGATGCGATCCTCGCCGCTTGGTCCCAAGGCACCAAACCCGTGCGTGTACACTTTGTGTTCTTCAACATTGGCGAGCATCTCCCCGTCTTCCAACTGTACGTAACTTGGTTAGTAAGCCTGATCGTAATGCTCCCACTGATCGCCCTGGCACGCCGACAGCTTTCCGGGACCGCGATGGCGGAGGCATTCGGATCATTCGTGCGCCAGCGGGGATTCTGGGGGATTTTGGCGTTTGTTTTGTTCTATCGATTTGGTGAGGCGATGGTCACCGGTGCGCTGCCGCTGTTTCTGAAAGATACCACCAAGGGTGGGCTGGGAATCGCGACAGATCACGCGGGGTTAATCGTTGGTGGGGCCGGTGTCTTCGGGATTATTTTCGGTGGCATCCTCGGCGGTGTGGTCGTCTCGCGCATGGGGCTGCGAAGATCGTTTTGGCCACTGGCGCTGTGCATGCATATTCCGAATTTGTTTTATCTTTTGCTGGCGATGCGCTATCGGCCTGCGGCGAATCCGGAGAGCTGGCAGAATTTCGTGCTGACTGATTGGCCGCTTTATATCGCGGCGTTTGTGCACGAATTTGGGTATGGGTTTGGTTTTGCCGGTTACTTTGTCTTCCTGATGGATGTGGCGCAGCGCGGGAAATTCCGGACGGCGCATTATGCGTTCGGCACCGGACTCGGCGCCCTCTGTGGCGTTCTGGCTGGGATTGTCAGCGCGATTCTGCTGGCGTCGGTGAGCTATGTTGGGTTTTTTATTGCTGTCTGCGTTCTAACGATTCCGGGAATGCTGACATTATTGGTCATTCCGCTGGATTCGAACGAAGGGCGTGGCAGAGGCTCTGTCGCTGCGAAGCATTAATGTTTCATTTCACTTATTCAGCGGTCGATCTATAATGAGGATGACCATGCTCGGCATTGCGCACAAAACGATGACGGTTCTGCTGGCGTTGGCGCTGGCGGGGGTCGTTCATTTGTGCGCGTGTGCAACCGTGTCGGCTGCCCCGAAAGTGTCGGGCGCTGTTCATTCGTGCTGTGAGAAGCATAAAGAGCCGCAGCAGAAACAATCCTGCACGCATTGTCAGGATCAACCGACGCTGAGCGTCGAGAAGTCGCAGTCGTTCGCGCATCATCCCGTGCTGTCACATATCGCGCTGCCAGCGTCGTTTCAGATTTTCTCCGCGATGGCAGACCAGCGAATCGAGCATTCGCCTTGGGAGGGGATTCCGATCGCCAGACCACCGACGGATCTCGTTTCCACCTGCTGTCAATTGACCGTGTGAATCGCCGATCAAACCACGCGCTGGTTTTTGATCGGGTGATTTTCTGTAACGGTCGATTCATGAAAACAATTCACATTGCACTCCCATTGGCGGTGGCGCTGACGGTCTCGGGTTGCGTAATGGCACCGAAGGGGACTCAGGCGGAGCGCGCGAAGGCGGAGCAGATTGGGAAGATTTATGAGAAGCATGAGGTTCCACCGCTGCCGGGGAATCCGACGTGGCGAGATGTTTTGCAGCAAGCGTTTCTGGCCAATGGCGAACTGGAGTCTCGCTATTTCGAATGGCGGGCGGCGCTGGAACGAGTGACAGAAGCGGCGAGTTATCCGAATACCAATCTCTCCTTGGGATTTTCCTACATGTTCTCCGGGGGTCGGATGAAGGCATGGGATCGCACGACGATTTCGGCGCAGCCCGATCCGATGCAGAGCCTTTCGCTGCCCGTGAAAGTTCAGCAGAAGGGGAAGGTCGCGCTGGCGGAGGCGCGGAGCGCTGGCGAGAAGTTTCGCGCGGCCAAGTTTGATCTGCAAAAGAGAGTGCTGACGGCGTATCTCGACTACGCCCTGCTGGCCGAGAAGACGCGAATTCAGCAGAGAAATCTGCGGTTACTGCAGTCATTGCGTGATGACGCGACGAGTCGGCTGCAGACGGGTGGGCCGCAACAGGATTTGCTCAAAGCGCAGATCCAGTATCGACTGGCGGAGGATCGGCTGAAGAATTTCCAGGCGGAATTGCAGCAGTCACGGGCGAATTTGAATAGCTTGATCGGTCGAAAGGTCGATGCGGCACTCTCGCCCCCTGCTACTTTGCCGCAGGCGCGCGCGGTTCCGGCGGATGATTCGAAGTTGATCGCGGTGGGTGTCGATCAGAATCCCGAACTTGCAGCACTCGCGCACGAGGTGCAGGGGCGCAAGGATGCGATCGAGCTGGCGCGGTTGCAATATCTGCCGGATATCAACCCGATTGCGGCGATCACGGGATCGTTGTCGCAAACGCTGGGCGCGAGTTTGTCGATTCCGCTTTCGATCCCGGCGCTCAAGGCCGCGGTGGAAGAGAACCGCGCGCTGCTGAACTCAACGCAGGCGCTGGCGCGGCAGACGAAGCTCGATCGGGCTGCGGGTTTTATCGCGACGATTTATGCGATCCGAAATAGCGAACGGCAGATCGCATTGCTGAACGACCGAATCCTTCCCGCAGCGGAGGAGCTTTTCACCGCTTCGCGTCAGTCCTACTCCACCGCAAATGTCCCATATTCGGAACTCATCGGCAGCCAGCAGACGCTCCAGGATGTGCGGCTGATGCTGGCGGAAGCGCGGACAGAACGGGAAAAACGGTTGGCGGAGTTGGAGCAACTCGCGGGCGTGGATGTGGAAACACTTGGTAAGGAAACACCTGCTAAGCCGCAAGCGGCGGAGGTGAAGTCACATGAGTAATTTTACACTTTTCATCAAAGTACTTTTCGCCCGGTTGCGATTTGTCGCGGTGTTCATCATCGCGGCGCTGCTGGTGGGGTATTGGGACAATATCAAGAACCATCTCGATAAGTGGACTCGGCCGGAGCGTGCGCCGGATTCGCTGGCGACGGCGGCGGAATCGGATGTTGAATATTACAGCGTGATGCATCCGTGGATCGTGCGCTCGCAGCCGGGGAATTGTCCGGTTTGTGGGATGCCACTCGTTAAACGGAAGAAGGGGCAGACGGTGAAGTTGCCGGATGATGTGCTGGCGCGCGTGCAGCTTTCACCGGAGCGGTTGCAGCTGGCGGGGATCGATACGACCGCGGTGCAGCGCCGGGCGCTGGAGCGAGAGATCAAAGCGGTGGGCGTGCTGGATTATGATGAGACGAAGGTTGCGCATCTCAGTGCGCGCGTCGCGGGGCGGGCGGATGAACTGTTCATCCAATATCTCGGGCAGCGCGTGAATAAAGGCGATCCGGTTTACTCGCTGTACAGCCCGGATATTTACACGGCGATGCGAGAATATCTGCAGGCGCGCAAACGGGCGCAGGAACAATCCGGCGAGGATACTTCGGCGGTTTATAACGCGACGATGCAGAAGCTCGTGCTGTGGGGCGTGACGCATGAGCAGTTGCAGAAGCTCGATGAGGATTTCGACAAGACGGCGAAGATCCCGACGCATCTGACGATCATTTCGCCTATCTCGGGGACGGTGACATCGAAGGAGATTCACCAGGGGCATTACGTGCAGGCGGGCGAGGACCCGTACACGGTGACGGATCTTTCGATGTTGTGGTTGCAGACGAAGATTTACGAGCAGGATGTGCCGCTCGTTAAAGATGGCGAGCGCGTGGATGTGCATTTGGATTCGTATCCGAATGAGAGCTTTGGCGGGCGGATTACGTATACGAGTTTTGAGTTGAATCCGGAAACGCGAACCATGGATGCGCGCGTGGAGGTGCCAAATCCCGGAGGGAAATTGAAGCCCGGGATGTTCGCCGAGGCGACGGTGCGCGTGCCGGTGGTTGCGGGCAACGGTGACGCGAAACCGCAAGCGTCCACCGCGCCCTCCGGCGATGCGGCGAGTGTTTTTTATGCGGCGATGGAGCCGTACACGCGCGCGTATCAGACATTGGCGCAGGGGAAGATGGAAGGTGTTTGGCAGGCGATGCAGGAGACGGCTGGCAAGTTGAATTTGAAACTTCCAGCGCAAGAGCCCGAAAACCTGGAGGCGATGCGGAAGGTATTCAGTGATTTCTCGGCACTTATGATCGAGCTGGGGAAAAGGACGGGAATTCCCGCGAATAAGGAAATCCAGATCTATCACTGCCCGATGCGGACGGATTGGCTGCAAACCGGTGGTGAAACGATGAATCCCTATATGGGCCCGCAGATGATCACCTGCGGCGGGCCGGTCGGAGCGTTGCCTAAGGCGGAGGAACACAAACGCTCGACAACACAACCGTCGGCGGGGACGGTGCTGGCGATCCCGCGCGAATCGGTCATCGACACGGGGGCGCGGCGAATCGTTTATGTTCAGTCTCTGCCGGGCATTTATGACATGCGCGAAGTGAAGCTTGGGCCAGCGACAGGGGATTTTTATCCGGTGATGGATGGATTGAAGGATGGAGAGCTTGTGGTGACGCGCGGTGCGTTTCTAGTAGATGCGGAGAATCGATTGAATCCGGCTCAGAGGTAGGAAAAGAGTCATGCATACGAATCAACTGGTTCAACATCGCACATCACACGGGCGGGACGCCCGTGGTACGGGTGCGGGAATCGCAATCGTATCACGGCCGTCTCGGCCGTGTCCGTTGCGCGTGAAGTCGAAAGGTAATGGATAACGATGATTGCTAAAATCATTGAGTTTTCAGTTCGCAATCGCTGGCTGGTGATGCTCGTCGCGCTCGGCGTTGCCATCTGGGGGCTTTATGCGGTTCTGCATACGCCGGTCGATGCGATTCCGGATTTGTCGGAGAACCAGGTCATCGTCTTCACGGACTGGATGGGGCGAAGCCCGCAGGAGATTGAGGATCAGATTACTTATCCGCTGTCGGTGCAGTTGCAGGGATTGGCGGGTGTGAAGGCGGTGCGATCGTCGAGTGAATTTAATTTCTCGATGATCAATGTGATCTTCGATGATAAGACGGATTATTATTTTGCGCGCACGCGTGTGCTGGAGAAATTGACGACGGCGAAGGCGGGGTTGCCGGCGGATGTGACGCCGCAACTTGCGCCGGATGCCACGGCGCTCGGGCAGATTTTCTGGTACACCGTCGAAGGTGGCGGGAAGTCGCTGGATGAGTTGCGCGCGATCCAGGATTTCGTGGTGCGATATCAGCTCAATAGCACGGCGGGCGTGGCGGAAGTCGCGAGCGTGGGCGGGTTCGTGCGCGAATATCAGGTCGACGTTGATCCGAACAAGTTGCGGGTTTATGACCTGCCGCTTTCGCAGATCAGCGCGGCGATTGCTGGCAGCAATATGTCCGTGGGTGGCAAGACGATCGATCGCGGGAATACTGAATACGTCATTCGCGGGATCGGTTGGCTGGAAGGTGTGAAGGACCTGGAAAATGTGGTGGTTTCCAGCCGAAGCGGTGTGCCGATTACGCTCAAGCAAGTGGCGAAAGTACAGCTGGGGCCGGAGTTCCGGCGCAGCGCCTTGGAGAAAGATGGCCATGAGGCCGTCGGTGGCGTGGTGATGATGCGGTATGGGGAAAATCCGCTGGCGGTGACCGATGCGATCAAGCAGAAAATCCGCGAGATTGAGCCCGGATTGCCGGCTGGTGTC
>Ga0070714_100003459_pt1 | contig 11768 bp, 8 predicted proteins | sample LARL83metaG_FD_65450 | JGI IMG/M metagenome (GOLD analysis project Ga0070714, IMG submission 65450) | Corn, switchgrass and miscanthus rhizosphere microbial communities from Kellogg Biological Station, Michigan, USA - LAR L8-3 metaG | ecosystem: Host-associated > Plants > Roots > Rhizosphere ... | reverse complement strand
GCCCATTCCATGTGCGCGACCAGGCGAGTGAGGGCATAGCCCTCCGCCGCTCCCCCCGATAGCACTTCCTCTATCAAAGCCACCATTCGGTCCTGATCGAAATGCCCATCCCTGAGGTAGGCGTCTTGCCAGCGCTTGACGATAAGCTGCCCGCGCGATTGTGCACCGTCGGCGTCAACGCCAGCCTCACGCAACCGAGCCAGATGGTCGTCAATCAACTGTGGATCGACGATGTGGAATGCCTTCTCACCTCGCGCAATCCCGTCCCGAATGAACGGCAATAAAACCCGGTACTCCTCATCTGGAGAATTGAAGAAGGCGCAAATGTGGCGCTGGTTCCCGAGCTTTTGATTGGCAAAATGGACTGGCTGTTCGGCCGTCAGCATAGCATGCACCTCGCTCAACAGGTTAATGGGAAATTGGCAGATCTGCCGCCATAGTCGGATGCAACACTGCCGCAGTTTGGTTGCTCGGGGACGGGGCTGGTCGGCGCCCTGCCGTTCTGTCTGTAAGCTCTTTCGCTCGAACGATTTGCACGTCTCCGACACTGCCTTATCGGCTACGCCGTCACCTCTTTCTCGAAGTCTGAGGGCGGAAATATGTGGTCGCGTGACAATATGACGTACCGGTACGATTCGTTGCCGGGGAAGAGCACCCGCAGCAGCAGCAGCAGCAGGTACAGCAAGCGGAAGAGGTCAAGGGTCCAGATGGTGGTTCCGCGCGAACGCCTGAGCCGATCATGTATATACCAAAAGAGGTTCATACACCGCCGTGGGGCGCGTCAGCGGGCACTGTTGGGGCGAGTCGCCCTGCTGGGGACGCGGAGGGCGTGATGCTTCTTAACACGTCCTGATGTAAGGATTGCAGACCCAGACCACTGCCCGCTCGCCTTGGTCGCGGCGAACCAATCGAAGATTCTTTTGAGTGGTCATCCGGGATTAGATCGGATGCTTAGTCGCTCGCGTGTGCGATTGTTGGTAGGAAGATCCAAACGGTAGTGCCTGACCGGCCGACTCTGGTGCAACTGCGGACCCTGATCTCGCCGCCATATTTGTGAACTAGATTTTTTGTCGTCCATAGTCCCAATCCGGCACCTCTGCGATCTTTCGTCGAGAAGAACGGCTCAAATAAATGTCGACGCTGAGCTGTCGAAATCCCCGGACCATTGTCAGACACGATGAATCGCAGCCCGCATACCGACATCCCGGTGGATCGCTTTCCGGACCCAAGGTGAATGCGTACTCGGCCGCCTTCGGCAACATTCTCAAGCGCGTTACGGATGACACTTGAGGTAATGTGCAGCAGGTCAGCCTCCACCGCGACGACGTCGCCTACATCGTCGTACCTTTCGAGAAAGTCGATTCTCTTGGCCTGAATGAAATCGGCAAACGCGACAACCACATCAGACAACACATTGCGTGCATCAATGCTGTCCGGAACGGCGTCTTCCCGATACAAGGCGAGCATCTGTCTTGTAATCGACGTAACGCGCTCGAGCGCATCTTCGGCGCGCTGCACCATCTTGACACCCTCCGGCGTGGTGCCGTTTTGCTGTAGCAGGAACATAGTGTTGGTCAGGATTCCGAGGGGGTTGTTGATCTCATGGGCCAGGGCCGAGGCAAGACGCGCTGCAGCCGCCATTTTGTCGGACACGCGCAAGGCGTCTTCGGTTCGCTTGCGTTGCGTAATGTCGCGGTTGATGACGAGCACGGAATCGGCTACGCCATTCTCGCCTCTTCGCAATACCTGGCGAGTCCCCACAATGATGCTGGAACCGTCACGTGCGACCTGAACCTGTTCGCCTTCCCACGCTCCGTGTTTCAGCAGCGCGTTGTCGACCGCGCTGACCGGCTCACGGATCTCGCTCCTGAGGAGTACATGAATGTTCTGGCCCAGCGCCTCTTCCGCCTGCCAGCCGTATAGTTGAGTAGCGCCTCTGTTCCAGTAACTGATCGTGCCATCCAGCGCCTGCACGATAATCGCATCGTAGGCGATGTCCAACAGTTGAGCCTGCGAGCGGATCTGCGCATTCTGCTGCTCGAGCGACCGCAATGCGCCGGAGAGTTCCGCGTTCGTCTTGGCCAGCTCGCGATGTGCATTCGTCAGCTCGTTATTGACCCGAGTGAGTTCTTCAAAGACATACTCGTCGGGATGTGCAGAACCTTGCGTTGCTTTCAGGGCCGCAGAGGCCGTGTTCAAGACCGCCTCGAGGGGGTGACGCGAGCGACTGACATCGTCCAAGAGCTTCAGCACCGCTTCGCGCGAGACGCCACCAAAGATGAGAAGTCCTTCGTCAGACCGGCTGCCGGCAAAACACAAGGATGACGTGTGAGATCCGCGGGCGAGATTCAGCTCCCAGTTAAAAGCCGCACCGTTTTGCTGGATTGTCGAGAGAAACGCAATGGCCTTCTCACGTGAATCAGTGTCGAACAATCCACAGAATGGCTGTCCAGGTGTCAGCGCTTCGAGTAAGCCAAAGTCGTCACGAAGGACGCGCGAAAAGCGGCCATCGGGGTCACAGAGCAGCGCGAGACCGAGTTGGGGGTTCATGCTCACGCTAGTGCTGGGCGTCCGGAAAGAACGATTGCGCAATCGTGATCGCTTCGGCCGCGCTTTTCCCGAAAGCATCCGCCTCTACGGCGCGCCGCAGTTCGGGAGTGCGAAAAGCATAGCCGCCGACGATAATCCTCATCCCATTGAGTTCGGGCGCTGTTCGTACGGCGGCGATCAAGTCTTGGACTGCGGCGACATGCAAGGGGATAGTCGCGGAAGCGGCGAGGATATCTGGCTTTCGGGTTCGCAGCATCTGCACGGCGCTGGAGATCGGTACGTTGGCGCCGAGATATATGGTGTCCCACCCCTCCATCTCGAAGAAATCGCAGACCATCCGAACACCGATCTCGTGTAGATCTCCGGGGGTACACATCCCTACCATCATCCGACCGTTCTTCTGCGACGCGAACAGATACGGGTACAACTGCGAAATGATCAACTGGGTCGCAGCAGTGCAGTAGTGCTCCTCCGCAACCGTAACTTTGTTCACCTGCCATAGGCGTCCGATTTCCCGTTGTACGCGGGCGAAGACGTGCTCGTAGACATCGCGGATCGACGTGCCCCCCGTCACGGCATCGAGCACCAACTTGCTTGCTGCGCTGCGGTCATAGCGCAAGAGGCACGAAATGTATTGCTCGCACAGGGTGGCGAGCGGAGCGTCGGGTACGAGCAACGACTGAGTATCCTCGGCCAGGGACGGCAATGCGCGAAATGCAGCGTCGACGTATTCGAGTGCACCAGCAGCAACGTCGGATGGCAACTCTTGTCTGATCACGTCACGCATGACTTCGAGGTGGTGGACGAGGTCCATGGCGCTAACGTGTCGCGCGGCAAGCATAACCTTGGCCCAGGCGATGTAATCAACGAAGAGGTTGGGGGTGCCGGCCGCGAGTGACTGGGCCAGGTAGGAGAGGTGAAAAGCCGCGTCTTCGCGGCAGCGAACTCGGCCCATCGCGCCATAACGCGATTCCAACTCAGGATGGCGCTGGAAATGCCGTTCGACAATGAGCTCTGTGAGCACAAGCCGGCGGTCGTTTAAACGCCCAGCGGCTTGCGGTTCAGGGTCATTCACGGCGATTGACGCTAGTCGCAGAATTGGTCGAAGAATCTGACCTGGGCACTCCCGGGAACGAGCTTCAGACCCTTCGGTATGCCGGCGTGAGAAGCGTGACGATGATTTCGATGCCAATGCTGGAAGCTGCCCTCATCTGCCCAATATGTTACTAGAAAGAACTCGTCGCGCTGCTCGTGGGCGTTCCATACTTCAATACGGACGAATCCCGGCGCTCCGTCGACGAGATGCGGGCGTTGCAGAAAGGCTTGCCGCACTTCGGCGGCCATGCCGTTTGCGACAGTAAACTTGCTGGTCACGACGAACATAAGAAGCTTTGATGCACCCATCGCATAGAAAATCTGCACACCTCGCTTCCCAGTGAAACGTCTTCGACGTCCCCGTCACATTTGCGTGTGCCTCTTCCAGCGGATCGATAGCAGAGTTCAGCTCCGCGACACCGAATCAACTTCGTGTTCGAAGATCACCAGCTCAACTTTAATACGCTTGCAATTCTCGCCGACGCACCTCTACTTGGCCATCCCTGAGGCGAACTTCCAGGCACCGTTGCGGGTGGACTGCCGGGCCGTTCACTACGGACCCATCCTTCAAATCAAAGCGGGAACTGTGCCAGGGGCATTGAATGGTCCCGCCTTCGACCTTGCCTTCCGCCAACGGTCCACCGAGGTGCGAGCATGTTTCGGCCAGGGCGAAGATGTTAACTCCAGACTTGATCAGCACGATCGGAGTGTCGTCGATGGACACTTTTAGCGGCTTGCCTTCCTCCAGATCTGCTGCCGCGGCAGCACGCCGGAATTCCTGCGGCAGGTTCTTTTCCGCCGAGCGGTCTACGCCAATGCGGTGTTCGTAAACCAAGTTGCCACCGAGCCGCGCAGCAAGGGTGGCGACCAGGAATCCGAGGAGGCCCAAACCTTTTCCACTCGCACGCATTTCGCGACGGCGCGTCAGGAGAGAGGTTCCCATCAGTGCTGCCGCAGTCAGGTTCATCAGGCCGTGAACTAACCCGACGCGTCGTGCGGGAGGATCTATGTCCTGCCAGTCGGTCAAGCCGGTGATAGCGGCTAGAATCGCGCCAGCCAAGCCCACTCCGATACATGCATCGGCTGCCGAGTCCATCCACTCGATATCGGAGATTGCTGCCACGGCGTCGAAAACCATCGCAGAGGTCCACGCGCCAAGAGGAATATCCGTCAGAATCACATGTAGAGGGTGGCCAATCCAGGTGCCGTGCAGGGCATCCTTGATGCGCACGCCAGCTTTGCCTCCAGATCCAAATGCGCGATGTAGCGTTTTTTGAAGCGTTTCCTCTGCTGGGTTGAGCCAATCCTGCCTGGAGATGGCGTCCGTCAATCCGATGCTCACTGTCATTGTCCGGCTCTCCTTGCTTCATGAACTGAAACAGCACGGAAGCTGCCCCGCGATGTGGTTCGGCCTGACGCCGTTCCGCTTCAGCGGTGCTCAAGCAGGGCGAAACGGCAATAAGCCTGCCCCACACCCCGGCAGGTATTCCCGTTGGATGCGCCTACACCGGGTGGGAACATGTCCAAAGACCATTGTGCCTCCCTGACCTCCCTGATAGATGAGAGCCTCAATGCCACAAATGTGAACACCAGATAAGTCCAGCTGGGCGGTATGGCGCGGATATGGAATATCCAGCGCCATACGGCGAGGAGAATGAACAACAACGCGGCCGCCGTACCGAGCCACTGCTGCTTCGTACACCATGCCGCATGGCAGGCGGTTCTCCGTTTGCGGCGGGACTGGGGGGACGCTGTGACCCCTAATGTGGCATAATTCGCAGCGCGTTTTGCTGGTGAATCACCGTGCTTGCGAACGCCAAGTTGCTGTCGGAGGTTCTGAAAATGACCGTGCGTGAAGTGTTCGAGACGGGGACCGACGCGTTTAATGCGCATGATATAGATGCGTTCGCTGAGTTGATGGCGGACGATGTCGATTTCAAAGCGCCAGGAGTGAGCGGCCATGGAAAGGTCGCCTGCGCCGCATTTTACAAGAGCTGGCTTGTGGCCTTTCCTGATGGGCATGTCGATATCAAAAACGCTGAGATCTTCGGGGATTTCGCTGTCGAAGAAGGCACGTTTACCGGTACTCACACGGGTATTCTGACAAGCCCATCGGGAGACATACCGCCGACTGGCCGTTCGATCGCCGTGGACTACATTCAGGTGATCCGCTTCCGTAACGCTAAGCATGCATCGTTCCATCTGTCCTTTGACCGGCTGCTGATGCTCGAGCAACTCGGCCTAATACCGGCAGAAAAGCCCGGGACGTGACGACCTCTGCACGGGCCTCCTTGCTACGCCAGCCCTCGAACGGTGTCCCTCGAAACGGGTGAGTTGTTTGAACGCTGAGTCGAGGAGGAGCACTAAGGCGGGAAGGATGCGCCGGTTGTGTGCGTCAGGAAGCCTGCTTTCGTTGCGGGCGGATTCTGTAGCGCGCAGCGGATGATCAAGCGGCTTAGAAGTGGCCCCGAAGTGCGGGGGAGTGACGCCGAATCAGGCCATCGCTCGGGGAACCGCAGGGCCGCCGAATGTCCGCTGGATCGGCCATGTTGCAACCCTGTCGTCGCCAGACCTGATGCGGAGAAGCCCGATCAGCCACCCGACCGCGAGAGCGAAATTTGTGATTGCAAGTTCAGCGCACTGAACCGGTAATCACCGAAATTCTCGTCGCGCAGACAAATTTGTGATTCTACGATTTGTGGGAAGTGACTGACGTCTTTGATAGAGCGCTGGGGTACAGTCTCGCTGACGGTCATTCCATTAGAACTCGGCGCAACGTGTTTTCACGGGCAATGTTGCCGTCATTTCTGTGGGTCACCTTCAGGATGCCTGGTCCGTGCTGCTTCACTGATATCGTTCGCGTAGCCGAGATGGTCGTCGGCGTACCAGCCTGCACGTAACTGTCCTCCCCAAAAATCCACGCTGTCACCATCAATCTGGATGCTGAGCACTCCCGTATCCTCTAACTTGCCCACATGCTTGAGCCGCTAGCGGGCGAGGAGGTCACGGGTTCCCAATTTATGGCACAATTGCTGGTCTCAGATCTCGCAGCGGTGGGGGAACTTTGGTCGGGACGACCATCTCGCATTACCGCATTCTGGAGCGGTTGGGTGGCGGCGGTATGGGGGTCGTCTATGAAGCGGAGGACCTGCGGCTGCCGCGCCACGTCGCTCTGAAATTCCTTCCCGACGACGTCACCCAGGATGCGGCCACTCTGGAACGCTTTCGCCGCGAGGCCTTTGCCGCCTCCGCTTTGAATCATCCGAACATTTGCACAATTTATGAGATCGATGAGGGCGACGGTCGGCCATTTATCGCCATGGAAATGCTTGAGGGCCGGACACTGAAACACATGATTTCCGGCAAGCCGCTGGAAGCCGAACTGGTGCTCGATCTGGGCGCCCAGATCGCAGAGGCGCTCGACGCGGCCCATGAGGCCGGAATCGTGCATCGCGATATCAAGCCGGCCAATCTTTTTGTGACGAAGCGTGGACACGCCAAGGTGCTGGATTTTGGCTTGGCCAAGCTGATCCAGGTACATCAGCGAGTTGCCGGGGCAGAGTTGACGGCCGCGCTGGCAGTTCCCCAGGAACATCTCACCAGCCCGGGCATGGCGCTGGGGACGGCGGCCTACATGTCCCCCGAGCAGGCGCTGGGCAAGGAGCTTGACGGACGCACCGACTTGTTTTCCCTGGGTGTCGTGCTGTACGAGATGACGACCGGTGCACTGCCGTTCCGGGGCGAGACCAGCGCCGCACTCTTCGACGCCATCCTGCACAATGCGCCGACCGCGCCGGTACGGCTCAATCCTGACGTGCCGCAGAAGTTGGAAGAGATTATTCAAAAGGCGCTTGAGAAGGACGCGCGCCTGCGATATCAGAACGCCGCCGACCTCAGGGCCGACTTGCAGCGCGCCAGGCGCGATACTGACTCCAGCCGCAGGGTGACGCTCGCCCAACCGGCCGCACTTAGCTCTGCCGCTCCGGCGATCAGTGCCGCGGGTGGCAGTTCGGCTTCGCCGTCGGCAACTGCGCAACCGGCGAGTTCCGGTGTTTCACGAGCGGCCAGCAGCAGCAGCACATTCGTGGTGACGATCCCACCACGAAAAAAGCTGTTGCTGTATGGCGGCATCGCTGCCGGTGTGCTTGCGGTCACGGCGGGCGCCCTCTCCTTCTATAACCATGGCACGCCGGCGCTTGGAGAAAAAGATTCTATCCTGATCACCGATTTCGCCAACACTACCGGCGACGCTGTCTTCGACGGCACGCTGCGCAAGGCGGTTATGGTTGACCTGGAGCAATCGCCGTTTCTCAACATCGTTCCCGAGTCGAAGATCGAGGAAACGCTCAAGCTGATGAAGCGCGCGCCCGAGGAGCGCATCACGACCGATGTCGGCCGGGAGATCGCGCAGCGCGATGGGATCAAGGCGATGCTAACCGGGTCCATCGCCAGCCTCGGGAGCCAGTATGTGGTCACGCTCACGGCCGTGAATGTGGCGAGCGGCGACAACCTGGCCGAATCGGAGCAGCAGGCCGCTGGGAAGGAACAGGTGCTCGCCTCGCTCGGCAAGGCCGCGACCCAGGTCCGCCAGAAGCTGGGCGAAACCCGCGCTTCGCTCTCCAGGTACGACACTCCCCTGGAACAGGTCACGACGACGTCGCTCGATGCTTTGAAGGCCTACAGCCAGGGCGAGCAACTCCACTCGCTGGGGCGTGACGGCGAAGCGGCGCCGTTTTATCAGCATGCCATCGAGCTTGACGCTAACTTCGCCATGGCCCATATGAAGCTGGGGATCATCGACAGCAATCTCCGGCAAGGAGTCGCCTACCGGGAGGAGGCGAAGAAGGCGCACGAATTAACAGAGCGCGTGAGCGAACGGGAAAAGCTGTACATTGACGCGTTTTACTACGACTCGCTGGGCGATCTGCAAAACGAATTGCAGCGGTGGGAGGTCTACACACAAACCTATCCCCGGGACGTGTCGGGGCAAATCGATCTGAGCGTGGTGTACGGGGATATCGGCGACCAGGAGCACAGTGTCGCGGCTGCATTGCGCGCCATCCAAATGGATCCGACAGCGGAGCAGTCCTACGTTGATGCGGCAGGCGCTTATCTCGCACTCGGCCGCTATGACGAGTCCAGGGCGATGCTGGAGCAGGCGTTCGCCCGTAAGTTCGATGAGCCTTCCTTACACGCCATTCGGCTGGCCGTTGCCCGGGCTCAGGATGACGCCCCAGCAGCAGACCGCGAGACGCAGGCCCTGCAGCGCACCGGCCTGGGTCAGCTGCTGCTCGCCCAACGAGCATCGGAGCTCACAACCGGAACGGGGCAAATGAGCGCCGTGCGCGAAGCATCTCGGGCCATGGAAGAGAAGGCTGACGAGTTGAAGTTTGTGCAATCGGCAATCGCCGCGCGGATGTTGGTCGCGCAAACAGAATGCGAGTACGGACTGAATGCGGGTGCAGAAAAGGATGTGACGGCGCTGTTATCGGAGAAGCTGGGTCCGTTCCAGCAGTGGCATATTGCTGCGCTGCTGGCGCAATGCGGCGGCGAAGCCAAAGCACGCCAGTACATGAACGAAATAGCCAAAAGGTTCCCGGAAAGCACGATCGGCCACGCTGTTATGTTACCGATGGCAGTTGCAAGCCTCGATCTGCGCCATGGACAGGCGGTGAAAACAATCGACGATCTGGCGCCCGCAGTCAACTACGATCGCTATGGAATTCGCGGCATCCGGTCATCGCGCCAGTTGCGCGCTGCCGCCTATCTTGCGGCCGGCCAACCGGCAAAAGCGCTGGAAGAGGTCAAGTGGCTCCTGTTGCAAAGGCAAAACGCCGGCACTGTGGCTTACGAAGTTGCGCAACTCACGGCCGCTCGCGCCTACGCCGCGCAGGGAGACAAGGGACGCGCTCGTGAGCTGTATCAGGAATTGCTTGCCGCCTGGAAGAACGCCGATCTCGGACTTCCGCTCGTGGAAAAGGCGCGCGCAGAGTACGCGAAACTGCAGTAAGCCCATCGCGAACAGCTGCATATGAGTCCCTGGGAGCTCGCAATGACTGTCATGTGAGCAAGCAGTCTCCAACCGTGCAGAAGGCGGGCCCTTGTCGGCAAGGATTTGCTTGAAGTGTAGCTTGGCACTCGGGCAGAAAATCGCATTTGGCCGGCCTGAATCCTGGCTGCCAGGCGTTGTCGGGAGCGGCATCCCCCTGGTGTCGAATCCACCGGCAACCCACACCGCCGCAAGTGCCCACTCCTGGTTGACCCTGCTCAGCGCGGGCGGCGGCGATCCCACGCGGTATGCCTGCTCCTGCCCATCTTCAGCTCCTAGCGGAAGGGGCGGAACCGCTCCGTCTCCTTCCGCTTGTGGCGGTTTTCCGCGTGGCAGCACACGACGAAGTCGTCCAGATCCTCCCGTCTCAAGGGATTCGTCGTCAGCGTGAAGTGCTCATTAATCCGGAAGTCGCAAATCCAGAGCATCTTCGTCTAGGGCTGGCGATCCGGCGATCGAAGAACATTGGGCGTTTTCTGATTCCATTCGAGGTTGTTGGAGGCTATATTCCGGCGGCGCACAGGTTCACTTTCGCCGATTTGCTCAGAACGGCTGTCATGCAGCTTGGTATGGCGAATGTGGCCCGCACCCGGCCCGTCTAGGCGGTCTGATTGATTCGAACGACTTGGGCGCCGGCCTTGAGCTTATCCAGATAATCGGCCCACTCCTGCATCATCTTTCGACGCTCGGGAAGATGTGCTGTGCGGTTGTACGCGCGCCCGAGCGGATCTCGCACGTTGTGTGCGAGTTGATGTTCGATTAGATCGACTCGGACATGCAGCTTCTCATCGAGCAAGGTTCTCGCCACTGCGCGGAATCCGTGGCCGGTCATCTCATCCTTGTCGATTCCCATGCGACGCAGCGCGGCAAGGACTGCATTGTCAGACATCGGCCTTTCGCTCGTCCGAGCGTTCGGAAAGAGATAGCGGCCTCTTCCGGTGAGCGGGCACAGTTCAGAGAGAATATTCACGGCCTGCATGGAGAGAGGAACAATGTGCGGCGTCTGAGTCTTCGTCACGAGGAAACGCCATTCTGCTGCGTCGATGTCGATGTCCTTCCATTCGGCGTTCCGGAGTTCGCCAGGGCGCACGAAGACGAGCGGCATCAATCGAAGAGCGCAGCGGGTCATCAGATCGCCCTTGTAGCTGTCGAAGGCCCGGAGAATGCCCGCGAGTGGCTCGGCGTCAGTGATGGCCGCGAAGTGATTTTCCTTCACTGGCGCCAACGCACCACGGAGGTCTGCGCTTGGATCTCGCTCGCAGCGTCCGGTAGCAACCCCATACCTGAATACCATCCCGCTGATTCTCAGCACGCGGTGCGCGGTTTCCACTGCGCCGCGCGCTTCAATCCGGCGCATGACGGTCAGCAGCTCTGGTGCGTCGATGGCAGCCATCGGCCGGTTTCCAATCCAACCAAACACATCGCGCTCGAGCGCCCGAAGAACGCGACCGGAGTGACTGTCGGCCCAGCCCGGCGCATACTTCGCGAACCATTCGCGGGAGACCACTTCGAAGGTATTGGCGCTTTGCTTCACCCGCGCCACCCTTAGCGCATTGCGGTGTTCGCTGGGGTCAATTCCCTTTGCAAGTAGCTTGCGGGCTTCATCTCGACCATCGCGAGCGTCCTTCAGGGACACATCCGGATAGACCCCAAGACTCAGCCGCTTCTCTTTGCCCGCGAATCGGTACTTCAGGCGCCACCACTTCCCGCCGGCGGGCGAAATTTCGAGATAGAGGCCGCGCTCGTCAAACATTTTTCTGGCTCTGGGGCTCGGCTTGATATTGCGGACGCGCACATCGGTCAAGGACATCGGCGCAACTCCTGCTGGACTCGTCGGGGGCAACTGTTTGGAGCGGCCCCTGTGTTGCCCCTCAATGTTGCCCCTGCATGTCAGGATGTCAATGGATTTTGACGGAACGTACTGTACCGAACCGCAATGGAAACCAAGCATTTACGCTGCGGTCTCGGATGCTGCTGAATGTTCTAAGAAGGTGATTTGGTGGAGCTAGTCGGGATCGAACCGACGACCTCATCGTTGCGAACGATGCGCTCTCCCAGCTGAGCTATAGCCCCA
>Ga0070714_100003457_pt1 | contig 11775 bp, 11 predicted proteins | sample LARL83metaG_FD_65450 | JGI IMG/M metagenome (GOLD analysis project Ga0070714, IMG submission 65450) | Corn, switchgrass and miscanthus rhizosphere microbial communities from Kellogg Biological Station, Michigan, USA - LAR L8-3 metaG | ecosystem: Host-associated > Plants > Roots > Rhizosphere ... | reverse complement strand
GCCCAATCCGCAACAACCCCTGCAAAACCTGCGACCGCAAATTATTTATGACGCTTTGCTGTTGCGGCAGATCGACCCGCAGAACGAAAAGGCCTTCCTGGAAAACGGCACCGAGATTGTAACCGGAGATAAGAACCGTAAATTTCAACAATCCGACTACATAATTGACGTTATCCGCCTTGCCAATGGTGATGCCTGGCTTTCACGCAAGATTGTCTTCAGCCGTGTGGATCTGCTGCCCCACCGACAGCTGATTTACAACGAGGCCGGAGATCTAGTCACCGACGCGAGCTACAGCGATTACAAGGACTACAATACCGTTCTGTTTCCGTCAGTGATTGAGATTCGCCGACCTGAGGAGGAATACGACATCACTCTGCATATGGTGAAGCTTGAAATCAACTTACCACTCGACAACGCCAAATTCGTGCTGGAAAAGCCAGCCGGCGCCCAGGAAATCCATCTTGACCCACAGCAATCAACAATCGGCGGTGGGTCGCACTGAGAATGCAAATTGCAGAATTGTGGATGCAGAATCAGATTCAAAATCTGAAATCTGCAATCGATATCCGATGATCGAAGCTAAGGGCTAAGAGCTGCTTTCCATGATGAACAAAATGATCGTCGCGAACCTTGCCAACCGGCCCGTGCGATCAGTCATCAGCATTGCTGCCATTGCGCTCGAGGTTGCGCTGATTCTACTGATTGTTGGCTTCTCAATTGGTTTGCTGAATGATTCGCGCTCGCGCCAGGCGGGAATCGGGGCAGATGTCATTGTGCTGCCGCCCGGTGCATCGAATATTGTCGCCCTCTCGAGTGCTCCGATGCCCATAAAGATCGGGGAAATCATTGCCAAATTGCCGCATGTGGCGGTGGTGGCGCCCGTTCTAATGCAGGTATCCACCTCTGGCGGACATTTGCAGAATATATTCGGTATTGACCTGCGCAGCTTTGAGGCCCTACACCCCTTTACATATCTAAAAGGCGGATCTTTTCAACGCGACGACGATATTCTTGTCGACGACATCTACGCTAACGGCAATCATGCGAAGGTCGGCGACACGGTCAACTTGTTTAATCAGAATTTTCATATCTGTGGAATCGTGGCCCACGGGCAGGGGGCACGCATTTTTCTTCCGTTGCACAAGCTGCAGGAGCTAAACGGCGCTATCGGACGGGCGACCGCGTTCTATATAAAGTCCGACAATCCGGCGAATATCGATGCCGTGCTCGCTGAAATCAAAAACATTCCGCATATGGAGACCTACGGCGTCCACTCTATGAGCGAATATCTCTCGATGCTTACGCCTGACAACATTCCCATGCTTTCCACATTCATTCGTATCGTGATCGGCATTTCCGTCACTATCGGCTTCATCGTGATCTTTCAGGCCATGTACGCCGCCGTCATGGAACGCACCCGCGAGATCGGGATTTTGAAATCCCTTGGCGCGTCACGGTTGTACATCATTGATGCGATTCTCCGCGAGACCGCATTGCTCGCGATCGGCGGAATCATCGTCGGAATCTTACTCAGCCTGGCAACCAGCGCCACAATTGAGAAACGCACGACTTTGCCCGTCGATATTACTTCCGCATGGATCATTCGCGCCGTGGTCATCGCCATCATCGGCTCCCTGGCTGGAGCCATTTACCCCGCATTCAAAGCCGCTCAGAAGGACCCTATCGACGCGCTGGCGTACGAATAGCACCGGTAACTAACAACAATCTTTACACACCTTCACCAATCTATGGGCAACGTTCGCCCTACTCTGTGCTTCAATTTAAGCGGACGAGCAACTTCTCCGCCCGCACCAGCGAAGGCTCTATGTCAGCAGGCTTCGCAGGAGGTCGTCATGACCGCAAGCAGTGGTGGTTTTCTCTCTTCTGTTTCCCTAACCAGCAAAAGACTTCAGACTTTTTCACTAACAATATTTTTTGTGGTTGCCACTTGCGCCGCACAGCAGGCAGCACCGCCAGCAGGACCGGGTGATTCTGGCACACTGGCCTCACCGAATCCTGCGCCTGACGAGGCGCCGATCACCATTCCACCAGGCACTCATCTTGCCTTGGCTCTAACCCATCCGGTTGACAGCCACTCCACGCATCGCGGGGACGAGATCTTTGCGCAGACCACGTCGCCGGTCATTGTTTCTAATCAGGTAGTGATACCTGCGGGAACGTTCGTGCAAGGCAAAGTCGAAAAGATGACCCGCCGCGGCAGCCGCGGCGAGTTGTTGATGCAATCGATTTCGGTGGTCTTCCCGAATGGTTATGTTGCCACCATCAAGGGGCCATTAAATATGGAGAGCGACGAAGGCACCGCATGGAACAATCCCAGCTCTGCTGCGAAAGCTGGGATCATTGCGGCACCCTTGGCAGGTTTGGGCATAGGCGCGGCCATCGGCGCAGCCCAGCACACCACCGATAGTTCTACTCTTGGTGGAACAACCCTCACTTCTAGCACCCCAAAGGGTTTGGCGATTGGAAGCCTGGTGGGAGCGGCGGCTGGTGCCGCGGTCGCGCTGGTGCTGATCGCGAGGAGCCATCACTTCTATATTCAAGAAGGCTCGCCGCTGGAAATATCGCTTCCTCAGCCTGTGACTCTGGCGCAGGCACAAACAACGAACACTGAAGCCGCGACGGCGCCTGCTCCGGCTGTTCCCATCGGTCCGCCGTCGCCCATGCCCGCAGCCGCCGAGCGTGGCACCTGTTATATTCCGGGACGGCCCGGGACGCCCGCCACCTACATCCCAGGGACGCCTGCGATCGGAGACTCTCCTGGAACTCCGGGTACATACATTCCGGGCACACCTCCAACTCCACCGATTCCGTACCCGTGCCCGTGACTTGGATTGCAAACGGTGGGAGTTCCTGCGGCGAAGTGCCGTGGGGTGAAATCGTACCTCTATGAGCTGGCTTGCGACGGCTCCCGTTGCCTTTTCGTTTCTGTAGTCAGGGGTTTCTGTGCGGGACTCCGAGGATCTCCGATAATGCAACCCCGCCAATGACCATCCAAACCAAATTGTTTCTCTGGACAGAGTTGCTCACCCGTACACTGAAAACAGGTTCGAACAAGAACGCTGCGAAAATTATCGTGGAGCCAATTGTGCCGAGGATAGCGGGCCAGGTTCCGAACCTTATCGCGACCAAGCCTATAACTGCGACGAACAAGAACGGAATAAACTGCTTGAACAGGCTATTGTGAAAGACAAATGTCAATAATGCTGCAACTGCAAGACACGAAGCGGTTGCCCCGGTTCGCCGCAGCAAATCCATAAACCTAAAATAGCTCGATTCCAGCTCTCGTTCCAGAAAAAAAGAGATCGAGAATTATGGATGCCTGATTGATGTTAACGGGCCTTTACGCTGAGAAACCTATGAAGTTACCCTATTGCGTGTCTTTCCTGACCTGGCGAAGATTACTTTTGAGTCAAAGAAAAATTATTTAGCTGCCCGAAGCGTAGCTGAACTCATGTGCTTCAAGGCGGTTTCGACGGATGTCAGGATGACATCCAGCCCCAGGAAAACCAGATCAACTCCAGCCAGTGAGATGACGACGTTGCCGCGCAGAATCACACCCTGGTTCAGCACGTGGTCCAGAATGTCAAGCAGGGTCATCTCATCGCCGGGATCGTCTCCGGCAAAGACCACCGCGTTGGTACTCGCGCTCACTTCGACCTCACTCTATCATCTGGACGCGACACGAACGAATAAGGAGGCCAGGGACCGGTGCATTCAATCCTGCGGTCGTGCGCCCACTCCCGGGCGAACTTCTCCAACAGTGATTCGAGCCTTTTCCGCTTCGATCGCTTCACTAAGAGCGAAGTCTGAAACGACAACCCGCGCTGCCCACGGCTCACGTTTCCTGACGGCGCGGTTTCAGTCGCAATACTTTCCAGCGCACGCTCAAATTTAACCATCTCATCGCGAGTAGCGGGTTTTGGCCTGCGGTTCGGCAGCATTGCAGCTTTCGCCTTAAGATAATCCTTGCCGCTGCGAACCTTGCCGATAGGCGAAATCGCAGGTTGCATGGCAAATACCTTCACACCCCATTCATCGGCGCCTTTGATCCGGCCAAAATCTTTTTTCAGGCCGCGGACACGTCTTGTAATGTGCTTGCAAAGAGAATTCTCCGTCCGAAAAACTGTGCCAAAACGAGTAGGCAGAATGTCGGTTTGCCGCGCGATAGCCGCTATCACCCGCTGATGGGCGACGCTGGTTTCGGCCAGCCAGTCAAGGTTCTCCATATTGCGCGCCAGGTTCGTTTCAAAATCGTCTGCTGAGACCCGGCTGATCCAGCAAACAACTCCGTCGCAATCGATGAATTCGAGGGGGGCGAAGCGGTCCACTCCAATCAGATCTGGAATCTCGCGAGGGCGCGATTCCGTGATCCCATACAGGTACAGCACACGACGATCGTTCTTCAGGTCAGCCGCCATAGTTCATTGGTGATCGCGCGCAGTCCGTTCGCGCCCGCGATTTCATCCGGAAAATTTCTAATGACAAAAATGTCTTTTGCAGGATGGCACCTTCTCAACTTCGCCAAAACTGTCGCCTGCCACTTCGCCGCGATTACGCAACGCGCGCAGGTCGCGTGGTCCGCCAAAATAGTTCGATTCACAAACAGCGCCTGAGGTTTCAGTCCGAGATGGTCTAATTCAGTCAGCAACCGCTCGGTTTCGCGATCGGGCAGCGGTTCGGGCAGCATAACAGCAAAAGTGCACACCTCGCCGGAATTCTTGAAAGCCTTCAACAACTCACGCGCTCGCAACTCCAGCTCTGCAATCCTGACTGCCGCGTTGCGGGCAAGCGCCAATTTACGGTGCGCGGCCAGGCTTTTCAACAACAGCCGTGACCAGGTCACGATCCGTTCGGGCATGCGCAGCAGTTCGAGCGCGTGTCCAGTGGGCGCCATGTCGATTATTATCTTCCCCGCTGTGCTCGCCCGCAGATCGACGATTCGAAAAATTGCAAGCACCTCGTCCAGGCCTGGCGGAACGATATCCAGCAGCGCCGACAATAACTGTCTCTCGAACGAGAGGTCCACATGCACGCCGGAATGCTCGCTGGTAGTGGCGGAATCTACTTCGTCGCGAATCTCCGCTATCCAACTCCTGAACAGCGCGATCGAGTCTAGCTCCGAAGCTCGAAAATCTTTGTCTCCCAGGACCGAAATCGGGGCGTCACCGATCGCAGTCTGGAAGACGTCATCCAGCGAGGGTGCGGGATCGACTGAGCATATTTCGACGGGCGCGTGAGAAACCTGGCGCGCATGAAATCCCAATGCCGCTGAAACGGTGGTTTTGCCTACGCCACCTTTTCCGGTCACAAACGAAATACGCGACTTCAGCTCTGGCCACTCCGTTGCCGTCGGCAGCCTCGGTTTCGCTTTTGATTGGGGTAGCTGCGGATCGAGTTGCAGGCGTTTCCCGGCGAAAACGTGCTCGCCGAAGCGTCCCAGCGCTTCTGCTCCCATAATCGGGAAACCGGGATCCTCGCCAACGTGCAACTTCGCAAAGGGAAACTGTTTGCGCAAAAAAGATTCCGCCGCATGGGCCGCCGTAACTCTCTTCTTGCAGAAGCGACACTTTCCGCCCCGCCTCACCACCCGGTTCAGCACCAGTGCCTTTAATCTTAGAGATGGGCTTGTCTCGCGAACCTCGGTCAAGCATCGCACGGATTCGTTCAGCGACAATTTTTCTGCGCTGGTCACTAGAAATAACTCAGAGTTAGAAAAAGCCTGCGCGAGTTGTTCCACTTTTTGCCGCCAGTCTTCAATAAGCGTCGGCTCTGGCGCCCGAGTTCTGCCACCAAAGTGCTCGGCTAGAGCGCGATCTCGTCCCGCGGCGACTTCGAGAAAATTCAGCACTCGCACGAACTGCTCCGGCAGGCTGAACAGGCGTAGTGTGTGACCAAAGGGCGCTGTGTCCACCACAATGTGGGAGTACTTTCCAAAGTCAATCGCATCACGGATGGCAAGCAGCGCCGCGATTTCAGACATTCCAGGCAGCGCGGTTTCAAGCAACGGCGAAATCTCCGCCGCCGAAAACAAAGACCCGCGCTCGACAATCTCCAGAATGGATTGCTTGTAATTGCGAAAAAAGTCTCCGAACAGGCGGGTAGCGTTAAGCTCCCAGGCCCATAGCTTGCCGTGGCCAGCCTGCACAGCTTTCGGTGAGCCACCCAATTTTCGCTGCAGAAGATCTCCGAGGGAATGGGCGGGATCCGTGGAAACCAGGAGCACTCGGCTGCGCAGATCTTTTTGCGCCGTACGCACCGCATAAGCTGCGGCGACTGTGGTCTTGCCTACGCCGCCCTTCCCGACGAAAAATGTGAGGCTGGGCACGGCATGATTCTAAAGGGTGGGCAGGAGTTGGAGCCTGCCCCGAATGACAATAGTTGCCAACTGAGGATGAGGAGCCGTGGCCCTTTTATGGCGTCTCCGGTCCCGTCTTGGTCAGCAACCCGATCCTCTGCACTCCTGAGCTACGCGCGATGTCGATGGCGTCGGCGACAAATTCAAAATTCACATTATCGTCGCCTTTGACGAAAGCGACGCGTTCAACCCGTTCGGTGAAAATCTTCGAGAGCCGCTCGTGCAGCTTGTCCCATTTCACCTCTTCTTCGTTAATTTTCAACGACGGCGGCCGATTGTCACCCTTCCACTCGATCTGAATCACAATCGTTCGTTCGGGTTGAGGCTGAGCTTTTTCATTTTCCGGCTGTGGAATCTGCGCCGGTAGCCCTTTTTCCTGCGACATCGAAACCACCACCATGAACACGATGATCAGCACCAGCAGAATGTCGATCATGGGCGTGATGTTGATCTCTGCTCGAGGCGAAGCACCGCCTGCCGTTGAGAATGCCATACCGATTGCTCCTCTCAAGCACGCGCGTGTCTGAAGGATTGGACAAGTGGATGAGCGCGGAAGTTCCAACATCCTGCGGGATTGGCGGAATTTAAAACGCGAACAGCTGCTGCGGGCTACGCAACGCTATCCGACGGGCTCGGGTGGCGGCGAAATCGGCGGCGGCATGGGAAGCGAGGGCGCAGGCGGATACATCAAGCGCGCAAGCTGCGAGTAACGCGCAGCGAAAAAATAAATGGAATATGCAGGAAAGAAAATAATTACCGGCACCGAAATTAGCGACACAGCGTAAAAAGCCACGAGCAGAAACACGCTGGCTGCTACCACGGCCGCGGTGATGGTAAACACGTTCCACGTCAGGCCCGCAGCCTTCCCGGCGATGACGGTAATCGCACCAATTCCTCCGAACGGAATCAGAAGCAGGACAATAATGACGACGGCAAGTATCCCAATTCCAACCCCCGCGCCGATAGTCATAATCAGTTTCATTCCGCCATAGCCGGCGTAAGATCCCTTCTCCGATTGCAGCATGACCCATAACCTTCGCCAGCCTTCGAATGCGGACAGGTTCTCTAGCGCCATTTGAGGGACAACAAAGTCCTTGGTGAATACCTGCACAATAATGGACGCCACGATCCAGCACATAAACACAAAAAACACAAAAATGCCGGTCAGGACCAAAGGCACTAAATGCTGCCGGGGAGCGGTAAACCAGCCTAGGAGAAATGCGGCAAACGCCGGAACGCCGAGCAGGACGGCGGTCCCTGCTATGGTCGCCAGGAAAAACAGAATTTGCCAAATAAAGTATTGCAACGCGGGCTCGCGCCGTTCGCGCCACATTCGGCCCAAGTCACATCTCTTCGCAATTACGCTGTCAAACAAAACAAAACGCATTCTACTGTTCACGTAAATCAACAGGAGCCAAATTATCGGAACAGCAATAATTGCGATTACCAGCAAAGGAGCAAGCAGCTCCCAATTCGGAGGTACAACGGTTGCAAAGTTGCGATGTGCTGTGGTGCTGTGAGTGGGATAGTTGAAGTTGCAACCTCCACCGGAGCTCATTTCGCCTGCAAACAACCCGACCAGCGCCAGTCGCGTCCACTGGCCAAAACGGAAGGGCCGGAACAGTTGCTCTTTGGTGTGTTGGAAAGCAGGACTGATTGAATCTACCGCGGATATTGGCACAGAGCACCTCGCGAAGGTGACGCAATGATGCGATGAAACTACAGCGACAAGTCGGAGGGGTCAACCAAATTCTTTTGCTGCTATTCGTATCGGAGCGCTTCCACCGGATCGAGTTTGGATGCACGCAATGCCGGAATTAATCCGCTGATTACTCCCACTAACAGCAACACCAGGGTTGAAACCATCAGCGTGATCATCGAGATGTGTAAATGAATGTCACCTTTGCCGGAATCGTCTTCGAACAATGGGCCCATGAGCGGAAGTGTGCCGACGGCAGCAGCCACTGCATATGAAACCAGTACCCCGATGGCTCCGCCGAGAAGCATGATCAGTAGTGTCTCAGAAAGGAATTGAAGCTTAATGTGGATTTTCTTCGCTCCCAGGGCACGCCGCAGGCCGATCTCGCGAATACGCTCCTCGACCGAGACCAGCATGATGTTCATCACCCCGACGCCACCGATCCCGAGCGTCAATGCGCCGATGAACGTAAGCAGGACCTCAAGGCCAATCGTGATGCCGTCAATGACGGGGCGAAACTCGTCGCGCCCGAACATTTGCATGGCTTTGGGGTCAGTGGGCGAGAACTGCTGGCGTGCGGCAATTGCGGCCAGCACCTGTGCCATTGCCCGCTTTTCGAACTGCGGCGCGATGGGAGCAAACACCAGCACAGCGGCATAGCGGGTGTTCCACAAATCCCCCGCCGTCGAGTACGGAATCCACGATGAATCGTCATCGCTCGAAAAATAATTGCTGAGTTGGATTTTTCGCGCCATCACGCCGACTACCGTAAAACGTACGCCTTGCACAAGAACAGTCTCTCCCACGGCGGGGCGCCCGCTGAATAAGTCCTCTTTTAATTTTCCGCCAAGGAAAATTACGCGCCGGCGCTCGAGTTCATCTTCAGCATTGAGCCAGCGCCCTTCTGATGGGACTTCGTTACGCATTTCGCCGTACTCGGGGCAAACCCCGCGCACCGGGTCGGTCCCTACCATGCGATCACCATAAGCAATGCTGGGGCGGCGAACGGTTTCCAGGCATGCGTACTTCACCAGAGGCGCCGTGGCTTTGATCATCTCGATGTCCTGTTTTTCGAGCACTACTTTTTTGCCGGCACGCTGACCGCCTGGTTGCTCGCTGGTCTGCTGTGGCCAGCAGATGACAACGTCTTTTCCAAAGGCATCAAATCCGCTGACCAGGATTTTGCGGAAGCTACTGCCGTAGGCGATCAATAGCGTCACCGTGGCGATGCCCCACACAATGCCGAGCATGGTCAGGAACGTGCGGGTGTAATTGCGCTTCAGCGCCACCCACGCCTCGCGAATGATTTCAATTAACATCAGCTTCTAGCTCTTAGCTCCTGGCGCCTAGCATGAAGTCAGAACTTAGAAGGCAGAATGCAGAATTTGAGCCTCGATATGACAGGCGTTTCATTCCGCATTTACACTTCTTACTTCTGCCTTCTTTTCATCCCCCCGCCTCGAACCTCAACGCTTCTATCGGGTCGATAGAAGCCGCTCTACGCGCGGGATACAGTGCTGAAAGTACCGCAATCACACCCAGCAGAACGCACGCCAGCATTCCTGAACTCCAGGTCGGCACCAGGCCGGCGAAGAAATCCGGCATGGGCATGAGGTCGACCAGCCAGCACAAACCATATGCCACTCCCATCCCTATACCGCCGCTCAGCAACGCGATGATCATTGCCTCGATGAAAAACTGTTTCAGGATTGCACCCGCCGGCGCGCCCAGAGCTTTGCGGACGCCGATTTCGCGAGTCCGCTCACGCACCGCCACCATCATCACGTTCATCACACCGATCCCGCCGAGGAACAGGGTGACGAAACCAACCGCGCCTAGAAAATATTTCATCCCGTCAGTCATTTGCGTAAACGCTTTGGCCTCCTGCACCGTGTCCCAGATCGGACAAGCCTCTTTGTCCAGCGGATCGTAATGGTGCATTCGCGCCAACACTACGCGCAGCTCGTGCTTGCAGGCTTCATGGCGCTCGACCGATTTCGGCGTTACCAGCAGCATGTCGAAGGTGCGGGCCGTTCCTGGCGGCTTGTCAGGAAAATTCCGTCGCATGGCGGAGAACGGGATAAACACTTTATTCACGTCCCAGCCGTCGTAGCTCGAATCCTGCTTCTTCTTGGCCATCACGCCGATCACGAGAAAAGGAATATCGTTCAAATAAATATTCTCGCCAAGCGGATTGCGTCCCTCAGGAAAAAGCTGCTTGGCCGCATCGGTGCCCAGAAAAGCCACGCGTCGCGCGGCGGTCTCGTCGTCCCAGTTGTAGAAGCGTCCCGAGCCTACGTTGAGGCTGCGAATGTCTCCGAATTCCGGATAAGAACCGGTTACGAGAAACGCCGCATTGTTGTAGTTGCTGTGGGTGCGGACGTCCTGCTGCTCCAGCTCTGGAATCGCGTACTGGCAATCCGGTGACTGTGATTGCACCGACTGCACGTCAGCGTCTTCCCAGCGTACAATCTCGCCCGCGCGCGTGCCCCCGGCCTGCAGGCTGGTGCGGCCATGAAAGACGATCATGATGTCTTTGCCGAGCGTCTTTGTTTGTTCTTCCTGTCCCTTGCGCAGTCCTTCACCGGCCGCAACCATGAGGACGATCGAAACAATTCCCCATGCGATCCCGAACATGGTCAGAAATGTGCGCAGCTTATGAGACCACAGCGTGCGGAAGACGTCGGAGATGAGATCGCGCAGGGCCATGATTTCTAAGACTATGGTTTACGTCGTATGGGTTAATGCTTTTCTATAAGGCCCAAGATTTGGACGGTCGGTCCGCCAGAAAGTAAGCCGCGGACCGTCACTAAGAGTAATACGTATGACGGACGCATTTTGTTCTGAGCGATGGTCAGGCCAGGAACTATGACGTACGATGTGGTGTCCGAAAGTACGATGAAGATCCTAGTTAGGGCCTTGAAGTGGTTTGGTGGTTGCCTCCGAAGTCCCGTCGCATGGGTCTTTCTGACGCTTCATGTTGTATGGTTCTTTGCGGCTCTCAACGCTATGGGTCCACCATCTCGCGCTGCCGCTCAATTCCGCGACACTCTTGGGGGAGCCGATTGGGTAATATTCGCTGGGCGTCCGTTTCACTTCCATTACGAACCTTCGATCGTGAAATCACTCGTAATTGGCGACTTGCCAGCAAATATCGTTTGTGCGTTCGCCAATCTCTGCATCTCTCCGGTTTGGCGAATTTTTCACATGGGCACGTATGAAGGATCGTACATTGGGGCTGGTGAATGGTTGTTGGCCGGTAGTTTGCAATGGCTGGCGATAGGAAGATTGCTTGACCTAAGTTGGCGCCGTCAGAAACTTTCTAGGAGGCCACAGTAAGATTCGCCGAAAAGCTTCCGTTTAACCAGCACTCCAGTTCTTGCAGCGCCAGTTCGCATTGCATTTTGTGGCGTTGTTGGCGGTCGCGAATTTTCTTGTCAAGCGGAGGGAGCAGATCGAATGTGATGTTTGCCGGCTGAAATTCCTTGGAGTCGGCGTGCGTAATGTAATGCAGCAACGATCCCAAGGCCGATGCGCGTGGAGCAGCAATGGCAGCTTCTCGGGTAAATAATTGAGAGGCGAACATTCCCGCCAGCATTCCTGTGGCAATGGATTCTACATAGCCTTCGACACCGCAAATCTGACCGGCGAAAAGCACTAACGGATGCGCTTTCATCTGCAGGGTCGAAGTAAGTAA
>Ga0070714_100003454_pt1 | contig 11779 bp, 13 predicted proteins | sample LARL83metaG_FD_65450 | JGI IMG/M metagenome (GOLD analysis project Ga0070714, IMG submission 65450) | Corn, switchgrass and miscanthus rhizosphere microbial communities from Kellogg Biological Station, Michigan, USA - LAR L8-3 metaG | ecosystem: Host-associated > Plants > Roots > Rhizosphere ... | reverse complement strand
TCGGGATCCGCGAGATCCACCGCGACCGGCGTGACGCCCTGAAGCTCAGACAGGGTCTCCACGCTGCGGCTCCCCGCTACCACCGTCGCGCCCTCGGCCGCCAGTGTGCGGGTGACGGCGAGGCCGATGCCCTTGCTGGCGCCGGTGACGACCGCCACCTTGCCTGCGAGCTGCAGATCCATTGTGCCCCCCCGAAATCTGGTGTGTGACCCGGCCGATCCCTACCTCGATTGACTGTACACGCGTGATCGCTCACCGCTGACACCCGCGGCTCGGTCCGACATCCAGAGCGACAGCGCCGCTGTCGAGTTGAGCGCATATGACCGGGTATGGCAAGCTGTCCGGACAGCCATGCTGGAGTCCAGGCAGATCGATCAGCGAGTGAGCACAGGGCTTCGCGCGCTGGACGAGGTGCTCGAGGGCCTCTATTGGGGCGACAACGTCGTCTGGCAGCTCGACGGCGCCCCGGTCGAGCCGTTCTACGCCGCGATCGCGGGTCGCGCCGACACCTTCGAGGGACGCACCTTCGTGGCGATCACCGGCCCCGTGCCCGATCTGGGCGCCGATGGGGTGGACGTCCTGCGCGCCGGGCCGGGGACGGCGCTGGCCCATCCGGCCGATCTGCTGCGCGAGGTGCACCGGCTGTGCCGGCCCGGAAGCCGGCGCCTGCTCCTGTTCGATTCGCTGGACCGCATGGTGGAGGCCTGGGGGACGAGCAGTGCCCGCGGGTTCTTCGCCCGCTGCTGCCCGATGCTGCTCGACCTCGGAGCCATCGGATACTGGTCGATGAGCTCGGCCGACAACATGGCCGCGGTGCGCGACACCGTGACGTCGGTGACGCAGTGCATCCTGCGCGTGGACGATCGCAACATCCGGGTCGCCAAGGCCGAGGCGCGCAGCGACGGCGTCCGTGGGTCGGTGCTCCACTGGCACCAGGCCGACGGCAAGGCGGTGCTGTCGCCGGCCAACATCAACGGCCGGGTGGCGGCGTCGCTGCGGGCAGTGCGCCGCTCGCGCGGTCTGAGCCAGCACGATCTGGCCCAGCTGGCCGGCGTGACCGCCAGCGCCATCTCCCAGGCCGAGCGCGCCGAGCGCGGGCTGTCGCTCGGGACGCTGGCCCAGCTCAGCCGCGCGCTGGGGATGACCATCGACGATCTGCTCCACGGCGACGGTCCCGACGCCTACCGCATCGGGCGCCGCCCCGACGATCCCCACCACTCCGACGACGGGATCACCGCGCTGCTGGGCGACGTGAGCTCCGATCTGTCCGTCGACCTCGTGCACCTGAGACCCCGGGAGTCGGCGGCGCCCGCCCAGACGCGGGATGGAACCGGGATCGTCGCCGTGGCCAGCGGTCTCATTCAGGTCCAGGTTGCCGGACAGACGCCCACCGTCCGCCCGGGCGAGGTCCTGGTGGCGGCCGGCGACCGGGTGGAGGGGTGGCGCAACATCGCTCAGACAGACGCGATGCTGTTCTGGATCGTGCAGTCGCGCACGCCGGGCGGTCAGGGACTCTCTGGCCGGTCCGGTCTATGAAGCAGCGCTTATGCCTCGTGCGGCCGCGGCCCCTCATCCCCGGGCCCTCGCGACAGCACTGCTGCTGAGAGGGCCTCAGCCCGCGGGGGCGCGGGTAGCTTGAGTCGAGCCGCCGAGCAGATGTGTCTCACGCTGTCTGAGGCAGACACTGCATTTGGGTGGTGACATAACGGGACCGGCTGAGTGACACAAGTGACAGGTGATGGTCATGACCACACTGGTATTGGCCGACAAGCGTGATCCCAGTTGCCTCGTCGTCGAGCGCAGCCGGGCCGCCGCGCGCGTGCGCGCGCGTATGCGCGGGCGACAACTCGATCGCGCGCTGGCACAGGGCGTCTCGCCCGATTCGAGCGCCGGCCTCTCGGTCCGCGCGCATGACCTGATCGGGGTGCGCGCCCGCTCCCGGCTGGCCCAGTCGATCCGCAGGGTCGTCGATGAGGCCACGCACCCGCTGCGACCGCGGCACTTCGCGGTGCCGATCTGCCGCTCCAAGGTGTGGCGCTCCCGCGAGGCACTGCAGGAGATCGCCGACCGCCTGGTGACCAGCGAGCCGCTCGACGCGCGCGGTCTGGCGCAGCTGCGCCTGCTGCTCAGCGACGGGGCCGGCCCGCTCTATGACCACCCGGGAGCCAATGACCTGCAGCCCGCCCTGCGGCGCGTGATGGCCGCGCTGGAGGTGCGGGCCGGGTAGCTCACAGGCCGGCGTACAGGGTGCCCTCGAACGCCGCGAGGACCTCGAGCATCGCCTCGTCGAACATCGGGATGAGCTGGGTGAGCACCGCGCCCGCGACGCCGCTGGCGCGGTCGACCCAGAAATGGGTGTTGAGGACGCCCGACCAGAAGCCGGAGCCCTCCCGGCGCATGCCGGGGATGTCCTCCAGCATGAGCTGGAAGCCGAAGCCCCACGTCTGGCGGAACGGCAGCGCCACCACGTCGTGGATCAGCCACGGCGCCTGGGTGGGAATGAGGTCGGGAAGGGGGAGGCCGCCCAGCTGATCGGAGAAGGCGAGGTCGACGGTGTCGGCCGACAGCAGGCGCGCTCCGTCCAGCTCGCCGCCGCGCAGCATCGCTCGCAGGAAGCGGCCGTAGTCGCCGGCCGTCGAGTACAGCCCATGGCCGCCGGCCCAGAACTCCGGGCTCTCGACCCACTCGCGACCGCTCACGATCAGTCCGCCGCCCTCGGGGCGCTCGTGCAGGGTCATGAGACGCTCACGCGCCCGCGGGGCGGGGGAGAACGTCGTGTCGGTCATCCCGAGGGGGCCGGTCACGTGCTCCTTTAGGTAGGTGCTGAGGTCCTGGCCGGTGACCGTCTCGATCACGCGCCCCAGCCAGTCGATGCTGATCCCGTACTCCCAGCGCGTTCCCGGATCGGACACCAGCGGGGCGTGCAGGGCGCCGAGCCGGCTCTCGATGATGTCCGGGAGACCGGTGAGCTGCTGGAAGCGGGCCAACTCGGCGTTGCCGAACCAGTAGCCACACCCGGAGGTGTGGGTGAGCAGGTGACGGATCGTGGCCGCCGAGGTGGCGGGGCGCAGCACCGGGGTGTCCCCGTCGAACCCGTCGAGCACCTGGAGCTCGCCGTACCCCGGCACGATCGAGGCCACCTCATCGTCGAGCCCGAGCCGGCCGGCCTCGATGAGCTGCAGCGCGCCCACGGTGACCAGCGGCTTGGTCATCGACGCGATCCGGAACACGGTGTCGGCGGTCACGGGCTGGTCCTCGCCCAGAGTCCGGCTCCCGGCCGTGCCCAGGTACAGCTCGCCGTCGCGGTCCACCACCACGGCGGCAAACCCCGGGGCGATCCCGCGGCGCACCGCGTCTGACAGGACCTCGCCCAGCTGCCCGCCCAGTTGCCCGTTACCCGCCATGGTCTGCTCCTCGGTCGCGTTGGGCGGGAACTCTAGTTCCCCCGCGGCGCGGCGGGGCGGCGGGTCACTGCCTCGTCCCGCCGCCCCGCGGGACGAGGTCGGTCACCGCCTGCTCACCCGAAGGCGACCGGCAGCGCTGGGTCCGCGGCCCACTCGTTGAACGAACCGTCGTACACCCCTTCGCAGTGAACGCCGATCCGTTCCAGCGAGAACAGCGCGACCGTCGCCGACACCCCGCTGCCGCAGGTCGCGATCAACTCGGTGGGCGGCTTGTCGGGATCGATTCCGGCATGACGGGCCAGCCGGCTGACCGCCGCCGGAGCCGCCCACAGCCCGGTGGCGCCGTCGACCAGCTCCTGGTAGGGCAGGCTCCGGGAGCCGGGGATGTGGCCGGTGTTGGCCATGCCCGGCCGGCCCAGGAACAGGTGGCGCGGGCGGGCGTCGACGAGTGTGGCGCCCCGGGCGCGCGCCTGGTTGACGTCGTCCAGCGTCCGGCGCATCTGGCTCCTCGGGCGGGGGATGAACGTGCGCGATCGCTCGGCGATCGGCCGGCTGGTCACCGGCCGCCCCTCCTCGTGCCACGTGGTCCAGCCACCATCCAGCACCCGTGACTCGCCGCCGTAGTAGCGGAAGGCCCACGCCACGCGAGCGGCGAAGATGCCGTAGTAGTCGTCGTAGGTGACCACCAGGTCGCCCTCGCCCACCCCGAGCTCGCCGGCGCGCGCCGCGAACTCATCCTGGTGAGCGATCTGCACCGGCACCGGGTCGTCGGCGTTCACGAAATCGTGCTCCCAGTCGACGAACACCGCGCCCGGGATGTGGCCGAGCGCGTACTCGGCGCGCTTGGCGTGTGGCAGCGATGAAGACGGGTGGCGGCCTCGCACGTCCAGCACCCGCACCCTCGGGTGGCCGAGGTGGTCCTGCAGCCAGTCTCCGGTGGCCAGCGGTCCGAACGGCAGGTCGAGCTCCGGCGTGGGTCCCATGTGCGCTCCTCTCTCGCCCGCCGCCACCGGCTCTCGGCGGCGGCTCAGGCTTCCTCGGCCATCGCGATCAGGTCCTGCCTGCTCACCTTGCCCACCAGCTCCGGGTGATCTGCTCGCATGTGCGTCTCGATCGCCGAGGCCGCCTCATCGGCGGTCGCACCCCGTCCCAGAAAGCCGCACTGGCAGCGGATGACTTTCGCCATGGCCGTCTCCTATGTGTTGATGAACGCGAACATAAGTCCGCCGCGTTGCACGCTTCTGCGATTCTCCTTGCACCGACCTTGGCCGACAACCCATCGACGCGCATCCAGCTCTGCGGACGGCTCGCCGTCGAGCTCGACGGCCGGGAGATCACGCCCAAGCTGCCCGGCGGCCAGGCCCGGGTGCTGTTCACCTATCTGACCGTCACGCGCTCGCTGCCCAGCTCGCGCGATCGGCTCATCGAAGCGCTGTGGCCATATCGCGCCCCCGCGGGAGCGGACACCGCGCTGAGCGCGCTGCTGTCGCGCCTGCGCTCGATCCTGGGCACCGACGTCCTGCGCGGCCGCACTGAGCTCAGCCTGAGCCTCGCCCACGATGCGTGGGTCGATCTCGAGGCGGCGGAGGAGGCGATCCATCGCGCCGAGGCCGCGGTCGCCCAGCAGGACTGGGCCCGCGGCTGGGGCCCGTCGCTGGTCGCGATGTTCACCGCCCGGCGCGGGTTTCTCCCCAACGAGGACCTTCCCTGGGCCCAGGAGTTCCGCGCGCGGCTGACCGAGATCCACGTTGCCGCGCTGGAGTGCTACTCCGCCGTCGCCCTCGGTGTGGCCGGCTCCGAGCTCGCCCCCGGCGAGCGTTCTGCACGCGAGCTCGTCGTGCTGGCCCCGTACCGGGAGCGCGCCCACGCGCTGCTGATGGAGATCCTCGCCGCTCGCGGCAACGCCGCCGAGGCGTTGCGCGTCTACGAGCAGCTGCGCCGGCGCCTGAGCACCGACCTCGGCGCCACTCCCGCCCCGGAGCTGCGCGAGCTGCAGGAGCGCTTGCTGAGGCGCTGACCTCCAGGCTCACCGCCACCATCCGGCGCCTGCTGGACGGTATCGAGGGACTGCTCAGCAGGCCCTCCGGGGCGCTCAGCTCAGCGGGCGGCGTCCGGGGCGCTCAGCCCTGAGGACACGATCGCGACGAGCTGCTGACGGGACAACCCCTCGGCGGCCAACAGCAGATCCTCCACCTGCCCGTGGGCAGCGGAAACCTCGAGCGTGAGCACCGACTGCGTGGTGCCGTCTGGGATCGAGATGCCCTCATAGGTCATGTCACCGCCGGTCCATGTGACGGTGCCGATCGTGCCGTGGTAGCCGGCGATCTCAACCGGCTGTGTGTCAGTGTCGTTCATCGGGGTCGGTGCGCCGGCGGAGCCTGGCGTGAACGGTGCGGTGAGCAGGATCGACACACAGCCCCCGTGGGCGATCGCGGCGGACGCGACCTCGGGCTCGGCGGGGTTGGCGGGGCCGCTGCTCGGGACGTTGGTGCTGGGGTACATCACCACCGCCGGGAGGCAGACGTGAGACCCCGGTGCGAGCACGTGGGAGCGGGCGGGCAGGCGCAGCTTGAACGACGCCAATGCCAGCTGCGGCATCCGCGGCCCCGCCGTCCCGCCCGCGGCCAGGACGATGACCAGCGCGGCGGCGGTCAGCGCGGCCAGCGCCCCGGCCCCCTGCGCCGCGCGGGCCCGTCTGCGGCGGCGCGCGTGGCGTTCCAGCACGGCGTCGCAGAGCTGCGGGTCAGGCTCGACCTCGTCGGTCAGGTTGTGCAGCGCGCCGCGCAGTGCCCGCTCGAGAGTGTCATCGGTCAGCATGGCTGGTCTCCTTGTCCGGCGTCGGCAACAGGTCGCGCAGTTGCGCCAGGCCTCGGTGGGCCGACGACTTGACGGTCCCCGCCGCGATGCCGAGCCGCTCGGCGGTCTGCGTCACGGAGAGATCCAGGAAGAAGCGCAGGATCAGCACCTCGCGCTGTTGCGTGGGCAGCTTGCCCATCGCCTGTTCGAGCGCCTGGCGCTGGAGCACCTGGTCGGTGGGATCGGCCGGTGAGGCGGGCAGGTCCTCAGGCTCGAGGGTCTCGGGCTCGGGGTGACGGCGCTGGTGTCGCCAGTGGTCGTGACAGAGGTTGACCATCACCCGCTGGCTGTAGGCCTCGGGATCGGCCTGCGCGCGCCTCCAGCGGCGAAACGTGCGCAGCAGCGTCGACTGGACGATGTCCTCGGCGGCGCCGCGATCGCGCACCAGCAGGTACGCCGCCCGCAGAAGCGTCGGCGCATACGCGGCCACGAACGCCCGAAATGCCTCGGACTCCGACGAGCGTGCGCCGCGTGGCGGCCCCGTCGTCACCGTGTTGCGATTCGTCACATCCCTTCTTAACTCCGGACGGGCGTGGCCGGTTCCCGGACGCGCGCGAAAGCCGGCCCCGGGCCCGCACCTGGTCTTCCCGGCCACGCTCAACATGGACTCGCCGGCCTACCTCCGCGCCGCGGATGCGTGCGGCACCCTGGCCCGCAAGCTCGGAAAGGTCCACCACTGAGTCCGCAGGCGCGGACGGAGCCGCCCGACCTGGGCCCGGGCGCGGGGTCAGGGGCGACTATCCGACCTGGTAGCGCGCCGGGACGTAGTTCTGCTGGTCCTGTGGCGGCCGGACGTACGCCCGGTTCTGCCGCGGCGGAAGCTTGATCTTCTCCCGCGGGACCTCCTCATAGGGGATGAGACTGAGGAGGTGGCTGATGAGGTTCAGGCGCATCGTGCGCTTGTCATCGGCTTCGACGACGTACCACGGGGACTCTCGCGTGTCGGTGTAGGCGAACATCTCGTCCTTGGCCTCCGCGTAGTCGACCCAGCGCCGCCGCGCCTCGAGGTCCATCCCGCTCAGCTTCCACTGCTTCGCCGGGTCATGCAGGCGCGCCTTGAAGCGCCGCTCCTGCTCCTCGTCGCTGACCGACAGCCAGTACTTGATGAGGATGATCCCGGAGCGCAGCAGATCCCGCTCGAACTGGGGGCACGTGCGCATGAACTCCTCATATTCCTCAGGCGTGCAGAAGCCCATGACGTGTTCGACGCCGGCGCGGTTGTACCAGCTGCGGTCAAACAGGACGAGCTCCCCGGCGGCGGGGAGGTGCGCGACGTAGCGCTGGAAGTACCACTGGGTCCGCTCACGCTCGGTTGGGGTCGTGAGGGCGACGGTGCGCATCACGCGGGGGTTGGTCCTCTCGGTGATCCGCTTGATCGTCCCGCCCTTGCCGGCGGTGTCGCGGCCCTCGAAGATCACCACCACCTTCAGGCGCTTGTGGACGACCCAACCCTGCAGGCGCACGAGCTCCACCTGCAGCCGTGAGAGCTCCTTCTCATACCCGCGTTTGTCGAGGCGTTCGGTGTGGACCTTGTCCGCGTCGAGCGCCGGACGGTGCCACTCAGTCTCCGTCCCGGCCATGTCCCCACGGTACCGCACTTGCGCAAGGCCGCCTGGCGAACCGGTGAGGCCGGGATGGTCCGCGCGAGCGCCCCATCGGCCCTTCACCCGCGCAGGGCGCGCAGCGCGTTGAGGATCACCGCGAGGTCGATCCCTTCCTGGAGCAGCGCGCCCGCGATGGGCGGCAGAAAGCCGAATGCGGCGACGATCATCGCCACCAGGCTCATGCCCATGCCGGCGAGGACGCTCTGGCGGGCTATGTGGAGGGAGCGGCGGCCGGCGTGCACGGCGTCCGCCACGCGGTCGATGTGGTCAACGGTGATGACAGCATCGGCCGTTTCCGCGGAGACCGTTGCGCCGGCGGCGCCCATCGCGATCCCGACGTCCGCCAGTGCCAGCGCCGGAGCATCGTTGACCCCGTCGCCCACCATGACCACCTTGCGCAGGTGTTGATCGGCGCGGATGCGCCGCACGATCTCGAGTTTCTCCTCCGGCGAGAGCTCGGCGTACACCCGGTCCAGACCGAGCTCTCGGCCGACGCGCTCGGCGACTGATCGGCGGTCGCCCGAGGCCATCGCGACGTGGCGGATCCCCTCAGCGCGTAGGCGTTCGATGACCCCGCGCGCGTCGGGGCGGAGCTCGTCAGCCATCACGATCACCCCCGCGATGCGTCCGTCGACCGCGACGGCGACATGTGCCTCGCCGGATCCACGGCTGGTCGCCCGCGCGGCCGACTCGATCTCTCTCTGCGGAACTGCTCCGTGGTGCATGAACGCGCGGCTGCCGACGAGCACATGGTGCCCGTCGACCGACCCGGCAATCCCTTGACCAGGTTCCTCCTGAACGTGGGCGGGCATCATCAGCTCGAGTTCCGCTTCCTGCGCCGCGGCTACCAGCGCCTCGCCGAGCACGTGCGCGGACATCTGGTCAAGTGAGGCCGCCAGTCGCAGCAGCTCGCGTTCATCCAGGCCACCGCTCGTGACGATCTCGCGCACCTCAGGCGTCCCGACGGTGAGCGTGCCCGTTTTGTCGAACAGCACGGTTCTCGCCTCACCGAGGGACTCGATCGCAGGCGTCCCTTTCACGATCACCCCACGACGCGCGGCGCGCGAGACCCCGGACACCAAGGCGATCGGTGCCGCGAGGATCAGCGGGCACGGTGTGGCCACCACGACCACCGACAGTCCACGCACGGCGTCTCCGCTGATCGCCCACGCGGCCCCTGCGAGCAGCAGCGTCGCCGGCAGGAAGAATCCGGCGTAGCGGTCGGCCATCCGCACCATCGGGGCGCGCTGGCTCTGTGCCTGCTCGACCACTCGGACCAGCGCCGCGTACGCGCTCTCGCTCGCCGGACGGTCAGCGCGAACGTCAAACGGCGGTCCAGCGTTGGCCGAGCCGCTCAACACGGGCATTCCACCCTGCACCGTCGCGGGGAGCGGCTCACCGGTCAGCGTGCTCGTATCGATGACGGCCTCGGCGCTGACCATGGTCCCATCCACCGGGATCACCTCGCCCGTCCGGACGAGCACGACATCTCCCACGGTCACCTCCTCCACCGGCACCTCCTGCAGGCGCTTGCCGATGCGCAGTTGCGCGACCTTCGGCGCCCGTTGCACCAACGCCGTCAGCTCGCGGCGCGCTCGCCGTGACGCGATCGCCTCGAGCGACGCGCCGCCCGAGAACATCAACCCGATCACGATGCCCGCCAACTCTTGCTGGAGCGCCAACGAGCCCACCATCGCCACCAGCGCGATCGTGTCGACCCCGAGGCTGTGCTCAATCAGGACGGTGCGTCCGACCTCGACCGCGAGCTCGGCGGCCAGCAGCGCGACGGTCGCGCGCCACACCTGCTGGGCGGCGTCCCCCGAGCCAACGGCGTACAGCAGCCCGCCCACGACAAGTGCGGCGACCGCGATCGAGGCGAGGATCTGAGCCCGGTGCTCGACGACCCAGGTCAGTGTGCTCGCAGGCGGATGGTCTTCCTGTCGAGATCGCCCACGGGCACCGGGCAGGGCGCGTGCGGGGACATCGCTCATACGGTCATGCTCGCATCGCGCCGCAGGCGTGTCATCCGTAACGGTCCGCCGATCCCGGCCGGAGAGCTGCGCACCCCTCACCGCCGGGAGCGGGCACGCAGGCCCCGTACGATGATTGGGCCATGAAGAAATCACATCGACAGACCAAGTTCAGCGAGTTCTCGGCTCCTCAGCGCGTCGGCATCGTGCTGCTGGGCGCCGTCCAGGTCACCCTGCTGATCGCCTCGCAGATCGATATCCAGCGGCGCCCGGCGGAGCAGATCAAGGGCCGGAAGATCGTGTGGCGGCTGGTGTGCATCATCAACATCATCGGGCCGCTGAGCTACTTCCGGTGGGGTCGCACTTCGGGGGAAGGAACGGTCAGCGCGCAGGTGACCGAGGCCCTGGCTTGACCTCCCACGTCAGGCTCGACGAACTTCGCCTCAGCGCGACCGCGGCGCTGTTCGAGGGCGGCCCGCGGGCTGGGGTGGGTGTCACCATGTTCATCGTCCGCACGCCGCCCGCCCGCTTCGTCGAGCTGCACACCCATCCCTATGCCGAGACCTTCGTCCTGCTGGAGGGCCACGGCCGCTGGACAGCGGGTGACGAGGTCATCGAGGCGACCGCGGAATCGATCATCTCCGTCCCGGCGCACACGCTCCACGGCTTTCGCAACATCGGAGACGAGCCGCTACTGATCGTCTCCGTGCATGAGAGCCCGACCCTGATCCAGGAGTTCACCGACCGCGAACCCGCGTAGCTGATTCCGCATCGGATGGGAGAACACCCACGGCGGGGCTCGAGCCCCGGCTCCAGTCCCACCTGTTGGCCGACCCGGAGTCAGTCCGGGTAACGGACCCCGCCACAGTTGAGCCGGATCGAGTACACGGAGCTGGTTGCCGTGATGAACAGGTCGTTTCGCTTCGGGCCGCCGAAGGTCAGGTTGGACACGATCTCGGGAAGGTGAAGCTTGCCGAGCAGGCTGCCGTCGGGGTCAAAGCAGTGCAGTCCGTCGTGGGCCGCGGCCCAGATCCGGCCTACGTTGTCGAGGCGGATTCCGTCAAAGGAAACCGCGTCACAGGTGGCGAACACCTCGCCGCCGCTCAGGCTGTTGCCGGCGACGTCGAAGCGGCGGATGTGCTTCTGCCGCGTGTCGACGATGTACAGCTGCGTCTCGTCGGGGGAGAAGGCGAGCCCGTTCGGGCGGACGAAGTCGTCGGCCACGACCGTTGTGTCGCCCGTCGTGGGATCGAGGCGGTAGACGTTGCAGGCGCCGATCTCGCTCGCGGCCGTGTGTCCCTCGTAGTCACTGTCGATCCCATAGCTCGGGTCGGTGAACCAGATCGAGCGATCGGAATGCTCGACCAGGTCGTTGGGGCTGTTGAAGCGCATGCCGTCGTGGCGATCGGCCAGCACGGTCACCGACCCGTCGTGTTCCGTGCGCGTGAGGCGGCGATGGCCCTGCTCGCAGGTGACCAGCCGACCCTCCCGGTCGACCGTGTTGCCATTGGAGTAGGCCGCAGGGGCGCGGTAGACGCCGACCGTGCCGGTGAGCTCGTCCACCCGCAGCATCCGGTCGTTGGGGATATCGCTGAACACCAGGTAGCGCCCCGCGGGGAAGTACGCTGGCCCCTCCGTCCAGCGCCCGCCCGTGAACAGACGCTCGACCCACTCGTCACCCTGGCAGCCGCGAAAACGTTCGTCGATGACCTCGAGCTCTGTCCTCATTCGATCCATTCGGGTTCTCCTCGAATTCGCCTTCAGTGGCCGGGCTGCCACCGCGTGGTGGTGATGAAGCGACGGCTCGGGATTCTCTCGCCTCGCTGGTCGTCACGCCGTCCCGCAGAGCGATCGCCCCAGATGGCGGACCGCGAGCCGGAGGTACGAGCCTGCGACGATCCAGGGGTGCCGTCACCCCGAACAGCTGAGCGTCCGAAGCCCACGC